>Ga0169931_10009652_pt1 | contig 13889 bp, 6 predicted proteins | sample Kivu_15m_20L_FD_129675 | JGI IMG/M metagenome (GOLD analysis project Ga0169931, IMG submission 129675) | Freshwater microbial communities from Lake Kivu, Western Province, Rwanda to study Microbial Dark Matter (Phase II) - Kivu_15m_20L... | ecosystem: Environmental > Aquatic > Freshwater > Lake ...
CCCAACCCCAACCCCAACCCCAACCCCTCATTTAACCCCTAAACACAATGCGTTGGATAAATATGATGAATGAGTGTTTAATCAGCCTTGAAAATTTCATCCCCTACTAACTGCGCTCCTCAGCCCAGCGCTCTTTTTATCTTTTAACTTCTTCTAGCCTAAACGACCCCTGCGAGTGCCCGATTCGAACAACAATCATGCATAATCATATCTCAATCCGTTAAATTATCTATAATTAATAAAAAAATGATGTTAGGGTAGAAGTCATCGATTTTGAGATCCTGAAGATGTTCAAATGCCAAGATATCTCTTTTTAATCATTGTTTTGATGACAATTCTATTGTGGAATTTGAATTATTATGTTATGATTTAGTATGATAAAGGATTCTATCATAAAAAGCCAGTTCCGAAGCCTGCAGCAGGATTGCCCCACATCCACCACCACATCGGCATGCAGAAATGGCTCGGGGAGGGCTAGGCCACCATTTCGCTCCATTTCGGGGTCTCCACTGCCGCTTACGTGGGAATGGAAAGTTTTCGATCTCTTTTCCTCTGGGGCTCTGGTTTTCTTGCAGCTCGCTCCTGGTGAGTCCTATAGTCCTCCTTCTCGCCTTTCCTTAGGAACACAGTCCGGTCCTTTCTGTAGCGGGCAACGATGAGCTTGGCAGTCGAAAGTTTGATTTTCAGGTCGTTGGCCGCCTGCGATATAGGGATTTCCTCTTCTTCAACTAATTTGATGAGCTATAGGCGAGTCTATGTCAGGGAAACTTACTTCGAAGGGGTATCGTTCATATTTGCTGAGTCCTTTAGAATTCTAGCTTTCCATTGTATAACTAATTATTATATGTCAAAATTAAACTTAACCCTATATAAGACCCAATCGAAGCATATCAAGAAATATATTTCGGAAGGCCCCGAAATCTTAAATCCCTCTAATTTGGCCCAATGGCCTCCTTTCTGAACTTCTGACTGGCTTCGGCCTCTTTTTTTAAACAAATTACGGAGAGGGAGGGAGTCAGCTAGAAAAAACTAATTTACTGACTAAGTCCCCGAAAATGCATTCTGGTCGATGAATCTCCTTTTTTTTGATCATCTTCACTGCAACAGTCTGCTCTCAGCTTTTTTCCATTAACACCGATAGGGATTAGTTTTGGCGTTATGTATATGCAATTGGGAACAGTACTGCCATACTCTTTAAGTACTGTCCTATTAAATGAGTAAATATAGGCTATATTCTGGAGGGGGTGCTAAGTGTCTGCGATCAACTTCGAGGTTGAATACTATGGTCATGCTATGACTATTATGGCGATTCGTATTTTTAATTGGGATAGATGGCGTTAAACAGAAGGCAAAAAGCTTAATCTAAAGGTTTAGTTAGCATAACTGAGCTGAATCTAAGTCATTTGTGAAGAGTCCAGTGCACCTTAACTAACTTGCAATAAATTTAACACAGGACCACTGCAATCAATAAATTTGAGAGATAAAAAACTTATCACTATTTTCACTTCATAAGGTTAGCCCATCCATTTTTATCATATTTCTTCAAATACTTAATCAAACGGCCTCGCTCATGCGGACAAACTCGCACATACATACTCATAATAATATCAAATTTAACGATAAAACAATCAACATACCTTACTAAAATCATCAACACAAGTCTCCATAATCATCAACAACAGCTCCTTTTCTACACCCTCGACTCCTCCCCTCCGCTCAGCCTAGCACTGCTGCCAGTACTGGTAGCAGCTGACTCCTTTTTGCTGCGTTCTCTCATAACTTTCTTTATTATGGTTTCAAACACCAACTGTATATTCAGGGCATTAAGGGCCGAACATTCGATGTAGTCCAACTTATGCTTGCGGGCAAAATTGTTGGCTTCTTCCTAACTCACTTGTTGCTTGCCAGTTAGGTCATTTTTGTTGCCAATCAGGATAGTACAAACATGCAAGTTTCCATGCCTACCTTCATAAATAAGTACTTCTCGATCTCCTCCAGCCAGTAAGTAACGTTTCTAAGTGACTATAAGTTGGTGAGGTCGAATACTACCAATACTCCATGGGCACCCCTGAGTTACTCTTTGCTTACTTGTAGTAATTCGAGGTTATGGTTCTAAAGCGCTACTGGCCAGCAGTGTCCCAGATCTGTAGTTTGCATAGTCTGCCCTATAAAGTGATTGTTTTTGTTTTCTAGATAGGAGAGGATATACGAAGTCTACACCGATGGTGTTGTAGAAGGCATCGGTGAACTTGTTGTCGCAGAAACGGGAAAGAATGCAGGACTTGCCGACGCCCGAGTCCCCTATCAGCAGCAATTTCAAAAACTACTCCTGCATTGCAAATATTATACAACATACCATCAGCACATTTATAGCATAGATATTAGACTATATAGATTAGACTATATAGATATGCCTATATCATCATAAGTATACAAATATGTTTAATTATGAGAGTTCATCTCACAATTAATCTAAAAACAATAAGGGCTTTGTTTTAATTGGAAAATAGTGATGGAAGGAATAAAGTTATAATGAGTTCAGATTTTCTGGCTCGCTTTTCAGGCAAAACCCAGACCATCTCTAAGCTTGGACTCGACCGCACTCTCTAGTGCTCCAGGCCCCTTCACGCATTCACCAACTCAATTCACCGCAGCAATAAAAATTTTGGGAACACATCCTCAGATAAATGGCAAAATTCTTTAGCTTCTTCAAGGGGCAGCAAGACATCTTAACTGCCAGGAGGAAGAATCCAACTGCCACAACTAGTTAGCCATCCCAATAGGGTCAGCGAGCACTCGATAAGCAAGGTCAACCGGTAGACAAATTGGCTCATAGAAGACTCTAACAAACATGTACTAATATAAAGGCATAACAACCAAGCACATAACAGTCAGAGCAGAGATGATAAAAGCAAACAAAAAGATAGCAAAAGTAAGATCAAAAATGACCCAAGAGAAACTCAAAGAGATACACAGCAGTTAGAGAAGTATGGCTCAGTGGGTCGTTTGGGCGGTCTGGGTGCAGATTTAGGAGGGTAGTAGTGGTCTCGACGTAAGGCAAAGCACGATAAAGCGATGGTAATGGTTGATTAAGATAGTAGTACGCGCGTGAGCTGAAACTGAGCAAGCGAAGAACCAACTAATTCTAGCTGAAGAAAGTATGCGGATACAACATGGTCTATGAAACAAATAACTGAAAACTAATAAGTAAGCAAGTGATTTAAAGAAACTATGTTGCTACTAAATAAAGCAGCCATTTTCTTCTAACTAAATGAACTTATTTATTGACTAGTTAGTGTTAGTGAATCATAGATGAATTTTATATATAGTGCATATAGCATATTATTAGTTTGAATAACATGGACTGGCAGACATTCATAAGCGCATGGATAGATTTCGGTACCAATGCATTCACGTAGCCATGATTACTGCTCCAGTCACTGGCTACTTCCTACAGTATCGCCTAATCGCCAAAAACAAGTCAGTAGGAGCCTTCTCCATCGATATATGTCTGGTATTGTTGTTCGCCAACATACTCAGAATCAACTTCTTCCTCTTCCAACGCTACGAACTCCCCCTCTTCTATCAGTCACTACTCATGATCACCGCACAAATACTACTACTCAGAACATGCATCAGGTACCCTCATCGATACCCAGGTAGAAACATACACACTCAGGTATAGACACACAAACTCAGGTACAAACCGAACGTAGAGGCCTAATAGCAATAATTCTGGCGATGGAATTGTTTCTCCAGCTACGGTAACATTTAATTGACTCAGCCAAGTACATACTTGTTTTTGCCCTGGGCACTTTGGGCTTGTCAACAGTATTCAAGATAATCGATCTGCCTGCTTACGGGGATTTGGTGGGTCTAGCTGCCCTCCTTTCTGAAGTATCATGCAGCTAACTTAGAGTCTACTGATTCTTCCGCAAATAATATAGATAAACAGGAAAAAAAGCGCAAGGGGAATTAGCTATTCCTTAATAGGTCTCAACCTGCTAGGAGATATATTCAAAACTGGATACTTTTTCGTCAAAGTAACAACAAATCTAATCAGTAACAACCCTTCCAGTTCAAACTATGCGGCATCATACAGCTCCTCCTCGATTTCGTAGTAATTGCCCAAATAGTATACTTCAGCAGGTCATCGAGGGACGAACTAGCATAGCCAGACAACAAGGGCACTGAGAAGGAAGTGGAGATATAAGTGGTAGACAGTGTGGGCAGTGGGGGTAGCGGAGAAGGACATGTTCCTTTATAGGAGTAGCTGCAGGAAGGAGTGGAGATACAGGGTGAAGTAATTAATAACCAGAGCATTAGACTAAATGATCAACCAGATTAGTTCGAAAATTAAGTAGTAATGCCAGCATAGACTGAACTGCACCTCTCAGGCTAAAAGGAAGTGTAGAGCCCTACCTGATCGCTATTATCTTACTAGATTATGGAATATTAGCTTTTAAACACCTACAGTATGCTCGATTGTTAAAAACAACGCGGTTATCTTACTTTTTATATGAATTTTATCAATAGAGAAGTCTCAGTTTGTTTCGTTATGAATTTTTTGAATGTATAATATAATAATGAACCACTAGAAGGGCAAAGTGGTAAGCGACTATATATACTCGCCAACTGACATCCTCGGCACTGGCACTTGGGGCTCAGTCTTCCTAGCCGAACATAGATAGTCTGGCTGCCAGTACGCTCTCAAGAAAATGAACAAGTTCAAAGTGTAGGCGTCTTAGCAGACTTTTCTCAAGTACCGTTCCTAGGTTGAAACACTGCGTAAGGCTGGAGAAATACCTCAGGTTATTCGCATAATTGATTTTTTCAAAACCATGTACAATTACTACATTGTCACCGAGTACTTCCCCGACAGCAAGGATCTCTACTAGTACATGCTAGAGCATAAAAATAAGTTCTGTGAATAATAGGCCAGACAAATATGGAAGGATCTACTATTGGGCATATTCAGTCTCCATTCCATGGGAATACTACATCGCGACCTGAAACTGCAGAATATTGTATACCTGTTTAAGGAGCGCCAAGCTAAAATAATTGATTTCGGAATGGCTACATGTTTTCCTAGTCCATAGGGTGGGATGGTGGGCAGTCCGATGTTCATGTCACCTCAGGTGTTAAACAACCAGAAATACACATATAAATGCGACCTGTGGTCTCTGGGCATAATATTTTACTGTATGGTGTGTCGCACTTCGCCTTACGGAGAGCACAACAATGCGAAAGCTATTCAGTAGAAAATGAAGGACATAAAGCAGAAAGGACTAAGCTACCCTAACTAAGTGTACATTAGCAGACCCTGTAAAGACGTCATATAGGCCTGTCTACAATACTAGTAAAAACACAGACGAAGCGTATAATAGCTGCTAGCTATGCCTTTTTTCGCCTAGTAATAAATAACAGAAAGAGATTTAGATTACTTCTAGCCCTCAACTACCTTCAAACCTTGATCTAGTACTATAATTATTGATTGCATTTATATGATAGGTTAGTCCCTATAGGCAATTTAGACCTAAGTACTACTGTAGGCATTAGCCAAGTGGCACAGAACTCCCATCCGCACCGATTCGCTCTCCCTCCTCGATAGAGACCTGCCACTGTCGTTGCTAGAGAAATAGGCGAGCTAGCTGAGGGACAATGTGGGTCAGAAGATAATAATGGGCGAACACTAAATACAAAATTTCAGGAAAAAAGTGAATGTTTTAGAGTAGTAGGTCTAGTACGATCTCAATTAAGGGCAGACCTGCCTAGAATAACTCAACAAAATACTCAAATCCACATAACAATAGTGCCTAAAACGACTGCAAATTTTAGAGAAAGAAAGACTGCAAAGAGAAATTGAGATTAAGACTAAGCTAGATGAACAAATCATGGCTATCCTAGGACAGAGTAAACAACCCCATATCTAGATACTGTGTTGTAATTAGAGGAACAAGCATATAGCGAAATGGAGGACAGACTGGATAAAGTAGAAGACGATTTGAAGCCAGAGTAGAAGAGTTTACAAAAAGAGGTAGGGAGAGTCCTAAAGGAAATGTAATAGATAAGACAGAATGTAAAAAATAGAGTGCTAAAAGTCGATCGAAGCATGGTAACTAAGACCAAAGAAATCAATAATAAAATAGACATTTTTGAACACAAATGCAAGAATTGGATGCAAAAACTAAGGTAGAAGAGAAAGAGTTTGGAAGCTAGTTTGCTGTAGGCGGTGTAGAAATAAATCATAGAATTGCATAGAATGGCTGAGTGAGCATTATATTAAAGTAAGTTATATACTACAGTGATTGATATACTAATTATATTTATTATTTAAATCCAAACAATAGACTAATTTATACTGGGTAGCTGCAGTTCTATCGCACCAAAGCCTCAGGAATAGAGTCTCCCATGCATGCTCTATCCTTAGACTCAAACAAGTAAAGAAAGTAAATATTTTTTGGCAGCATCGATGCAAACAATATCTACTAAAACTATATAAAAAACGAATAATTCTAACCTAAACAGTCTGCAAAGCTTAAAGCAGGGTCAAACCTTTCTAATATCTAGCAATCAGCTGTTAGAATCACAAATTATATTAGACTTAGGATAGATTAAATGGCAGTTGTTGTCTTAAAACAATCACTATTTGCGCAGTAAAACGCACTGCACTGGGAATTTTAGAGCCTTCTTGGCCTTAAAGCTCTCCTTCACGTAATCCCAGCTCCACTTCTTCACCTATTCATCTCGTCCCGCGAACCGATCAAACAGCTGCTATAGCTCAGCCGAAACTTAGAACTAGTGAATAGCAGTGTCCTGCTACCACTACAGCAATACCTGCCACCCTGTTTTACTTGCCAATTAGGGCACTTTGTTGTACAGATGGAAATTAGATCTAGCATTTCCTGATGGTTTGTTCAGAGCAGCCCTGGCCTTGTCTGCGATAGTATACATGCTCTATAGTGACTTATCTCCCCATATTGATAGTCCTAGCAAACATCCCTGTTTGGATACTGAAGCAAGGCTATTCATCATTTTCTATGCGTTCTATGTCACATTAACGACCAAGTTACATATTATGCGATCGAACTTATGCCCAACTTCGATTGGATCTTATCCATTAGCCACCAGTAACTGTATATTTTGAAATTTCAACCAAGCATCGAGACTTTTTTCTACCCCCATTTTATACAAATACGCCTGAAGTGTTTAGTGTGCGATTTTGATGAAGGCTGAACTTAGATCAACTGCAGTATAGGTGCAGCTAGATGGTTTGATGGCCAGAGCCAAGGGAATGAAGCGGGCAGACCCACAAGCCACCTCAAGGATATGCTAAGCTTGGTCTAGTTTAAGCATGTGGATCAGACTATAGTAGGAAGCCTGGTTGGCTGAGTCAAAGCGAGTGTAGAGCTGGGCGAATCCGTCCCATTTGTTTTGCAACTCGGATATCGAGGGGACAGTGGATGATTACATGTACTAAGGATTAAATACTATATAAGGTAAGATTGAGATAATACTGATAGTAGTTATTAAATGATTCGATATTTAATATATACGTCTATGATCTGTCTCAGTTTTGAAACAGCCATTAAATATATAGTGAAATCAAATGTTATTTAACATATTGTCTAATAATATCATCTTCCATGAATAATCTTTACTTACTTAAATCATTTATCTGGTTTTTCCTCTTCCTTCTAGTCTCTGTTCTCCCTTCGCTTCTCGAACGCATAGAAATTCTAACATAGCGCGTCTTTGAAGTAATCGTAGCCGAATATCCTGAAGAGGTCTTCGTACTACTTGAGTCCCTAGTTGTAGTCTTCGTTGTTGAGATTGAGCACTAACTTGTCAAAATTGTTGAAGAAATTGTTGAGAAAGCTGATTTCAGTGTATCCAAACTCAAGCTTCCTAAGCACGTCCTTGATGTGATTGATGTGATTGATGGCTTCCTTCCAGCTCTACCAGCACACCTGGAACAACTAGGAACGCTCCTTACCGACAAGTGGACGATGGGGACGCTAATTGAATAAAATGATGAGTTTGAAAAGATAGTACTTTTTGTTGCTAGACTCAAGGAACACTTTTAGCGTGTAGTAGAGCAACCAGTAGTACCACTTAGAGTCAGCAGCCACCTTGTATCGACGCAAAACATCGTAAAACTTCTATGATATTGTGAGTAGTTCTTATATTGTGCGGGTGATGTAATGAGCTTCTATGCCTTGAAGAAGTATTTCATAATAGTTGAACTGTTCTTATGTGGTCAGGTCAGTTCTGTGGTCGAAGGTGTTTATGGCCCTTATCACATACTACATGCTGTCGTAAAGCTTGCCGTACTTGGCCAACTCTCGCACGATGTTCAAATACAGCTCAGTCTTCTTGCCAGGGGCCACTCCTGGTTCAGCTCGCATCAAATGGTTTATGTACTCTATTTCCTTAAAGTTAGACAATATTTCAGAAGTGCGCCAGTGACTAATGCCCAGATTGCGAATAGCATGGTTTTAAGCTGCTTTCTTGAGCACTACTGGATCCAGCTCTGCTATTTTGGCATAAGCTAAGTACATTTCCATGACCCTTGGGTGAGTGGGTGGGAATATCCACTGCGATATAGTGTGGATTGCTTCGAAGTTATCAGCAGTCGGGTGATTAAGAAGGTAGAGAAATGACTAGAGAGTAAACTTATCAGAAGGCGCCCCTACATCTGAGGTTATCTTCGACAACTATATCAGTATTTAACTTTAGTCGCCCTGTAGTGCCTGGCATATTTACAGCTGCAACTATAGTCTAGCCAGCAGTCTTTAGGGCTAGTCAGCGTTAATTCCTGCGGTGTCTGCCAGTTTGTAGATACTCATGGAGGGGAAATCGTATGCTTTAGAACGAGGGTTGAAGGTAATGTTGTCATCAATGCTAAAGGGGCTTTCAACAAGAAACAGCTGTAGTTTATCGTGAATGGGCACAGAAATACCACACCTGTAAGCCACGGTCTTAAGCAAGTAGCCTTGAGCATAGTCCTGCGGATCCTTCATCTAAAATTAGTATTTTTATAGTACTTGTTTTCTTACTATCGTCCAGAAGGGCACTGAGTCATTGCTCACTCCGAAAACCAGGTTCAGAAAATCTACTGCGTTCGCCTTTGAGGCTTTTTTCTATTCTTCTCTTAGCTGCTTAATCCTTATTTTCTTCAGGGTGGGCTTTATCTGCGGGTGATAGGTCTATGCAATCAGGGGCTGGTTTTATCCATGTCTGAACAGTTCAACTACGAACTATTTCTGGTGCTGCCGATACATGTTTCGAATCACCCTAGCTATCGCATCTATCTAGCCTAAAGCACGAATATAAGGTAGTTGGGATATCTTGATGATGCGGCCCAAGTAGCGCATGTTAATTCCGTTTTTCTTCATCACCCTTGAAAGATGGGCAGAATCGTCTATTATATAATCAAGGTTGTCCAGCCTCCGCACAAACAGCACCAACTCTTGCAGTTTCATCATCTGACTGGCCTTAGCAATCAGCAAATCTTACTTCTAACCCTACTAGTCATCGAAGGCGTATGTCATGGCTCCAGCACTCAGGTGGGTGGCAGTGTGTCCCTTGCCCTTTTCAATAAACATCCTCACGTACTCTGGTCTTAGCCGCACGTTTTACTGGTTTATGCTGCGGTTGAGGTCCAAGTCGATAGGAAACACCTCGTCGATATCGTACATGTAGGTCACCTTGTACTATCTATCCTCAGGAAAGGCAGACGACTACAGTTGCTTAATGCTCGAAAAAGGGTCAGAGGGGGTCTCGATGACTTTAAGCTGCGATCCGAAGTGGATCAACACTTTCTGATAGTGCACTTAGGAAAAGTATGGTTTCAGTTTGAGGTAGTCAAGAATAATGGTGAGAGCCTATACTATCATGAAATGGATTTTCCAGTTGTCAGAACTATGTCCATGCATTATGGCGTCGTCAAATTGTTATGCGTTGAGTGTCTCGAGGGGAGTGGCTGCACAAACGAGAACTTTGAATCCCTTGTACTTGACTAGTGCTTTGAGAGGCACTCTCAGTTACCAGTTGGAAGTCAAGTGACGAGTAGCCAGCACTGCATTTGCAGTTTCACTGTTTGCAAGAAACTACTGATTGAGTCCTTTGTCTCCGAATTTGAGAATGAGATTGTTGTAGTGATATTGGTGATTATTTTTTAGCTTTATTGGGGCGAAACTTAGTTAATCTATGAACTCCCTCACTGTTTCTTCTGCCCTCGCTCTGAACCTGCCTATTTGTTTGAGCAGTGTCAGCTAAGCCTACGCCCTTTCTCTTTACCCGTTGATCCTGCCAAGTTTGCGGTAGTGGTAGTGGAAGAACAACTAATCCGCCTATTGCATACGCTTTTGATTCTATTCTTTCTAGTTGAGTTACTGCCTTTTGAGCAGGTATTCTTCGTTTTCTCCTCCACTGCGCAGCTACTCTGCCTGGTTGAGCGATGTGATTTCTTCGTTGATTTTGTCTGCCTTTTCCCTCTCCTGTTTTTCTTTGAGTTTCATGAGTTCTAGCCGTCTCTGCTTTTCCTTTTCGATTTCCTTGAGCCTGGCTTCCTCTGCCTTTTTTTCCTTGTTGGGGAGGGAGACGATGTCGTAGGCGAAGTGGAAAGTCCACTCCTGCTCGCCCTCAGCCGCCTCATCTACTATGATTTCTTATAGAGTTTTGGTGAACTTAAGAATCCTGTTTTTGGGTAGTGTGATGGTAAAGAAATTGCGTTCGTTCTACCTGCGAGGTGGAAATCTAAGCTGCGTTATGTCTGCCAGCTTGACTCCTGCCTTGGGCACTACATACTGCAGTTTGTCGAAATCTAGGTCCTGGAACTCTTGTATTTTGGGGAAATAGTAAAAGGTATTGTTGTTAATGGACACTATGCGCTAGGCCGAACCAATTTTGGAGTCGTTTATTTTGAAACACTTGCGCGGCTTGCGGTCAAAACGAATCTTCAACTCGTAAATCAGCGCCTCGTCTTAGTTCATTCAAATAATTAAAATTACATACAAACACACTAAATCAATTCATGATCACCTTTATATGAATATATTATAGCTTAGTTGATAAACTATAGCCTTATTATATGCTTCTATTTCAATAATTCTGAAGTATGCATTATTAGTATTGTTAAAATGCCATAGATATATACTGACATGTAAGCACTCATAAAAATCATAGTCTGCGTATATTTAGGAAGCCTTCTCCCGCTTATCCTGAACAACTGACGCTGACCCTACTCCTGGCTGGCAGCAAACAGTACTATCTCACGTGGGTGCTCCCCTCGCTCTTCTCCCGCTTCTTCCCCTTCTTCTTGTTCATGCTATTCACGTTCTACTCACCACGCACAGGATTCAACGCATCTCCATTCGCCAATATAGCTAGAGAACAATTTGTTCCAAACACGCACGCAGTCATTTCGTAAACTCCTCCAGTTATTATCAAAATGCTAGTCTTGTCCTTCTCCCAGAAAAAGTGGTCAGGTACAGTGTTGGCTGCCTAGTGCTACCACAACAGTAGTCCTCCTGCCTTAGTTTCCCCTGATTGCCACAGCCACCTTCCCACTATACTCTACGCACACAACGTCTCATTGATCACCGCCTGATCCTTAGCCATGCTCTGCAGGTCAGACTATGTGACTCGCTCACTCAAGGCCTAATTTATCTCCCGCAAAGCACTGTTCACGTCTTCAATATCTGTTTAAGTTCAGTTGTACTTGGTTTGCTGTCGCATAGCACACACACGTCTGTGATGTTGGCTTTTTCTTTCAACTAACGACCTATCTGTTCAAAACGTTTTCTTAGCTCCATCAGGTCGCCTTCATACTCAGAAACAGTCAGTTTTTTATTAGTTTAAGCGTAGAGGTGATCGACAGTCTTGCGGAATTACTATATATCTCTCCTGTTGCTTCTAACTAACTACTCCCATTCACCTCTTTCCTGTCGCCTGGCCATGCCCTTCCTCAGCTCAAGCAGCTACTGCCCTACAGTACTAACTTCATTCATTATCTGCTATTTATTGCGAAGAATGATCTGCTACATTTCTGTTCTTTAACTGCGCATTTTGTGAGTCAGTTTGACCTAGAACTTGTCAAAACCTGCCTGCATGAGATCAATGTCATCTCGCTATAACAAGCCAGCCACTTAACTCTGCAGACCTATGAATTCTTTTTTCTCCACCGATCTGATGGAAACCTACTATATTTTTTTAGCCAACTGGTCTATTTACTCGTAAAGCGTCTCCTAAACCCGTTTCTTTTTCTACAACTACACACTCAGCCCAGAAAAGGCCTTGCTTCTAGTGACTAGTTCCTCCTGCAGATTCTTACAGTACTGTCTTAGAGCGTCTACTTACTACATCAGTTCGCCCTTCTGCTTGGTCACTTTCTTAGAAATCTACGAGTCAACCCCAGCTGAATGTTTTCGCAGCTCTGTGTCTAACTAGCCTCGAAGCTGACCTATTGAGGAACTCCACTGCTTACCCTACAATTATAGCTCTTTGCGTAGTTCCTTCATTTAAAGGGAAAGCGTGCTTTTGGTCTGCTATAGACGATCGAACCATTAGTCCTAGAGGGCTCTCTGATGGGAGCGCTGGTGTGAGGTGCGTTCGTTGCTGAGTAGGACCAGATCGCTCTTGTCTGCTTTATTTTACAGCACCTGGGTCAGTTTTTAAAGAGTTGCCACGCTCACCTTGCTCTCTAGACCAGCCACCAGGTAGTCCAAGTCAGCAGTATCGGCTTTCTTGCTTACCGCACTATCCAGTTCAGATTTGGACACTTTCTTTTGAAGAGCAGCTGTCAGATACTGTTTGCTGACCTTACCTTCTAGCGCCTCGTTGATTTCATTGACGTTGGCCTAGGATAAAGCATTTTATACTTTTTCCTCTAGTACATTGAGGACCCCCTGGAACTCATTGAGAGTGACGCAGATACTGACCTTCTTGGTTATTTCTTTCTGGAACTAGTCCATTCTGGTCTTGAGTATAGTCAGCTACAAGTTTTCCTACTAAGATGGCTGAGCATGAACTCTGTCAGCTAGGAGACCCGTGAGATCGCTTCTGGAGGGGTACTACCTTAGGAGCGCAGCTAAGTCTTTGTGAGTAGGTCTTTGTTATAGTTCATCCGACAGTTCTTCTACTGTTTTGCTGACATCGGAGACATTGGTTTTTAGGGAGAGTCCGGTAGTGAGCTCAGTTTTGGATGCCTTCATATAGTAGGGTTTACTCTGGTGGTGAGTACAGCTTTGATGTCCTGAAGGGATTGGGCGTGGGTTTGAAGCAGATCGGTTACTGCCCTGAGGGTGATTTGAACTATTTCGTCGACTGACTTCCACTACTTGCTCTGAATGAGGAGAGATGTGCCTATTGGAGTTAGTCGAGGATGGCGGTGGAGTACAGCTATGCATCTAGCTACCTCTGCTGTTGTCTGCGCATTTGAATTAAACGTTATAATGTATGCGAACAAGCTAGATTGATCAATCAGTATTAAAGCTGCATGTGACTGACATGACAATAATGACCTAGCAAAGGTGGCATATATTCTCAAATAATTTAGTAAAAAGAAGGCTATACCTCGATTGATACTGATGTCTATTAATAATCATCCATCACCTAAGATTGATACACATATTAGTATATACGATGCTGAAACTATATCACCTAAGATTGATACACATATTAGTATATACGATGCTGAAATTATGCCAAACAATCACTTAGTTGCTTTTTTAGGGTTCGCTGCTTTGCCCGCTACTGGCTTACTACCTCCGTTATTAGCAACAGGAACAGCTACCTTCGCCTACTCTTTCTTCTACTCAACAGCCAATTTAGCTGCCTCTTTCTTCTACTCAACAGCCAATTTAGCTGCCTCTTTCTTCTACTCA
>Ga0169931_10009654_pt1 | contig 13889 bp, 11 predicted proteins | sample Kivu_15m_20L_FD_129675 | JGI IMG/M metagenome (GOLD analysis project Ga0169931, IMG submission 129675) | Freshwater microbial communities from Lake Kivu, Western Province, Rwanda to study Microbial Dark Matter (Phase II) - Kivu_15m_20L... | ecosystem: Environmental > Aquatic > Freshwater > Lake...
ATCAGATGCGCCGCCGCCCCGGTGCCCGAAGTGGCATAGGTGTATTTGCCGGGCTCGGCGCGGACGCGGGCCACGAATTCCGCGGCGGTCTGGGCCGGGAAATCCTTGCGCACAATCAGCGCATAGGGGGAAATGCCAATTTGCGCGACCGGCGCGAAGTCCTTTGTGACGTCGTAAGGCGTGCGCTGCACAAGCGGCGCCGTGGTGAATGGCCCGGTGGAAGCGGCCAAGATGGTGTAGCCATCGGGCGCGGCCTTGGCGACCAGATCAGTGCCGATCATCCCACCCGCGCCAGCGCGGTTTTCCGGCACAATAGGTTGGCCCCAATTATCTGAAATCCTTGACGCATTTACCCGAGCCATCAAGTCCGTCGCCTGGCCCGGAGGCCAAGGGATGATCAGGCGCGCAGGCCGAGACGGGTAGGCGCCCTGGGCGCTGACAATGGCGGGGGTGGCAAGCGTAGCGGCCAAGCCGCTGGCACCCAGCAATACGGAACGACGATCCATCATGAACGAAGCCTCCTGGTTGTGAAGGGACATCCCCGGCTGATGAGGCTCCCTATGGCGCGCTAACTGGATCACAAAAGCGTAAAAAACAAGTATTGCCTAATACTTTGGTGGGTTTTCCCTCAAGCCGCCTTGGCGGGTAGGGATTTCATCGCCGCGCGGAAGGCGTCCAGGGTTTGCGCCACATCGGCGGCGCTATGGGCCAAAGACATGTAAAATTTGCTCTCCCCCTTAAGGATGCCGCGCCCGCGCAGCACACCATTCACATGCTTTTGCATGGCCGCATCCTGGCGGATGACGCTGCGATAATCGCGGATATCGCCGCGGGCATAGACCACATCGAACAAGGGCGGTTCGCCAACCACCTGGGCGGGGATGCCGGCTTCATGGATCAGGCCGGTCAGGCCCTCCATCAGGCTGCGTCCGGTCGCGAAAATCTGCTCATAGGCACCGGCTTCGCGCAGCACCGCCATGGTGGCGAGCCCCGCGACCGAGGCCACAGGGTTGCCCGACAGCGTGCCGATTTGCGTGAGGAAGCGGTCTTCGCCCACCGCCGCCTTGTCGAATTGCGCCATGATATCGGCGCGCCCGCCAAGGGCGGCCAGGGGAAAACCGCCGCCGATGATCTTGCCCATGGTGCAGATATCGGGCGTCACGCCGTAATATTCCTGCGCACCGCCATAGGCGAAGCGAAAGCCCGTTACGACCTCATCGAAAATCAGCGGAATGCCAAGCCGCGCCGTGACCTCCCGGATCGCTTGCAGGAAGCCGGGCTTGGGCGGGATCAGGCGCTGGAAGGGCTCCAGGATCACACCGCCGATTTCATCATGGCGCGCTTCAATCAGCCGCACTGCCGCTTCCGTATCATTGAAGGGGGCGACCAGCACCTCGGCACGCACACTCTCCGGAATGCCGGGCGTATCCGGCACAGCTTCCGGGAAATTCGCGAGCTTTTTGGGGGCGAGGCTCATCAGCCCCCAATCGCTCATGCCGTGATAGCCGCCTTCGAATTTCACGATCTTCGGGCGCTGGCGATAGGCGCGCGCAACGCGCATGGCATAGAGATCAGCTTCCGAGCCTGAGGAGACGAAGCGCACCTGTTCCACACAAGGCATGGCATCCACAATGGCGGCGGCCAGGCGAATCCCATGTTCATTATTGGCGAAGAAGGTGGTCCCTTTCGGCACCTGCGCCAGCACCGCTTCCGTCACCTTGGGGTGATTGTGCCCGATATACATGGGGCCGCTGCCCAGCAGATAATCAATATATTCGCGCCCCGAAACATCCCAGACATGGGCGCCGCGGCCTTCCCGCAGGATGATCTCGGCCGGGAAATTGCCGAAATGCCCGCCCGGTAGCGCGCGCTTCGCGAGTGCAAGCAATTCCAGTTCTTCGGCAGAGGGCGGGATGCTGGTCATGGCGCGTGTTCCTCAAGCAGTGTTTGGCAGACTATAGGCTGCGGTTTTCCGGGATGGGAAGCAGCGCCGCGGCAACGGCGCGGCGGGCAATGTCCCGATGCCCAAGGCAGGTCTGGCGGATCGGCCTGGCCTGGGCCATCATCAGGCATGGACCACGCACAGGCGCCGTTATTCGATCATGTGCAATCAAAGCAGTGAGGGGTGGATAACATGAAAATGTACCGTCGCAGTCTTTTGGCCTCAGCCGGCGCGCTGCTCGCAGCACCTGCCTTGGCGCAGCCGCGCTGGCCTGACCGGCCCATTGAAATCATCGTTGGCTTCACCGCCGGTGGCGGCACTGATCTCGATGCGCGCAGCTACGCCGCCGCGCTTGAAAAACGCCTCGGCGCGTCGGTCGTGGTGGTCAATCGCCCCGGCGCGGGTGGTGAGGTCGCCTTGGCCGCAGTCGCGCGTTCCCGCCCTGATGGGCATACCATCGGCACGACGAATATGCCGGGCTTGCTGACCATCCCGATTGAGCGCACGGCGCAATTCAAGCTGGATGATTTTGTCGGCATCGGCAATCTGGTGACCGATCCTTCCGCGATAACAGTGCATGAGGATAGCCCATACCGAACGCTGGCGGATCTGCTGGCGGCAGCGCGGGCAAGACCGGATACCATCACCTATGCCTCGCCGGGTGTGGGAACGGATGATCATTTGCAATTGGTGCTGTTGCAGGCAGCGACCGGGACGCGCCTTGTGCATGTGGTTTTTCAGGGCGATCCGCAGCTTCGCACCGCCGTGCTTGGCAAGCAGGTGGACAGCATGGGGCTGAACCTTGGCCCCGTGACCGCAAATGCCGATAAGCTCCGCGTGCTCTCTCAGGGCGGCGCCACGCGGAGCCGCTTCCGGCCCGATGTGCCAACCTTGATCGAACTGGGCTTTCCAGTACAAATGGCCTCTGAACGGGGTCTGGTGATGGCGGTTGGCACGCCGCCCGCTATTGTCCAGCGCCTGCGCGAAGCGACCGCCGATATCGCGCGCGATCCGGAATTCGTAAAGATATTGGAAGGGCGCTTTACCGAACCGGCCTATGAGGCCGGCGATGCCTGGTTTGAGCGTCTGCGCCGGCAGGAAGCCGATTATCGGCGGCTTTGGCAGTCAACTCCCTGGTCGCAGCGCTGAGGCATGCTGGGCGGATCGGCCTTGCAGGGCGGCTTTGCTTGACCCTTCATGGCCGCAATGTCATGGCGGGGCGTGATCCACGAACCGCCCTGCGCGCCCAACAAGCGCCGATTTCTGTTTCTGCAAGGCCCGATCTCGCCGTTTTTTGTCCGTATTGCCGCGGGCCTTCAGGCGCTGGGCCATGAGGTGCATCGCGTCAATCTGCATCTGGGGGATCGCGCCTTCTGGGGCGCCACGCGCAGCGTTGACTTTACCGGCCGGGCCGAGGCCTGGCCCGATTGGATCGCGGATTTCCTGACACGCCACGCCATTACCGACCTGCTGCTGATTGGCGAACAGCGCCCCTATCACCGCGTGGCAATTGCCGCCGCCAAGGCGCGCGGTAGTGCGGTGATAGTCACCGATTACGGCTATGTGCGCCCGGATTGGATTACGCTGGAACGCAATGGCATGGGGGGGGAAAGTCTTTTCCCACGCGATCCGGCGGAAATTCGGCGCCGTGCCCAGGGGCTTGCCCTGCCCGAGCTGAAGCCGCTCTATAGCGACCAATTCGCCACCATGGCTTGGCGGGATGTTTGCTATCACGCGCTGGCGCAATGGCCCTTTCCCTTCCGCCATTATCGGCGCCATCAATTGCAACATCCTTTTGTGGTTTATGCGGGGCTGGCGCGGCGGCTTCTGCTGCGCCGACTGGAAGATCGCCGGTCCCAGCAAGTGTTTGAGGGGTTGAAGACACGCGGCAGTCCGTTCTGGATTTTCGGAATGCAGCTTGAGACGGATTTCGCCATCCGCGCCTATTCGCGCTTTGCGGATATGGATGGGCCGCTTGGGCAAGTCATGGCCTCCTTCGCCGCCCATGCGCCGACGGAGACTGAATTGGTGATCAAGCTCCATCCGCTTGATCCCTGCTGGAAGCCCTGGCCCAAGCGTATTGCTGACCTGGCGCGGGCAGTGGGTATTGCGGGGCGTGTCCATGTCACGCCGCGCGGGCGGTTGCCTGAGCTGCTGGCGGCGTCTCGCGGCCTGGTGACCGTGAACAGCACCGCCGCTACGACCGCCATGGTGCTTGGCAAGCCTGTAAAGCTGCTGGGCCAGGCGGTGTATGATGTGCCGGGCCTCAGCTTTCAGGGGGGCTTGGATGATTTCTGGACGCAGGGCACGCCACCTGATCCGGCATTACTGAACGATTTTCTGGCCTTGCTCTGTGGTGCCTTCATGGTGCGCGGGGCATTTCATCAGGATTCCGGGCTGGCCGCGGCAGTGGCCGGCGCGGTGGCGCGGCTGGATCAAGGCTGCATCAACGCTGCCCCAAAAGCCGCGCGGTCTGACGCCTGATCCAGCCCTGCGCCGCGCGCCAGCGCCCGCCGGGCGCAAGCGGCCAATGTTCCGGCTGGGCCAGCCGTTCCAAAAACACCTCAACTGGGCAGGGCAATTGCGTCACCGGGTCAATATAGCGCGGGTAGAGGATCAGGGCGCCGGCGATCAGGCTTTCCAGATCAAGCCGCCGGCTGCGGCGCGCGGCTGGAAAGGCTGGTCCGCGGTCATCGGTCAGGCCCCAGCCGGCATAAAATGGCTGCCCCCAAACCGTAACGGGCAGACCGCGCAATAGGGCTTCAAACCCCGTAAGTGAGGTCAGGCAATGGACGCCATCCACCTGAGCCAATAACCCGGCCATTGGGGTTTCCACCGCGACATGATTGGCAAGGCCAAGCAGATTCCTGGTAGCAATACGCCCGCGGCGAAATCCGGCCTCCACATCCGGATGCGGCTTGTAGATCAGGAAGGCCTCCGGCGCGGCAGCACGCACGGCGCGGAGCAAGGCCAGATTGGTCATGCCGCCGCCACCCTTGAGGACCGAGGCGTCATCCTCCACCTGGCCCGCCACCAGAATGCGCGGCTTGCCCTGCGGCGCGGGGATGCTGGGGGCCGAACCGCCGAGATTATATTTTGTCAGACCGCGCTCAAGGATTGTTTGGCGCAGCGCCGCCGCACGAGCGCGGAGTGGGGCAGGGAAGTCGGTCCCGTTGAGCAGGGTCTCAAGATCAGACGGCTCTGTCGGGTCGTAATGCGGGCCCCGATGATCCAGCACGAAGGACCCGCCTGGGCGGAAGGCAGCGCCGATGCCGGCCGAGCGCAAAAAACCATCCTCCAGGAACACCACCGGCACCCCTGCCGCGGCGGCCTTGGCGAGAAAGCCAGGCTTGGCGCCAGCTGCCCACACCAGGGCCGCGCCGCCGCGGTTCTTGGCGGTAAAGATGCCCTCATCGGCGCATTTAGTGAAAACCGGTGCTGTTCCGGCCGAGGCGAGCAACGCACCCACCCTTGCCTGCTTCCAGCCTTGCACACCAAGGCAGGTGGCGATGCCCTGATTCACGCCCGTTTGGCGTCGCCAAAGAGCATAAATATCAATCGATTGCGAGAGAGAGCTGGGCGTACAGTTGAAGGGGTCCGCCGCGCGGGTGAAGGCGATCAGACGGGCATAGACATCCTTGGCATTGGCGCGGGCCAAGGAGCCATCCGGTACGGGCACCGCCGCGGCAAGCGCGAGTAGCGCCATGGGGCGGGAGGCGCCATGCAGGATTGCTGCCCCATCAAGCAGGCTCCAGGGGTCGCAGGCCGGTTCGCTTTCGGGCCATAGTGACGCGGCCTCCGGCGCGGCAAAGGGATCACGGAAGCAGCGCAGGGGAAGGCCAGAGGCGAGGGCGGCCTTGCGGGCGGCTTCTGCAAATGTGCGCAACGCGAGGTCACAAGGATCAAGCAGGATCGCCGTGCCGTGCGGCGCCAAGCCCAGCGCTGCACCGCCCGGATCAGCGAGCCCGGCAGGCCCGCCGAGCCTTGCTTCGGCAAGGCGGGCGATGATGCCAGGCGCGGCGGCAAGTGTTGCCTCCGTTGCGGGGGTGGCGAGCGCGGCAGCAATCGGGTCCGGTGCTTCCGCTTGCACCAGGGCGATAAGGGGTTCCTGCGCGCCCAGGCGAAGTTGACCCCAAGGGCCAGCGGTGAAGCGGATGATGCGCCCAGCCCCCGGTGGTGGCGACGCCGCCATCGGCAAGGCGAGCAATGTGGGCGGCGCGCCACCTGACCAGGGCATGACGCGGTATTCCGGCCAGCAAGCGGCCAAGTGCGGCGCCGATGCCAAAAGATCGGAAGGCAGGGCGAGGGCGGGCGGGGCAGTCATTTTTTGCTTGCGGCGGTCAGTTTCAGCCGAAAGCCAATGCGCCTGCCGCTTTGGCAAGGGCGCGCGGGCGCCGGGCGCACCAGTCTCATTCGGTTCAGCAACGAAAACGTCGCTTTGATCCGATCATCTTGAATTTGCGCTCTCCGACGAAAAGATGAGGGGAAGTTCAATTTGCCTTAGACATTGGGGTAATACTATTCAATCGTTACTCGCAATTTCGTGCTAATGGTACGAATCGGTATGAGAGGAAAGGTTTTGATGCCCATGAGCGGGGATTTCCAACGCCGCTTGTCGCAGATGATGGTGTTGCTGCTGTCTGGTATTGTATTGGCCGCTTGCAGCGCGATGAATGCGGAACAATCATCGGCGTCGCCCGAACCCACGCGTATCCTGGACCCGGTCGCGGCCTTTGCGGCTGATCCACCGGCTGGTGGCGAGGGGCAGGTGTTTCTTGCCGAGACAGATGAAATGGTGCGGCTTCGCCTCATACGGCAATATGCGGCGGCGAGTGGACGTGAATGCCGCGAGCTGCGCTTGAGCCACCGGGGTGGCGACCAGAATCGACTTTATTGCCGCGCTGGCACCGGCTGGATAGAAGCACGGCCCTTGCTGTCACAGGGCGTGGTTCAACAATGAGCCTGCAGGGCGAAACCGCCTTGATCCTACGTGGCGCTCGGATGCAATTGCGCGTCATCGGCGCGCTGGTCATTCGCGAAATGCATTCGCGCTTTGGCCGTCATTATATGGGCTATATCTGGCTTTTCTTTGAACCTTTGCTTTTGGGCGTGTGCATCGGCCTTATACACGCTTGGCGGGATCGGCCGACGGCGTTTGGGCCCTTTGAATTCCACGCGGTGGGATACATTCTTTTCTTCGTGTTCCGCGGGATTTTGGCGCGGGCCACCATGGTAATCAGAATGAGTCAGCCGTTGCTCTATCATCGCAGCGTCACCTTGCCGGATGTGTTTTACGCCCGGCATTTGATTGAGTTCCTAAGCTGCACGGGTGTCATGCTGGTCATGCTGTTCGGGTTGTATGTGTCGAATGGCAGCGTGCCGGAAAGCCCTCTCAAGATGGCGCTCGCCTTGATCATGCTGGCGCTTTTCAGCCAAGGCCTGGCCTTTCTGGCTGCCTCGATCACTACGGCGGTCGAAGGGTCTGAGCGCCTGATTCACGCCCTGACCTATCTTATGCTCCCCGTGAGCGGGTTGTTTTTTCTGGTGGAATGGTTGCCGGATTGGTTGGCGCAAATGGCGCTTTGGATTCCGATCCTGCATCTGTTCGAATTGCTGCGTGATGGGCAATTCGGCTCGCGGTTCAACGCGCAGTATGATCTTGCCTATGTTTGGGGCTGGATCATGGCCACGCATCTAGTCGGGCTTGCGGCGCTGCGCATCACGCGTGCGCGAATCGGGTTGGAATAGGCATCGCCATGGCCCTCGAGATGGTGGATGTGCACAAGACTTACGTAACCCGCGGCCTGCGCAGGGAAATTCTGCGCGGTGCAAATGGCTTTTTTGCGCGTGGCGAAAGGGTTGGGATTCTTGGTCGCAACGGGTCGGGTAAATCCACTTTGGTGCGGCTGCTTGGCGGGGTTGAGGCACCGACCAAGGGCGCCATTCGGCGCAGTATGACCATTTCCTGGCCAATCGGCCTGGCGGCGGGGTTTCAGCCGATGCTGTCAGGCGCTGACAATGCGCGCTTCATTGCCCGCATCTATGGCCGCCCGATTCGGGAAACGGTTGATTTTGTCGAAGATTTCGCCGAGCTTGGTGAGTATATGCGCATGCCCATGATGACCTATTCTTCAGGTATGCGGTCGCGACTCTCCCTGGCGGTTTCACTGGCGATTGATTTTGATTGCTACCTGGTGGATGAGGCATTGGCCGTTGGCGATACGCGCTTTGGGCGTGCCTTCGCGGAACGAATCGAGCGTTCCGGGCTTATTCTGGTTTCCCATTCACCCGCTTTGGTGCGCAAACTCTGCACACGAGCGGCTGTGCTGGACCAAGGGCAGATAACCTTCTATGACGATATCGATGAAGCTCTCGCCACCTATCACGCTCTCTGAAGCGAGCGGGAGGCCGCTTAGCCTGCCGCAGGAGCCCGAACCGGCAGCCCAGCCGTGGTATGCACGGTTTTGGCGACACCCTTTTTTGCTGTTGGTGATCCTGCCAAGCCTTATCGTGACGGCCTATTTCTACGGCATCGCCGCGCCTCAATTCGTCTCTGAGGCGCGCTTTGTGGTGAGTTCGCGTGGGCATGATGGCGGCGCTGCGGCTGCCATGCGGGGCATGGGTGGCGGCGCCTTTGGTGGGTTTGGCGGCGGTAGCTTGGCTTCGAGCGAAACGAATAGCGTGCGCGATTTTCTCACCTCACTAGATGCGGTGATGGAAGCGCATGGCAAGCTTGATCTGATCGCGATGTGGCAACGCCCGGAAGCCGATTGGCTTTCTGAATTGTGGCGGACGGAACCCGAACTTCTTGCGCGCTTCTACACGCAAATGGTGACTGTATCGCTGGACCCTTCCACCAATGTAACCACGCTTCGGGTGCGGAGTTTCCGGCCAGAGGATTCGAAGGCGCTGGCGGAAACCCTGCTCGTTTCGGCCGAAGCCCTGGTGAACAGGCTTTCTGAGCGTACCCGCAACGAAACCTTGAGGGTCGCGCGGCAGGAAATGGAAATCGCCGAACAACGGGTTCAGGAAAGCCGCGCCGCCCTGGTGCGTTTTCGCGAGCAGGAACGTGAATTGGATAGCGCCGGGGCCGCGCAGGCAGCGGTCGCCTTGCGTGGGCAGTTGGAAGTGGCGCTGGCCCAAGCCCGGGCTGAATTGACCGAAAGGCTGAAATTCATGCGCCCCGACAATCCGGCGCTGCAGGTCACACGCAACAGGATTGAAGCGCTGGAGCGCCAGATTTCCTCGGAACGGACGCGGCACACGGAAACCACGGTGGACGGCGAAGGCGCGGTTTTGGCGCGGCAATTGGCTTCCTTCGAACGGTTGATGTTGGAGCGTGAATTCGCCGACAAGCAGCTTGCCTCGGCGACGGCAAGCCTTGAGACGGCGCGGCTCGAGGCGCAGCGTCAGCAGCTTTTCCTCTCACGCATCGTTGAGCCCAATCTTGCAGTCTACCCGCTTTATCCTCGGAAATTGACCAATGTGGCGAGCATCATTGTCGGCCTTACCATTGCCTATGGCATTGGCTGGTTGTTGATTGTCGGGATGCGTGAACATGCGGCCTGAACCACGCGCGAGGCTCACGCGCTTCTTCCTATCTTTGCTTTTGCTGACGCTTGGCGGGCATGGTGGCGCTTACGGGCAGACCGGGCAGCCTGCCCAAAATCAGTTTCAGCCACAGCCATTCCAATCACAACAAGTTCCGACCCAACAGGGCGTGCCCATGCAGGGTCAAGCCCAAGGTCGTGCGCCCATGGCGCCGCAAACGCAGATGACGCAGCCCGGCATGGCACCCGGTATGCCCTTCATCCCCGGGGGCATGATGCCGGGTGTTCCGACATTGCCCGGCTTTCCGCCTGGTGGCGATCAACTCCGCCCGCCATCAGTATTCGATCAACGCAGCCTTGCTGATCTGCCTGGTCAGGCACGCGGCACCGAACGCCCGGGCAGCCCGACGCAGGCGGAAGGTGGCCCCACCTTGGTGACGCCGCTTGGCGATTTGATGCGAAATGCCGGTCCCGCAACCGCCGTCTTCGGCGCTTCGCTTTTCACCGGCATGGCACAATCTTCTTCCGATGCGCCCAACCCGAATTACGTGCTGGCGCCGGGCGATAGGGTCAGCATTCGCGCCTGGGGCGCAGTGGATGCGGAGCAGGTTTCCCAGATTGATCCGGCGGGAAACCTGTTCCTGCCGAATGTCGGCCCTATTCGCGTGGCAGGTACAAGGGTTGGCGATTTGCAACGCGTGGTCGAAGGTGAAATCCGACGCGTCTATACGCAGCAGGTTCAGGTTTATGCGACCGTGCTGTCCACGCAGCGGGTTGGCGTTTTCGTCACGGGGTTTGTGCGCAATCCGGGGCGCTATGCGGGTGTTGCTTCCGATAGCGTGTTGGATTTTCTGCTGCGTGCCGGGGGCATTGATTCCGCGCGCGGTTCCTTCCGTGATGTCCGGGTTCAGCGCGGCAATGCGACGGTAGCGCGCTTCGATCTCTACCGCTTTCTGTTGGAAGGGCGCATGCCGGCGATCAGCCTGCAGGAAGGTGACACCATTGTTGTGGATCGCCAGCGTCCGTTGATCGGTGCGGACGGCGCCGTGCGCAACAATTTTCTATTCGAAAGCCCGCAGATTGGCCCCATGCGTGGCCAGGATTTGATCAACTATGCACGGCCCTTGCCAGCAGCCACCAATGCCGTGGTCCGTGGCGTGCGCAACGCGCAACCCTTTTCCCGTTATCTTACAATAACGGAGTTGTCGCGACAGAATTTGCAGGATCAGGACACTGTAACCTTTGTCGCGGATGTTGCCTTGAGCACAGTGCGCATTACCATCGAAGGTAGCCGGCTTTATCCTTCGGTATTGGTCGCGGATCGGGATTTTTCCCTGTGCCAGATCTTGGATCATGTTGCAGTTGACCCTTCGCTTGCCAATACATCAGCGGTTTTTCTTTTGCGCCCTCGGCTTGCCTTGCAACAGAAGCGTTCCATTGATGACGCGCTGGACCGGCTGGAGCGGCAGCTATTCCTCTCCCCCGCCATGACGCCTGGCACTGCGGCCGCGCGTTCGGCTGAGGCCAATATGGTCCTGTCCTATATCGGCCGCGCACGCCGGAGCCAGCCGGAAGGGCGACTGGTGGTGGTTAATGAGGATGGGACCTGCGCCCCGGTGCGGCTTGAAGATGGCGATACCATCGTTATTCCTGAAAGATCGCAAACCGTCATGGTGCAAGGTGAGGTGGCCATGCCGCGTGCAGTGCTCTGGCGCCAGGGCATGACTATTGAGCAATATTTGAACGAGGCGGGCGGGCTGACGGCGCGCGGTGCGCGTTCGACCCTGATGATGCGGCGTCCAAGCGGGCAGGTGCTGCTTGACCCCCGGCAGCCACCACAGCCGGGGGATGAGTTGATTGCCTTGCCCTATCTCGACCCGAAATATTTTATCATCGGCCAGGAATTCATCACTGCCCTGTTCCAGGTTGCCCTTGCCGCGCGCGTGATCAGGGATTGGTAGCGCGCCACGTTCAGCAACCCAGCTGGTCAGCCAGATCCTCAAAGCTGGTCGCAGTCGCGCCCCAATCCTGTTCGGCCTTCAAATCCGTCCCTTGATCCGCCCCATGTTCATTGGGGCGGAGTACAAAGGCGGTCGCCAGCCCGCATTTGCGCGCCGCGGCCAAATCACCATTATGCGCGGCAACAAGCGCCACTTGCGCGGGCTTCAGGCCCAGAATCTCGCAGGTACGCAAATAGGCTTCAGGCTGCGGCTTATAGGCTTGCGCAGCCTCGGCCCCCAGGATCGCATCCCACGGCATGCCGGCCCGTTTCGCCATATTCGCGAGCAGCAAAATATTGCCATTCGACAACGGGGCGATGAAGTGTTTGGCCTTGAGGCGGATGAGACCTGGCACGGTATCAGGCCAGGGGTTCAGCCGATGCCAGGCGCGATTGAACCAATCGAGTTCCTCCTCACTGACACCGCTGGTGGCAACGCCAAAATCCTTGAGCACGCCATCAAGGTTTTCCCGATGCAGCACATCCAGCCGCGTGAAGGCGCGCCGGCCGCTGCGCACTTCTTCCATCGCGGGCTGGTAGCGTTTGCGCCAGGCATCGGCGAAGCGATGCGGGTCTATATCGCCCTGGCCATGACGCGCCAGGAATATGCGTGCATCGCGCGCGATGCCGTTCCGCCAATCCACCACCGTGCCGAAAACATCGAAGACCAATGCCTTCACTTCGGGAAGCGCGCTCATGCTGCGGTATCCTTTTCGGGCTGTGCCCATTGCTTTTCAAAATCCCAGACTTCCGGGAAGCCCATGAGTTCCGTCATGCGCTTGAAGCCATAGGATTCACCAAGTGCCAGACTGTCGCCGGCGGTCTTCAAATGCGCATAGGCGCGTTCCAACGCAGCGGCAGCGGCGAGGAAGCCAATCGCGGGATAGATCGCCATGGCATAGCCAATTTCCTGCAGCCGTGCGGCAGGCAGGATGGGCGTGCGCCCGCCTTCCACCATATTCGCAAGCAAGGGCTTGGAAATCGCCTTGCCGATGGCGCGCATTTCATCTTCGCTTTCTGGGCTTTCGATAAAAACAATGTCAGCGCCGGCATCGCCATACATGCGCCCGCGGCGAATGGCTTCTTCAAGGCCGAGCGTGGTGCGGGAATCCGTGCGCGCCACAATCAGAAAATTCGGATCGCGCCGCGCTTCGGCAGCCACCTTGATCTTCAGCACCATTTCCTCGGCCGGGATGACGCGCCGGCCAGGTGTATGGCCGCATTTCTTTGGCATTTCCTGATCTTCAAGCTGAATGCCCGTCATGCCGGCGGCTTCATAGCCAAGCGTTGTGTGGCGTACATTCAGAAGTCCGCCATAACCCGTATCGGCATCCGCGACCAAAGGCGTTTTGCACCCGCGCGCCATGGTGCCCATGCGCGCGACCATATCGGCATAGGTGGCAATGCCAGCATCTGCGACACCCAGCGCGGAGGCTACAGTGCCGAAGCCCGTGCCATAGATGCAATCAAACTCCATGCCATCGGCAACCTTGGCCGAGATCATGTCGAAGACACCAGGGGCGATGATGAAGCGCTTTTCAGCAAGTGCCTTGCGGAGTGATGGATTGGCCATAAGAATTCCTTATCTGTTTATTGTGGGCGGATGTGACCGGCGGCACTGGCCGCTGCCCAGATGCGATCATCGCGCTGCATGGCTTCAAGCAATGCAGCGGGCGGGCGTATATCGGCTTCAACGCCGAGCGCCAAAAGCCTTTTCTTGAAGGTTTCGTCAGCGAAAACCGCGCCGATGGTGCGGTGGATGCGATCCACCAAAGCTGGTGCCATCCGCGGCGGCCCCAGCATGGCAACCCAGCCGGACAGATCGAAATCACGCACGCCCTGTTCGGCAGGCGTCGGCGCATCCGGGAAGAAGGGCGAACGCGTGCCGGTTGAGGTGGCCAACACACGCACGCGCCCTGTTTGCATATGCGGCATGGCACTGACCGTGCTGGTCCAACCGCTTGGCAAATGGCCGGCGACGATGTCATTCATCAACGGTCCACCGCTGCGATAGGCGATATCTGGCATCTCCACCCCTGCGCGCCGCGCCATTTCCTGCCCGATGAAGGAAGACAACGCCTCGGTTGAACCGGTGCCCACCTTACCCGGATTGGCCTTGGCATAGGCAAGCATGGAGGTGAGGGAATCAAATGGCTGATTGGCGCCGGCCACCAGCACCATGGTATTGCGCGTCAGCATGGCAATCGGCGTGAAATCGCGGATCGCATCATATGGCATACTGGGCAGATGGTATTTGTTCATGATGTGGGTTGAAACAACCACGAGCAAGGTATGCCCATCGGGTTCCGCGCGCGCCACCACTTCGGAACCGATCACGCCCGCGGCACCGGCGCGGTTTTCGACGATGAAGGGTTGCGGCAGCGTATTGCGCAACGCC
>Ga0169931_10009655_pt1 | contig 13888 bp, 18 predicted proteins | sample Kivu_15m_20L_FD_129675 | JGI IMG/M metagenome (GOLD analysis project Ga0169931, IMG submission 129675) | Freshwater microbial communities from Lake Kivu, Western Province, Rwanda to study Microbial Dark Matter (Phase II) - Kivu_15m_20L... | ecosystem: Environmental > Aquatic > Freshwater > Lake...
GGATGGCACGCCTGGCGCTGGTGGCTCTGTTGCCGCTGATCACCCTCTCGGCCGTTCGAGCCCAGACCTTTGACCCCCAGGTGACGGCAGACCAGCAGCAGACCCTGCAGGCTCTGCTCAACAACGCTCTGGTGGCGATCAGGCAGAACGATCAGGTTTCGGCCTGCAACCTGCGCGGTCAGGCGATGGACGTGCTGACAGCCAACATGGCTGCCTTCCAGGCGCTTTTCCCTGCCAACAACTGGGCTGATCTGCAGGTGTCCCTGCAGGGCAGCCTGCGCAAATGCGCGACCCAGGGGCTGTCTCGATGACCGTGTGACCACGACCGCCCATCAGTCACGTGGGTACAACATGGTGACTGGATCAGGGTTGTCGATGTCGTAGTCGAGGATGTCAGCGGGTAGTCCCACCTGTGATTCGCGTGGGTAGACGCTGAAATCCTCGATGCGTTTGAACAGAGGCAGCAGCACCCGCGCCAGGGCATTGGGGGCCCCATAAAAGAACGCGTGGTGACCCAGGAGAAATTCGGTGGTGCCAGCTCCGTTGGCCTGCTGTTGAGTCCTCAGAAAGCGCAGCAACGCTTCTCTCTCGGCGGGGGAGAGGGAGGGGTGGGCGATGACCGGGAAATCCCGGTTGGCGGCGATCAGGCCACTCCGACGCCAGTCGAGGCTGCTGAGGGCGGCGACCAGGTCGTCGCGCTCAGGGGCAAAGTCGACACAGGTCAGCTGGCGTTCCTCGATTGCCATGACCTGTTCGATCTCGCGATGTTGCAGCAACTTCCATTTCTGGCGAACATCGTCGTGGGCGACGATCGCCGCCAGACGGATCCGTTCATAACGCTGCAACAACGTGCGGTTGGCGCTGTTGCGGGCCACGAAGGTGAACAGAAACTGTGAACCTGTGCCGATGTAGTCATCCAGGATCACCAGGGCGCGGCGTTGCGGCCCAGCGGGTCGCCCTAACTGCAGGGCCTCGATGTTGTGAAAGCAGGTGACCGGCAGTCGGTTGGCTTTGCGGTAGACGTAGGAGATCAGATCACCGCTCTTGCAAACAAAGGCGCGTGAAAAGTCAATGTCGCTGCAACGCGCAGTGTCAAAACCGTCCTGCTCGAGGTCGGAGCAGATCCGTTGGTGCAGCAGCCGGCATTCGCGAAGCAACCGTGCCCACCCATGCACCTGCATGCAGTCGAGCAACCGCAGGGCAATCGGCTGATCGCCCGCCTCGAACTGGTCGATCCAGCGACCCAGGGATGGCCGCGCGATCTCCGCTTCATTCCAGGCCTCGGCCAGCTGGTCGAGTCGGCGTTTCAGCTGGTCAGTCACGGCGACTGCGTGCCGAGTGCCTTGTGCAGGTTTGCCAGCCGTTGTCTGTTGACCCCCAGGTCAGAGTCCCCCAGGCGAGACACCGAGCGGGCCTGCAGCACGCCTTGCCTTGGGTCGGCGTACAGCTCCAGATCGTCGACAAAGCCGAACAGGCGGCTGCTCGCGGTGGCGTGCAGGTAGGCGTTGGTCTGTGCGATCACCGTGGTGCGTGGCGTGGTGCTGATGCTCGTGGCGAGCGTCCGCAGAGCCTGCTCCGGGTCATCCACCACCCAGTCGACCCGGGCGCAGTGGGCGGGCGACGGGCAGGGCGCCAGGGCGCCGTTGTGCACGCCCAGCTCGGGGGGCACGGGCCCCACCAGTTGAAACAAGGCGAGGTGAATCAGCAGCAGCCCGTGCTGCAACCAGGTGCTCATTCGGCTTCACGGCCACTGTTTCCTGCCTGACCGTCCATCGCGACCCCCAGGTCACGGCAGGTGCCGATCGGATCAACCCCTGGCGCCACCCCCAGGGCTTTGCGCAGCAGATCCAGCTGGCTCACCGATTGCAGGTCGATCGACTGTGCGACCTGCTGACACGCCAGGATCTGCAGGGCACGCGTGTCGGGCTTGCCACAGGCCGTGATCAACCCGAGTCCGGCAAGCACGGCTGTGGCGGCAAATGGACGCATCAGCACGCAGTCGAGGATGCCGCCAACGCTAGGAAACCTGCAGCGCAGCTCACAAGGCTCCAGGCGCTTCGGGTCGATAGGGTCATCCCATACGGTTCCAAGGGCCTGCAGCCATGAATCCAAGCGTCAAGGGAGTGCTGTACGTCAGCGTCTGGGTGATGCTCTGGGGGACCGCGGCGTCGCTGGCCGATGTTGTGCTGCTCGAGCGTGGTGCCTATGTCACCGGGTCAGCGGGCCAGGCGATCACGTTTGCCTCCTACGGGATCGCTGCTGTGGTGCTGGCGGTGAAGCTCGCGGGTCGGTTCCTGAAAACCGACGCTTGATGGATCGATGGCCCAGGTGCCCCTGCTGATCGACGGTCCGTCCGAGGCCCCGGCCCGTGTGCTCCTGGCCCACGGCGCAGGGGCACCGATGGACACAGCGTTCATGGCATCGATCGCCAATGGCCTGGCCAGGCGGGGCTGGCGTGTGGTGCGCTTCGAGTTTCCTTACATGGCCCAGCGGCGCCTGGATGGAAAGCGCAGGCCACCCGATCGTTTGCCCCGACTGCTCGAGGTCTTTCGTGAGCAGGCCCTGGCGCTTGTGGGTCAGGGTCCGCTGGTGATCGGTGGCAAGTCGATGGGTGGCCGCATCGCCTCGCTGCTGGTCGACGATCTGGCCGTTCATGGCGCTGTGCGCGGCTGCCTTTGCCTCGGCTATCCCTTTCATCCTCCGGGCAAGCCCCAGCAGCGGCGCACGGCACACCTGGAAACCCTGCAGACCCGCACCCTGATCGTGCAGGGCGAGCGCGACAGCTTCGGCAAGCGCGCCGAGGTGGAGGGCTACACCCTGTCCCCTGTGATCGACCTGCAATGGATCAAGGCCGGCGACCACAGCTTCAAACCCCCGCGCAGCGCGGACCACAGTGAAGCGGACAACTGGCAGGCTGCGGTCCTGGCCGCTGATCAGTTCATGCAGGCGCTGCTGGCCCGGACGTCCACACCAGCTCAGGACCCCAGGATGGCCAGCAGCCCCGCGCCATAGCGCTCGAGCTTGGCAGCGCCGATGCCACCGATCTGGCTCAGGTCGGCCAGGTCTGTCGGTCTGCGGGCTGCCAGCTCCACCAGGGTGCGGTCGTGAAACACCACATAGGGCGGCACACCCTGGCTCTGGGCTTGCTCCCGTCTCCAGCCCTTGAGGGCTGTGAGCAGTGCCTCGTCAACGTCCAATCCGTCAGGTACCCCGCTGATCGCTCCCTGCGGTCGCAAAGGCGACTGCCCAGCGCGCTGACGGCTTTGCTTCTGCGGTGGGGGCAACGGCAGTTCCAGCACCAGGTCTCCCCGCAGCAGCGGCCGCACGTGCTCGGGGGGGCCAAGCTGCAGCCCCCCTTTGCCATCGGGAACCGGCTGCAGGTAGCCCAGGCCATGCAGTTGACGCACAAGGGTGCGCCATTGGCTCCGGTCGAGCTCGCGGCCGATGCCATGCACGCTCAGCTGGTCATGGCCCAGCTGGCGGATCCTCTCGCTGCTGCTGCCCAGCAACACATCCACCACATGGGCGGCGCCGAAGCGGGCCCCTGTTCGTACCACAGCTGAGAGCAGCTTCTGGGCCGGCACCGTGAGGTCAACCACGGCCTTGGGTTCCAGGCAGCCGTCGCAATTGCCACACGGCTGTTCCAGCTGTTCACCGAAATGGCGCAACAGAACCTGCCGGCGACAGCCGGCGGCTTCGCTGTAAGCAATCAGGGCTTCGAGTTTGCCGTGCTCAATGCGTTTCTGGTCTTCAGGGGCGGCGGAGTCGTCGATGAAGCGGCGCAGCTGGGGAATGTCACCGGGACCGTGCAGCATCCAGGCCACTGCCGCGAGGCCATCCCGTCCGGCGCGGCCCGTTTCCTGGTAGTAGGCCTCGAGGCTCTTGGGCAGATCGACGTGGGCGACAAAGCGCACATCCGGCTTGTCGATGCCCATGCCAAAAGCGATCGTCGCCACCACCACGACCGCGGCTTCGTTGCGAAAGCGCTGCAGCGCGGTGCTGCGTTGCTCGCTGCTGAGCCCCGCGTGGTAAACAACGGCATCGATGCCGGCGTTGTGCAGCTGGCCGGCGATGGCCTCGACCCTGCTGCGCGAGCGTGCATAGACAATGCCGGCCTGACCCTGATGGTCGGCCAGAAATTGCAGCAGTTGCTGTTGCGGCTGCTGCTTGGCGCGCAGCACGTAGCGGATGTTGGGCCGGTCAAAGCTGGCCAGGAAGACCTCGCCGTGCTCCAGCCGCAGCCTGGTGATGATTTCGGCACGGGTGCGCGGATCGGCGGTGGCCGTCAGGGCCAGGCGCGGCACAGCGGGAAAGCGCTCGGCCAACACCCCCAGCTGGATGTACTCGGGCCGGAAGTCATGTCCCCACTGCGAGAGGCAGTGGGCCTCATCGATCGCGAACAGGCTGATGGCCGGCCCCAGCCGGGCGAGCAGGTCCCCGCTCAGCAACCGCTCGGGTGACACATACAACAGCTTCAGGCTGCCCGCCTGCAGCTGCTGCCAGATGGCACTGGTCTGGTCGGCGTCAAGCCCTGAATGCAGGGCTGCTGCAGACACCCCGAGTTGCTGCAGCGCCGCCACCTGGTCCTGCATCAGTGCGATCAGCGGCGACACCACCACCGTCAACCCTGGCCGGCAGAGCGCGGGCACCTGGTAGCAGAGCGATTTGCCGCCGCCGGTGGGCATCAGCACCAGTCCTGAACCGCCGCTGATCACATGGCGCACGATCGCGTCCTGGGGACCGCGAAAGGCGCCATAGCCCCAGACTTGGTTGAGCACCTGCAGCGGATCGGCAATGGGGCTGTGGGCTGCGCTGCTCACGGCGAGTGGTGGGGTGGTCAGACGCCCCACAATGATCCGGAGAGAGTGAGTTCTGATGTCCGCTTCTGCACCCCGTTCAGCGACGGCCTGGGGCTTTCTCGCTCCAGCGCTGCTGCTGTTGGGGGTGTCGGTTCTGATTCCGGCAGCCATGGCTCTGGTGATGGCCTTCACCCAGAGCGGACTCGATGTGAGCGAGCCGTTGCAGTTCATCGGTCTGGCCAATTTCAGACGGCTGCTGGCCGATCCGATGATGGTGCGCGTGTCGTTGACCACCGCGGCCTACCTGGTGGGCATCGTGCCGCCGATCGTGCTCGGGTCACTGGCGCTGGCGGTGCTGGTCAACCGTCAACTGCCTGGGATGCACTGGTTCAGAGGTGCTTTTTACACCCCTGTGCTGGTGTCGATCGTGGTGGCTGCGATTGCCTTCCGCTGGCTCTACGCCGAGAACGGCCTGATCAATGGCTGGTTGGCGGCCCTTCTCGGGGAACGCTTTTCGCCGATCGCCTTTCTCAGCTCGCCCCAGCTGGCCCTGCCGGCGGTGATGGTGGTGACGCTGTGGAAGGGGCTCGGGTACTACATGGTCATCTTTCTGGCCGGTCTGCAGGGGATCGCCCCCGAGCTCTATGAAGCTGCAGCGCTGGACGGCAGCGACTGTTGGCGGCGGCATCTCGACATCACCCTGCCCCTGCTGCGTCCCTATGTCACGTTGGTGGCGGTGATTTCGGCGATCGCTGCCACCAAGGTGTTCGAGGAGGTCTACCTGATGACCCAGGGAGGCCCGGCTGATGCCACCCGAACCATCGTCTATTACGTCTACGACCAGGCCTTTGCCGAGCTGGAGATCAGTTACGCCTGCACGGTCGGTCTGGCGCTGTTCTTGGCGGTGTTGCTGTTGAGTCTGGTGCGTCTGGCCTTTGCCGGTGATCGCGGCCTGACCTGACCGTGTCGGCAGGCTGCCAGGGTGGAAGATTGGATCGCAACGGTCCCGTGGTTGTGCTTCCAGAGGCTGCAGATGCGATCGGCATCGTCGGGGGTGGGCAGCTGGCCCTGATGCTGGCCCAGGCGGCCCACGCGCTTGATCTGGACCTTCATGTCCAGACCCCCAGCGCCGACGATCCGGCAGCGGCGACGGCGAGCAGTGTGGTGCTTGCCCCTCTGGATGATCTGCACGCGACCCGTCAGCTGGCCCGCCGCTGCGCGGCCATCAGTTTTGAGAACGAATGGCTTGACCTCCAGGCCCTGGCGGCCCTCGAGGCCGAGGGCGTGCGCTTCGTCCCCGCCCTGGCGTCGCTCGAGCAACTGGTCAGCAAGCGTCATCAACGCCAGTTGCTGAATCGACTGAACCTGCCGGCACCCCGCTGGTGCGGGCTCGAAAGGGTGCTGTTGGATCCGGTGGATGCCGATCACCCGCCGCGGGAAGACCAGGCGTCCGACGCTCCTGACGAGCTGAGCCCACGGCAGTCAGGCCCGGCGCTACCGGCTGGTTTTGCCTTTCCGGTCATGGCCAAAGCGGCCATGGGGGGGTACGACGGCAAGGGCACCCGGGTGTTGCGTCAGCAGGCTGATCTCGATGCGTTGCTGGCCGAGGTCACTCCACAGGACTGGATTCTGGAGGAGCTTGTTCCGTTTGAGATGGAGCTGGCCCAGCTGGCCTGTCGCGATCGCGCCGGTCGGGTGCAGTGTTACCCGCTGGTGCAGACCCACCAGCATCAGCAGGTCTGTGATTGGGTCCTTGCACCGGCACCGGTGCCCCATGCGGTGCAGGCCCATGCCCGCAACCTGGCGGCCTCGCTGCTGACGGCGATCGGATACGAGGGGATGATCGCGATCGAACTGTTCTACGGACCGTCCGGATTGCAGGTCAATGAAATCGCCCCACGCACCCACAATGCCGGGCACCTGACGATCGAGGCCTGCCAGACCAGTCAGTTTGCGCAGCAGCTGCGCATTGTCGCCGGGTTGCCGATGGGTCCTGCCGAGTTGCAGCTGCCGGGGGCGTTCATGGTCAACCTGCTCGGCTTCAGGTCTGAGGAGACCGATTACAGCAGCGAGCGGCAGGCGCTGGCTGGTCTGGCAGGGGCGGCGTTGCACTGGTATGGCAAGCAGGGGGCGGGACTCGGCCGCAAGCTGGGGCATCTGACCCTCAGCCTGGACGCGGCGGTTCCCGGCGAACGGTTTGCGGAGGCGATGGCCAAGCTCGATCTGGTGCGGCGCATCTGGCCCCTGCCCCAAGGGCCAGAAAACCCTTAAAGTTCTGGCGGACTGCCGTGTTGGTGACTGCCTTTCACAGTTTTCTGATCTGACTCCCTTTTCGATAGGGGGGGTCTGCAGCGGAAGCAACGTAGGCCGGCCTTGTAGCCGGAAACGGCGCCCCGCCCTTGACCCCCCTCCTGGTTCCACCAGGTCGAACACTGGGGCAAGACGGCACGGCGGTTCACCCTGTTCTTACTGCCTGATTTCCATTGGTACGCGCCGCAACCGTCGCTCTTGCCGCCTGTCTGGCTGCTCCTCTGATCGGGGCAGCGCCTGTGCAGGCTGTGTCCTTGCAGGAGGCCTGTGAGCGCTTTGAGGCCAAGCTCAAGCAGGCCCAGGCCAGCAACGATCCAGCCCAGGTCCAGAAGGTGTACTCCCAGGGGAGCCAGCGCATCGCTTCCCGGTTCAATGGCGCCACCTGCCCTGGGATCAAGGCTCCCTGAGCACCTTCTCCAGCACAGTCCCCAGCTCGTCCCGGTTGAGGGCGGTCACCACAAACACCTCCTGAGCGCTGGTGCCCCGGCGTGCCACCAGCTTGTGTCCACCCGTGATCGGTGTTGAGAGCCGCAGTTGTAGACCGGCTGCGCGACCGCGGACCCGGCTGATCACTGCCGGGGTGACCGTGTCGATGCCGGTCTCGGCGGCGAGCCGCCGAAGCACAGGGATCAACCCTTCGACATAGGTGCTGTGGGTGATCACCAGGCGGCCCATGGTTAGCGGTCAGACGGGTTCCAGCGGGGCCATGGTCAGCCCCTGACCGGCCAGCTGCTGGTGAATCAGCTCAGCCTGTTCCAGGGGGCCGCTCCAGACCACAGCAGCGCCTTCGCCATCGATCTGGTGCGCGAGCTGCCAGGCCTGATCCGGACTCATTGCTGGGACGTAGCGCACCAGGCAGTCGACCACGTGCACGAAGGTGTTGACGTCATCGTCGAGAACCACCACCTTGGCGTGTGGATAGGGCTTGCGCAGCAACACGGACTGGCTGTCGGCCTGCCGCTGCGGAGCCGTTGTGACGCCGATGATCACGCTGTCCATCAAGGTTTCGAAGCGATCCCGTTGTGGGCGGAAGCCTAGGTAAGCTCCATGCACACCGTTCTTGTGCTGGGCATGCTGGTCACCATCGGCTGGGCTTCTCTTGCAGCGATGTTCACGTTCTCCATCGCCATGGTGGTCTGGGGTCGTAATGGCGACGGCAGCATCAATTTCTGAGCTTCGTGGTTGAAGCCCTCACCGATCCCTCACGGATCCTGTCCCTCACCGCCGCGACCCTGTTGGTGTTCGTGAGCGTTGGTGTGGTTTACCTGTCCACCATTGAATGGCGCGATCGCCGGCGTCGCAACCGGCAGGAGCGCCAGTCCCGTTCGTGACAATCCAGCCTGCGCTGACTGCCTGGGCCTGGCAACGGGCTTCCGAATTGTTGGTGCCCACGACCGGCCTGGCTGCTGTTGACGCTGCTGTGTCGCCAGCGGCTCTGACGTCACCAGCTGCGCTGGACACGCTGCTATCGGCTTTTTTGCAGCGCTTGCCCTGGTCCGACGGCTCGACGACGTTGGCCATGCCCGACAGCGGCGCTGTGGCCGGGTTGTTGGCCCTGCAGCGCCCATTGCAACGACCTCAGGCCGAGCCAGTCCTCGAGCAGCTGCGCCGTCGTGCCGATCGGTTGCGGGCCCGGTTGGTCGGCGACACGGTGACCTACGTGGTCAACCGCAACATCAATGTCAGCAACCACTGCGTCAAGCATTGCAGCTTCTGCGCCTTCAGGCGCGACCCTGGTCGCCCGGGTGCCTTCTGGCTCAGCCGCGATGCGTTGCAGCAGAAGGCCCATGCGGCGCAACAACGCGGTGCCTCCGAATTGTGTGTGCAAGGTGGCCTGAATCCGGCGGCAACCCTCAGTGGAAGCCACCTGGCCTACGCGGAGGCGGTTCTGCAGGATCTCCTGGTTGCCGCTCCAGGGATTCACCTGCACGCGTTTTCGCCGCAGGAGCTGTTGTACATCGCTGAGTCCGATGGGCTGCCACTGGCCGTGGTGCTGCAGCGGCTGCGTCAGGCCGGGCTGGCGTCGATTCCGGGTACCGCTGCCGAGGTGCTCAGCGAACCCCTGCGCCAGGTGCTCTGTCCAGAGAAGCTCAGCGCCCGTTCCTGGGTGGCGGTGATGCTCGAGGTCCAGGCCCAGGGGCTGCCTGCCACCAGCACCCTGATGGCCGGGCACATCGAGACCACCGCAGACCAGGCGGCCCACCTGCTGACCCTGCTGCAGATCCAGCGACATGCCGTTGAACACGGCCAACCGGGTTTCAGTGAATTCGTGCTGCTCCCGTTCGTTGGTCAACAGGCACCTGCTCCGTTGCGTCAGCGCGTTGGCCGCGATCAGCCTGATCTCCAGGCGATGTTGCTGTTGACGGCCATGGCCAGGCTGGTGCTGGGCCCCTGGATTCGCCATCACCAACCCAGTTGGGTCAAGCTGGGACTGGCGGGAGCCAGCGAAGCCCTGCGATGGGGGGCAGATGACCTCGGTGGCACCCTGATGGAAGAACACATCACCACCATGGCCGGCGCCAGTGGCGGCACCAACCAGGAGCCCGAGTCGCTTGAGGCGGCAGCCGCCAGCTGCGGACGCCCCGTGCGTCGGCGGACCACCACCTATGGACAGGTGGGATGAGCGCAAAGCGTCCTTGGTGGCAAGCCATTCCGCTGCCTTCCACGATGGCTGTGGCGCTCGCCCTGGTGGTGCTGCCCGGTCTGGCCCTGCTGCTGTGGCCCCGTCCCCAGGCCGAGGGACTGGGACGCCTGCTGAGTCAGGCCCAGTTGATTCAAAGCTTTGCTGCTGGCGGGTCAGGCCGACCTCTGCCGGCCCTCTGGAAGGAGCGCCTGGCTGGTGCAGCACCCGGGCTGTGGGCCCGCCAACAGGGTGTCTGGTGGCAGTTCTGGGGCGCCCATGGCGATGCCGGCGCCTATCTGGTGCTGCCTGCCGTGAGCCTGAGCGGTCTCAACCGCCATGGCTGGCCCCAGCAACCGCTGATCGTGGATGACCTGGCGGTGCTGGCCCCCGATCCGCTGTCACGCCAGTGGTTGGCGGAGCGCCTGCGCAGCATCAGCCGACCGCAGCGCGGATTGGAGCAGCGCTGCCTGCAGCAGTTGCGACGTCCCCAGGTGGTGATCTGGAACTCGGCTGGCCTCGGAGCCCTGGCGGGGCCTGTGGCTCCGCTGTTGCAGCGTCTGCAACAGGGTTGCCTGACCCTGGAACGGCAGGGCCTTGATCTGATCGTCACCGGCGAGGCCGCCGCTGGCAGTGGCGTGCTGGGTGCTGAGCCCAGGTTGGTTCCGCTGCCACGCCCACGTCCGCTGCCACCGGGTCAGCTGCTGGAGCTCAGCGGGCCTTCTTTGGCGACGCTGCTGCAGGGTCTGCTGGGACGCCAGTTGGTTCGAGAGCCCCTGGGGACGCGCTACGGGATCCATGAGGGTCAACTCAAGCTGCTGCGCCGTTTGCCGTTTGTGCTGCGGCTGCGCTCACTGCCCCAAGGCCCCTTCCAGGCGGGTCTCACCCTGGAGCTGGCACCGACCCAGCAGGACCGGGCCGCCTGGCTTTCGCTGTTGGCAGGTCTCCGTGAACCGCTGCTGCAACAGGGGCTGCAGGAACCGACCGCTCGGCTGCAGGCCACGACCCCGCGTCTTGGGGCAGGGACCTTGCCGGCCAGCCGCTGGAGCCGTGCCGATGGTCAGGTGGTCGGCGGCTGGTTTTGGACTCCGCCCACCGGCGCGCAGGCCGGCCCCCGACTGGTGCTGTTTCTGGGGCCTGAACCGGTGCCATTCGTCAGTTCAACTCTGACGACCGAGCTGCGTCTGCGGGCCAGGCCTGCAGATCTGGCTGCCCAAGGTCTGTGGCCCGGTGCGTTTCCCCCTCTGGTGCGCACGGCACCATCACTGGAGCTTCAGGCCAGTGATGGCGGCCAGCAGCCGATCAGCCGGCTGTCGGGACGCCTGACGATGACCCGCTCTCGCTGAGAGAATCGGCGCTGCCGCCAGCTCCTGCGGTGTCGCCAACGCCCTGGGCGCGCCGCTCGCGTTTGCGTTTTTCGGCGGCAACGGTTTCTTCCATCAGTTCGACGGCCTGCGCCATCTTTTCCAGATTGCTGGCGTACAGCGACAGGTCTTTGTCGAGTCGCTCGCGCAGCAGGCCCATGGCTGCACCCAGGTCGTGGGCATAACTGCGAAGGGCAGTGGGGTCCATGCCATTGGCTCCCTGTGCCTGCTCCAGCAGAGCCATCAGGCCAACGGCCATCAGCCTTGAGTAGTGAAAGTTGTCGCGCTGAATTCCTGCCAGGGCCTGAGCCAGGGGTTCGGGAGCTCCTTGCCCCTGCTGCTCGATCCACTGCTGAACGGCTTCAACGCTGTGATGGCCCATGGCGGCAAGCGCTGCGCCGTGCTGCTGACGCAGCGCTGCAGCGTCAAAACCACTGGCGCTGCAGAGGGCGGTGAACAGGAGTTCCTTCTGCGCGTCGGGGCGGTAGCCCTTGGCAAAACCGTCGAACACCTGAACCAGACCGACGGCAAACAGGGGATCGGCTTGAAAACCCTGCTGTCGGCTCAGCAGGTGCAGCTCCACCAGCAGCTCATCGACCATGCGCCGGTACAGGGGCCCGATCACAAAGGGAAACGCGCGATGGAAGGCGCGCTTGCTGTCTGCAACGGTGAGAGCGGCGCTCACGCAGGTGGTTCCGAGGTGTGGCGACCCTAGCGCCGCCGCCCTCAGGCCGTTTCCGGCCTCAGTAGGATCCGCCCAGTGCTGAGACCTGCCCCGTGACCACGATCCCCATTGTCATCGAGGAATCGGGACGCGGTGAGCGGGCTTTTGATATTTATTCCCGGCTGCTGCGGGAACGCATCGTCTTTCTGGGTGAACCGGTGACGGCCGAATCGGCCAACCGCATCGTCGCCCAGTTGCTGTTTCTTGAGGCCGAAGACCCCGACAAGGACATCTTCCTCTACATCAATTCCCCTGGCGGCTCCGTCTACGACGGGCTCGGCATTTTTGACACCATGCAGCACATCAAACCTGATGTGCAGACCGTGTGCTTGGGGTTGGCGGCCTCCATGGGTGCCTTTTTGTTGTGCGCAGGTGCCAAGGGCAAGCGCAGCAGTTTGACCCACTCGCGGATCATGATCCACCAGCCGCTTGGAGGAGCGCGCGGTCAGGCGAGCGACATCCGCATTCAGGCAGATGAAATCCTCTATCTCAAGAAAAAGCTCAATCAGGAGCTCTCCGATCGCACCGGCCAGCCTCTGCCCCGCATCGAAGAAGACACGGACCGCGACTTCTTTATGTCGCCGGCCGAGGCTGTTGCCTATGGCCTGATCGACAAGGTGATTGACAAACGCCCGGTGCGCCCGGTCTGACGTCGACCCGGTGGGCCGGCAGCGCGGCAATGGTCAGGCGGGGGGGCGGCCTGAACGACGCGCCCTTCCGCCGAGCTTGCGGCCCAGCAAGATCTGTCCAGTCTGCGGACGCCCTTTTCAATGGCGCCGCAAATGGGCTGCAATCTGGGAGCAGGTCATCTACTGCTCCCAGCGTTGCCGCAACCATCGCAGCTGAGAGGGTGGCCTGGCTCAGCCGCCGTGGCAGACCTTGTGGAACTTGACCTCGTCGACTGAACCAGAATCAATGCGCAGCCACGGGCCAGGATTGCCAGCCGTGATGGTGCGAATCTGACTGGTTTTGCAATTGATTGACTCGGTGCTGATGGGGTCACCGGGCACACTGCTGCCCACCTGGAGCGTGCAGATGTTGTCCTTGCAACCGCCGGGCTTGATCCGCAGGGTCACCCCGCTGATGCGCGTCGGGATCTCTGTCCAGCCCTCCTGCTTGTCCTGGGCCAGCGACGGCGGGGCGGCCCACAACGCAACGCCAGCAAGGCCGGCAAGCAAGGATCCCGTCAGTGTGCTTCCGAGCGCCGAACCCATCATTCCTGGTCGATTCTGTCAACGAGATGGAGATTAGGACCCCTACGCCACGGCGTGCTCCAGCTCAGTGGTGGTGGTGTCCATCATGGGGACACAACCCCACCGCGCCCTTGTCGAGCTTGTCCAGATCGGCGAGGTTGGCATCGCCGATGCCGTAGGCCACGTCGTGCACGATGCGGCCGTCAAACATCGTTGCCAGCACCTTGGTGGCGGGGATCGCTTCGGGCTTGATCTGGAACAGGTTCTGGCTCAGCAGGATCAGGTCGGCCTTTTTGCCCACCTCGATCGAGCCGATTTCCTGGTCTTTGCCCAGCTGGCGGGCGCCATTCAACGTGTAGGCGCGGATGGCCTCAGCCAGGGTGAGCACCTCGCTGGCTGGCGGCAGCACCGCATCCACTGAGCCATACTCCGCGATCATCGCCTTGGGCGGGCGGCGGTGCATGGCTGTGTAGATGTTGTTGAACGGATTGACGCCGTGCTCAAAGCCGCCGGGCGTGGCGGGCCAGTCGGCCCCCAGGGCCACGGTGGCGCCGCGCTCGACGAGGGTGCGCAGGGGGAACTGCAGCGTGTCGTTGCGCCGCTGGCCCAGAAAGCTGGGCATGGTCGGCTGCACGTTCATCCAGATGCCCGTGGTCTGCACGATCACGTTGTTCTGGGCAAAGCGGGGTCGATCCGCCGGATCCACCAGCTGGGCGTGGGTGATGATCAGCCGGGTCGACCGGTCGCCCGCCGCCCGAAACGCCTGCGCCGCATCGAGGGCCGTGCGCACCGCCCGATCGCCGATGGCATGGATCGCCGTGCCCTGGCCCTGGCGCGCCACGCCTTGCATCATCCCCAGCAGCGTGGGCCTGTCGAAA
>Ga0169931_10009656_pt1 | contig 13888 bp, 9 predicted proteins | sample Kivu_15m_20L_FD_129675 | JGI IMG/M metagenome (GOLD analysis project Ga0169931, IMG submission 129675) | Freshwater microbial communities from Lake Kivu, Western Province, Rwanda to study Microbial Dark Matter (Phase II) - Kivu_15m_20L... | ecosystem: Environmental > Aquatic > Freshwater > Lake ...
ATACTATTCTGGTTAGGTTGATATAATAAATCTAATAAAATGGGAAATTAAAATAATTCGTCTAAGCTGACTGCAGATAGCGAGCTGCAGTTTCACTCAATCGCCTACCATCTCTACCACGGATAAATTCCAATATACACTACTAAAGCCATACCTATGAGTTTCCTCATGAAAATACAAAGGCAAACTAGTCAATCACGATTGTTTCATCTCTTCCAGCATATCCAAGATCAGCACTGTCAATCTCTCATCACTCTTTATGGATTTAAGATAGAGAGAGACTCGGATTGTTCTGATTGTAGTGATTCTCCTGCTGAAGATTCAACCCTTTAATACTGGTAGTTTCTTAACTATTCGTTAGGTCACCACATTAGAGAAAGAATTAGTCGAAAAATGGCATTTACTTAGCAATAGATTTGGCACACTCTTCAAGTAGTTTGCGAGGGATGGAGAGTATTATGGAACTGCGGTCTAGCCTGGTAAGTTCATCCTAATAACCTTCTGCTGATGCCTGAGGGCAAGCTAAAGTGTGAATGGTCTCACTTGTAAATGAAAAATTCTCATCTAAGATATTACAGATTAATATATGGAGACTATCTTAAAAATAAAATCAATAGCTCTTTAGCCTCTAATGAAGGCTTCTAATTTTTATCACCTTAAGAACAACATATTCTGAGGACTCCATCGCAAAATATTAATGTTGATCTGTAAAAAGCAGCTGTATACAAGGTTGGTCTATTGCTACTATACATGACAACTTTTCAACTCTTTTTACAGCCACCTCAGGCAAATCATATACATCACATTCTTCACGAGCTCCAAAGGAAAAAATACCCCAAAGCTATATCCTAGATTATTTTAAACTCTGTGCTATTTGATGCTTCTAAAAGATGGTCGATCAAATAAATTTAATCTTTCTCTAAGTAGTATTTCAATGAAGAGTTTTAGATCTTGTTGAATGACAGCAGAAAATAAGACATTTAGCAACATTACTAATAGGTTCAGCTCGGAAAAACTCGAAAACGTAATAATCGACATTTTATGTCACACTATCATCAGACTAGCTATCTCAACTAAACAGTCAATTTTCATCAGCATCGAAGATCGTTCGATAGTCCAGTATTTCTAAGACAAACATTCGGAGCTAACAAGCGAGCGTAAAAACCATAGTAGGGCAGTTTTTTTCATTCCAAATATCAATAATCATGATTAAAATTACTTAACTATATAAATAATGCTAACTAAAATCTTATTTCATTTATCAACTCAAAAGCCTTCCCTTTCTAAACTACTCATCAAAACACCAAAACTCGTAGAAAATGATCTACAAACAGGTTTTCTATCTATGCTATTCGACCAGTCTAAAAAGTAACAGATTCATAATGAAGATCACCGACCTATATTCTCTTGAAATAGATGTTCGTCTACTTACAATAGTCTCGGTTACTTAACGAAGAGTTTCCTTTCATAAAGAGCGACACTCGGTTTGAGTAAAACTGGATGGTGGTTCATCTTCATCTTCTGAAGTCAAGAATCAGGGAGGAAAAGCACAGATCAGATTCAATAAATTAACTCGATTTAGAAAAGTTCAATTACAATGCTCAAACATACTTTTTCGCCCCTTATGCCAAATATTTGTATCCTCAAACGCCCACCCGCAACTATGCCTCTCATTACGCTTAATCTTTCCATAAAAGATTTCTAGTGATTGAAGAAGCCTTTAACGAAAATTATGAACCAAAACCATCATAAGCGGCTTTGTTATTGATACTTAGAAGATTCTTGTACGAGAACAGAGTCAGCGAAAAAGACAACTAACTTGCAAAGCTTAGTAAATATTATGTTGCTCACGTATCTAAATAAGTATATAGAGACGGTATCTAAGTATGCTATAGTGGGGCGACTTAGTCAGCTTCAAAGTCAAGTGGGGCTTCGAAAACTAAAGATTTTTACTATAAACGCTCAGCCAGTGATATTTGCATATTTATGCTTTTTATTTGAATTTTATGTTGAGGGTAGATATATTAGTTAGTTAGGAATGGAGTAGCTCAAAAAACAAAATTAGCTTTTACTGCAGCTAGTAACGATAAATTCATTTAGATTAACTCCAAAAACAGATAAAATCAGCTTCTTTTCCAGCAATACGAATAGGTTTCGGCAGATAATCGAACTCTGCAAAAACAACTTGACAATCATAAAGCTCAAGTTCAATCGAAACATAGTGAGCATAAATTAGAGTCTCCTAGTGTCAGATATGACACATAAATCAGATCAATAAGTCAAAAATGCAATGAATATATGCAAAAAGTGACATAGCTTAGCTAATAGAAAGAAAAAATTGGAGGAAAACTGATACTATTGCAGACCTAAGTATCGCAAGCGCAACAAAAATTAGCGCAATAAAAGCAATAAAAAAAGATTTTAGAAGAAAAAGTTGACAATCTAGAATAATAAAAAAAGACAGTTACAAAGAAATTCTAGGAAGCTTAAGTAAAGCTAAGATTTTTGAAAGAAACTTTAAAAGATAAGCAATCAAAACTATAAGAGCTATAAGAAGTGATAAAATTAAAGGAACAAGGCTATAATTAGCTTACAGAATACATAAATGATCAAACTCATCGTATAAATTAGCTTACTAAAGATGGAATTTCAGTCATCAATAATTACGAAGATAAACTTACATTAAAGCAAACCTAAATTGACAATCTGAATTAATAAATTGGCATTCTTCGACTCAAAAATGCATAATATACTGAAAAAATAGCTTAAAAAGATAAATAAGAGCCTACAAGTCAGATCTTAGATGAATAAAAAAATGAAAAAAATAACTAATAAAATGAATATTTAGATGATTTGAAAGCTAAAGAAGATCGGATAAAAGAATTATAAATTATGCTAGCTATGAAAGAATAGTCACTAACTGAACTATCTTAGTTTCTGAACAATCAAACCTAAAAAGTTGCAAGGCTTTCATAAAGTCTGGAGCAGGCAAAATAAAGCTCAATGCAGAATTAGCTCGATTAATTAAAATCAACTATTTTAAGAAAATAATAAGATATTAAAGAGTTGAGTGAATTTCTGACAACAATCACCAGCAAAACTAAAGAATTAGAGAATAAGATATAGTTGTTTTAAGCTTCATAAAATATTGAAGTTCAAACGCTGAGGACAAAGCTAAGCATCAAATAGGATTAGATAAACAGATTACAACAAACACTTTTATAAAAAATATAGAAACAAAAGTAGCCTTAATAGCAATCAAAATAGAAAATGGTTTAGATATAACAATAGAAAAATTAATTGTAGTCTCCAAAAGAATCTTTTTAATCTTTGCTTAATAAATATGCGTTAGATTAGTAATAGCAAGAAAATTAGTAACTTTGCAAGACACCCATATATCGTTTATCGATGTCACAGCTACGTAAATCGTTTTCTCAAATGGAACATTCTCTTTTAAAAAAAGAAGATGCATACCAAGAATTATTATTAAGAATCGATGAAATGGAGTAAATTTTGTAAAAAAAGACCATAAGCAACTAACAGCTTTCGTAAGTAGTTAATCAACAGACAGAAAAAATAAACTAACTTATGAAGTAAGGAATAAATGCAATAAACAACTATTAATAAAAATTGTAAGAAAAAAACTAAATAATAAAACAAAAAGAAAGATAAATACAGTCTATTAAAGAAAGTTTTGAATCCATTACAAATATTTATTCAGTATAGGCACAGTCATCTACTAAAAATGAAGCTTAATAGATTTAAATTTTAAAAAAGCATTCCGAAGACAAGGAAGAAAGCCAAGAAGAATTCGCAAGGATAATCGCTCTAAAAGATGAAACTATTGCTGATCTTTCGGAATTTATGAATAAACAAGCTTAGAGACTCATTTAACTTGAAAAAGTCTTTGAATAATCAAGAACAAAGAATCTTTAAGAAGAGTTAAATAGCATGCAACAAATTATCAAAAGCAAATAGTAGTCTCTGACATAACTAGGCGAGTTTTTACATCTAATGACTGACAAAAATAGGGAACTTTAGTAAAAAATTGAAAAATTATCGTAAATTTCAAAACAAAATCACTAAGAAAAAGTTGATTAAAAAATTAATTAGCAAACTGAGATGACTTAGAAACTTACTGAGTACGAAAAAGTTTTAAAGTAAAAATAGATAAAAATTTTATAGCTAGAATCAAATATTAAATGGTCTTCAATAGTAAATGCGAATGCAGTTTCTTAGTCAGCAAGCTAAAACTAATTAATAAGCCTCAGAAATCAAATAAAAGAATTATAATAGACTATTTAACTTAAATCTCAGACGATTGTTGAACTTTCTTAATTTATGAATGAACAATCATCTTAATTAGATGAATTGAGGGCTAAACATGAGTAAAGCAGTAGCCTTCGTCATAGCGAATAGCAAAAATAATCACAGCTTATACAAAAATTAGAGATTTAAACGAGCAAAGACAACATTTAATAGAATATCAATAACCAAAAGATTCAATAAAAAACATAGGAAGTTAGACATCTATACTAGCAAATTGCTGTACTAGCTGATTAACTAGAAAAAATACGCAAATAGCCTGAGAAACAATAAGTTGCTCAGCTTAAAAATCAAGCAGAAAGTCTTTAAGCTGCTAATGAAATATATTAAAGCACTTTTAAATAGCTAGAGATTAGAATCGAATAGAAAAGAGAAATGCTAATTTAAGTAGAGTCTTTGATTTAACAAAAATATTCAGAACTTGATAAAATTAAACAGGAGCTGAAGTTGCAAAAATAATAATTTTAAAATCTAGAAAATAATCTGATAAAATAAGATAAATAGCAGATGATTAATCAAAATTTATAACAATAAAGTTAAGAAAACGATCTAAAAACCATTTAAAATATGAATTTAGATAGAGTAATCAAGTAAAATAAAGATTTACAGTAAAATGTCAAAATAATGAAGGATAAAATAGAAAAACTTTATTAATAACATGAACAAAAAATATAGCAGTTAAATAGCTAAAAAAAAGAGCTATTCAGCCAACTGTAGATGATTATAGATACAAATAATGATCTAAATTTACAGATCAAGAAACAACAGGACGAGCTGTAGATTCAAAATTTTAAAGCTTAATGTAAAGACAGTTAGTTAGTGTAATAAAAGAAGGATTTTGATCAAAAAATTACTAACGATGCATAATTTTTGGAGAAAAAAAATTATGAATTATAAAAAAATCTTGATGAATAATTAAAAGATCAAAAACAAGTGACTTAGGATCAAAAAAGATAGATTTAGAATGCAAATTAAATAATTTAGCAGCTATAAACATAAAATAGAAGACTTAAAAGTTTGATTAAAATCGAAAAATAATAGATAAATCAAGATAAACCCAGCAATTAAAAATTTGTAATTTAGTTAAATAATTTGCTTAACTTATAAAATGCTACTTAAAAAGATTAATAAAAAATCTAACGTTTGCAATCTTAAAGAGATCAGCTAATAAAAAAATGCAAACAATATGAAGAAAGAGTACAAAATGCATAAAAATAAATGTAAAAAATAGCATTACAGCTCGAGAATTATAAGGAAAATTAAAAATAGCATAAAGATATCTAGTTAAAAGATGAAAAAAATATAGAAAATATTTCTCTTCAGATAGAAAGTAAGCCAAACACCAATGAAGTTCATAGTAATAATCAGATTTTTGATCTACAAAATAATAGTAACATGGCGGAAATAGATGTCTAATAATTGATGCATATGTTATAATAAAAATCAGATATCATAAACGAATTGCAATAGTCTATTTTAACTATTGAAAAAGGCTATAATGATTAAATAATGGGCTTGAGAAGAAACAACGCTGAACTTAACTCAGAAATTATAAGTCTGAGAAAAAAGATATACCAAACTGATCCTAACTCGATCGATCTTTTAACTTTTGTTAAAGATTCATTAAATCAGTAGCAAAATAATACGAAATGCTTTCAGCATAATATTTCTGTCCGTCTTTCCGAAGGACCTGTCCTTGAAAGTCCTCGCAGTTCCTACGTGTAAGGTCTCCAAAGAAAAGGATCCTTGAGAAACATCAGGCAATACGATGAAAGCCTCGGATAAATGTCCATGGGCTAAAAAATAATGGGTAGAAGATGTCAACCTTATATAACTGACTCACGATTCATGATGCAGGCGCCTCAATATCAAAGTTATGCGGCTGGTTGGAAAACAAGCTATCCGAGACCTTACAAATGATGCTGTTGCACTTAATAATAATAAAATGTTGTTTTTTGACAATTATTTTTTGATAGTTAGGGTCAATAATTTTATCAAAATATATGAAGCAAGCTGTTCTGAGGAAACCAGTTATTGCTAACCCTTTAGTAGTTCCATAGGTACACAATGCAGCTATTCCCGCTATCTAGAAGCAAATTGAAACTGGATTTCATTTGCCTGGAATCCATAAATGCAACTGTCAAGCATGCCAGTCATCTAAATTTATTCTAACTTCAAAGTCTGGGTTAATTTTTCATTCTAACTTTAAAGAAACTGCAAACTGGCTCAGAAAAATTCTTTAGGGACTGACAGTAAAAGGTGCCGCATCTTTAAAACTTTATGTGCCAGATATATTGTTTGTCTAGGGAGACGCTCTGGTCATATTTCAGACTAATCGTCATGACAACAGGATAGTTAAAGTAGCAGGAAATACACCAATCAAACTGCTTCTCTCAACTTTTATTCGGATGAGGCAAAATTACAAAAGTATCGTCGAGTAAGTTGTAAAAGACTAGAATCTTCTGAAAATGAATCCTGAGCACGTGACTACAAAATATTTTGAAAAATTCGTTCCTTCTCACTTTAAAGATGGACTTTCTCATTCTTATCTGTAGAATAATAAAAATAGTTTTAAGCGATACGTGCTCCACAAAACTGATAATTCCAAAAGTAAAAATCTAGATGAGCCTAAAGCAAGTGACAAATAGCCTTATTGTATAGTAAAGTACTCAGATGGGAACTGCCAGCTTTTCAATCAGCTCTAATTTTAGGTCTATGCAGTTTCGCATCAAGGAAAATTACATGAAAATGTCAAGTATATTCAATCGTTCGTAAAATATTAATCTGATCAAAAGTCTATTCTTTACTCATAGTACACCCTCAGCCCCACAACAATCGACGTCAAACTTGATCAATAAGTTTAACAGTAAGTTATGATATTACTCGGAGGAATCGATTGCTACGATGACAGTTTCAAAGATATAGACACTATGGAAGAAATATCATCTGATTTGATGATCAGTAATAGCCAAAAGTATGTTTAAAGAATGACCTATAAAATCGTTCATTATTTGGCCATGGCGAGCAACATTTTTGTAAATCATATTAAAATCAAATGGATACTTGCTGATTTTGGAACAATCTATCTTCAGGAAATTGTCGAACTGTAGACATCAACACACTCCAAAAGGCTAATAAAATATCATCTGCCTGTGTTGTCGTCATCTAATGACATCTATGGCTCTTCAAACTAGTTTCTTTAAATATACAAAAATTCAAAAAAGAAGAAGTCTATTAATACTCTTATCATTAAAAAAGACTTGGACCAGAAAACTTTCGATTAGCTTTCAGAATTAGTTGATAGTCATACGAAAAAGAAATCAACTATAGATCATATAAATCCTCATAGCTATCGTCAGTTTTTGCCTCTAGTTAATCGAAGAAAAAACGAAAAACTTGAAAAATCACTAGATTCTACACCTACCAGAAGATCTTCGATCTAGACTTTAAACAAATTAGATATTTATCACAGATACAAAGGTCCGAGTACCTATGAATAGCATCTTAAAGCTCATCCAGAACTAGTCATGAAACACAGAAAGTATAATTCTGTAAGTTTAAATCAAGAAAGGACTCTACCTGCTAGCGCCCGAAAAATTAACAAAAATATTGACCATCACTTCATGTTCAATATGTCAAGTCAAGATCACAGCACATTTGCTAACCCTCTTATCGAAAAAAATAAGTTAGCCACGCAAAGAAATAGTCTGAGTGGTATTTAATCATATTTCTAAAAAGAGCAAGCTCGAGTGTCTCAAAGTCTGCTTTATACAACTTTTTGCAGATAGGCTATCGTAGGTGCTAACCTCACTATATAATCTAATAAAATCGGATCTAAGATGAGCTAAAAATCAAATACATATCGCTAGTGATTTATGATCTATGTGATTTTTTAGCTAATTCATAGAATTCGACTCAATCACTGAGGCCGACAGCCTATTCCTCCTTGCTCCATATCTTCTTCATCTTATTCTTTTTTACCTCCCTCTTCATTCGTATTCAATAACTCCTTATCGAAATCTTAAAGCATTTCATAGCTATGACCTTCAGGTCGTGGATTAACTTTGCCAGGTAACGATTTACTGAGGGCTTTGATTTGATCAGGAGTAAGCTCATCTCGTTTCGGCATATCTATTTTGAACTCTACTATCATATTTCCGAAACGTTAACTGTCTCTAAAGAAAGGCATTCCTAATCCTTTTAATACTTTTTTGCAACCATCTCCGATTATCTAGCCAGGTTTAGTAAAAACTGTGTATTGTTTACCATTAATATGGTCGAGCTTAAAATTAAAACCTACAAGAGATTGAACTAGATTTATGTGTTTCTGAAGAAAGAGATCGGCTCCTCTACGTGTAAACTGACTATGAGCTTTTTATTGCACGACTAAAAGAAGGTCTCCAGGCTTTGCATTAGGCTAAATAATACTGAAAATACCACTTAGTTTCCCTATCCCTCGAGTGTGATGATCTAGCCAGGTGAAATTCCTTCTTATACTTTGACAGCCAGAGTGACCTATTTTTTTGTTATCTTATTTCCCTCACACTATTAGCACTTGCCTCCCTCTCCGAATATATCCCCTAATCCCTTACAGTTTGTGCACTATTATTGAACTTGAGTAAACATACCAGGACCTACTGGCACCAGCTTGACCATGCCTCCTTATCCGTTGCAAACCGGACATTTTTTGACGTTTTGACCTCCTTTTCCTTTACATTTTTGGCATAATCGGGATCTTTAGTGAGCCATGTCAATAGTTTTGCCGAAATATATGTCCTAAAGAGTGACTTCAAATATTTTTTTAGTTGGCTGCATTTTCGGTAAATCCTTGCCTTTTTTGGCAGTAGGAGCCTGCCCTCCGAACATCATATTTAACAAATCTTAGTTTTTAAAATTTTACTGTTTCCTTGATTGTTGGAATGTGAATGAAGTGTGGTGTTATACATTATTCTTTTTTGAGGGTCAGAAAGCACTTCATATGCTTACTTAATCTTTTAAAGCTAGACTTATTTTAAAATTACTTTTTACTAATCTGGCTATTAACCTTAAGGGCCGTGTTTACTGCAGAGATACTAAAATTTTTAGTAAATTTATTTAGGCGGAGCGTCTGAACTTATCCCTAATAGCTCATAATAATCTTAATGCCCTTATTAGCCTTAGTCTCCATCTTCTTATTAGTAATCATCTAAGTTTCGTATTTTTTACCTTCTTCGGGTTCATTAGGACCTGACGGAAAGCCAAAGGAAAAACCTGGGAAATACATAGTCAACAAAATGATATTATATATAATAACTTTTGATCCTGGATGACAAGGTAATATATTTTACTTAAAATCTATTGAAAATCGATAAAAAAATATTTTTCTGCTAGTTAAAAGCAAAAGATAATTAAGAGCATAATCATGAATCATTATTATTGTTTTTTTTGTATATATCTCTGAGAAAATTGTCTTTACGCTTTTGCATAAGATTTAGCGTCTAATTATAATGTTGTTCACAAGTCGCTTTGACTATATAATCTCTTGAAAATATATTGTAATTGCTATTTACTTAGTTTTAAGTGTTCGGAAGTTAAAATTTGCTTGCTATTTTCTTAAAAGTATTCATTCTTGGACTTTAGAGAACTTTCCTATTACTTACAAGTGGAAAAATTATACATTATTATTTATTTTTAAGTATGATCTTTCTTTCAGACATTTATTTACTAATTTTTTAAGCGTCTTTGCTTTTCTATTTGCAATTTAAAAGCAACTTTTTCAACTATTTAAAAGGTTTTTGAAAATGCGATAGCTACTTTCTATGACTTTTTATTGACTTTATATCTTTTTCGTCATTTTCTAACTGACTGAGATTTTGGGAAGACTGCTAGCTTTGTTTTTTTAAATATGAATTTTTCTTTATCTAAACATGTTTTAGCATTTTAAGATTTTTTACGTCGAATCGAAAAGACTTTTGTTTTACGATATTTTTTTCATACTACTATTACTGACCATCCTTAGACTTGCTTTTTTTCATGATTAGTTAAACCTTAAGTTTACTTGAATTGGGCTCAAATGTTGATTGTTAATTGTATTCTTTTTAATTGGATTTTCCTTCTATTTTTTGTCGAAAATTATGATCTATAGAATTCAGTTTGACTTTCTTATACTATTTGTTTTTGAATGGTTGTTGCTATTGTTGCTACCAATAAAACGTAAAAAGCCCCTTTTATGAAGACGCCTCAAAGATCATTAAATAGATAAAAATTATATAATTTTAAGTGATACGATTTAGCAAAATATACATGTTTAACTATCATTCAGAAACTTTTTCGATCTTTATCTTTTAAAAATTTTATTATCCATTCGATTTGGATGGAGTTTGTGATTAATAAAAAGTAACAATTCAGACAAAATGGGAAGAAAGCGAACAATAAATTATGAAGGTAGGGCAGTGCTGAAGGAGGACTTATAATTTTTTAAGAAACATGTAACCCCACAATCAGTGCAAACATCAGCACTCTTACCAATGATTTGTCATAGAAACTTCTATGAAAAGATAATATTGTTAGTTATTTATCCTATTATGATTAATTACCTTTTAACGTACCTGAAACAGATATATAGCTGCTTGCGTAGAGAACATATAACCCTAGAATTGCTAAATATCCTAGCTGTTGATGATCTTACTTAAGAAGATGAAACATTCCTATATATCGTAAAAAATACCTAAAGTGCCAGCGATTATCAAGTCAAAAGCTAGCCAACCTCCGATTATTTATCCTAAAAGAGGAGCCATTAACAGCGGAAGTAGAATCGATTTTTAATGCACATGATATGAAAACATAAAAAATGTCAAAGATATTGTCGAAAAAGCAATAGTTAATGATTTCTTATTGATTTTTACTAGTAGACAGATAATCGAAGGCAAGCTAAAAACGATTGACGAAAGTGCACAAAAAGTTACCAAAATAGGTTTAGAAAAAATTGATTACCATTTCATTAGGATATCGCTTATACACCAAAAATTTGAAACTTTGAGCTGATAAAGTCCTCTATGAATAGGAAAAATAGCAGAAACAACCATTTTTACATGCTACCAGTTTCCAAGCCAAGGCAGCCATATGGCTAAACTCACCAAAAACACAATCAATGCATATTTGATACACTCAACAAGAACTTTAGTTTTGTTATGGTAGAACTGAAAAGTAGAGCCAAGCAACCCAGCGAAAAATGCCAAAGCGTAGTAAGAAGACATTTGTTTAGAGTGCAAGGCTAAAGTGAAAAAGAAGCATGTCAAATAGAATTTGGAATTGAGAAGGCAGTAGAAAGCAAAGAGAATGAGTCCCAAAATGAGGCTGTTGTACTGAAAGTGTCCATGATCGATTAGAATGCTATCAGGTTTAATTAAGAACACCAACAACAAAAGAGTCGAAGTATTTCTACTAAATTGCCTTGATAAAAGAATGATCGGAGGAAAAAGAAATGCAATATCCACAAGCAGAGCTGTAAATCTCATATAAACTTTCAGTGAGTCGCTTTCGTATCCTTGGTGTACTTACATCGCGTTTGGCTAGATTTGTTTAAAAATAGAACCAAAAAAATATGATAAGTATGCAGCAACTGGCGGGTAATCTATTCTCCACCAAGGTGTTTAGTCTCTTTAATCGTACCAATATTCAATAGGTCGAGTCATAGTGATCGACATCCAGTTTCTATGAGCCTAAAAATCACCATAGTTAGGAGCATCACCCATCCCTGAATAAGAGCCTAAGCCGACTAAAACTCTTAAAGCTATAGCCAAACATATGATTAAAGGAATCGCTTTGGGCGAAGAGAAACCTTTGAGTAAAAAGCTTTCATTAACTTTAATTTAGACCTATCTCAGATTATTGATTCTTTTTGCCAACATTTAAACTAATTAAAGAATTTTGTATTTGGGAAGCCATATATCGATAGCTTCAGACACATAATGTTTTTCTTCAGGTTTTTGAGACAGAGAGTATAAAGGTTGCTCAAATGGATATTTTTAAGGTATAAAGATGTGCAGATTCTGATTATTGTAGATGATGTCCTGAATGATGATCTCGTGTTTGTTGATGACGCGGTAACTGTGATTAAGCTATCGCAGAAACTAAAGCTATTTATTTAGTCGAACATTTTGAATCTTGTTAGTTTCTTGCTAAGCTCCAAGCAACTATTCGTTCTCTGCATCAATCTCTGTATTCATCTAATTCTATATTTATAATATTTATATGATTTGTATTGATGAATCATTGGGTCTTTTGACGCTCCTTTAACTCTTAAGCATTTGTAAGATAGTAAAGTCCGTAGCCCATCGATCTTAGTACAACATCAACCGGCTCAAAAGGCAAGAATACGTAAGGGACTCTCTTGTTGTACTAGGTCCATAATGCTTGATATTTTTTACGACATTTTTAGTCATCTCTGAATGCTCGATGGGTAAGCAAGGTGAACAAATAAAAGGCATAGAAATAAGCACCTAGCTGCAAGCCACAAGGAAGACAGTAGCCTATAGCCATAAGCAAATCTCCAGTGTAATTCATGTGTCTGCCCCAGCCCCAAAAACCAGAAACGAGCAATTTTTCTCCCAAAGCCTAAGGTTGCTTGCCCCAGATCGGTAGGCTCGGGTCAGTCTTGAACTGATTTTTTTGAGAATTACTCGTTCTGAAAATATAATATCCGACTAAGAAAATCAGGACAAGAGGAATGACGACTAAGGGAGAGTCGTAGTCTGGGTACTGAAGAAGATAGTGGCACTGAATGGAGAAAGTGAAAGGAATGAATACATAGTCTCCGAAGACAAGCATGTATCCAAACTCTTCACTGATGATGTCCCAAGTGGTAAGCATTTTCGGTTCGTTCCAAAAATAATCCAAAATGTATATTCCTGAGGAAATCTGGTAGGCCCACATTCTACCAGTCAGAGAGCCTTCTTGTTCGATTTGAAGAGCTGCGAATGAAAAGTTGATGACTAGCCAAAAGATCATAGCGACTCTATAGGCTACAAACTTGAAATCGAAAGAACCCAAGCGAGGATTAAGCTCTTTTCCGACCCAGAAATCAAGTCCAAAAGACCCATGTGTGTGATCGTCAACAACTTCTCCCATAAAACTTTTGCCTACTTTTCCTTTTACATATAGAAAAACACTTACCAAAAAAGCGAAAATATTGACTGTTGACCATAGTGGCCAAAACTACTTAGCAAGGCTGCTGATGGGGAAAACTGTGAGGGATTGAAATTGAGGTAGAACTCCTCCAAAGACAATCATGAGAGCTATTGTCAAAAGAGTCAATCTGAATCCGTTGATTGAATAGGTTAGTTGAGAGCCACGTTTTGGCTGGGGATGTCCTTTGACGATAGTTGAGGGAAGCAAGATAGAGGCCGCACAAATATATACGTAGTAGATGATGTAAGCAGTACACGAAAAAACAGTGGGCGCTGCGAAAAAGGTGCTGCTCAGATGGTTCCAGATTCCTTAAAACATGGAGGATATATTTTTCTGATTATCAGAATATATTCATCAGAATAGATAAATAAGTAAGCAAGGGGTTGGGGTTGGG
>Ga0169931_10009657_pt1 | contig 13888 bp, 14 predicted proteins | sample Kivu_15m_20L_FD_129675 | JGI IMG/M metagenome (GOLD analysis project Ga0169931, IMG submission 129675) | Freshwater microbial communities from Lake Kivu, Western Province, Rwanda to study Microbial Dark Matter (Phase II) - Kivu_15m_20L... | ecosystem: Environmental > Aquatic > Freshwater > Lake...
GCGGATAACCTACTGGCCCATGTGGCCGGAGAGCCCTTGAAGACTCCGGTCGCTTAGCGCTATAATCGAGTGATTTTTTTTCCTTGCCACACCCGCAAAATGGTTGGGGTGGCGTTTACCCATAAGGCAAAAGGAGTGATACGCACATGCGTCACTATGAAGTGGTTTTTATTGTCCATCCCGATCAGAGCGAGCAGGTTCCTGCCATGATCGAAAAATATTCCGCCATTGTGAGCAGCCAGGGGGGTAAGGTGCACCGCCTGGAAGACTGGGGTCGTCGCCAACTGGCCTACCCGATTGAGAAGCTCGCCAAAGCCCATTACGTGTTGATGAACATCGAGTGCGGTCAGACCGAACTCGGTGAGCTTGAGCATGCCTTCCGATTTAACGATGCGGTGCTGCGTCACCTCGTGGTGAAGATGAAGAAGGCCGAGTTGGGCCCCTCGCCCATGATTAAGGTGATTCAGCGCGAAGAGGCACGTAAGGTCGCGGCTGAAGCGGCGGTTGCCTAACGCAGACGGTACGGCAGCCAGACGGTACGGCAGGTACGGCAGCTTTTGTGCTTAACCGGCTCTCGCTTGAGGCGAGCCTCGCAGATAAGAAGCCCCTGCGATACAGCCCCTCAGGTGCAGCAGTTCTGGAGTGCACGGTCTGGCACGAATCCCAGGTGAAACAAGCGTCTTCTGATAGAAAACTCTCGTTTCTCGCCCCGGTAAAGGCGGTAGGCCCGATCGCAGAGCAGTTGGCGGTCCAGCCTCTTGGCCAGGCACTGAGGCTTTCTGGATTCGTAGCACCCCGTGCCTCTGCCCGTAGCCAGACTGAGGCGGCCGCCCGTCCCGTAGCAGGTTTGATTTTTCATGTGACCGAATTTGACATTGGAGTGTAAACATGGCTTTTGGTAAGAAACCTTTCGACAAGAAAAAACCCCGTCGTCCGGCCCAGTCGGCCCTCTTTAAGCGCAAGCGTGTCTGCCGTTTTACGGCCGATAAGGTCGAGCAGATCGACTACAAAGATATCGACACCCTCAAAGACTTTGTCACGGAGACCGGCAAGGTGATTCCCGCGCGCATTACGGGCACCAGCGCCCGATACCAGCGCCAGCTCACCACCGCGATTAAGCGGGCGCGATTCCTCGCGCTGCTTGCTTTTACCGACAACCATTAATCAGGAGCCAGACATGCAAGTAATTCTTCTGGACAAGGTGGCCAACCTCGGAACCCTCGGCGAAGTGGTTCGGGTGAAAGATGGCTATGCCCGTAATTTCCTCATTCCTCAGGGTATGGCCCGTCGCGCTACCCAAGCCGCTATTGCGGAATTTGAGGCCCGCCGCGCAGAGCTGGAAAAGGCTGCTGCCGCAAAGCTCGCCGAGGCACAGGCCTTGGCCGGTAAGATTTCGGGGCTCGTTGTCGAAATTCGCCAGAAGGCGGGTGTCGATGGCCGACTCTTTGGGTCTGTGACGAACTTCGACATTGCAGAGGCCCTGCAGGCCAAGGGTCTGGGCGTTGCTAAGGCACAGATTCGCATGCCCAATGGGCCACTGAAGGCCGTGGGCGAATTTGGACTTGAGGTGGCGCCGCACACCGATGTGGTCACCAATATCACCGTACGCGTGGTGGGCGAGACGGCCTAAGAGCGAAGGCCGAATTCGGCTTCCAGTTTCTTTTTAGCCCCCCGGTCATGGCGGTTGACCCCACCGCTTCGCTACGGCTACCGCCGCACTCGGTTCAGGCGGAGGCAGCCGTGCTCGGGGGGTTGCTCATTGATAACGCCGCATGGGATCGCATCGGCGATCTTATTCGTCCGGAAGATTTCTACCGTGCGGACCATCGCATGGTTTTTGCGGCGATCTCTCGCCTAATCGACCAGTCAAAGCCCGCCGACGTCGTTACCGTGTTCGAACTCCTGCAGCAACTCGGCCAGGCCGAAGATGTGGGAGGCCTTCCTTATCTGAATAGCCTTGCCCAGGAGACGCCGTCTGCCGCGAATATTCGCCGGTATGCTGAGATTGTGCGCGACCGCGCGATTCTCCGGCAACTCGTTGGGGTCAGCGATGAAATTGCCACGACGGCCCTAAACCCTGAGGGCCGAGAGACCCGGCAGATTCTTGACGAGGCTGAGACCAAGATCTTTCGAATTGGCGAGGAAGGGTCCCGGGGCAGGCAGGGCGTCGTGTCGTTTGATCAGCTCGTGAAGACCGTGGCCCGCCGCATTGATGAGCTCGCGAACAATCCCAACCCATCCGATGTCACCGGCGTGCCCTCCGGCTTCTTAGACCTCGACCAGAAGACAGCCGGCATGCACAGCGGCGACCTGATTATCGTGGCGGGCCGTCCGAGTATGGGCAAGACCTCCTTTGCTCTTAATATCGGGGAGCATGTGGCGATCGATCAGGGCCTGCCCATTATTGTGTTTAGTATGGAAATGGGTGCGGAGCAGTTGGCGTTGCGGATGATCTGTTCGGTCGGTCGTATTGATGCCCAGCGGCTTCGCACGGGCCGACTCGCTGACGAAGACTGGGATCGCCTGACCCACGCGCTAGAAAAGATGAAGGGCGTGCCAGTCTTTATTGATGAGACGCCCGCGCTCAATCCTTTAGAGCTGCGCTCGCGGGCCCGTCGGCTCGCCCGGCAGGCTGGCGGCCTTGGGCTGATTGTGGTGGACTATATCCAGCTCATGAGCGGCACAAACTCTGCCGAGAACCGCGTCTCCGAGATTTCGGAGATCACCCGGTCATTGAAGAGTCTGGCCAAAGAACTCAGCTGCCCCGTGATTGCCTTGTCGCAGCTGAACCGCACGGTGGAGCAGCGCACAGACAAGCGACCGGTGATGAGTGATCTGCGCGAGAGTGGCTCGATTGAGCAGGATGCCGATGTCATTCTCTTTATTTACCGTGATGAGGTCTATCGTGCAGACTCGCCGGATAAAGGTGTTGCTGAAATTATTATCAGTAAGCAGCGTAACGGACCGATTGGCACCGTACGGCTCACGTTTCTTGGCCAGTACACCAAGTTTGAGAACCATGCGCCTCCTGCGCCGTCTGGCTATGGTGGCGGGGGGCCGCCGTTTTAGCGGCACAGGTGCAATGCGATCGCGAGAAGCGATGCCGGGGTACCGCACTGGCGGCGCTCGGGGGATTTAGAAAGGGGCAACAGCGATGGCATCGTCGATGACACTTCACAGCTACTGGCGGTCATCGGCCGCCTATCGGGTGCGACTGGCTCTGCACTTCAAGCAGCTTGCCTACGACATGGTCTATGTCAACCTTCGCCAGAACGTACAGTCGTCTCAGGACTATCTCGCCCGAAACCCGGAGGGCCTGGTACCCGTCTTAGAGGTCGATGGCCTGCAGCTGAGCCAGTCGATTGCGATCATGGAATATCTCGAGCAGACCCATCCATCCCCGGCTCTTTTGCCTGCAGATGCTGCCGGTCGAGCCCGTGTGCGGGCCCTGGCGCAGTTTATTGCCTGCGAGATTCATCCGATCAACAACCTGCGTATCTTGCGCTATCTGGTGGGCCCGATGGGCGTCTCCGAGCAGGCCAAAGACACCTGGTATGCCCACTGGGTACGCGATGGGCTTGAGCGCTTTGAACAACGACTCTCGGAGACTGCTACTGGGCTTTTTTGTCACGGGGACACGCCGACAATGGCCGACTGTGTATTGATGCCACAGGTCTTTAATGCCCGCATCATGAAGGTACCCCTTGATGGCCTGCAGAGAATTCAGGCGATCGAGGCACGGCTGCTTGCCCTCGACCCGGTGCGTCGCGCCTACCCGTTTAGTCAGGAAGATGCCGTCGGGGAGTCAGGGCCATTGGCCCTTCCTCCCCTTTAAACCACTTACCGCAGTACTAGCACGGGAATCTTGGCATTGGCCAAGACCTTCTGGGTCTCGCTGCCAAGCATGAGTTTTACAAGCCCCGTTCGGCCGTGCGAGGCCATGGCAATCAGATCGCACTTGTGTTTGTCGGCGGCCTTCAGAATTGCCTCGGCCGGGAAGTCACTCGTGACATATGCGACATTGCACTTTACCCCTGCGGCCTCACAGGCGCTCTGTAGCTTTCCCAAATACCCCATGGCGATGGTCTCTGCATGTGACTCGAGTTCTTCGATTGGCACGTAATTGGTCGGAATGTACTCGCTGTAGTAACTGAACTTGTACTCGGGGGTGACATGAAAACCTGTCACTTTCGCGCCCAGACTCTTTGCCAGGCTGATCGCCTTTTTTGTGGCCTTCTTAGATAGGCTCGAGCCATCGATTGGGACCAGGATATTTTTAAACATACGAATGACTCCTTGATAAAAAAGAAAGAGGCAAAGCCCTCACGGGGTTGGAGTAGATGGCTCTGTGGGGGTTCATTATTCGTAACGAGAAGGTCCACGATTTACGTGGATGCAACAAGACGATTCGCTAAGGCAACCGCCGCCTGGGGGTCGTTGCAGATATAGGCGCCCCCATGGGTCTGATCGGTCGCAAAGCGTGGCAACGAGAATATTGGGCCGCCAACCAACACCTGTAGTTCTTTGTTTTTGGCATGGGACTTCATAGCCGTTACCAGTCCGGAAACCTCTTGCAGCTGTGCCTCTGTCGAGATCGAGAGCCCGATAAGGTCGAACCACTCTTGGCCTACGGTGTGCATGAGCGCCGACTTCTGTGAAGAAATCTCTACGACCACCTGCCAGCCGGCCTTACGGAAAAATCCCGAGACCATCACCGGCCCTAAAATGTGCTGCGAACCGGGGGCGCTTGAGAGGAGAATGCGGTGGTGCAGGCCAGCGGACTGCGGCCCCGCCTGGTGTTCATACCCTAGGCGGTGAGTGATCTCGTGCATGCGAATCAGCCCCTGGGTGACCTGCACAAAATCGCAGAGGTCCTTTTCCCACTGCGCGCCGAGATAGCGTGCGGCGGGGCCGATGAGATCAAGAAAGATTGTCTCCGCGGACATCCCACGTTGTAAGAGCGTATTGGCGAAGGCCTGGGCTTCGCCAGACTTCCCTTCCACACAGAGACGCGAAAACATCACCACCTCATCACTCTCCGGCTTTTGCGCTGGAGTGCGCTCGGATGATGATGCGTGACCAGGATGCACCTGGTGAGCCTGAAGCAACCGCGGAATGATTTCCTGGTTGATGACTAGCCCGATCGACGACTTGCAGTCTGACTCCATGTCTGCCCCCCGCAGTACCCGAGTTCTCTTGTCTGCTATGACCCGTCTGCTTCATTGTAGGCCTCATTGGCTGGCTGCGGTGGAGAAACATCAGGTGGTACCCTAACGTGCATGAGCACCAACGATATTGATCCAGATCTGATTAAGAAGGTTTTGTTTGCCCTGTTGATTACGGTTGCCGTGATCCTGGGCGGATTATTCTTTTATTTTCAAGTCTTTAGTCGTATTGGGCGGCCAGTGCTGATCGAGGTGGAGGTGACCCTACAGAACCGGTGTGAGTTGCCCGATGATGTCTTTATGGTCAAGGCCATGCCTGGCGGTCCGCAGGCGGCTTTTTCTGGCGGAAAGGCACGGATTCTCGCGTATACCGGCCGTCGACTGAAGCTGGTGGCCAATAGTCGGTACCCCGGGTTTAACTTCGAGGGTGATGAGGCCAATGTGGCGCCGAAGGTCACCCTAGAGGCGGTCTGCGAGAGCCAGCAGCGTTTTCGCGACACCTCGAAGTCGATCCGTGAGGGCTTTAACTCCGGGAACTAGTCTCGGCTGCGACGGCTGACGGGTTAGCCGAGTACGCCTCGTTGCCAGCGGGCCCGAAAATCTTCTACCGCCATCACGAGTGCGGGGGTCAGCAGCATCTGTAATGCAGTGCCAACAAGCACCCCCACACCAATCGAGACCGCGAGCGGAATGAGGAATTGGGCCTGAATACTGCGCTCAATAATCAGAGGAAAGATACCCAAGAAGGTGGTGATGGCCGTGAGCAGAATCGGCCGAAACCGATTCATACAGGCCTGTACGATCGCCTGGGCAATATCCGGGGTACGTCCTTTTTCCTCGTTAATGAAGTCAATCAGTACCAGCGAGCCATTGACGATAATGCCCGCCAGGCCAATGACTCCAAAGAGGCTGGTGAGTCCCATGGAGAGTCCCATGGCCAGGTGCCCAAGCACGGCCCCCACCAGACCAAAGGGAATCGAGACCAGCACGATGAGCGGCTGGATGTAGGAGCGAAAGGCGAGGGCCAATAGCGCATACATGCAGAAAACTGCGAGCAGAAAGTTTTTCGCAAGCGCCGGGAGTGTCTTGCCTTGTTCTCCCTGCTCGCCGCCCATGGCATAGCGAAAGCCGGGGATCTGCTCTGCGATGGCTGGAAAGACGGTCTTAATCAGCTGCTCATTGACCTGTTGGCCCGTCACCACCCGGCTGTCGACCTCTGCAAAGATGGTGGAGATCCGACGACCATCGCGTCGCACAATCGTGGTGGGGCTGGTGCCCATCGTGAGGTCTGCGATCTCATGCAGCGGCACAAACCGGCCCGCGGGGGTACGAATTCGCGTATTGGCAAGGCCGGCAAAGCTGTCCCGCTCGCGTTCTGGGAGCCGCACATAGACCCGTACTTCGTCTTTCCCGCGTTGGATGCGCACGGCCTCGGCACCGAAGTAGGCAGCCCGCATCTGTTGTGAGACAGACTCGAGGGTGAGCCCAAGCGCCAGGGCTGAGGGCTTGAGTTGAAACTGGATCTCTTGTTTGCCAGGCTGCTGATCGTTGCGAATATCGAAGACGCCTGCCATCTCGGCCAGTGCCTGCTCAATCGCGGCGATGGCGCGGCCCAGTTCTTCGGTGCTGGGTGCAGACACATCGATCTGAATCGGAGAGCCAAGCTGTATCACGTTCGAGGCAAAGGTGAGTTTCTGTAAGCCCTCAGGCCGGCCCGCCGCCTGCCGCCAGGCGAGCTCAAAGGCCTTTGCGGTGATCGACCGCTTCTCCGGATCGAGGAGTTCAAAGACCACCGTGGCCTTATTGCCTTGGCTGAGTCCCAGGGCCCCCACCTCACCGGGTCCACTGACTTCCGGCCGCCCGACATTCACATAGACCGCGGAGACGAGCGGCTCACCACTGGGGTCGGGTAAGCCTTTGGCGGCCTCGAGCCCCGCCTGCTCGATCTGTTGGGCAATTTGCAAGGTCGCCTCGGCGGTGCTGCTGGGTCCAAGCTCAAGGGCGGCCGTGACATATCGGCCTTCCACCTGTGGAAAAAAGGAGAATCGCAGAATGCCCGAACTGATGGTGCCTAGGGTGAGTAGAAAGATACTAATGGCGGCGGCAATGATCACACCGTAACGACGCGTGGCGTATTCCAGTGCAGGCCGAAGGACTACCTCGGTAAACCGCCTTAGCTGGGCATCAAACGATTGCCGAATGCCATAGAGCCTGCGTGTCACCCAGTGGGTGGGCGCGTAGCCGATTACCTTGAGATGGGCCAGGTGGTGCGGCAGGATAAACATGGCCTCGATCACGGAGATCGTCACCATGATGATAATGATGGCGGGAATCTGGGCGAGGAATTTTCCCGTGGTACCAGGCGTGAAGAGCAGGGGCACAAAGGCCACGATCGTGGTGGAGACCGCAAGAATGACTGGAATCGCGACGCGCTGTGTACCAACCACCGCTGCATCTACCTCTGGTGTGCCGCGTTCGTTTTCGGTCCAGATGTTTTCCGACGACACGATCGCATCGTCGACGACGATGCCGATGGCGAGAATAAACGCAAAGAGCGACATCATGTTGAGCGAAATGTCGAACCAGGGCATCACCGCAAAGGTTCCCACGAAGGAGACAAAGATCCCCAGCGAGACCCAGAAGGCAAGACGTAGGTCCAGAAACAGCGTGAGGGCAGCCATTACGAGAACCAGACCCATGAGGCCGTTCTTGATGAGGAGTTCGATGCGGTTTTTAAACTCCACGGATTCATCGCGCCAGAAGGCAACCGAGATACCCGGGGGTAACGCGGGGGTAAGAGTCTCCTCGAGATAGGCCTTGACCTTGTCGATGACCGAGAGCACCTTTTCATCGCCCACCCGAAAGACCCGTACAAAGGCTGCTGGTTTTCCGTTGTAGCGAATGAGCAGGTCTTCGTCTTTAAAGCCGTCGTTGATTTCTGCGATGTCGCCAAGCCGCACGGCGGTGCCGGAGGCCGAGGCGGCTACCTCGAGCTGGGCAAAGTCTGCCTTGTCATACCGCCGTCCCTTGGCCCGCAGCAGAATGGATTCACCATCGGCTTTAATATCTCCGCTGGGTAGGTCGAGACTCGATCGGCGAATGGTTGCAGCGATGTCATTGAGCGTGAGGCCGAGCGCTCGCAGGGTCTCCTGGGGCACTTCAATGGAAACCTCGTAGCTACGAACATTGGCCACCTGCACCAGTGACACCCCCGCAGTGCGTGAGAGGTCCTCCTTTACCTGATGGGCGAGTTCGCGCAGTGTGGATTCCGGCTGGTCGCCATAGAGCACAAGATCCACCACCCGCTGCTGGGTGATGAGTTGTCGCACCACCGGGGTCTCAACCTCGGCAGGCAGCGTGACCCGGTCGACGGCCGACTTCACATCGTCGAGCCGGCTTGCGGCCACCTCGTCCCGTCGCAGCTCCACCCGCACCACGCCGGTACCCTCGGCCGCAATGGCTGTGACCCGTTCGATGCCGGTCATGCCCTCGAGTTGCTCTTCAATCTTCTGCAGCACCGCCTCTTCAATCTCGTCGGGGGCTGCGCCGGGGTAGGAGGCGCGGACCTCAAGCACATCGAGTTCAATGAGCGGAAAGACCTCCTGGCGCATCGAGAGCGCGCTCAATAATCCCGCGAGCAGAATCAGCACCATCAGGAGATTGGATGCCACGGGATGGCGCGTCATCCAGGCGATGAGGGCGTTCATGGGCGGGTCTGGAAACGCGGGGGCTAGTTCGCGGGCCGAGGGGGACGGTTGTCTGGGTCTGCGGTACGCAGGGCCATACCGTCCACCGCGACCCGAATGTCGGAGGTGATGAGCTGGAATCGCGAGGGGAGTCCGTCGAGTGCGATATAGGCGGTCTGTTCGGTCTCATAGAGCAGGGACACGGGCCGAATTTGTAGGGCCTTATCCTCCGACAGAATCCAGATGCGTTGGCCATCGCGTAGTGCCTTGCGTGGAATCTTGGCAAATGGTCCGGGCCGTAGCCCCTCGATCTCAACCTGGGCATACATGCCCACTAGGAGTGGCGGACTGCTGGATGCGGTGGAGACGGCCTTCATAGCGGCTGCCTGCCAAGGGTTGTCTACCGCCACGACGAGGTTGAAGGTGCGGGTGGTGGGATCTACGGCTGCCTCGACCCGGTCCACACGGGCAGGCCAGCGCAGTAGCTGTGCGCCATAGCGGATGATCACCTCGGCAGAGATCTTTCTGGTCTGGGTGGTGGTGCCGACTACACCCCGCCAGACATCGCCGAGCAAGGCGATTTCGCGATCGGTCAACGAGACGGTCACTTCGAGCCGGCTGCTGGGAAAGACACGGGCAAGCTCTCGCCCGGGCTGCACGATTTCCCCCGGGCTCACCCGTTGCGAAAGCACGATTCCCGTGAAGGGTGCGACGATCTGGCTGCGGTTCATGTCGATCTGCCGGCTATCCACCAAGGCCTGCGCCCGGGCCAGTCCCGCAGCCGCCTGATCGCGTTGGCTGGTGCGCTCATCGAGGGTCTGCTTGGAGAGGAATCCTTTGGCAATAAGCTCCTGGGTACGGGTATAGAGCTGCTCGGCCAGGCGCAGATTCGCCTGCGCACTGGAGCGCTCGGCAAGTGCCTGGGAGAGGGCCGCCTCAAAGGGCGCGGGGTCTAAAACCACCAGCGCCTGCCCACTGGAAAACTGGCCGCCTGCCACCAGCTGCGGGTGTACGGACTGCACCCGGCCGGAGACTTCTGCGGCGATGACGAGCTCGTGTTGTGGCTTGACCAGTCCGCTGCCCTGAATACGAATCCCCCCGGCTGCGGGGCTGACGGCCTCGACCTGGACCAGGGGCACCGGCTTTGCCGTGGATTGGACCGCCGGCCGCGGCTTGAGCACATTCAGAAGCACAAAGCCCAAGACGCCAAGTGCCAGGATTCCCGGGATGAGCCAGCGTTTGAAAGAAATGCGGGGAGGGGTCACAGCGCGATCATGACATATGGCCACCATCTCGCATGGGGGGTGCTTCCGCCTCGTGCGGTGGGGTTTGTGGGCTCGTATCGCGGCGCAGGGTGCCGTCAATCGATGCGATAGCCAAGCTCTCTATTAAATAGATAAAAACAAACAATTAGAAATTTTAATAGTCATGGTTAATAGTGTCGTGGCGGGCAGTGCTGCGGGTCTGTAGGCAACGCGAACTGCCCTCTTCTCAACCATTCTTCTTAAAAGGAAACGCCATGTCCCTCATTAACACTTCCGTACAGCCATTTAAAGCAACCGCCTATCACCAGGGCAAATTCATCTCGGTGACCGATCAGGATCTCAGAGGTAAATGGTCGGTGGTCTTTTTCTATCCGGCCGATTTCACCTTTGTCTGCCCTACGGAATTGGGTGATCTCGCAGATCACTACGACACCTTTAAGGCCTTGGGGGTAGAGATCTATGGTGTCTCTACCGACACGCATTTCACCCACAAGGCGTGGCACGACAGCTCCGAGACGATCAACAAGGTGAAGTACCCCTTAATTGGCGACCCCACGGGCAGGATCACACGTAACTTTGGGGTGATGATCGAAGAGGAAGGGCTCGCCCTGCGAGGCACCTTCGTCGTGAATCCGGAGGGGCAGATCAAGCTCTGTGAGATCCATGACAACGGGATTGGCCGTGATGCCACCGAGCTGCTGCGTAAGGTTCAGGCGGCCCAGTACATTGCCAAAAACCCAGGGCAGGTCTGCCCCGCGAAATGGACGCCCGGTGCAGAGACCCTCGCACCGTCATTAGACCTCGTTGGAAAAATCTAGATCAAAGGAACCAGGCGATGTTGAACGAGACCTTAAAAGGCCAGCTGCAGGCCTACTTAACGAAGTTGCAGTCTCCCGTCGAACTTGTGGCGAGTCTGGACGATTCGGCGGCCGCGACCGAGATGCGACATCTGCTGATGCAGATTGCAGGCCTGTCGGATCGGGTCACCGCTCGGTTCGATGGTACGGACGGCCGTACCCCATCGTTTACGGTGGGGGCGGCGGGTCGTGAGGCCAGGCTGCGATTCGCAGCACTCCCCTTGGGGCACGAGTTCACATCGCTGGTGCTGGCCTTGCTCTGGGCCGGTGGGCATCCTCCCAAACTGGAGCCCCAGGTTATCGAGACGATTCGCAGTCTCTCGGGTGACTACCGGTTTGAGGTCTACATGTCCTTGTCGTGTCATAACTGTCCCGATGTCGTCCAGGCCTTGAGCCTTATGGCGCTCTACAACCCACAGGTGCAGACCGTGGTGATTGATGGTGCGCTTTATCAAGACGAAGTCGCGCAGCGCAAGGTGATGGCGGTACCGATGGTCTATCTCAATGGAGAGGTCTTTGGCTCTGGTCGTATGACGGTCGAAGAGATTCTTGCCAAGCTCGATACTGCTTCAGCAGACCGAGATCGTGCACGACTGCAGGATCAGGATCCGTTTGATGTGCTCGTGGTGGGTGGTGGGCCAGCCGGCGCGGCGGCGGCAGTCTATGCTGCCCGCAAAGGCATTCGCACCGGCGTGGCAACGGAACGCTTCGGTGGCCAGACCAACGACACCCTGGGCATTGAGAATTACATCTCGGTATTAGAGACCGATGGGCCTCGGTTTGCGGCAGATCTGGAGCGACATGTTCGTGCTTATGACGTGGAGATCATGAACCGACAGCGTGCTGTGCGACTGATCCCAGCGGAGGTTCCCGGGGGACTCCTGGGTGTGGAGTTTGAAAACGGCGCGGTTCTGACGTCGCGGTCGGTCATTCTTTCTACCGGGGCACGGTGGCGCACGGTCAATGTGCCTGGAGAGCAGGAATACCGGAACCGGGGCGTTGCCTATTGCCCACATTGCGATGGTCCCCTGTTTAAGGGTAAACGGGTGGCCGTGATCGGGGGCGGCAACTCTGGCGTGGAGGCTGCCATCGATCTCGCCGGACTCGTAGCCCATGTCACGGTGGTGGAGTTCGCTGATCAACTCAAGGCCGATGCCGTCTTGGTGGCGAAGTTAAAAAGCCTGCGAAATGTCACCGTCATGACCTCGTCTCAGACCACCGAAATCGTGGGCGATGGGGCGCAGGTGACCGGGCTTCGGCTGCAAGACCGGATCAGCGGCGCGGCACAGCTACTTCCGATGGCTGGGGTCTTTGTGCAGATTGGACTGGTTCCCAACACCGAGTGGCTAAAGGGGTTGGTGGCACTCTCGCCTCATGGAGAAATCGAGGTGACAGCCTCGGGTGCAACTAATATTCCGGGCGTCTTTGCTGCGGGTGATGCCACCACGGTGCCTTACAAGCAGATCGTCATCGCGGCCGGCGATGGGGCGAAGGCGGCGCTCGGTGCCTTCGATTACCTGATCCGTACGCCGGCGGCGAGCGTTTCAGCCCCTATCGCCGAGGAGGCCTAACCCTTCCTCACCATTTTCCGGTGTTGGCCATGCTGGCCCAGGGTTCAGTGGGGGGCAGGGGATCGCCTTTTTGCAGCAGTTCAATGGAGATGTTGTCAGGCGAGCGCACAAAGGCCATGTAGCCGTCACGGGGTGGTCGGTTGATCACCACCCCGTGGTCCATCAGTCGCTGGCAGCTTTCATAGATGTTGTCTACGGCATAGGCGAGATGCCCGAAATTTCTTCCGCCGGTGTAGTCCTCAGGGTCCCAGTTGTAGGTGAGTTCAATCTGGGATTCGGGATTCTCTGCGGCGCCGAGAAAGACGAGGGTGTAGCGCCCTTGTGGGACGTCCTTGCGTCGGAGTTCCTGTAGTCCAAGGGCCTTACAGTAAAACTGTAGCGACGCTTCGAGATCGGTGACGCGAACCATGGTGTGCAGGTATTTCATGGGGGAGTGCCTTTCTTTGTCCACAACGCGGGTGGCAGTTTGGGGTAGCCAGGCTGCTCTACAACACACCGGCGGTAGCGCCAACTCCAATCCCAACCCCATTATGCCGAGATCCCGCTGACGATCTGGCGCATCTCATGTTCGCCGGGCTGTCGCATTGTGGGGTGATCCGGTTGCATTCAATATATTTATTTATATAATGTTCCTTGGCTAACTGACGTCGGCGGTTTCTTCGTGTCGCCGCACGGCCGCGTATGGCTCTGAATTCCGTGTAGCACTTCTCTCTTTTACAAGATCGCCCTGCCCATGATCGATTCTTCTTCGCATCCGTCCACCACGGATACCCAGGCGCCCTCCCGGCTGGGAATCTCCGGCCGTATTGCCGCCGCCTTTCAGTCGGCGCAGATTACCCCGCTTCTGGCTCTGGTTGCCTTTCTGCTGGGTGTGTTCGCGGTCTTTATGACGCCGCGTGAGGAGGAGCCACAGATCAATGTGACCATGGCCAATGTGCTCATTCCCTTTCCGGGGGCGGCCGCACGCGACGTAGAGCAGATGGTGTCGGTACCCGCCGAGCAGGTGCTCGCCCAGATTGCAGGGGTGGAGCATGTGATGTCTGTCTCGCAGACGGGGCTTTCGATGATCACCGTGCAGTTTGAGGTTGGCGTGCCACGTATTGAGGCGCTTGTCCGTCTCCATGACGTGGTGGCCGCCAACGCCGACTGGCCGCCCCAGGGGTTGGGCGTCCTGCCCCCCGTGATCAAGCCCAAGGGCATTGACGATGTGCCCATTCTGTCTCTGGTGCTGCATGCCGAATCCCCACGGTTTGATCGCTTGGCGCTTGAGCAACTGAGTCATCAACTCGAGAGCGAGATCAAGCGGGTTGAGGGCACGCGAGAGGTGAAGACGATTGGCGGGCC
>Ga0169931_10009658_pt1 | contig 13887 bp, 19 predicted proteins | sample Kivu_15m_20L_FD_129675 | JGI IMG/M metagenome (GOLD analysis project Ga0169931, IMG submission 129675) | Freshwater microbial communities from Lake Kivu, Western Province, Rwanda to study Microbial Dark Matter (Phase II) - Kivu_15m_20L... | ecosystem: Environmental > Aquatic > Freshwater > Lake...
CCTGGGTTGATGATGTTGAGGTCGTAAAGGATAATTTTCTTGATGATCCCGATGCGCCAGCTGAGGACATAATTGATGATTCTTCTATCATGTATAGTGCGGGTGGTTCTGATCGTGCTGATGACAACATGTCAACTATGAAAAACAAGGATAAAGATGATCTTGCTCTCGTTGCAGCAAGAACATCTTTCTAAACAAGAATATCTTTTCTATTAGTCTGTTGGACGGATGTTCATTGATATGTCTTGGCCAACCATGTGACTCTTGAGCATCCATCCAATTTTTGCATGTTTGTCGAGGCGATCTTCTAGGTAATTGACAAGACCAAAGTTACTATCTCTCTCGGCAAAACTTCTGGCAGCAATCAACGAATCATGGGTTGAGGTGTTTGCAGCAAATAGACGAGCAAACATTGTTTTTGATCCTGGGATTTCAGAAGAGTCTGTCATGGTTGACATCATTTCAAATTCCTTGAATGTGCCAGGAGCATAACTTCCCAATGCACGAATTTGTTCTGCAGTATTATCTACCTCTTCAAAGATTTGCTGATATAGCTTTCCAAAGAAATCGTGATATGATGAGAAAAACGGACCCTCTACATTCCAATGATACTTGTGTGCAAGTAGATACATGCTGAATGTATTGGCTAGAACGACATGCATTGAACGGACAAGATCTGATTTGCCCATGAATTGCTCATTGAGTTCTTGTTCGATCAAAAGTTCTGGATTGACTTCTTGTTCGGTTTGTTCTTCCATGATTGACAATTCCTCTCAACTATGATATATTTATAATCATGAATATCTTCTATCTCTCTCACAATCACGTTCAATGTGCCCAATGGCATGTTGACAAGCATGTCGTAAAGATGATTCTGGAAAGCTGTCAGTTGCTTTCTACGGCTCGTCGTTTGATTGATGGTGCGCCCACAATTGAAAAGAGATATGTGCAAGGTTCCTTGCCGGCACGTTTTCGTAATATCAAGCGATGGGTATTGGCTGATAATCCGGCTGCTGATAAAATCATTTATCAAGCAACACATATCAATCATCCGTCAGCAGTATGGGTGCGTCAATCGTTTGAAAATTATGTTTGGCTATCAGATCTTACGTTTGCTTTGATTGACGAATACAAGTATCGTTATGGCAAGGATCACAAGTGTGAGGTTGTTGCTAGGTATCTTGCATATCCACCTGTAAACAATTTTCCTCAAAAAGGATTCACTCAGCCTACTCCTGCGATGCCGGACGAATATAAAGTTGTTGGTGATAGTATTGCATCATATCACAATTATTATCGTGGTGCCAAGGCTCGCATGGCTTCGTGGAAGAATCGTGATGTGCCCGAGTGGTTTACTAAATAAGAGTATGTTCAACTCTAATCCAGGATTATATAATGCCAACGTATGACTTCATCAATGAAGATACTGGTGAAACCTTTGAGATGCAGATGTCCATCGCTGAGATGGAGATGTATCTAAAGAAGAACAAACACATTAAACAAGCTATTACAAGAATGACTCTTGGTGATTCCGTTCATCTTGGAATTACAAAACCGCCTGCCGATTTTCAGAAAGGAATTATTGGTCGCATGAAAGAAAAAATTCATGGTAATAAGATCAATTCTAAATTTGGTATTCCAAGAGAGTGGTAAGTGATTAGTCCCATTTCTCCCGTGTATAGAACAGTATTTAACACCCAAAAAGGACCACGCGAAAACGCAAGGTCCTTTTTATCATTTCAGAGAGGCGCACATGTCAAAGAAAAAGAAGAGACTGCAGCAACAGCAACAGCAAAATCATTTCTCTCTACGAACAATATCGCCGCTAACAATAAATCAATCTTTAACATTTAAGGCCTTTGAGCAAGGCAAGCATCTTCTTCTACATGGCGTCGCAGGCACAGGCAAAACATATATCTCTCTCTATCTTGCACTAAATGAGGTTCTAAACAAATCTAGATATAAACAAATTGTTATTATTCGTAGCGTTGTTCCATCTCGTGATATGGGATTTCTTCCTGGTTCTGCCAAAGAAAAAGCTAGAGTGTACGAAGAGCCCTACAAGATGATTTGTGATGATTTATTTGGAAGGGGTGATGGTTACGATATACTAAAGATGAAACATATGCTTGATTTCACCACAACATCATTTCTTCGTGGAATTACATTTAATGATGCAATTATCATTGTTGATGAATGTCAAAACATGATTCAACAAGAATTGGACACGGTCATGACTCGTGTCGGAAACAACTGTCGTATTGTTTTCTCTGGAGATTTCAGACAAACCGATTTGGCCAAGCATGAGGAAAAGAGAGGACTCTTGACATTCATGAATATTCTTGATAGAATGTCTTGTTTTGATAAAATTGAATTTGGAAAAGAAGATATCGTTCGTTCTGCCCTTGTCAAGTCATACATTATTTCTAAACTGGAATTAGGATATATTTGATATGTTGATTTTTACTGCACCTGCAATCATTATTATTATCATGATGATAATGAAAAAAATTGTATTACAATGGCCAAATCCATTTAATGCGTGGATGTGCTTATTTGTTCATATAGCATTAGGTTATATTGTTCTTGGTTTTCTATTTTCAATAGGGCAAAATCCATTTTAATGAAGAAGTTTCGACATTCATTTGTGAATCTTCCACAACTAACGGAAGAGTATATAGACGGAAGGAGACACTACAAGACTCCAGAGGGTAATGTATATCCTTCCGTCACTACTATTTTGTCTCGTTTGCCCAATGAAAGTTTGCGTGAATGGCAAAAACGAGTAGGTGAAGAAGAAGCAAATCGTGTTTCCAAAGTAGCAGCTCGTAGAGGCACAAATCTTCATCAAATATGCGAACGATATCTATTGAATGAAGAAAGACCAATGCGTGGGCATATGCCTGATGTTCAGGGTATGTTTGCGGAAATGTGCAAATACATTGATCGTATAGATGAGATTTATGCGATTGAGGCACAATTATATTGTGATAAGTATAAATTTGCTGGACGATGTGATGTTATTGGAAAATTTGATGGATATCCTGCGATCATGGATTTCAAGACGACAAAGTCTGAAGTTGATTCCAGTATGGACAAGGTCAAGAAGTATTTCATGCAGTTATCCGCGTATTCTTTGGCATTTGAGGAAAGAACTGGTCAGGAAATAAATCTTGGTGTACTATTGTTTGCGTCCAATGAGACTGAACCTAGTTGCATTCAATCCGACTTGACCAAATACAAGAAAGAATTTATATCTTGTTTATGAAAAATGAGTAATAAACTTATTTTACTTGAAACAACAGGCGAATACAATTGTAGTGTGGCCATACAAGGTCCGAAAGGAAAAATACAAATCAAAGATTTAGCGTGGTGCCCGGCGGATCGCCAAGATTTACTAGAATGTTATTATTGGGAATCTTGGGCTGTACTACAAGGTGCTTATCATTGTTGCTTTTCAATTCCTGGTAAAGTTTCTTTGTTGCCAGAATAAAAGCCAAGGCACAAGATGTGCTATAAACATTACAAACCACATTACGGTCATTTCCCAACTATGATGCACACAGTGATGTGTGGATGTCATCAAGTAGATGCTATAAAGAAATCCCATTAGAAACATGGGAGACGGCAGAAGTGATAGAAGTTGATACAAAATACGCATTGATTATTTATCAATATAAAACAATAAAAAAAGTTTGACAATCCCTAAATAGTAAACTATACTATAGAAATTGCTGTTGATGACGACGTAATAAGCAGGCTGGACCCGGCTTCAATGCCGGCACCTCCACCAGTAGATACAATGTGAGGAGCTAGTTGCATGGCACATGCGAACAAAGTGCAACCCATCACATAATAGTCGCGATAAAGGTGATGAGCATTGTATCTGCTAATGGGGGTGTAAGGGATCGACAGATGTGTAAAGGTGGTAGGAGGCGATAGGTAAGGAACGACCTCAAATTAGTCCAAAATAATAGATGCAAACGATAATTACGCATCTGAGATGGCTCTAGCAGCCTGAACGGGGTTCGGTGGAAACCTGGCAACAGAATTCCACCACTTTCATCAATCGTAGGAGGTACCGATGAGTGAAGTTTCTTGTTATGTCATGAAACCCCTTTCTTATGCAACCGATAACGAATGCACGTTCAAGAATCTGCGTTCGGTTGATTTGAAAAGATCAAAGAAGCATCGTGATGTGTACAAGCTGTCTTATGGACAGTATGGCACTCCAAATTATGTCAGCTACTTGGCGACACGCGACTAATGTACAAGACACTAATGATAGGAGTTCTCCTACTCATTGGCATTGTTGCTGCAAGACAGTATCCTTATGATACTGCGCTAAAAGCACATGCACAAGTACCAATACCAGAGATTGAAAAGATCTATGAGTATGAGCATGTGCTTTTAGCGATTGCTCCAAAAGAAGTTGAGCCAGAACCTAAAATGTTCTACGTTGATCCTAAGGAGAGAGAATGTCTAGCAAAAGCCATATATTGGGAAGCTCGCAATCAATCTCTAGATGGTAAGATTGCTGTAGGATACGTTGTCATCAATCGTGTCAATGCAGGACTATGGCACGATACTGTGTGCAAGGTCGTATTTCAAGGCTGTCAATTTTCTTGGGTTTGTAATGGAAAAGGAAAGAGGAATCTGAACGTATTACGAAACGAAGGTGAAAAATTTGCATGGGCTGAGTCATTAGCACTTGCAAATGAATTACTTTCAGAATATAATGATATTGAAGACGTTACTTATGGTGCAACATTTTTTCATGCACATTATGTAAAGCCTAAATGGTCAAGATGGAAAAAGATTGAACGCACCGTTCGTATTGAGGATCATATTTTTTATCGTTTGAGAAAGATGTAAAATGCCAACAAAAGATGAGATGCTATCGTTTGCCAAAAGCATTGAAAGCATTGTGAAAGAAAAGGACTTGAACTATATTGATGCGATCACGCATTTCTGTGAACTCAATTCATTGGAGATAGAATCCGTGACCAATCTCATCAATCAATCCTTGAAAGCAAAGATTGCATATGATGCATCTCAGCTAAATCTTCTTCCAAAGAGCAATACTCTTCCCGTATGAAAATTGTGGCTCTTGAAGCATACAAATTGTTTCATTCCATCAAGCTTCATTTCACTCGTAAAAGTTTTGATTACTTCAAGAGTGGTGGGCGTGTTAGGATAACGGACAAGGCTTTTCTTGCGAGGAGAGATAGGTTTGTGTTTTATAGATTGGCCAAGAATTATGATCGTGATTCATTCATTGATTTGACATTGTCCAATATATTGAAGAATGATTTTCTTTGGTCCATGAAACTACTTGAGCCTGAGGCTGAAGATATACTAACTCAATACCAAAAAAGATTTCAAGCATTAACATATAACTTCAGGCAAGACTTGAAGAAGATCATGGATTGGTGTCATGAACATGATAATTCTGTGGATAGGATTCTTGATCCTGGCGATTCTTATCCACCGCTATTGACGATGATGATGCAAGATAAGATTTCATTGGAAACACTTGTCATCATCAATGGCGTCATAAACTTTCTACCCATGTGGAATCGTCGTATCAAGGATGAGATCATATGGCCTGGGTTTGCATTCAAGTTGGAGAAGTATACTCCATTTGTTTTGCAGAAGATTGATTTGGAGACAATGAAGAAAGTGATAAAAGATGAACTTTGTTCTTGACTTCAATTCAACGCATGATATATAATAGTGATTATTATGCATCATGTGAACAAGCTAACATACAAAACATACAAAACATACAACGCATATGAAAGGAAATACAATGTCTACATTTGCAGCACTCAAGAAGTCCAGCGGTTCAATTGACAAGCTGGCACGCGAGCTAGAAAAGCTCAACGCACCCGCAACAAATTCTTTAGAAGATACTCGCTTTTGGAAGCCTGAACTTGACAAGGCTGGTAATGGATTTGCGACTATTCGCTTTCTTCCTGCGCCAGCAGTTGATGGTGATGATGCTCTTCCTAGGGTTCGCATCTTTGATCATGGCTTCCAGGGTCCTGGTGGCTGGTACATTGAGAATTCGTTGACGACTCTCGGTCTGAAGGATCCTGTGTCGGAGCACAATTCGGTTCTTTGGAATTCTGGTATTGAGGCTAACAAGGAAATTGCTCGCAAGCAGAAGCGTCGTTTGAAGTACATTGCGAATATTCTTGTTATCAACGATCCCAAGAATCCAGATAACGAGGGTAAGATCTTTCTGTTCAAGTTTGGTAAGAAGATCTTTGACAAGATCACCGAAGCCATGAATCCTCAGTTTGAAGACGAGAAGGCAGTCAATCCATTTGATTTCTGGGCTGGCGCAAACTTCAAGTTGAAGGTTCGCAAGTTTGAGGGTTATCCGAACTACGATAAGTCCGAGTTTGAGAAGCCTTCAGCACTTCATGGTGGTGAAGACGCAAAGCTTGAGAAGGTTTGGAAGTCTGAGTATTCTCTCAAGGAATTCTTGGATGCAAAGAACTTCAAGAGCTACGATGAACTGAAGACCAAGATGAATCGTGTTCTCGGTCTTGATGGTTCGGCTTCGGCTTCTAGAAGTAGAGCAGACGATGAGGCTGCGGTTCAAGCAGCTGAACGTAGTTTTGGCGGTGCTAAGTCTTCCAAGGAAAAGGCTCCTTGGGCGGATGATGGTGACGATGACGACATGAAGTTGTTTGAGAAGTTGGCTCGGGAAGACTGAGTCGATGTGAAAGAGGGGAGTGAAAGCTCCCCTCTTTTTTTTATTATTATATATTAATATGCCATTATAGCATTTTCCATTTGCACTCTTAATATTGTTGGTTCATCATTTCTCAATGATGCAGTGGGTTGAGATTGTGAGCCACCTCCGCCACCACTATTGTTATTTGTTGTATTATTTACAATTATTGGTTGTGCTGGTGTTTGTGCATTGTTTTGAGTTGCTGCTAATTGTTCTGCGGATTGTTGTATTACTTGACCTGTTGCTCTTGGTTGGGGCACTGCTGGTTCTGTAGAAGGAACATTTGTGCGGCCGGGGCCTAAGATGCGATTTAATTGTTCCTCTGTCGGACCTGATCCCAGAGAGGTATCTGTCATTTCATAACTTTTTGTTTGATCTTGTGCGCCTTGTAGATTTTGTAACGCGGCTGCAATCGTTTTTTCAAGCTCAATAGATGATTTTCCGGCTCCTTTTGCTCTGTCGGCAAATTCTTTTATCGCTTGTACATTCGCGTAATGGGTTGCTTCGTTATCTGCAGACGGCATTCCTTTGAAAGGTGATTCTGCCAATCGTTTTTGTTTTAGTTCTTCCCTACGAGCTTTAAATTCTTCGTATAGTTCTGGATCGTTTTTAGCTAAATCTATTTCACTAAAAGACGTTTCATTTGCTGGAACTGCTGTGACTTGTGCTGCTCGGGTTACTGCTGGTGCTGCTCGGGTTACTGCTGGTGCTGGTGCTGCTGGTGCTGCTGGTGCTACTGCTCCAGGTGCACCTCCGGCTGATGCTTTAGCTTTCAGTTCCATCATGGCTTTTTCACGAATGTCATTGATCACACTTGGATCATTTCTCATAGATTCAGGATACGTGATTAGTTTTTTTTCCATCAGATCTTCAAGTTGTTTTTGATCTGGAACAAATTCCTGTAGAGTTTGTGTATTCACTTCGCGAACGGTTTGTCTCTCCGCACCAACTGCTGGTGCTGCTCCTGGTGCTGCTGGTGCTGCTCCTGGTGCTGCTGGTGCTGCTCCTGGTGCTGCTGGTGCTGCTCCTGGTGCTGCTCCTGGTGCTGCTCCAGGTGCACCACCTTCTTCTGCTTGTTTAGCTCCTTTAGCTGCATCTCTTGCTGCTCGTTGTTCTTGTTTTTCCTTATCTCTTGCTGCTCGTTGTTCTTGTTTTTGTGCTTCAATCTCTTCTGCTTTTGCTATACCTTCAGCGGCGGCTTGTTGTAAATTTTTTCCTACATCACTAAACATTGAAAAGGGACTAATCTTGTATGGTCCAACCGTTACAGCTTTTGTAAAAGGTGTTTCTGGAATAAGTGTAAATTTGGGTATTTCAAAAGACAAATTTCCTATGCTTGCAAAAATATCACCGACAACACCTTTTATTCCGTTTAATAGTGTTGTCGGTAGATTTACTATAGGATCTATCAATTTGTCTTCTAGAAAATCACCTATTGAATTAACCATATCTTTAAAAAAATCTAAACCAGAATCAACTAGACCAGAAACTACTTTCTTTATTCCGCCTTCTCCTGCGAGTGATGATGCAAGTCCAAAAGTTAGACTATTAGCTGCGGATTCAAAAAATGCACCAACGGCATCACTAAAATCACCGCCAGACATATATTCATCATATGCATCTTTTAGTCCCATAGCAGCTATAATTATTGGACCTATAATAGGAAGTTTTTTTGCTATTCCAAGAAAAGCTTTACCAATCACGGACAAAAGTTTTTTACCTAATCCTCCAATACCACCTTTTGCGGCTCCTGCCCCTAACAAACCTGAAAAAATTGAATTTAGTATTCCTTCAAGAATACCAGGGCCACCACCGCCACCAGTTGGTGCACCAGTTGGTGCTGAAGCACCTGTCGGAACTGCTGTCGGAGGTGGCATGCCCGGCACGCTGCCGGCAGGTAATGGTTTAAAATTAGCAGAAATGTCTTCCTGTTTTCTTTTTTCATTAAAATATGTTGATATATTTGTAAGCTGTGCATGTGAATCTGAACTTTTTGAAAATTTTACTGCTAATGTGTTTTCCCCGTATAGTTTTTCTCGAATTTTTTTCAATTCGTCAGTCATAGTTTTTAGATATGATTTTAATTCACCATCTGAAGAAGATGAAACTGGACTACTGGACAAGTTTCTAGGCGAAATTGAATCACCAGGCCGAGGCGAGTCTCTTCTTGAACGACGCTCTCCACGACGATAACTCATGTCTTCATTTGAACCATCAAAACCACGTGCGACCGCATCCAGTCTTTCTGATGAAACACCAAGGCTTTTTCCTGCTATCATACCAGCTGTTTTACCAAATAGTTGTTTGACAATCATTTCTGGTCGAAAATTTTGTGTGATTGATTTTAGTGAAGCCGATTTGACAGTTTCATTTGGATCTTTTAGAAGTGATCTAAAGCTTTTTAGTCTTCCTGTTTGTGGTGCTGTTTCTTTTATAGAATCACTAATTTTTTCAACGTTTGTTTTTGGTGCTTGAAATAATGGACCCGATTCGTTAGGATTTCCCCAACGTTGTTGCAAATCTTTTGATGCAATTCTACCCAATTTACCTGATTTGGTAACTTCTTTCCAAAGACCTTTACCTTGAGCAGTTGCATCAAATGCATAATTTTTGCCCATATGTGTTTTTACTGCTTCCATTTTTTATCTTCTTTTATTTGCTATTTGTTGCTTTATTCGTTCATTTTCTTTTTCTATATATTGTACTAACATGACTATGTAAACATCTCTTTCCCAGGGTATCATATTTTCAAGATCATTCAAGCTATATTTGTGATGCTGCATCATCGAAAAATTTGTACTATAGTAGTTTGCTAACGATTCGTGACCAAGGCTTATACAAAAAAATTTGTTATTCCATCTAGTTTAATATTATGCTCAAAACCACATTTTGCACATTTATGTTGAGCAACTGAGTTTATTTTAGGCATTGTATTGAAAAATTTTTCAATTTTATCAAAACTTGTTTTAGGTATATTTTCAATATAATCTTTAACTTGGTCTCTATTCATTTCTTTTATATAAAAAATATTTTCTTTTTCAAAGATATAATCCATACAATCTATGATAATATCCAAAGCTATATCTATGTCGGACTTATCTTTTGACTTTGCCTTGGTCTTCAAAATCATATTTTCAGCCATTTTCATTGATGGATATTTCATAACTACACCAACATCTTTTGTAAAGAATATAGTTTTATCGTGTGTAGGATCTCTTTCTATTTTGGCGGAAAGAATATCATGTTCAAATTTCATGATATTGTTGCACTCTTTTTCTTCAACTATATTTTTACATGTGTAATTAAGATTTATTTTTTCTCCGATAGATCTTGCTCTTAGATTCATGAAGAAATATTCTAGATCAACTGATGACATATCCTCAACATCAAAATCTTTGTTAATAACACAATTTGATATTATTTGTTTTATTCCTCTAATAATATCTTCTTCAGCTTTGGATTCTAATGCCATTAGTAGAATTTTCTGTTCTTTGACCAAAAAAGGTCTAAAAGTAACTTTTTTTCCTGTGCATGGCATTTCAAGTTCAAAAGTTGGCAATTCAATTTTAGGTAAATTCATATTATATTCCTTTTAATTATGCTGCATACGGAGTATTCGTTTCTGGATCCACAAATCCACTTCTTACGGCGTAGGTGGAGGCTGTCCCGTTGTTATTACTCCTATATCCGATAGTGATACTTTATTATCTCGAGGAAAATATCCTCTTTGCCATCTCTTATATGCAAATGTAACATTTAGCGTTGCATTTTCTTCATTTGACCAGTTTAATGTTATTTGATTTATTGAAATTGGAAAACATTCTATAAATGTTACTTGATAATCGGGCACGTCATTACCGTTATTACCTACGATATCATAATGTATCACTGTAATATTTCTTACATACTCGTTTCTATATCTAAAGTTATAGAGGGGATTACTACTTATATTTGTTGCACCATTTTCTGTTGGATTAATATAATCCATCCAATCTTCAAATATTTTTTTTTCAGCAAATCCTGTTCCGAATAACGGTCCTTTTTTATTAGAGGAACATAAAAATTCGAGATTTAATTGACTATATGTTGTTTGTGCAGGATATGTTTGAAATAATCCATACGTTCTATTTTCAAAAGTTGAAAACGTTCTTCCTGGAAGCTCTGCACTAAAACAACGATATTTTAGAAGCTCTGTATCACCACCACCCGGTGGATTTGTAATATATACCCAAAAACGACTTGTCTTTGCAAAATCAGAATATTTATCTATACTTCCTCTAAAGCTTTCTATATTACTCATTGATATTTCTTTCTAGAATCTAAAAATACTTTTTGTTTGGTAGCACCCATAAAACTTTCAACAGGTAAAAATATGGCTATGTCCCATTCATCTGCATTTATACGCAAGAATCTAGATCGTATATTTTGTGAAAGATATCTTTTTAAACACGGGCGAAATGCATCTGTTGAAGATAGTCCTTTTAACATTTGATAAGACACCGCTATTCTAGTTTTTTCATCATATTTTTTATTTGTTGCAAATTCACTTAAAGCATCTAATAATTTTGCACGAGGAACAGGAGCAAGATAATGTAAATTTAATCCCAAAAATCCATCCGAATATGTTTCTATTGGTATAACTAAAGGAAAAATATCATAAAATGGTAAAGAGTCTTTAAGTTTTGGATTATAGCTAAAAAAATACATGTCACCTAAATCAAAAGTTGTTCTTTTTCTTTTAAGATCGCGTTGAAGTGTTGATTTTAGATTTTGTAAATCTTTAACCTTATTTTTGATCCATTGTCTAGCTTTATTTGAACTAATTGCTAGATTTTGTTTCTGCAATTCTTTTTGTAATCTATCTATTAATGCCATAACTATATTTATTTCACTCCCAGATCATCTTCGGTAAGCACTTTAAATTCCCAAAGACGATCAAGACAATATTCTTTGGCTGCATTCCATTTAGCCTCATTTATGCCCCACGTAACAACTTCAGTTATGTATTTTTGAGTGATACGATCCCTTTTTTTAGGTGGTATTGACTCTTTTTTGGGCTTTATTTCCCATATCATTTCACGAATTTTGTTTTCTTTATCGCGAACTTTAACATAAAAATCAGGAAAATAACGATGAACTTTTTTATCTATGGGAGATAGATATGGTATGACAATTTCTTCAGATGACCATTGCACTATAGATGGATTTACATCAAGAAAAACCATTACACGGCGTTCCCAAAGACTACGATATATTATTCGTGTGGGATCTCCGCGATACTTTTCACTATTTGTTGGAATAAATCTACCTTTGTATGACATGATAAATATATTAAAATAAGTTTGGAAATATTTAGATGACCCAAAGACAAGAAGCTAGACAAGAACCGGCTCCTCTTAATACTTTAGTAAATAATCCATACGGGTTTTCATCACTAAATTATCCTAGTGATATAGAAAATTTGTCTCATGCAATGCTATTTAATGTAATGATACAAGACTCAACTAGAGATTTAAGCGCAAATAAATCTCAATTGGCGCAAGGACCTAATGGTCAGCCTGTTGGTTCTAGAACTGCCGAATTAACCAAAGGTAATTTACTGGGTCTATCTAGACGAACAAAAAGATCTAAAACAGCAATTTCTCTCTATGTTCCTGAAACAGTTGTATTTGATGATAGACAAAGTTATCAACAAATGAATATGCTTGACACTTTAGGTATCGCCGGAACAGGTGCAGCAACATTGTTATCGAAGGCACCTAGTGCTACCAGATCAGAAGCCGCGATAGGTGCAGTTGCAGGAGCTGCGGCTGCATTGTCGGGAAGTCGAATGGCTGAAGCGGGTCTTCGCTTTTTAGGTAGTTCGGGTGCTGGTGGTTTTTTAGGTCGTTTAGCTGCAGATGCTACGAGTGTATCTAATCTAAAAACTGCAGCAAACATTGTGGGCTTTGCAATTAATCCTGTAATTGAGGTGCTATATCAAAATCCACAGTTAAGATCATTTAATTTTGATTTTGTGTTTGCACCAAGAAGTTCTAAAGAAGCAGACAATGTATGGTCAATAATATATCAATTTAGAAGACACTCAGCCCCAGAACTTTTAGCTATGGGAACAATGTTTATTCCTCCTTCTGAATTTGAAATTACTTTTTTAAGAAAAACTGGTACTGGATTTGCGGAAAATACAAATATACCTAGAATTTCAACTTGCGTATTAGAAACTGTTCAAACTGACTATGCGTCGGTTGGTAATTTTACAACTTTTACCGATGGTATGCCCGTGCAAATTAGAATGAGACTTTCATTTAAAGAATTAAATATAATCACGAGAGAAGCAATAGATAGAGGATACTAATGGCATATTTTGAAAAATTTCCTTTATATTTTTACAATTTAAACACAGATAAAAATAAGAAATCTGATATTGTGACTAATATTCTTGCTCGCACTAAAATGATTGATAGTGTAATAAATGCATCTTTGGTATATTATACATACGATGTTCGAGATGGTGATACACCAGAAACATTAGCATCAAAATACTATGATAATCCAAATAGACATTGGATAATATTATTTGCAAATAATATCATGGATCCTATCTATGATTGGCCTCTATCAACCAGAAATTTTGCAAATTATATAGATGCAAAATACGGTTCATATGCTAACGCATCAACTACAATTCATCATTATGAAAAAATAATAACAAAAACTGATTCAGTTACATCAACAATAACAGTTAAAAATTTTCAAATTGACGCAAATACGTATGCCAATACTGCTGCAAGCACCACTGAAACTTTTAATTTAAAGGATGGAAATACTGTTAGAATTGTAACCACAAAAAACATTGTGTATGCATATGATTATGAAGAAAATTTAAATGAATCAAAAAGATCAATAAAAATAATTGATAAAGCATATGTTAATCAAATTGAAAATGAGTTGATGTTATTGTTAGAAATTTAAAAAATGGCAGAAAATACTTCGATAACTGAAAAAAATTTTGAATTCAAAGAAATAACAATTACTTCTGTTAATGGCACTTCTTTTGACGTTTATCCTCAATTAGTAGAATTTACCATATTTGAAGACATTTATAATAGTACATTATCTGGAAAACTTATATTATCAGA
>Ga0169931_10009659_pt1 | contig 13886 bp, 10 predicted proteins | sample Kivu_15m_20L_FD_129675 | JGI IMG/M metagenome (GOLD analysis project Ga0169931, IMG submission 129675) | Freshwater microbial communities from Lake Kivu, Western Province, Rwanda to study Microbial Dark Matter (Phase II) - Kivu_15m_20L... | ecosystem: Environmental > Aquatic > Freshwater > Lake...
CCCCAAAACCCCAAAACCCCATTTAAAACAAACATTGATTTCTAAAACATTAATAATTTAATTTGAATCTGAGTTTTACCGGATTGCCGGTCACTCGTCGAGCATAGTCAATAGAGCTGTGCCTCTGAGCGTCCAGTGTTCAGCACTAGATTAAATGATGGCACTGTGAGTAGTTTGGCCCGTGTTGTAGTCTGCTGCTGAGTAGACACCCGGTTCCGAAGATCCACAAGGGAGGTCAACAGCAAGAATGAAGTTGGTGCTTTGCCCGGTCGTTGAAAGCACACCTGCTCTAAGCGAGGTCTTATATACAGGACATTGGTACGTGTACATATCCTCTTCACTATCGTTTTGTTGTTTACTCATGAGCATTCTTTCGCTGGGTGACCCTAATACCGCCCTAGCACTGGCCAAAACCTTTGGCTTGAAATGGATGATTGGCATTAAGAAAGACATCTCACCCGGTCTCGCCTCAATCAAGATACTCTTGCTCTTGCTCCATCTCGCATTTTCCAGGAAAAGACCGTAAATATATACTCCTTCTCTCGGTTCAGACTTTACATCATCGGGTTAGGTCCACTCCTTGATCTCAAATTAAAGTTGCAACTGATCTATCGGCTGCTAATACTTGCGCGCATAAGTTTGCAGAACTCCAGTGATGAAGCCGTGAGGGAAAAAGAAGCCTGATAGCCAGAAAGACCGTGGGTGGCCTTTTGTCGCCCATTCCTTCATGAAGTTAACACGCTCTTTTAGGTCTAAAATCCACGAGCCAAGCTTTTTAAGGGAGGGATACGCCATGGTTTGCCAGTTGGGTGGGACCTTGTTATTTAGAATAGCTGCGAACATCAAGTCTAATTCCTAACTCATGAGCACGATTCCTTTTACGGCTTTGATCAGTAGATCAAGGCTGGAGTTTAACTTTTCGACCAGTCGATTGTACCGTTGTACCTCCTGCATAAGTACGGTGGCCAAACACGATAGTAGTCCTTGGGCGTTTGTTTTTACGATTTCTTTTGCGAAGTGGTCCGCCAAAATTAAATCAGGAACTTGATGCTGCAAAATAACAGCCAGTTCAGTCACTTGCTCGTCCGAACTCTTACCCTGAGTGCTGACAAACTGCCGGGGCTGCACGTTGAGAATAGTGTCAATGATTAGCGCTGACTTCGAACGCAAATAAGTGAGGTTAGCGTTCTCTTGCATTCCAAAAACCTCGGGTGCGTCCTCATATGGCAAACTGTCGATGTAATCATTGATCTCTGAGATTGAGTTGTGTTTCGGAGCGAAGTAGGTCCCACTAGGACTAAACCTGAAATTTTCAGACTGAACAACATCATCATTTTGATAGATTGCAAGTATGTTCATCAACAACACTCTGTCTAAGTCGTCCGTTACACGTCCGCCGTAGTTTATTTGGCCGGTCATAAATTTAATTGAATCCCATGGAATCTCCTCGTTTTCCAGCAAAAAGTTTTTAAGCATGGTAATCGAAGTTTGGAGATCGGAGTCAGAAAACTCGTAATTGATGTTCCAGCCGTGTGGACCGAACTTTCTGCGCTCCAAAATCACTGCATGGAAGAAACTAAGACTGAAAAGCAAGTTATGCCACGCTCGTCTTTTTTCTTGTAACCGCAAGGCGTCCGAACCACTCAACTTGCTCAGATCAGAATATTATGTTGATTCAAAAGTTTAGTTGCTCTTACCGACCTCGTCGTAAATTTCTTGCGTGATGATGGTTGAGTAGGTTCTTTTTAGATTAGCTCTTATCCCTTTCGGTGGGTCTGTGGTCATTTTGAGAGCGTTTTAAAGAACAGAAACTGGGAAGTATGGCGCAGGCATCGATGTTAAGATAAGTCGGAAATCAGGGTGTATCTGCAGTGTCTATGAGCTTATCTCGGTGCAAATCGTATCAAGGCGGCTCATCCATGATTTAAATAGATGGCAGTTTTGAAGAAGGACCCAGCTTCCCTCTTGAATTGCTTGCTGAATCATCCTCTCTGCAATTTTCTCTTGGCCCTACCCTAAACTTTTGGTGCTAAGCTTGTCTTTGAAACCTTGCCATGCGGCGTGATTCAAAACTTGATTTGTTGGATCGACACCTTGGCTAAGAATGAAGATTATCGGTGTAAACTGGTCAGCTGATTGGAAAAGTTCTCGCAGAGTAGTCGTAGGGTTAATCGCGAACTGGGGTCCCAATTCGACTGTCAAGTAATTTTAGCACGCAAATTGCGTCATTTCGGGCTTCAAAATTTTGACGACAAGCAGGTGCTAGAAAGGCGTAATTTTACTTTCGTAGTTATCCGCAAGAGTGTCAATTTAGCCAGATGCTATGAATTCTCGCCATTTTTCGCCGTTTTTTGCTAGGTGCTCCTGAAAACCTTTTAGCTGGGAGGCCTACTTCCACTAATGATCAGTCATCCAATTTGGAGGTTTGTCATTTGTTTCTTAGTCGACAGATGGCCCTCTGATAAAAACGGACCACTCTTTAGGATCGATTTGGTCTTCGTGCCTCTGTATGCTCGTGCAAATGATGAGTGCAAAAATCAACTTATGGCTTTCGAACAGTCCAGTCGATATCTTTTGATACAATTACAGCGTGATGCTGAAAAGTAGGTTTTTCACCAGTTCTGTATGGCTTGGTTGCTCTTTTTCAACTGACTTTATGGCGTCGTTGAACAACTTTTTGACATAAACAAGGCTGTTTTAGTACATGGGGTCAATCAAGCTTAGATCGACTACTGCGAAGTAAAGAATGCTGCCCCTCTTGGCGATAACTCGGTATTGGTTCCTTGTCTAGTTGATTGTCAGTTCAACTTTCTCTGCTTCAATCAGACTTTGAACGATTTTTACGGACTCTGTCTTGCAGATTTCCAGCGTCTCAATAAGAATGAAATTGTCTAGGATGGTCTCAGAGTTGGAGGCTGCGAGTTCAAACAGGATTTTGCTTTGGAGCTTGTAGAGGTCATTACGACTTTTAGCAAGTTAAATCACCAGATCGTCTCTTCGCTACTCGACTTCAGGCACTTAGTTTTTAACAACATCGACAAGCATTTGCTCTTCTAAGCCAGCAAAAGTTACCGTAAAGTTGATCACAGTCAGCTTGATGCAAATTTCAGGCAAGAAGTGCGGGTTCTGAATCTTCGTAGTGAGCATAAACTTAAACGAATGGTCGTAAATCAGTGACTTGTCACCAAACCTTATTTTGTCAATTCCATCTTCCCTGTAGATTTGCTTATTCATGATTGAGTCAAGTCCGGGGTCGATGTTCTCGCCGACCTCTTCCAACAAAACACTCTTGCCCATCACAATAGCGTTCTCCAGCTTCTTCTAAAGCTAGTCCTGACTGTCACCAGAGGTCTTCAAAACAACTAAAGCTTGATTATCGCTCACTGCTATTCTCTTGATCCATGAGTTTGCCTATGTTTAAGGGTCAATCATGATTGGCCACCGCTAAGTGTTTGTGCAAAGAATTGCATTGTCAATCGATACGTTATCATTTGGTAGCCCACAAATGATCCAGTCCCTTATTTTTACCTAATCACCCAGAGTGCTAACTAGTGAGTACTTTTCGCTCGTGGGCAGTTCAAAATCATGACAATACTTTTTCCACTGGTCAACAAGCTGCTCTCTGTACTAACCTGTGAAGGGCCCAAGGTAACTCATTTCAGCAGCAGCTAAGAAGAGGTCGCCAGCTGAAAATTTTCCATCCTCTTTCATCTAATTAATGCTTTGCTACCATCTGGTTCCTTCGTCAGCAAGTAAACTAATAAGCTTGTCAGCGTTTGTAAGCCTACTTTCACAAATTTCTTTATCTTGCTTGAGCTAGCGAATGTAATCGTTGGTCTTTTTCAAGTCTTCTTCCATTTCTTTGACTTGTAGTTTGAGATTTTAAACAGCCTGATGCTTGAGTTCGACGTTTTCCATAGCAATCCGGAACTTTTCCTGCATTTCTGCCACTTTAATTTCCTTCGGCCGCACTACCTTCAAAGTCTCAGCGTATTTATGCAAAGCCAAACACCACTTAGCCATACCACCAGCAGCCTTTGAGCTACGCATAATGTTCTCGACGTTAAACTCCTTCTTATCAGAAACAATCAGCTTTACTTTCTACAGAATATGCGCCGGAATATTTTCCTTGTCGTAGTGTTTCAATTTTTGCAGGAAGTTTATGTCAGTCATGGCTTTTTGTGCGGACGCCCAGTCGACCTTCGAGTATCCCAAGTACGTCAAAATACACTTCAATGCCAGTTCAGTAGCCTAGTTAGGGTTCTTGACTGCTTTCAACTCAAACACGTCTTCCTTGTTCAACATGTCAACAGCTTTATTAGCGGCTTCAAGTGCCGGCTGCGCGGCCAGCAACTCAATCTCAGCTTCCTACTTGATTGCTTCTATAGTAGTGGCTTCCATGCGCACCTCAGTGGCTTCCTCCTCAGCTTCGTGTTCTTTCTGTGTGGCGATTTCTTTCTACTGCAGGATCAGAGCAGCCTGTTTCTGAGCATTTGACTCTTAAACGTCTAATCTAGGTCGAAGCTCCGTTAACTTAATCTAAAGCTCGGCAATTTATACGTTTGTTAGCTGGAGTTTTGAGACACCGTTTTCAAGGCGAGACATAGTTTCTTACTGTTTTGTGCGGTGTTCCGTTAGTAAGTTTAAGTAAAGAATTATGCCGTCGAGATAGGATTTTGGAGTAATGTAAGTCTTCCTTCGGGTAACTTGGAAAAACCTTTCAGCGGTTTCTTCGACGGAGCTGTGTATTCTTGGGAACAAATTGATGAGTGCCTCCTTCGGAATCTTCATAGTTTGTTTCAAATATTGGCTAGCCACTGATGTCAAAGCTTCTTAGGGCCAAGAGCTAAACCAAATCAGCGTACAACAGTTCACTAAAGATGGGAACATTCTGCAACGAATTCGCAACTAGTCTCCGACTGGTGACATGCACATAATGCAATGAAAATTGTTCCGCAACTGCTTGATGTATTCGTTGTAGATATTGTCCTTAGTCTAAGGAATCTTTTGTCTCGCGAGGTCGGTCGAGAGTGAATCGCCCATGCGATCAAAGTCTTCTTTGGCGTAGATGTTTGTTATCTCACCAGTGTTCAGTATGTTGTTGACGTCTTCAAGAAAAGACTCGTGCATAATTTGTGTGTCATTAAGAATGAACGTCGTTTTAAGAGCATCACAACCAGCGGACAGCATTCTAAGTCGTATGGCCTCTCTAAAATCTGCCTACTTAAAGTTCTTAGACAGTTGAAGCTAGAAACTATGATGTTCGAGCATATTTGCGGCTAGTTTTGTAAGACTTTGCTTGCCTGAACCAGACACTCCAATCAGCATTGCGTTCCCTCTTGGTTAGGACAGAATTCTGGTGACAGCACAAAGTTAGATAACAGCATCGTCGAAAAATACCAGGTTCATTTTACTAGCATGAGCGAAATTAAAGTCAGTTAGTTTGTCTTGTAACATTCTATGCAGTGCGGCACGGTCTAGAATTGGATCGTAAGTCTAAACTTCATGATCAATTTTCATGATAACCGAGAAAATCGGCTCATTCTGAAATATGAGCTCACGCTTGTCTGCCCAAATTGCCTTGAATTTCACGTTCAAAATTTCTGCTACCAAATCTCTGTAAAACTATCTATCAGACTCCGCAACAAGTCTGTCAGAAAATACACGAGAACACTCATGCATCCATAGTTTGCTAAATGATTCGTTGTCCTAACAAGAGACTGGATTTGCAAGAAGAATGCCTTAGAAAACTTTTGAAATGTCTCTTAAGTTGAAAGTGTAGTGGAATTTTGCGGGAATCGGAAGCAAGTTCTTTGTTATTTATAGGTAAAGATCAATTGTGGCGGAAACCGCTACTTTTGGTTGATTTCTTTTTATCTTTTCCCCAAACATATTTTAGTGCAGAAAGCCGCCAAGAATACTTTCAAATATGAGTGTTAGGGTCTCTTCCGTTGCCTCAGGCACATTGAAAATCATGAAGTGTTTCATAAATCGCTGGCTGAGCGAAGAACGACCTCCTCCTGCAGGTGCAGCGGCGCAAACAACTGTAAACTTTTCAATTTCCTTCCAAAAGAACTGATGTCTATCGTAAAATCCTCTAGAATCCAACAATTGTCTCAGTAGCTCGATGGGCGGCTATGCGCCGTATTGTTCCACTGCCGGCATGTTGATATCATCGATGAATATAACAGTTTTCAGGGTGCCCTTCGCGCCTCTGCTCTTTTTCCGTTTCTTTTCCAACTTGCTTTCAATGTTGTTCTAGGTCGAAGCACTATCTGTCTAGGCGCTGAAGTTCAGATTGATGGAAATGAACTCCATCGGTTCACAATTTGCACTGATAAAGTCTTGAACAATCATCGATTTACCAGTGCCTGTTTCCCCTGTGATAAAGACGGGTTTGCTGATTTTGGTCAGCATTTTTAAGTGATTTGAGTACCTGAGTGTATCCACTGTCGGAACGACAAGCGAGAAGAAAGGTGTCGGGACTACTGGATATTCAAAGGAAGGAACCATTTCTTTCCAGTGGAAGAACTACAACTTTTTCTCGTCAAAGTAGTATTCGAAAACTGAATCGTTTAGCGGTATTAGCAGTCTGCTGAAAAAGTCTCGCAACATATTGTCAAGGAACCTGATTGCAGGAGGTTTGTAGTGAGCCCCGATTGCCCAAATCATGCTGAATCCAAAAACAGCATTGATGTACTTGAACCAGGCTTCTTTGTTCTCATTTTTGGGGTGGCAAGTTGTGTTGCCGATGAAATACTCAAGGTAGTTGCAAATGTTTCTTACAATCTGGATCGGATTGCAAAGCATTTGCTACTCGTGAGCTAATGGCTCAAGACGAGTTAGGCCCTCCTCAAATAGTTAGTCAAAAAGATCATTCAACAGATCGATAGATTCTTAGGATAAAATTGGCGCTTACTTGCCTTACTTGAGTAAGAAAACTTAAAACCACTAGACCTGGTAAGGTTTCCACCCTAGATTGACAGGCGTAGTATACACCATTCCACACCGACTAACAGTAGCTGGACTCGCCACCGCAAGATCTTAAACTTCGAATATCAGTCTCATTTCCTTTCGTAGTTTGATGCGTTCGCCACTTGCCAGGCACAAAGTCATGTTATCGTCAAGTACTGTATTCATGTTTTCAATCCACAGTGCATCGACAGGACCATCAAAAACTACCCAGTAGTGTCTTTTGTCTGAAGCGTTGGAAAATTTTCTCATCATTTTGCTAGCCAATCCATCAGTCCACTCTTTTGTATCTTCATTTTCTTATCCGTACAACTCGCCCATCGAAACACTTTTAGGATTTAAAACTTTTGCCTTTATAGGAGAATAGTTGAGGCTGTCTGTCAAACTAAGTGCGGTTAAAGACTTTTGAAGTATCTGGTAACAAGTTGTTTTACCTCCACCTGTAGGGCCCACAATCATTACTCCAAAACGGACTTTCAAAGTATCATAGAGTTAAACTACTTTGAGATTGAAAGATTCAAGAGACATCAATGACTAACTAGACATTGTCTGGGCAATCTCAATATCGAGCGCGTCCGAGGAGCCACGAGGGACTTCAACACCAGGGAATAGATCTTGAATAAGAGCCTAAAATAATGGCAAGTCCTCAGCTAAAAACTTTGGAATATTCGAATCTCTCATGGCCCGAATCAATACAACGTTTTCCGATTGATTTGGGTTTTGACGTTTCAAGTTACCTGCCATTACCAGAACTGACTTGACAGCTCGCATGCCAAAATCATAATGATCTTGTTGAGAAAGTTACTCAGAAGCCAATTTGTAGAGTTTGACCATTTTGGTTGACAATCGCTTGGCATCAACAAAGCCCTCAGCAAAGAGCATCACCTCTGCAATCAGTCCATAGGAGGGAATCATCATCGAAACTGGTCTGAATAAGACTTTCAAGTTATCAGGCAATTCAGTTCTACCCGCATAGCCGGGGTTCATTGTGACAAAGACGCCACAACTCTATTTGAGTGTCATGTTTTCTCGATCATTAAAGCAGAAAGTGGTTTTGTTTGCCAGTTTTGCTTGTCGTATGTCAAGTAGCTGCTAGGCAATGACTGAAAGCACTTCAACGTCTATTCTGTTGAATTCGTCGAGACAGGCCCAAGAGCCCGACTGCGCAAGGCCTGAAAATAGTCTGGCCATGATTTTATACTCGACTTACTCAGAGCAGTTAAACACAACACACAGAGTTCCCAATGCTTTTGCGAGATCTTTAGTAGACTCCGTTTTACCAGTGCCTGCTGGACCAGCTGGAGATGCTCCAAGTTTGATTTAAAGCGCTCCCGTAATAGTCAACCAGCACCTGTCAGTGAGCGGAGTTATGACAAGTCTCGACGTTGCTCCCATATATTCGTTTCCGTAAGCGAGAGAGGCGTTGACTTGTCGCACATGCACGAGCTCCTCCTCCTAATAATACCTGAGTTGCTGAAGCCACTTGAAGTCGTTTATTGAGCCGACACCGTCGTTTACTAGATCGGCTACAATATCCCTTGAGTGAACATCGGCTGTAATCAGAGAAACAAGAATTCTGCGTTAGACTGAGGTGAGATTTTGCCGAATAAGTTCAACCAGGCCCTTTAGCTCCTCTTGCTGCGTCTTGAGTTGTTCACCCAAAGAAAAGGGATTTTCGTCCATTTCAGCGATTGCGTACTCTGTAGTTTCCGTCCAAAGTATCATCGAACTCACCGATACACCCTGACCACAATGCTTCAAAACTTGCTCTCGCTTTGAAGTTCCGCCTTTAGTCTGTTGCGTAAATGCATCTCTTATTCGGCGTTAAACCGTTCTGCACATCTCCTCTTCAACTTACTTCAGCCAAATCTCAATACTACTGTTTCTAAGTTTTATGGGTCTTAAGAAATCAACAACTTCGCCCTCGCTAGACACCATGGTCATTACTTCTGAAATTACGTTTCCTAGTTCGATCACCCCCAACTATTTCATGTTGTCAAAGCACTTGTTTAGATGCCGGTTTACTTCATTTATATCCTGTTGGTGTGCGAGCAGCTGCAATAACTCGTCGTTGGAGATAAAGTAAAACCTAGGAAATTCAGAACGCTTCTCCTCCAAAAATACATCCAAATTCTTGATTATTTTTTCCATGGCCTAGTTTTATTTGATGAAGTCTTGCAAGCGAGCACTGATGCAGTTGGCTTTTACCAGTCGTTTGACGGATACTTTTTTCATAAGTTTGGTCCACTACCTGTTAACAACATCGAATTCAGTGAAATCTTTCAAACGCTATTTCCTAATATCCGCACTCGAAAATATATTCTCCAAGTACAGCCAATTCCGCTAACATTCTTTCCACTACTCCAAAGTTTCACTCATAATTATCAAGCGCTCCTGCAGCTATTCTACATCTTAGGACAGTCGCTTGACGTACCTATTTCCTTAAATGTCACTTACTTTGGAAAGAGACTCGTCGAGCAGTATTTGGATGCCGTCGATTCCAGTAAGTTTGTAGGCTTCCTTATCCTTGTGTTTTATCACTTCAAATTCTTAAACGTTCCAAAGGTTCTTTATCTCTGTCAGCTAGTTAAGTAGATTGAACTCTTAAGTTGCAGTAATTGATATGCCAATTATTTCTTCCTATTTCCTGTCAACACGCAACTCAACAAGTTTGCCTAGTGTGAACTTGCGGTCTTCAAGACGGAAGTCGTTCGGTGTCTGTAACAGTTACTTTATTTCGCTCCAGTGTAGCTCTAACAAGTTGCGGTTGCCTAGGGCTTCTACAATTGGCATAGTGTTTTTAAAGGCCATTACGAGAGTTTTAAGCTGTTGGACAGCGGTGCTTTGAGGTGGTAAATTTCTTTCGCACTAAATCACAGTCTTCTAGTACTGATCTGAAATTTAGCTGATTGCGGGAACGTCGATCTAGTCAAAAATTGTATTCTCCCATTTGGCTACGAGACCCGTCCACTCATCAAGTGCTCGCCACAAACGTGATCTATACAAGTGGTTGTGTTAAGCTAGTTCAACCATTTCAAAAGCGGTGATTTCACCCATATCGAGCTTCCTCTGATAATTTTGAATACGGTCTTTTTTTTGCTTTAATTCTTTAGAGATTTCCTCGTTCTTTGCAATTTCAATGAGGTTTGATTGCATGTTGCTGGTGATGTCAAGGTACTTTTGGTCATCAAGTTCGGCCAGAAACTGTTGAGTCTTTTAATTCAGTTTTGGTACTTTTAAAGTTATTTTCTCTTTTATTTGTAACTTTCGACGATCGGCCATTTCCCTCTAGTAACTGACTTCCCTGTTTAGTTGGTAAACTAACTGAGTCGCTTCGTCTAAAAATCTCCTATGGCGATCTTCTCTGCCAAAGATTTCGTATTTCTAGCAGATGTTGAATATGTGCGTGCTGAGTTCCACCTTGTCCTTTACATCCTAATACGCCAAGTCGATGTACTCTAAAGTCTATATTTGTTTTACATAGGCATCAACGGTTGAAGTTGGTGCTTTAAGTGATGTTATCTGATTGTTTAGCCACTCAGTACACTCATGAACTCTCTTTTGTAAGATCTAAGGAATCAGAATTTTTAGATGAGCAGTACACTGCCTTGGATGAGGTGTCATTTTGGCTTTAATGGCGCTTGTATCAATTCGTAGCATTCCAAGGTCTTTTACATCAGGGAGAAACTCGTCAAACATTTGACGTTGACTTGCGAATCTTTACAACAAAAGCTGAATCGATTCAAGGGGATTGTGTAAACGTTCACTCCGGAGAATCTCGAAAGTTCCGCACATTTTGTTCTCCCAATACAGCTAAAGGTAAGGAACATATGACTTATAGAAAACTTCGATGTTGAAGAAGGCTTGACTCACAACTTGATTTATCACGGTAATGTGATCCTAGTAAAGTGGACTCTCCAACAGCCACTCCTCGCAGTTCAGTTGCATACGGTCCTCAGAAAGAGGCTCCCATGAATCACAAACTCTGTCATCCCATGTTTCTAAGAACGCTTCGTACTTGTTTAGATCCGGGTGTCTCGAAAAGCGTTTATAAACTAGCAAGCATTGCTTTCCGTCTATGAGGCAGTCTGAGAAAATCTGTTGCAACTTTGCGGAGGAAGGTTCAACACTGAGCCAGAGCCTGTCTGGATTTGCAACGTATCGTGCCTCGATTTTATCATTGATATTCGTGAATTCTTGAAGCGCCAAATCTTCTTGTTCTTCATCAGGTTTTTCCTCTGTCAGTTTGAGGTGAACAGTTGGGTTGAAGTCTTCGGGTTTAGATTTACCGAGAGGTGGTGGCTAGTATGGTTCAATAAAGTGCCTCTGAGATTTAGATTTTAGCACAAGTTATTCGTTGAATCGACCCTAAACTTGGAGGAAAGGTAAAACTTGTGGCTGGAATGTTTGACCACCATCGTAAGAAACCATAGAGCGACTAGTTGACAGGGGAACGCTTTCAGTTCGTCTTATTTCATCATCAGTAGCCACCTATTGTTTAAAGTGATAATCGATTGGAATGTTTGAAAGGACGTCTAGTTTTTCGAGCGTCTCTTCAATAGTCAGCAACTATATGTTTGCAAGGGACTCAGTTGCTATAAAGTCCATGAGATAGGAGAAACGTAGGAAGCGTGTACAGTTCTTACGAAGTTCACTTCTTGTCCCGTACTTAAGTTTTTGCGGAAGCCCAAACTCAGCTAGTAATCGGTTGAATCCTCCGCCTAAGTCTGCCTGTTCACTGTTTGCAACTTCGATTGATTTTGGCAGTATCTGCGCGACTTTGTCATCCATATCATTCAAATCCAAAACTTTTCTCCGGAGATTCCCCATTACCTCCTTCATTCCATTATTGAAAAGCGCTCTACTTGTTTCTGCCTTATCCACGAGAACTTTCGTCACAATATAACGTTGCTTTTCTTGGCAGGCTAAGAATTCGGTGACCGTTGCCACATCAACGCCAGGGGTGTAAAGCGTGACCACTCTCAGTGACTCCATTTGCTTGCAGTTGTTCCTGTGTTTCATTAAGATCTAACCGAAAGTGTCGTCTATCAAGAACAGCTTATCGTTTAGTACTTGTTTAATCTCTTCCCTTTTTCTGAATATGATGTTTCGGTGCCACATTTTCATCAACTTCCACCGCCTGAAGTTTTTAAAGAATTTGTAGTTGCTGATGCGTTTGAAGTTTGAACGCGCCAAGATCCAGTCATGCAGAGGCTCGTAGTCTTGCGGTATGCCTCGAATATACTGCGTGATTCCCTTTTTCGACAATGTGTAGTAGGTGGCTTCGGTAAGTTCGAACGCGCCCAGCTGGTTTTTATAGGTCTTTTTAGTATTTAGATCATGGCTGGGTCTTTTGTAGTCGATCATCGGCTTCAGGTCGAAAGGGTTATTCTCTGAGTCAGATCCTGCCTGAAGATAGATGAAATATCCGTTATCCTCTGGCTGACGCATGAAGAGACTTATCATCATGTCAAGATCAGTGACTGGACTATTATCAGTTAACTTGTTTAACTGAGGTTGCACGTCTGTAAATACTCCTCCTCCTTGGGTAATTTCCTAGTCAATAGTTGCTTTGTACAAATCAGTGGCGGGATCTTATTTCTCAAGGCCCCAAATAGCATTTAGACGCATCAGACTAGCAGCCTAAATCTGAATGTGTTCGAGGCGCTCTAATCGTTCGTCTTCTCCTTTTAGGTGTTTCATAGGGGACTAGGGCTTATTAAGAGTTTGATGCGAGGTTCTTCTTGTAGACTTCGCGATGAAATAGTGTTGACGGAGTTTCTCTTCTGCTGCTTCACTTTGGCCTGGGACCATTTCAGGGAGTAATCGCTCAGTCATTTAGGTGGGAATGAATTTGGTAGCTTCTGAGTCTGTGAGGGTATTGAGCGGCTAGATCAGTTTTACGTTGCCCGACTTTCTTGCCTTAAAAAAATCTTGACTAATTTTCTGTGGAAGGCCAGCTAAAGAACCCGGTATCTGCCCAACCATATGGGGTGCTAAGGCCGAAGGCTGGTGAAAGTGCGTTTTCGGTCCGAGAGCAGTCCGTTGGTGCAGGCCCCCGAGGCTCTTGATAGATTTGCTTACTTATAATGTTCCAAGTACATGGGTGGATTGATTGTCGATCGTGGTAGCAGGTCTGACGTAAGGCTCTATGTTTAGCGATTAAAACTAAGGATTTTGCTGCATGAGCTGTGCTTGTGACTATAAAGTAGAAAGCTGAGCAGCCGTCGTGCTTTTTTGCAATGTCCGTTTCTCGACGAACTCCAGAGCGGACATTTAATGTTGATGCGGGTACATCTTTTCCTTTTACGAGTTTTTGAATCTTGACAACTGGTCTGACAACTAGTTTTTCCAAGTTGGTATGGCTTGGTGGGATTTTCCATACTGCAAAACTTGAGCTGAGGGCACCTGCATATTTAAACCTCTTTCATCGTCGAATTCTACCAAGTCGGCTCGTTGGACATCTTCAATAGATTGGAACATGTGGTCACGCTGCTGCTCCAGCTTTTTCAGTTCATCGTTCGAAAAAGCGTCAATTACGTTTCTACTAGCACCTGCGAGGAAGGCGCTTTGATGCTTGTTCAGCATGATTAGGTGAGATACCCTTGATATGCCAGCTGTTTCCTGGCGTGGAGGACAAAACTGAAGACCGCTGCCGCGCATGGGACGGCCCTTTGAATTGTTCACTACGCTTGGAAGACTGCTAAGCTTCGACTGGCTATTAGTTCGTTTTGGTGGCCCTATCTCATAGAGTCTGTTTTTTAGATCTTGCTTTGATAAGCTTCTCGGAAACGTCTTCATTTGTCAAAGTGATTGAGGGTCTTACTTGGACTCCAGATTGCGCGGATTCTTATCGCTGCAGTTACTGCGATGGATTCGTTTGCATTTTTAATTAATTTAAATTAATCCTGCCG
>Ga0169931_10009660_pt1 | contig 13886 bp, 14 predicted proteins | sample Kivu_15m_20L_FD_129675 | JGI IMG/M metagenome (GOLD analysis project Ga0169931, IMG submission 129675) | Freshwater microbial communities from Lake Kivu, Western Province, Rwanda to study Microbial Dark Matter (Phase II) - Kivu_15m_20L... | ecosystem: Environmental > Aquatic > Freshwater > Lake...
AGGCCTTCTTCTCAGGAGAGCTGGATGTATTGAGTTTGGCGATGGCTTTTTGAAGATCAGCAACCGACTTGATGGTGGAATCTGCCTTGATTTTTTCGAGAGAAACTAGTTCCGCTTGTTTTAAAGAATCCTGGTTGAGTTCTTGTTTAGCCTTTCCTTTCTCTGCTACGGTCAGGGGATGAATTCCGTAAAAGATACGCGTCAGGTCATCCGACCACATCGGACGTTTGTTGGGACTAATGGTATAGGTTAGGTCAAATCCAAGGCTGTCTATTGCTGGTTCATACAGCGTTACCTGTGGATTGGAAATATTTTTTACCCCGATGACTGCTCCTTTTTCCTGTTTGAATTGCTTGTCCTTTTTGAATTTGAGTGCGGCAAATCCATCTCCCTTGTCCGTCCAGTTGAGGCTTTGGTAGCCGGCCTCATCCGAATCCAACACTTGGATGGCATTCGTAGCAAGCTGCAAGAGGTAGAGCCCATTGCCCTGGGAGTGAGCCGCATCGACGGTATAGGCGAGGTGGCTGCCTTTTTTGTTTACCGCATGTTCCCGGACATTCCCCAAATTCTGGGACTTGCCGGTGGCTAGGTGGTAGATCAGAAGGTCCGAACCTTTGCCCTCTCCATTTCCTTCCTTAGGAAGGGCGATGACCAGGTGGCTAGCCGCTTCTCCATTGAAGTAAAACCCACCGGTTCCTTCGAAAGTTTTTTTGACCCCAGACGCCAATTGGATCAAGTGAAGTTTTTCCTTGAGCGGCTTTCCATTGGATTTTTCGTTGGCTCGCTTCTCCGTGAATTTGGGAAATTCTTTGAAGACAATCCACTGGCTATTGTCGCTAAATTCAAAGTTGGCAAAGGTGGAAGCACCTAGTGCAAATGCCTTTTTGCTGCTTGGGTCAGCCACTTTTTGAAGAATCAATTCCCCGTCAATTTCAATGCCTGTCAGCACATAAGCCATCCATTGTCCATCGGGAGATAGTTTGTATCCAGAGTTGGGCATGGATTTCCATGTGGCTACATCCTTCCAGGAAATGGGACGCGAATCTTGGGCTTGTGCCTGGCTAAGTGTGGCGCAAGCCAATGCCAAAAAGAGGAGCAGGTGTTTTTTCATAGAGTTGTGTGCTAACCAAAGGGAATATTATGAGATTTTCACAATACCACAAAACAGAAAACAACAACCCTTGAAGAAAAGTGCACCCAAACAGGTGAGCAATCCTTCCTCTTCCCTCAGAAAGAGTAAAGGTGGAGGGAAAGGAAGAAGAGTAAAGGGATGGGATGAAAACTCAAGTTGATTATCCGAAAGGCTACCAATAGTTAAAAAAATAGGAAATTGAACCCTTGCGAATAATCGACCACAGACGAGTGTCGACGGCTCAGCGCTCTCTTAGTTGAACTTCAAGCCTCGTTTTCTTTGGTTAAAAAATAAATCAAAGATTCTGGCCCTTGAAATAGAGTTACCACCCAAATCCAGCCAGTTTTACCTGCCTAGGTCTATGGAAATTGCTTTTCACAATGTCAATAAGTGCATAAATGATCGCTCCGATATTCAGAGCCAAAAGAAGTCCAACTAAAAGTTCCATCGGTTTTTTCCCACTAGTTTAATGAACTAACTCCTACGCTACTTATGCCTTGGGCTTTTCTCCTTGATTTTATTGGTTTTTAAAATCGCAAAGCCATAATTGGTAAGGTTGTAAAAGAGAACCCCCGCAAGTATGGAAGTGTAGAAACCAATTTTCGTGGGATTAAATGAGCCATTCGATCCCAATAACATAAATAACAAGGCAAATCCGATGCTTGCGAGTAAAAGTCTTTTAGTGAAATTTTCCATGGCTTTTTATCTAAAACAAGAGGTTAAAAGTTGTGAGACAATTCCGTAAGCGATGCCGGAGATAAATCCACCGGCTCCTCCCACAAGCCCTGCACCTTTGGTTCCTACAAAAATCAAGGAATCACGCATCTGAAAATTGTAATAGTTTAATTAAAAATTAATTTTATTAAATTTTTAACAATTTTAATTTCTTTGATTACTTTAAATAAAAGTAAATTAATTTAAAGTTAAAAATATTTTGTAAAAAAAGCCTGTCAGCATTAAAATCTGACAGGCCTTCAACTTTTTATTTTTTACTCCTACTTCTTCTGGTAGACCACTTTCCCGCCCACCACAGTCAGCTGCACCTTGGCTTGAAGAATTTCATCCTCCGGGATTTCTAGGATATTCTTGTCATACACGGTGAAGTCAGCAGCTTTGCCTACCTCGATAGATCCTTTGAACTTCTCCTCAAACTCGGCATAGGCACCATCCAAGGTATAAGACTTCAAGGCCTGCGCACGCGTCATTTTCTGCTCCCCTTCGTAACCCCCTTCCGGTAATCCTTGGAGGGTCTTGCGGGTCACAGAAGCATAAAAAGAAGGGATTGGATCCACGGGCTCTACGGGAGCATCCGTACCGTTGGCAATGCGCGCACCGGTCTTAAATAGACTTTGCCATACGTAAGCCCCATCGATGATGCGCTTCTCCCCCAAGCGATCGATGGCCCAAGGGCGGTCGGAACTCAAGTGAATCGCCTGCATGGCGGCAATGACTCCCAACTTTCCAAAACGTGGGATATCATCCGGATGCAGGTGCTGTGCATGTTCGATACGGAAGCGATGGTCTTTTGCCTTAGGAAACTTGGCCAGCGCCGCTTCGTACCGATCCAGAATCTCCTGGTTGGCACGATCGCCAATGGCATGTGCACAAACTTGGAATCCTAGCGGCAAGGCTCTCTCAGACACCTCTGTGACTACCGACATGGGCAAGGTTTCGTGTCCGCGATGGCCCGGTTTGTCGGAATAATCCTCCAGCAACCAGGCTCCCCAAGGACCCAATGCCCCATCGCAATTGAGTTTGATGGAGCGCACCGTCACCCAGTGATTGGGATCGATCATCGGGCCTTTTTTATACCAGGCTTCCAACAAGTTTGGCTGTCTGCCGGTCAGCATGATGTACATGCGCGCGGTCAGTTTACCCTCTTTTTGAAACTTCTGCACCAAGTCGATGACTTCCTGCCCAGAACCCGCATCGTGGAAGGAAGTGATCCCCTTTTCGGCCAATTCTTGCAAGGCCAAGGTCAAGGCCTCTTCGTCTTTTTCTGGGGTAGTTTCGGGAATCAATTTGCTCACTAGGGTAGATGCTCGCTCCACGAGCACCCCAGTAGGATTGCCGAGTTCGTCTCGAAGAACTTCTCCGCCCTCCACTTCTTGGGTGGGTGTTTCGCTTCGCAAAGGGGTGATGCCTGCCAAGTCCATCGCCTTTTGATTGACAAAAGAGGCGTGGCCTGAGGCATGGGCCAAATACACAGGATTGTTGGGGCTCACGGCACTAAGCGCATCGTGCGTTTGAAAGCCTTTCACGACCTTTTCAGGCATTTTAAGCCACTTGTCCTGATGCCATCCCCTGCCTGTAATCCAATCTCCAGGCTTGGCAACGGCGGCAGCCTCCGCTACTTTTTGAATCAATTCCTCGTAGGTCTTCACTCCCATCAAGTCGATTTCCAGTTTATTGTAGCCTATTCCCATCAGGTGGGCATGGGACTCAATGATTCCAGGAGTCATCGTCTTGCCAGCTAGGTCAATCACCTCGGTTTCGCTGCCAACAAATTTTTGGATTTCTTCGGTAGTGCCCACAGCCAAAATGAGTCCATCCTTGACTGCCACAGCCTCCACTTTCGGATTGGTTTCGTCTACGGTATAGACAATTCCATTGATAAACACTTGATCAGCAGGATCAAGGCCTGCTTGGCAACTCCAGAGAAGGATGCCTGCAAAAAAGGAATAGAGGATAGTTTTCATGGAGATGTATTTGAAATCCTAAACTACCTTATTTGATTTATGTTGGCAAGCCAGTAAATGAATAACAGGTCAACGACTGACAAACCACAGTCCGCAGCTCAGTGAATTGAACTTCAATCCCTATTTTCTTTATTCAGCGTCAATAAACTGAATAGGTCTCATGAACTAATTCTGCGTGATTTTTCTCCATAAATCCGCGTGAAAAAAAACAGAAGAACAAGAATAAATCAACGCTTCTTACCTCACCCAGATTTTTTGGACGATTGTCCGTTTGTCCTCAGTTTGCAACTGCAAAAAATAGATCCCTGGAGCTAGATTTGAAATATCAATCAGGACCGCCCTCCTCGCTGGAAGAACAATTTCTGGAAGCAGCACCTGACCAAGCGCAGAAACCAACCTTCCGGTAGCGGGTAAACTTGACACCACTTGGAAGGAGCCGGAACTTGGATTTGGAAAGGCGGTGACGCTAAATTCCTCAGCAGAACCTCCATCCGAACTGGCAGCACTCAGGTAAACTAGCCCCCCTCCACGGGTACCCAGGAACAAGTCATCGCCCTCACCCAAACCAGACTTCACCACCGCCAGCCAGTTGGACCGTCCCAGTCGTAGCGGCAAGTCCTGATTTTGAATTCGAACCAGCACCTCCTCCCGAACGGGTGCATTCAGAAAGTCTCGAATGCGGTAAATTCTGCCCGTTTGGTCTACTGAATACAAATCGGGACGCTCTCCACTACGAACAACTACGTTCAGGTTGCGATTGGCTGGATTGTCTTGAAAACCTAAAAAATTACTCGCCAAAAGGCGAACCGATCGCGCAGTCAAGTCCACCTCGTACTGGGCCAAGCTACCACTTTGCGCAGCTATGAGAAGTTGATCCTTGGCTGCACACCCAAACAAGGTCAACTGGTCTCCAAGCCTCAATGTAAGTCCTGAAAGGGTAAGTTCCTCCCAGTTGGTCCCCACTCGCTTGAATAAAACAGGTGCCGGTACGCCCGTACTGCTGGTACGGGTTCCGAGCACCAAAAGGTGCTTTTCTTTCGAAACGGACACGTAGTCCAAGATCGTTAAATCCAAGAGATTGAGTTGGGAAAGCCCCAGGTAATCTTCCTCCAGCAGTTCCAATTGCGTTCCCGTGTACTGCATTCGGTAGGCTTGACCCAGAACTTTGGTTCCCTTTTTTCCATTGGCAGTCACGAGGAGCTCTCCTGAAAGAGAAGTGCCACTAAAAAATGGGCGGGTATTTTCCCCCAAATCCAATACTTGATCCTGGAGGATGGGAAGCGATTTGCCTGTTCCCTTTTCCAGTCGAACCACCGCTTGCGCAAAATCAATTCCAAAAAGCGAGGCGGTTTCGTTCGTATTCAAACTGACAACTAGGGATTCCTCCAAAACCTGCCCTACATGGAAGCGAGGAAACTCGGGTAAAGACCCGAATCCGGGGAGTTCCTTGGAAAAGGAGGTGAATTTCGGATTGCTGCTGCTGCCCACGTTGGGTAAAAAATAGAGGGTGTTGCATTCTTCCCGCCCCATGAGCAGGTCTGGGATACCGTCTCCCGTAAAATCTCGGTACAGCAAACTATGCCCCCCTGCATGCTGCACTCGGGCTTGGCCAAGGGGAGAAGTGGGTGTAGCCAGGGTCCTTCCGTCGCAGGTCAGCCCGAAACTAATTTGTCCACAACCGCAAAACTCAAAACCACCCCAGTGTCGAACCGGAAACGCAAAGCCATCGATATCCGAACTGCCCTTTCGCTCGATGGAGGTATTGCGGTAGTATTCCAGGTAGTCTCCGACGGCAAAGTTGAAGAGGAGCAAGTCCAAGTCCCCATCCCCATCCAAATCTTGTAGGAGGGCGGTATCCAGATTATTAGCGGGAATGTTATTGGCTCCCTCCAAGCGTAAGAAATTTTGAGCCAAGGTCCAGGAAATCTGGCTTCCCGAAGAGGTATTGCGGTAGGCTTTTACACCGAGTGCGGTAGAGGTAAAGAGGTCCTTTTTCCCATCTCGATCAAAATCCGCCAAGACCAAAAATCCACTCACATCTGCAGGAAAAAAGTAACTGAGTTCGGGTCGGACGAGGAACTGCTCCCCCTTTTTTTCAAAAACCTGCAACTGCCGCGAATTGATGTCCCAAAGCACCCATTCCTCTTTTCCATCCCCGGTAAGGTCTAGCGTTTGGATTTGGGCGGAGTTGATTCCTAACGAGAAGCCATTCGACAGCACTTGCCCTCTCAATCGAATGCTTTTGTCCTGATTCAATTCCACCACCTGCTGCCCAAGCAGCGGTGTGGCGATCCATATCAAAATTAGGACAAGAATTTTTCGCATGTTGAGGCTGAGGGGTGCAATCGCTTAAAATAAAACGAATCGCTCACTACAAAGATGCTTCGATTGCGTTATTTTGTGACAAATTTTTGAAAAAAATGAACCTGGACACGCTCTACTCCCTTTTTCTCAACAGCACTGGTGCAAGTACAGATACTCGGAAAATCGATTCTGGGAATCTCTTTTTTGCCTTGAAAGGACCAAACTTTGATGCGAATGCCTTTGCACCAACTGCTTTGGAGATGGGTGCTTCAGCGGTGGTGGTGGATGACCCCAAGGTAGTTCCTGCTGGGGATGCCCGCTATTTCTTGTGCAAAGATGTCTTGAGCGCCTTGCAACAACTGTCCACCTATCACCGACGAAAATTTGACATTCCAGTCATTGGATTGACGGGTTCCAATGGAAAAACAACCTCCAAGGAACTTTTGCACAGCGTGCTGAAGCAGAAATTCAATACACTCGCTACCAAAGGAAATCTGAACAACCACATCGGCGTTCCCTTGACGCTACTTCGCCTGACTGCAGCCCATCAAATCGCCATTATCGAGATGGGTGCCAACAAGCAGGGAGACATTGAGGAACTTTGCGACATCGCCGAACCCACCCACGGCTGTATCACCAACATTGGGAAGGCCCACTTGGAGGGCATGGGAGGCCCTGCGGGAGTCTTGAAAACCAAAACCGAACTGTTCCAATTCCTAAAGACCCACCAGGGAACCGTATTTATCAATACTCAGGACCCGAACTTGGCTCCGCTGATTGATCGCTTTGAAAAACCAGTACTATATCCCGCTCCGGGTGATTTCTGTGAGGTGGAATTTCATGGAGCAGATCCATTTGTGTCCTTCTCTGTGCCAGGATTAGCAGGGGTTCAGGTCAGTTCATTAGTGGGGGAATACAATTTTGGAAATATCGCCAATGCGCTGACTATGGGCGCCTACTTTGGGGTACCAATGGTGGATGCCGTTCGTGGGATCTTGGAATACACTCCAGAAAACATGCGTTCCCAGCTCGTGGAAAAGCGCAGCAATGTGATTGTCTTGGATGCTTACAATGCCAACCCATCCAGCATGGAGGTCGCCATCCGCACCTTTGGAAAAATGACTGGGAAGAAACACAAAATGGTCATCCTAGGAGACATGTTTGAGTTGGGAGACTATGCAGCGGAAGAACACCGCAAGTTGGGTGAGTTGGTCAGTGAATATGGCTTTGATAAGGTCTGCTTTACAGGAAAATTGATCGTATCCGCACTGGAAACCGCCCCGTCGGCCTTGTATTTCCCAGACCCTTTTTCTTTTCGCAACTGGCTGAAAGACAGCAAATTGGAAGACTACCTGATCCTGATCAAGGGAAGCCGAGGCATGAAGTTGGAAACGCTGCTGGAGTTTATTTAAACTACAACTCCCATTTTGGAGTTATTTCCTTGACTCCTAAATCTTTTTCTTACCAATCCGCCATGCGTTCCTACTTAGATTTTCTTTCCGCCTTGAATGAAAACAACCACAAAGACTGGATGGATGCCAATAAGAAGTGGTACCTGGACACCAAGGCGACCCTTGTATCCGACACGGAGGTACTCCTAAAAGCCATGGTAGAATTGGAGTCGAGCCTGGCTTCCTTCAAGGCCAAGGATTGCCTATTTCGACAAAATCGGGACGTGCGCTTTTCGGCCAACAAAAATCCCTACAAAACCAATTTCGGAGTTTACTTTTCCCCAGGAGGGAAGAAATCCCCAGGACCAGGCTACTACCTTCAAATTCAACCTGGAAATTCATTTCTGGCGGGAGGAATTTGGATGCCTGAAGCAGATACACTCAAAAAAATCCGGAAAGAAATCGACTTCAGTGGAGCGGATTTGGAGCGGATTGTGGAAAACCCCGACTTCAAAAAACTATTTCCTAGTCTGGAAGGGGAAAAACTCAAAACCTGCCCTCGAGATTACGAAGCCACTCACCCCTACATCGAGTACCTCAAACTAAAAAGTTTCACGGTATCCCATCCCATCTCCGACCAAGCGATACTTACGGGTGCTTTCATTCATTTTGCGCTGGAAGGATTTCAGCAGATGAAACCCTTGATTGACTTCCTTGGCCAAGCTCTAGAAGAAGTGGAAGACGGGGCTGGTCTGCTCTAAGCCAAACTAGGATTTGCCCGATTCCTTCGCGACTCTCCGAAATCTCCCTACCTTTGCGGCATGGTAGATTTCAAACAAATCCTTTCGGTTTCCCTCATCCTATTTTCCGTCATTGATATCCTGGGATCCATTCCCATCATCATCAACTTAAGAAAAAAAGTAGGTCACATTCAATCCGGAAAAGCGACGATTGTGGCGGGTATCCTGATGATCACTTTTCTTTTGGTAGGAAAATCCATCCTCACCCTGTTTGGAATTGGTGTAGAGGATTTTGCAATTGCAGGAGCCTTGATCATCTTCGCTCTCGGGGCTGAGATGATTTTGGGAATTGAACTCTTCAAACCTGATCCCGATGCCACGGCCAGTGCCTCCATCGTGCCCATTGCCTTTCCACTGATTGCTGGAGCGGGTACGCTCACGACCATCTTGACCTTGAAGGCAGAATTTGAGCAAATCAACATTGCCATTGGCATCCTACTCAACCTGATTTTTGTGTTTATCGTGCTAAAAAGTACCACCTGGCTGGAACGCAAACTCGGCAAAACGGGTGTGGACGTCCTACGCCGCATATTTGGAATTATTCTCTTGTCGATTGCTGTAAAAATCTTCAAGACCAACGCTTTTCCATTGGCAGGAGGATGAAAATACCAGGCTTCGCTTTTTTTGATTTCTTTGTAGCATGATTGTCATTTTTACCGATGGAGCCGCCAAAGGCAACCCCGGCCCAGGGGGCTATGGGGCGGTTTTAAAGTTTGCACAGCACCGCAAAGAACTTTCGGAGGGATTTCGGTTGACGACCAACAATCGCATGGAACTCCTGGCGGTCATCCGCGCTCTTCAAGAAATCAAGACCACGGACTACCCCGTTCAGGTCTATTCTGATAGCAAGTACGTGGTCGATGCGATAGAAAAAGGATGGCTTTGGTCCTGGCAAAAAAAGGGGTTCAAAGACAAAAAAAATCCAGACCTCTGGCTGCGGTACATCCCCCTTCACCTCAAGTTTAAGCCCAAGTTCTTTTGGGTGAAAGGGCACGCGGGACACCCCGAAAACGAGCGATGTGACCAACTAGCCGTAACTGCCTCTGAAGGCAAAGGGCTACAGGCCGATATGGGCTATGAGGAGCAGGTAGGGTAATTTTTTTTTCCTTACAATTGATCCATTGTCAGCAGCGGAACATCCTTTCTGGCTAAGTCATTGAGGGGCTGATGTGCTGCCTCGGGGTACACCCATCCCTCCTCGCTCAATTCCCAGAGTAGCGGAGCCAAATTTTGCACGGCTGCTTTACAGCCTTGTACAATGGCTCCCAGGTGGCCCGTTTGTTTGGAAAGAAGGGCCTCATTTTCAATCTCAAAGGGGCCCGTAAATCCTTTCTCCCGCACTAAGCCCACAAAGGCTCTCCAATCCATGGAATCCCCTAATCCAAAGCCCGGTAGCGTAGCCTCGTAATGGTGGCGATCCCAGGGATTTTTACTGGAGGTAATTCCTACCTTCTCTGCCCATTCGGGCCGAATGGCTTGTAATGGATACATGTTGCCCCAGAAGGGATCGGACAGGTTTCGCGTGGATTTGACATGAATTCGCCGTACTCGGGCCATATCGGTATGTTGGATCACGGCTAGTGGATCGGTGTGCTGCCATACATCATGGGAAGGATCGTAAATCTCTCCGTGATTTTTTTCAGGAACAAGCTCGTACATCAATTTGCGAGCTGCCAGCACCCCACTGAGATTGTTGAAGGTGCCGGTATATCCAGAACTCCTCCATCCTTCCATGGGACAATTTTCATACACCACGGTGACTCCTAAACTGGCAGCATAGCGGATAATTGGTCCAAAAATCCGCTGGTATTCCAACAGATTTTTTTCAAAACCTCCCTCCTGATTGCCTAACTCATGGTTATAGCCTACAAAAGTGCCCACCGTAATGTCATTTTCATCCCCACCCAGCAGGTAGGCCATGCGAATCAAGCGGAGTAGGTGATTTTGATTGTGAACGCGCTGGACGGGGTCGCCGCCAATTAGGTTTTCAAAGGCTCCCAAGGAGAGTCGAAGCCGAGCCTGATTAAACTTTTCCAGAAGTCGCTGAGCTTCCACTGGCCCGAAATTCTGGTAATCCAAATGAGTGGCCACAAAATCATTACGCGTACCATCCTTCCGGAAAACGCAGAGGTCCAAGCCTTGAACGCCAATTTGAAGGGCTTTGTCGATCGTCTCCTCCAAACTGAGTTGATCAAAGGCGGAGGTCATGATCCAAATGGGATTTGCCATAAAAAAAGAGATTTGAACGAAACTTAATCAATCCCTCGGAAGGAAAAAAGCAAGTCCTCAGCTACTCGGAATCTTCTGCTCCTGAATAGCGTCTTCTCAACTCAATTTTTTGTTTCTGCCGGTCCCACAAGGCTTGGGCCAAATCAGAGGCTAGCAGTTCAGGAGCAGATTCAGCCAGGATTTTTTTGAGCAGATTTTCTGACAAATCTATCCGGTAGCAAATTTGAAGAAGCCGTTCCAAGTTTTGATCTAGGAGCTGACGCACCGCCTGAGTAAGTAGAAATACTGCTTTGGCTTCGTCAAACCCTTCCTGAGGTGCTGGAAGTGGCAGCTCCTGAGTGACTAGCGCGTAGGTTTCTTCGGTCAGGGAATTCATGATAAAAGATAAAAAAAGCCCCGAAGGTACGGGGCTCTAAATTAAGCTTCTTTTTCGGTGGCAGCGCTTTCCTGAAACACCTCAGGACAGTTCTGGTGAATGAGCAAGTACCAGGCGTTGAGTTTTTTGATATCGGACACGTACACTCGGTCCTGGTCAAATTCGGGAAGGACAGACTTCAAAAATGCACGCAACTCAGCATCGGTGGCAGTGGCATCTACGCCAGTATCGCCTTTGTAGGTGGCTTCGATTTTTTTCATCACCGACTCCAAAGGTTCTGCACCCTCTTCCGTGAGCGTGTAAATCGAAATATCACTCAATACAGATACCCGCATGGACATGCCGGCCACCAACTTGGATTTTTTCTCGTCTAATGCTTCCAAAATCACCCCTGAACGGGTAGGCTTGATGATTTTGTACAATCCTGGCTTTCCAGCAACGGATGCAATGTCTTTAAAATTCATAGGGGATTAATTCTTTCGGAAACAAATATATAAACGATTCTACCGAGTTCAACGCTGGGATTCAAATTCAGCAACCAAGTCCGTTAGGTACTGGACTACTGCTTCTTTCCCCTGTCCTTTCTCGGCTGAGGTGACAAAGTAATCTGGGGTATCCCCAAAAATTTCTACCAGTTTGTTCAAAAATAACTTGACGTTCCGGTCGGTCTGCGTTTTGGATTGCTTGTCCGCTTTGGTAAAAGCAACTACAAAAGGTACATCTTCTTCTCCGCACCAGTTGAGAAATTCCAAATCGATGGTTTGTGGTTCAAGTCGGCTATCAATCAAGACAAACACCCCGCATAGATTGGAACGCGTGGTGAGGTAGTCGCTGATCATTTTCTCCCACTTCACCTTTTTGTCCTTGCTGACTTTGGCAAATCCATAGCCAGGTAAATCCACCAGGTACCAGCGTTCATCGATGGTGAAGTGATTGATCAATTGCGTCTTACCTGGTTTTTGAGAAGTCTTTGCGAGTTCCTTCACACCAGTAAGCATGTTGATCAAGGAACTCTTTCCCACATTGGAACGCCCAATAAAGGCAATTTCTGCCCGATCCGGTTTGGGACACTTGTTGAGGTCACTGTTGCTGACTAAAAAGGTTGCTTTACGGATCATCATTCAATTCTTGGACACAAAAGTAGGTTTTTATTTTGGAAGCATCTTGGCTAAAGGGAGACAACAATTTTCGATTCCTCGGGTTTGTGTAGTAATATTGTGCCACCAAAGAAGAATCGTGATGTCCGTAGTTCCCTACAAAGATAAGTTAGATCCCAAAAAAGAGCAGGTCGCTGAAATGTTTAATAACATCAGCCCCAAATACGATTTACTGAATCATGTGCTGAGTTTGGGAATTGACATCATTTGGAGAAAAAAGGCGGTTCGTCAACTGAAAAAAGATTCCCCAAAATTAATCTTAGACATCGCTACAGGTACAGGGGATTTTGCACTGGAGGCATTGGCCTTAAACCCGGACAAGATCATCGGGGTAGACATTTCGGAGGGCATGCTTTCCGAAGGGCGCAAAAAAATGGTCAAGCGAGGACTTCAAGAAAAAATTGAAATGCTGTTGGGAGACTCCGAAGGGCTGCAGTTTGAAGATAATAAATTCGATGCAGTCATCGTTTCTTTTGGAGTTAGGAACTTTGAAAATCTGGAAAAAGGGTTGGCAGACATGTACCGCGTGTTGAAGCCTGGAGGGAAAACTGTGATTCTTGAATTTAGTAAACCGAAGGCATTTCCCATGAAACAAGCCTACGGCTTTTATTCAAACGTCATTCTTCCACAAATTGGAAAAATTGTATCCAAAGACAATTCTGCCTATACTTACCTCCCAGAGTCCGTAGCAGCCTTCCCTGATGGGGAAGATTTTCTAGCAGTATTAAAAAAAGTAGGCTTTCACAGTACCCTATGCAAACCACTCACTTTTGGCATCAGTTCGATCTACGTAGGGCAAAAATAATTGTCCTCAGCCTATTGATGCTGTGTGTAGTGAGCAAAAGTAATGCTCAAGGGTATTTTGGATTGACCAACAATTCAGGATCGGACGATAAATTCACTTCCTATGGGTTTTTTCTGGGCATGCATACTGCGAGCTACCAGCTCCGCTATTCTCCAGAATTTTTAAATTCCGCGGTACCTGCCAACAACGCCATCCATTCCATTTACCCCAAATTTACTCCAGGATTCTCTTTAGGTTTCATTGGGATCATGCGCTTCCATGATCAGGTCAACCTGATTTTTACTCCGAAAATTGGTTTTTACGAATACAAAGTAGATGTCAACTACTTCGATGGAGTTACAGCGACCGCCCCTTCCACTCCAGACAATACTTCTTTGGTCAGCCTTGGATACAGAACCGAAGAATTGGTCAATGAAGCGACTATGGTCGAACTCCCCGTGGTCCTTAAGTACCGCTCCATGCGATTCAACAATACCCGTATGTTCTTTGTAGCAGGGGGCAGTTACCTGTTCAACACCAAGGCTCGAGAAGAAATTAATTTGGACCCAATTGTGACTGCCAGCCGAGACTTCACGGTAGAGGCAGGCATGGGTTTTGAGATTTATTTCAAGTACTTCAAGTTTGCACCTGAAATCCGCTTCTCCCACGGCATCAACAACCTCTACCTCGCAGACAAAAATTCTCCCGAAATTCAAAACGCAATCGAATCGCTACGCCGTAAAGGGGTTACTATTTTGCTCAATTTTCAGTAGCTTATTTTTTGTCAACGGCCGACAGTCCATGGTCCACCGCAGATTGCATTTCTTCAGGACTAACTGGTAAAAACTCCCAATTTATGTTGAATACCAATGTGCTGTCGTCTATGAAAAGTCGACTGTGGACTGTTTGACCTTTTCTTTTTTTCTAGACGAGCAATGCCTATTTTGAGGCCATGAAGCCGAGCACCAAAACCGAAATCCTCGCTGGGGTCAGCACCTTTTTAGCCTGTTTTTA
>Ga0169931_10009661_pt1 | contig 13884 bp, 10 predicted proteins | sample Kivu_15m_20L_FD_129675 | JGI IMG/M metagenome (GOLD analysis project Ga0169931, IMG submission 129675) | Freshwater microbial communities from Lake Kivu, Western Province, Rwanda to study Microbial Dark Matter (Phase II) - Kivu_15m_20L... | ecosystem: Environmental > Aquatic > Freshwater > Lake...
CTTTCACATTCCGTTTTGCATTTATTCCGCTTTTGCGTATTTCACGCATGGCGGAATCAAACGCCTGTTTTCTAGTATTCATTCTTTCCCCTTTTCTTTATGTTTTCACGAGCCTATCGGCTCGCTAGTCCCTAGTCCGAATTGAATCGGTACGCCTGACGCGCTAGGGCAATTTCGCTAATTATTTGGCGCGTATTCGCCTGTCTTGGTCAAATATTCCAAATGACGCAATTCATAATTTAACCTAATTTCGGCGGTCATTCTTTTCTTTTCCGCTCTTTTGACGGCTTGCTCAGCCTCGTAAAGAGCGTCAGATAGAAAACTGACTCGCGCCTCACATGCTCTAACTCGCATTATTTCATCACTTAGCATTCTTTCCCCTTTTCTTATGTTTTCACGAGGCGACTGCCTCGCTAGTGCCTAGTGCCTCTATGACGAGGCTACCCCGAAAAGGCTAGGCGAACCAGGATTATTTTGCGAGATATTCGTCTGGGAAGATGCCGCGCCTCGCCAAAGAGCGAAACTCGTGCAATTTCGCCATGTAGAAACGGTAAAAGTCATCTTTATTGAACCTAGAGTTTTCTTGTTGAATAGTCATGCCGATTTTCGCCATTGCCTCGGCGATAATCTCGGCGTGGTTTTGGCTCTTTGCGCCAATTTTGGCAAGCGCGAGAGCAATTCTTCTGCTTTCTTTGAGTGTCATTCATTCCCCTGTTCTGTATGTTTGTGTTCTTCGGCTTTCGCCTTGTGCCTAGTGTCGCTACGACGCGACTACCTCTAAAAGGCTAGGCGATATTCTCAGATGACCCAAATACCGTCCTCGTCCATACCACAAGCGGTAAAGAATCGCGCACGGTCAAAACGCGGATTATCTGCTTGAAACACAAGCGCGAGAGAATCGGCAACCATTGAAAGTGTCCCCGAACTTACACCACTTGTATCCTCGCTACGGTGACGACGAATCACCGAGGCTATTACCTCGTAACTTTTCCTAGTCATTCATTCCCCTTTATCTATAGGGCTTTTCCCTATGCCCTATATCTTACAGGGCGCAAGTGCGCTGTCAAGTCTTTTCTTATGTGAACCTCGTCACACCCAAGTAAGGCTAACCTAACACAACCACACACAGTCACCACAACCACACACAGTGAACACACACTAGGCGCAGTCGCCTGTCCGCACTTGTTAGGCTGACCTAACACACAGCGAGGGGACGCCCAACCACACAAGAATTGTCAGGTACGCCTACTACGAACACCTGTTCGCCCGAACATATGTACGCCCACACACGCACAAACGCACAAACACCCACGAACACATGTTCGCAAAACCAGCAAACTGGGGCTATGCCGAGGCGCACGGGGGCGGGGGGGGGTATGTTATCGCCGACGCAAATTTTCACTCTTTTTGTTGTAGAAAAAAACGGTAAAAAAAGATTGGTTGTTGTTTTGGGGTTTGTTGCTAAAAGGGTTTGCTTTCCCCCACGTTTCACCTGTAAGGGTTGGTAGCCGTTAGCCATTGTTTTAGCCGACACCATGTTTAACTATTTGTCGTTAGTTGCGCTGCTCCCCTGATTCGATGAAAAGGGGTCTACCCCAGTTCCCTGGTGTTGTTGCCCCGCACCGTGCAAGTGGTGTACAGCCTTGTGTTTATGCTTGTTTGCCGTCATCCCGACGGGTGTGTCGTTGAGTGTAGCAGCAATGTGTTATGCTTGCAACATTATGAAAAAAGTTGATTACATGGGTTCGTTGTCAGACTACAAAAAGTCTGTCGGCAAAAATGATGACAAAGCGGAAACACGCCGCCAATCCGCAATGGGTGAGGAAGCCGTAAAAAAATTTTTGAACAACAAATACGGGTCTGCTGTATTTAGTCAAGATGCACTTGAATATGATTCCGCGGAAATGTTTGCCGATGTCATCATCGGTGATGTGATTGGCGAAGGCAGCATCAGAGACAAGTTCCCCTCATCGGTTTGGGAGCCAGCCACCGAAAAATGGTTAGGCAAAATTTGGGAAAAAGAAAAAAAAGCAAACAAACGTTCTAAAAAAAAGTAACCCTCCCTTGTGGGAACAAAACGACGAGTACCGCCAGAAGACAAAGCACGCTTTTTCGCTGCCATAGCAGCAGGTTCATCAATTACCGAAGCCGCACGCATCGCAGGCGTACACATCAACACAGGCTCGAACTGGTTGGCGAAATCCAAAGCAGCGAAAGCAAAACTGGACCAAGCCGTCCTGGAAGTAACCCGCACCCGCGGCAAACAAGGCGGCAAACAACACAAAGAATACGAACAATCATTGGACGAAGCGGTCAACCTCCCGCCAGCAATCCCGCTCACACGCCTATGCGAAGAAGCACAACGCGGACTGCAAGACTTCGATTTCTTCAGACGCCACTACCTCGGACGAGTACCATCCCCGTGGCAAGTAGAAGCCGCGTTAACGTTGGTGAAACTGTTGGAAGAACCCGAAAAAGAATTCGTCGTACTCAACGTACCCCCAGGCGCAGGCAAATCAACCCTGTTCCACGATGTAGCGGTATGGGCAATCGTCCGCAACCGTGCAATCCGAGTGATGATTGGTTCCATTTCGCAAGCGATGGCGAAACAATACTCGCGGCGCATCAGAGAAACCCTGGAAAGACCCGCACCAATCCAACCAGACCCCGAATTGGTCAAAAAAGGGTTGGCGGTGAACGCCGAAGGATGCCTCTCCGTCGACTACGGCAGGTTCAAACCAACCGACAAAGGCGCGTTATGGCGTGCGGAAGAATTCGTGGTGGAACAATTGGACGGAAACGGGTTAGATAACAAAGAACCAACCGTCAGGGCATACGGAATCGACTCGGAATACATCGGACATCGCGCCGACCTGTGCCTATTCGACGACGTGGCATCCGTAGACAACGCCAGAGAAGGCTCAACCCGCGACAAACTGTTGGAAAGATGGGACCAAATAGCAGAAGCACGAGTGGACCCCGCAGGACTACTGGCGGTAGTCGGACAAAGACTCGGTTCAGGCGACCTGTACGCCCATTGTTTAGCAAAAATAACCTACGACGCCGACGAAACCCACTACGACGGCACGGATTCCACCACACCCGAATCATTGGCGGCAACAGAACCCGTCAAATCCTCGAAATATAAACACATCGTCTACAAAGCGTATTACGCCGAATTGGATGAAGGTCCACAAACCCGCAGATACAACTCCAAACCATACCCAGAAGGACCGTTGTTGGACCCGCAACGCCTCTCGTGGAAAGATTTGTCGTACATCCGATACAGCAACCCGAAAACATTCAAAATTGTTTACCAACAAGAAGACGACGCCGCAGACAACAACCTAATCAGCCGCACCTGGATAACAGGCGGACTCGGAGACGACGGCGTGCTCTACACGGGATGCGTAGACAACGACAGATTCCCAGGACAAATCCCCGAAGGACTCGCCCCGCCCATAATTTCGATAATCACAGTCGACCCGTCACCGTCACAATTCTGGGGCATCCAATGGTGGCTCTACCAGCCGACAACAAACCTCAGATATCTGATAGATGTCGAACGAATCAAACTCACAGCCGAAGAACTCCTCGGATACAACACCACCACACGCGAATACACGGGAATCCTGGAAGACTGGACCAACCGAGCATTCCACTACGGCTACCCAGTCTCGCACATCGTCGTGGAAGTAAACGCAGCCCAAAGATTCCTGTTGGCACACGACTTTGTACGCAAATGGCAAACCAGACAAATGGTGAACGTCATCCCGCACACCACGCACCGCAACAAATTTGACGAAAAACTAGGCATCGAAGCGCTGCTCCCACCCCTGTACAGGTCGGGGGCGGTGAGACTCCCGACAATGCGCGGCAACTGGAAAACGTTAGCCCTGGTGGACGAACTCGTGAAATGGACCCCCGACAAAAAAAACGGCACGGACCTGGTGATGGCGAACTGGTTCGCCGAACTGCACTTCCCGACAGTCGGCGGAATCAAACTCCCGCCAAGACAATGGCGTCCATCGTGGATGTTGACGTAGTATTGTAGAACGACAAAGTACAATAGGAGTTTTACGCAAAGTGCAAACAGTAGAACAAATAGTTTCCTTATACAATTCGCGCCGCGAAACGCAAGGACCAGTCCTCAAACGTATGCGAGAAATACGCGACCTCGCAAACGGTGACGTAGTAATCCCGTTGTCGGAACTGGACCGCAACGCGAGAACGAACGTGGCGAACCTGCTCGTACAAGGCTTAGACCAAACATCAATGCGAATCGCGTCAACAATGCCGATGCCATTCTTCCCACCAGTCAAACAAGGCAACATCGACTCGCAAGAAATGGCGAGACTACGCAAAAAAATTATTTTATCATACTGGGACCAAAACAAAATAGGTGTCAAAATGCGCCGCCGAGCCCGACATTTTTTGGCGTATTCATCAGCCCCAGTAATCCTCAAACCAAACTTCAAAACCCTACAACCAACATGGGCGGTAAGAAACCCGTTGGACACCTACCCGTCGCCATCCGAAGACCCAGACAACTTCGTACCAGACGACTGCATCTTCACATACAGCAAACCAGCACAATGGCTGATAAACAACTACGGTGACAAAGTAATCGGCAAACTTCGCATGGGCAAAGTCCGTTTCGACACCCAATACACGCTACTCGAATACATCGACGGCGACGAATGCGTCATCTGTGTTATCGGCGCAGAAAACAGCACAAGCCTCACGCCAGTCGAACGAGCAGGCGTCGAAACAGTAGAACTAGAAAGAATGCCGAACCGAACAGGGATGCCGCTAACAGTAATCCCGCAACGAATCTCGCTGGACGCACCACGCGGACAATACGACGGCGTACTGGGAATGTACTTCACACGCGCCCGTCTGCAAGCACTCACAGAAATCGCAATCGAACGCGGCATCTTCCCAGACGAATATTTGGTTGCACGCGCAGGCGAAAACCCAGAAATCATCCAGGTAGCCGACGGCAAAACAGGACAACTAGGTGTGGTAAAAGGCGGAGACATCCAACAACTGCAAACAAACCCAGGCTACAAAACCGACACAGCCCTGGACAGACTCGAAAGACAAGAACGCCTGGAAGGTGCTATCCCAGCCGAGTTCGGCGGCGAATCAGGTTCAAACATCCGAACAGGACGCCGAGGCGAAAACGTCCTGTCGGCGACAGTCGACTTCCGAGTGCAAGAAGCCCAAGCAGTTTTCGAACAAGCACTATACGAAGAAGACAAAATCGCTATCGCAATCGAAAAAGCATACTGGGGTGCACAAAAGAAATCATTCTTCATACCAGGTCGAGTATCTGGCGGAATGACGAACTATGTACCAAACAAAGTATTCGAAACGGACTTCCACTATGTCACATATCCTTCTTCAGGCACAGACGTTAACGGTCTCATTGTTGGTCTTGGTCAACGCCTCGGTACTGGTCTTATGTCTAAAGAATCGGCACGAGAATCAGACCCGCTTATCACGGACCCAGAACTTGAAAAAGACCGCATCGCAGCCGAATCTATGGAAGCGGCACTCCTGTCCAGTATCCAGGCTCAGGCAGCCGACCCTAATGGTCCATATCAACCTGACGACCTTGCCTATCTATCGATGCTCACAATCGAAAAAAACAAACCGCTGTACGAAGCCGTACAACTAACACAGAAACGTGCACAAGAACGGCAAGCCGCGGCGATGCCACAAGGCGCACCAGAAACAATGCCAGGTCTCGCAACACCAGGCATGGGCGCAGAAGCACCAGTAACAGCAGGTCCGCCGAACATCCAAGAACTACTATCCAGGTTGGGTGGTGGACGACCAGCAGGCGCAGCACAACTACCACCATCGCCATCAGCAGTTCTCACATTGGGAAGAAGACTATAAATGGCATCATATTTAAACCGCACAGATTTAAATAACCCCGTAAAAAAACTCCCAGTAACGGCAGCCACGGGGCAAACCTACGGTGAAGCGGGCGCTCAACGCCGCGCACAACAAGCCGTGCCGATGGGTGCACCACAACCACCACAAACAGCACAACAACAGCAACGTCAACCGCTGCCAGTCACACCTTTAACCGCACCGACAGAACGCCCAGACGAACCAATCACCGCAGGCAACCCGCTGGGTGCGGGTCCAGGAATGGACATGCTTCCACAACCAATACCGATGGGTGCAGCACCAGGTTCACGTCAAGACCTCATCAACCAAGTCAGATACATTTACTCCAAAACACCAAACACAGCCCTACTGCAACTTCTTCTAGAACTAGAAAACGTTTCAATTTAATGCGCCGAACAAATGAACAACTTGAATTAGACGCAGCCGAAGCAAACCGCTTCCGTGAACAACGTCGACGTTTGGAAACGGAAATGACCCCAGACAGGGTTGAGCGTTTAGAAGCGGCGGTTTACGGCAGCACATACACAGACCCAGAAATCACCGCATCAATCGGATTATCCGATGTCCCTATCGACGCACGACTGGTTCACGAACACACGGCACGTCGCGCATTGGAAACAGGCAACGCGGGCAACAACAGGGAAAACCTTGTTAAACCACGTAATCGTGCGATGCGCCCGACACCGACGGCGAAACAATGGAATCTCGTGGATTTGCTGCAAACACCAAACCTTGATTTCAATATCCGTCGACAACTACAACCATATTGGTGGGATGAAGTCGACCCAGGCGGATTTTGGCGCAACCTTGAAGTACCAGAAATCACCGACGCTCAACAACTTTTAAATTTGCAAGAAGCACAAGTCATCAAATTGTTGTTGTCAACAACCGAACAACAATGGAATGCCATTCCTGGCATGGTCCCTGTCGACGATACAAAAACAACAACGTCCGCGACTTTACCAACAGCCCCCGCAAAAAAAATCCCTACAACCGTTGAAAATTTAAAAGCAAAATTTCCTTATGTCAAAGAAATATTAGAATTCAGAGAAGAATCAAAAACAAAAACACCTGGTTTGTCCGTTGATTTCGCCATGATTGGCAGCGGCGCGTTGCAAACCGTACAAGCGCCATTTAAATTGCTTTCGTTCATCGTGCCAGACAAAATTGGCAGCGAAAAAGAAATTCTTGGGATGGGTTTGAACATCCCGATTAAAGATATAACAGAACCCGCGGCAGCAACTCTTCGCGGCGCGACAAAAGCCGCAGGCGCAGCATTCTTCGGTGCAGCCCAATTCACAAAAACAACGTTAGAACTAGGTTTGACAGCGCCAAGAAGCGGGATAGGTATAGCAATCGCACCGATGGTCCCACCTGAAAAAGTTTATCAAGGGCTTGTCGAAGGAAACATTCTCACCCAAATTGCTCGACGCGCAATCGACCCAAACCAAGAAGTTGATTTAGGCGGCGGATATTTCCCTGAAGGTATTGCTTTGACAGAAGCCAGAAAAAACCGTGACGCCGCGTTGCCGCAAGTCGGCGGACAATCTTTCACAGTCGGAAGGGCATTAATTGAACCTCTTATCCAAGAAGGATACATTGACAGAAATTCGTATTCGGCTTCAATCATGTCAGGCATCGTTGACACCATTTGGACAGTAGGAACCGACCCAGGTGTTTACTACAATCCTGTCAAAAGCATCAAATCACTTTTTAATTTGAGTAACGTTGCGGCAACCGCGGTTGCCAATGAACGTAAAGCGGAAATCATTAGGGAAGTTTGGTCTGCCGAACGCAAAGCAGCGGGACGCTCATTGGACCCAGATTTACCAATCATTGAAGGAAGACTTGTCGGCGATATTGTGGCAGACACCCCACGGTTTGCAGGCTACCTACCACCTGGGACGGTTCTCCCACAAGAAATCGACGACGCAATCAGGGCGGCAACCAACACCGAGATAGAAAAATGGAAAGGTGCAGGGAACTCTTTGGCGGCAGTAGACAGCCCGCCAAATTTAAACCTTCCAGAAGTCATCGACGAAACAACACGCCTTTATCGACTGCACGGAGTTATCGATTTGGGTGATGGCACAAAACTTTTCGACCCAATGAAAATCGACGAAATGCCATACACGTTTGATGGCAGAAGAACATTAACAAAACTTGGCGAGTTCACCAACGTTGGCGAAATGTATGATGCGTTCCTCGGAAACATTCCGATTGGTTTGGCTTACAAAATACAAGAAGCGGTTGATGTGGCAAAAGCCGCAGGTCGCACAATAACAACCAAAGAAATTCACGCAATTTTACGTGAAGGCGTTTTGTCAGGCGACCCGCTGTACAACATCCGCCAAGTCCCAGGACTCATAAAACAAGTCATCAATCAAACAGGTAAACAAACCGCTTACTGGGCGTCTGGTCACACACGACAATTTGCGATGATGCCAAGAGCAACGTTCTTTTCGTTCGAAGACCCAATCGGTTCGGTCAACGATATGAAACGTTTAATGGAAATTATGAACGTCCCCAAAGCAGACCGACACGTCATGCTTTCCGACGTAATTAAAGCCGTAGCAACTGGCGACGTAGGTAGAAGATTTGATTTAGCGAAACAATTTCACAAAACAATTTTGACACCAGCGTTAAAACCAAAAGGTGTACCCGATGAATGGATTGAAAATGTAGCAAAATTTGAAGGCGGGACAGACGGTGTATACCAATGGTCGATGGACGCCATTGGTGACGGGTATCCAATCACTTGGTTTGATGATGGTTCTGGACAAGTTTTGCGTTCAACAGACCTCATGGCTAAAGGGTTTATGATGGTCAACCCAAGACATTTAAAACAAGTCATTCGTGAAACAAGCAATTTATGGAGACTGTATCAGCCGTTTAGGGGCACGTTAATTAACGAAAAAAGTGTTTACAATCAACTGTTAAGAAATTTAGAAAAAGTACAGGTTCAATATTTAAAGCCAATCGCTCTTGGCGCACCCTTGCCAATCAAAATGGTGACACGCATCATCCCAGATGAACTGTTGCGTCTCGGCGCTGCTGGCGATATGAGTTTGGCAACCATTCTTGCTGGGATGTCGAATGGTGCTCTTAACTACACAACTGCTGGAAAACTTATTGTGACGGCAAAAGAAATGGAAAAATTAATCGTAAGGTTGGACGAACTTGACGGTTTCTATAAAAGGTTCGATGACGCGGTAGACGCTGGAGATTTTGCTCTTGCCGATGAAATTGACAAACTGATAGTTAGCGCCGAAACCGAATATGGAACCCGTGCACAAATCAAAAAATTGTTAAACACCTACAATGAACGTGCCGAAACATTGGTCCCAGGTATGTCGCGCAACGTCGCGGAAACGGCGGAAGGTTTGATGGGGCGAGAACGTCTCGACCCTCGTGTGTTGGTTTATGAAAGAAGCCGTGTTATGGAACACGCCCCAAAAGAAGTTGACGAATTCGGCAATGTAATCAACCTCGACGGCAAAAACAACCAAAATTGGGTTACTGGCACAGCCAGAGATATCGTTCACATGTCTCAAACCCCAGAATATGTCGAGGTTGCCAAAGCGATGCTTGCTGGCGGCAGCGATGCTGTCGGGCTTTTGCCTGAAAGATTTTTGACAGGCGACCTCAAACCAGTTTTTGACAGAATTTATAAAAGAATGGTTCAAACACAAGGCTCTGAGGCGATGCGTCTTGCCCCAACACCAATCAACACCCTTGAAGGTGCTTCAATTTGGGTTGGAACAATTGTCAATGACATCGCCACACGCACAGCACTTGACCCTGTAGCCATCGGCGCAGTCGCATCGGGTCAAGTAAGCGGCGTACCAATTTCTGTTACACCACGATGGACACCGAACTCTCGATTTGAAGCGTTCAATGTTTATGAGGCTTCTCCAGAATTCAAAGATTTTGTTGCACGGGAACTTTTACCGAATCCCAGGTCGCCCCGCGTCGCGCCGTTCTCACGTTCGGTTAGCACGGAAACCGTACAAAACAACACCAAATTTTTAACACAACTTTTTTCTCTTTACCGTAATACTTCACAAAAAGTTGCTCGGACACCGTTGCAACAGTATTCCAAATGGCAGCGCGTCATCGAACTTATCCCAGCGATGGACCCAAAAGAAGCCGCAAAAATGATTGCGGCGTTAGAAAAAACGGATATTGATGAGTGGGTCAAACAGTCCGCCCGCCTAGAACTTCCACGGGCACAAGGCACAGCCACCGCCAAAGATGTTGAACTATTGGGTGAAATGTACGGGCATCAAAGAGTTGACGACATTCTTTACAACTTCGAAAACAAAACCTATGCTGGGTACAAACACAATCTTTTGTTTGCGTTCTTCGACGCATGGAAAGAACAATGGCAGGTATGGGGACGGGCAATCGCCAATAATCCAGCCAACATCGAAAAAAGCAGATTATTAAAAGAAGGTTTGACCAACGTTGAACTACCCGAATGGGCTGGATTGAACGAAGGTCAAGGCATTCTCTACACAGATTCGAACGGCAAACAAGCGGTAGCGTTACCGTTTAGCAAACCAGTATTGAACATGCTTGGGTTGAACGCATCAGAAAGCATGAGTGCTAAGGGTTTAAGCATTGTTGGTACGGGCGTGCCTGGACTTTTTGGTGTTGGTGGCATCGTATTCGATTCGTTTATCCCCAAAACAGAATCGGCGCAGGCTTTCCGTGACCTGTTGTTCCCTATTGGCGACCCAAACATGAAAAGTCGCATAGCAGACTATTTGGTCCCAGCATGGGGGCAAGGTGTCGGTGTCGGTTTGGTTGCTGGTGCAGGTAAATTTACCAACCTTGACCTAGCAGACAACCTCGCGGGGCTAATCGGTTCAGAACAAAACGACCAACTAAGAGCATCAACACTAAATGCCGTACTTACCAACATCGCATCCAACTCGGGTAACGTACCAAGAACTGCCGCCGAACAAAAAGCATTGCTTGAAGAAGCACACACCAAAGCCGATTTGCTTATGTTTATTAAAGGCTTGTTCAGAATTGTTTTGCCAACCTCGTCGATGACCACCTACTACACAGAAATCGGTGAAGAAAATTTGGCTTCTGCATACATCATGGATGACTTCAGAAAAATCACCGACGAAGCACCATCATACTATGAGGGTGTTACGACATTCCTAGACAAATATGGTGATAGCGCTTGGGCATTTTTGGCTGGGTCAACCACATCACAACCTGGTGTTATCCCAACAAAAGAATACGCTGAATGGCAAACAAAAAACAAATATGTTTTAGAAGAATACCCGTTGGTGGGCGGCTACTTTGGTCCACAGACAGGCGAATACGACCCGAAAGCGTTCCAAATGCAACGCATACAGGGACAACGTAGCCCTGCCGATGTTAAAGAACGTCAAGATGCTGCTTTAAACAAATTGGCTCAATCCATTGTTAAACAAGAATCACTAAAATTTTTGAAAACATATATGGATGCTGGATACACCGAGAAACAGATACTTAAAAGCGACGAATACCGTTTGGCGATGTCACAAAAAATTGATGAGGTTCAACGCGAATTTCCAATGTATAAATCAGTCAAAGAGAAAATTGGTGAAAGCGAAGCGAGCATCAAGTTCGAGATGATTGAGATAGGCGAAATGATTAAAGACCCAAATATTACAAAAACGCCTGTTGGCAAGGCTTTGTTGGAGTATTGGGATTTCCGTAATCAAAAACTGGCTCAACTAAAAATTGAAGACAATAAGGCTTATTTGCAAAACAAGTGGAGACAGAATCCACGTAACGAACCGATGCGTTTTGACCTTAATCAGATGGGCGTTTACTTAGTGTATACTTATCCAGAATTTAAGAACTTGTGGGAAAATGTTCTGTCACAAGAGTTTTTGCCGCCAGAAGAAGAAACCTTAGGAGAGTAAATGGTCATTGGAATAATGCCTCAGGATGGTTCTGATTCGTCGTCGACAACTTCTACAACAGTTCCGCCACCAGCACCTGTCAAGCCTTCCGCAACAGGCGGGACCTCTCTTCCTAGTGTTGGAACAAAACCGTTTTACGCAGGCGGTATAGACCCTGAGTGGGTAGCCCCAGACAAAAGCGTGTTCAACAACCCGACGACTCCGTATCTGTACAAATCAAATGATTGGCAAATAATATTAAAAACCCCCAAAGACCAAGTTGTCGGGCTGCAAACCCTACTTATGAAAGCATTCCCTGGATGGAAACCAGGTGTATCTGGCAGAATTAACGACGATAAAACAATAGCCAAAGTCAAAGATTTGCTCGGCTACATCAACACCGACGAAGTAATCAAGGGCGCTGATATTCAAACAGCATTAGAATATTATGCTAAGAATCCTTTAGAGATTCCTGCGGCGTCACAAAGGGCGGCTGTCCGTTTGACAAGTCCCATCGATTTGCGTCCAGCGTTTAAGCGTGGCGCACAATCCGTTATCGGACAAACACTTGCCCCAGAGCAAACCAAAAAATTGGTGACAGAGTTCGGTCAAATGGAAACCGAATATCAACGTGGCGCGGCGACTGGCGCAGGTGGAACAGTTGTTCAACCACCAGACCCGACTGCTTTCGCTCAAGAAAAAGCACGCAAACTGCAACCAACCGCCGCCAAAGCCACAGAATATAGTGATTATATGGGTATTCTGTCAGAACTATTGCAGGGTTAAACGTGTTTTCTCAAGAAGCAGCCGACCAACAATTCTTAGACGAAGTGGCACGCCGCTACCCAAATAGTCCTGTGCGCGGAAAACTTGAAGAAGCAATCAAAAAGTATCCGAAACTGTACAAAAACATGATTGCCAAAGCCAAAGCGTCACCTGACCAATCTTGGAAAGAATACGCCAAAAGCCAATACGGTTGGATTGTTGACCTTTACGATGCCATCCCAGATTTAAAAAAGATTGTCGACGAAGCAGTCCAACTCGGTTTCACCAAAGACAGATTTCTTAACGCAGTCAAATCAACTGCATGGTGGAAAACAACCGAAGCGAAAGAACGTGCGTTCACCGAAGAAGCGGCATCTGACCCCGCCACACAGAAAACAAACATTGAGGCTAAACGCTTAGAGATAAGTAACTATGTTGGCAAACAAGGGTACACGCTACCTGACGCATCGTTGGCGAACCTCGCTTTACAAGCCTACAAATATGGTTGGAATAATGACGAAATTGGGCGTTATGTCGGTGCAGAAATTCTTAAAACTGGGGCAGCGGGCACAGCAAAGACACCATCTGCGGCTATCACAGGCGGTATCGATGCGAGAAGTATTCGTTCGCTCGCCAACGATTACGGGCTGAAACTTTCCGAAAACGATGTTAATGCTTACACCCAGGGTCTGATTGGCAAGACAATGACGCTTGAGCAGATTAAAGAGAACATGAGAATGGATGCAGAGAATCTGTATCCGTCTTTGGCTAAACAGTTGGCGGCTGGTCGGACCATCGCGCAGGCTACAGCAACCTATAAGGCTCTTGCTGCCGCGACTTTGGGTGTTGACCCTGAGACAATAGATTTCTCTAACGCTAATAAATGGGGTAAATTGTTGTCTTATGTTGACCCGAACACCAATGAGGCACGTTTGATGACCAACGCTGAATGGAGTCGGTTTGTGCGCAGCCAACCAGAGTTCATGGAAACCGATGAGGCTAAGCGCCTGTTTCGTGATGCTGCTTCGATGATTGTTCGCGGGTTTGGAAAGGTGCTCGGCTAATGTCAATGACACCAGAAGATATACAAGCATTGTCTGAGGCTCGTGGTCGTCCGATAACTCCGCCTGCGCCTCAGACTTTAGACCCGAATCTTGTTTACGAAGCACGTGGATATTACGGCGATGAAACGTACATTAACCAACTTGTAGCCAGTACTGGTATTGGTGCTGGCACTTTAGAACAGCGCACCAATGCTTTGAATATTCTTATTGAGCAAGGCAAA
>Ga0169931_10009662_pt1 | contig 13883 bp, 11 predicted proteins | sample Kivu_15m_20L_FD_129675 | JGI IMG/M metagenome (GOLD analysis project Ga0169931, IMG submission 129675) | Freshwater microbial communities from Lake Kivu, Western Province, Rwanda to study Microbial Dark Matter (Phase II) - Kivu_15m_20L... | ecosystem: Environmental > Aquatic > Freshwater > Lake...
ACGTGAGGAAGTCGTCCCTCATGTGCTTTCCCAGCTTGAAGGGGGTGTTTGCCCCGATAGCGGTCTTTTGGGGGGACGAGTGGACCCACGGGGCCTGGGTGGGGGTGGGGCGTTCTCACCTCAACTGGAGTCCCACACTCTCGATCAAGCTGTTCAGCCAGAGGTCTATCACTGGGTCCGTTCTGATGACGATGGAGCCGGGGAGCTGGCAGTGGATACCGAATTGGACGCGCAGAACTCTCGGTTTGTGGGGGTTCAGTTAATGCCAGGGGCCCACTCCGTATCTATTTTGTCCGGGCCCGCTTCCGTCGCTAACAAGGTGTGGTCCGACTGGATGATTAGCAGTCCCGGTGTGATTCAGGTCGTGACTGGAGAGTAATGTGGTTCCCATTTGATCGGGCTGACTAGTTTCGGCTTCCCCAGAGGAGAACCCGAATCGCCTCAGGTGCGTCTGGCATCCCATCATCGCTGACCGAGTCGTCCCATTCTCCACCGGGAAATAGAGAGCGCCCGGGACCCGAGCATCCGTCAGTCCAGTCGAGGCTAAGACGAGTGACTTTGGATTGGCCAGATTCGCCTGGAGTCTCGATCTCGGTGTTTGGACTTTCTAAAAACTCAATCGCGACGCCCTGAAAGGTAAACGGGATCCCATAAGGTTTTGGATCCGGGAAGCTGAACGCAGCGTCAACCGTGTTGTCCCGCATCTTGATTTGGAGGCGGGCCTCCGTCAAAACTTCGGGCCGCGTTGAACTGAGCGGAATTTTCCAAGGACCCAGGACCCCATCTCGCTCAAAGGTTCGAAGCTGAATCTCTTTGAGGAGCACGGGGCCATCTCCTGAGCAGTCAGTAGGAATTTGTGGCCAAGGCTCACTCATGAGGACGCTCGCCAAGAATGTGGTCTTTACCCAGGAGCCAATAGTTCCAAGCGACCATGTAAAGGTAGGCATTAACTGCGTGTCGGTAAAAAATTCCTAGGACTTGATTGGTCTTTGCAGGGGGCCCGATGAAGCGTTAAGTTTGCGGTCGCTATGAAAGAGACAGGTGAGAGCCCAGTGGGTCAGTCGCAGGATGCATTGAGTTTCGAAGCAGCACTTGAGCGGTTGCAGATGACCGTTCGGAAGCTGGAGAGTGGAGACCAGAGTTTAGAGGACTCCCTTCGTTTGTTTGAAGAGGGGGTTGGACTTGCTCGGCTTTGCCAAACGCAATTGGGCGAGGCTGAGCAAAAAGTAGAACTCTTGATGAGTGCTTCTGGTCAGCCGGACGGAAGAGTCGAGACACAACCTTTTCAGGTTCCTGCCCAGCCCCAAGGGCACAGTGGCGGACCGCGGAGTTGAGCTGTGAGTGAAGCCAAAAAAAAGCGGCTCGATGTCCTTTTGGTCGAGCGCGGCCTTGCTCCTACTCGCGAGAGGGCTCAGGCCCTGATTCTTGCAGGAAAAGTTTTGGTTCAGGATGTGCCGAGCACGAAGCCTGGACATTCGATCGCTGTTGAGGCCGCTATTCGAGTTAGGGAGCCTGATCATCCCTATGTCTCTCGTGGAGGGCTCAAGCTCGAAAAGGCGCTTACCGAGTTTGGGGTAGATACCAACGAAAAACTGGGGCTAGACGTTGGGGCTTCCACAGGGGGATTTACTCAATGTTTGCTCATGCGTGGTGCCCGGCAGGTCGTGGCTTTGGATGTCGGAGAGAATCAACTGGCCTGGGAGGTTCGCTCGGACCCAAGAGTGAAGGTCCTTGAGAAAGTAAATGCTCGACACTTAAATTACGAAGATCTCGGTCTGCAGTTTGACGTGATAGTTATGGATGTCTCTTTCATTTCAATCACAAAGATCTTGGTTCCCTTGAAGGTGTTTTCGACTGAAAATACGGATTGGATTACACTGATTAAACCGCAGTTTGAAGTGGGACGAGAACTAGTGGGAAAAGGGGGAATTGTTCGCTCCGAGGCAGCCCGTTTAGACTCGGTCCAACAAGTGACGGCTTTTGCTGAGTCTATTGGACTCCAGAGACTGGGATTGATTCAGTCTCCGATTCAAGGAACAGATGGGAACATTGAATACCTCGCGCACTGGAGAATGTCTGCTACGGTATAAGTTGTGGAGTGTCATCCTCTCTCGAGGGCTTACCTTTTGCCTCCTCAGCCTCTACCTCTTGTGCTTTGGCACCACCTCAGGTTGCTCCACTCTGACGACCAAGAGAAGGTCCGCTCAAGGTAACCCAGAAATAGAGTCGAGATCCAACTCAGAGTCTGAAACTGGGACGATCACTGAGAGCACAGGGAGCGAAGTCATTCAGGAGGCGAGCTCGATCCCGCCTCGACCCAAAAAAGTGTCGGTGTGGATTGGCCCCGGATTGTCTCACGCTTTTTACGGCGCAGGGGTTCTACGCGGACTCTCGGACCTTGGGGTCGAAGTTGAGCGCGTCTCTGGCTCAGAAATGGGTGGAATCATTGCTCTGCTGTTCGCATGGGAAGGGAATATCAACGATTTTGAATGGCGCTTGCTTTCATTAAAGGAAGAGTGCCTCCGGAAGCTCTATCGCACAGAGAGGTCCACGACTCAGGAGTGGATAAGTAAGTGGTTGCCACGTCAGCAAGGCAACTCAGAAGTTCCAGGTGACTCTCAGTGTTTGGAGGAGTTATTCGAAGATTGGATAAACCGTTCCGGCGGAGCGCGCAGTTTGAGCGACTTAAAGGTTCCGACAGTCCTTTTGTTTTCGGACTCGAGCGGCGGAAAAAGGGAGAACAAGTGGATAAGCTCAGACCAGCCCGAGGCAAGGGAAGAGAGTCTTTCGAGCTGGTTGACTCTATTATCGCGAGCGCGACCGTACCTGGATCTATATGGTAAACGAGGACCATTACTTGAAGACCTTGTATGGAAAAAGATCGCACATGCTCCACTTGCTCCCGAATTAGGGGACTATCTCATTTGGATTGATCCGAACTTAGACGGGGCGGTTAAGCCCCTTCATCCGCTCACAAAAAAGTATTTCAACTCTCTCAGAAAGATCACCCTTCGACTTTCCTCGCTCCGTTCCCGGGCGCATCTTCGTCTTCAGGCTAGAGGAGATGGTGCGGCTTCCTCTCCGGAGGAGTTTAGTAAAAAAAACACGCTGTTTTTTGAAGGCCAGAGGGCTATTCGAAACTGGTACGATCACTGGGATGAAACGCATCGAGATCTGCAAAACGAAGGAGAGCAGTACCCATGAAGTCCGCACCCACAAAAAAAACACCAAGCCAACACGTCGCCTGGGTACTGAAGACGTTTTTTGTTCTATCGGTTTTTGGAAGCCTCGCCGGCTCAGTGGCCGCCGGCGGATTTTTTTGGTTATTCTCGATGGATGTTCCAGAGCTGATCAGTCCAGAGCAGTATAAGCCGCTCGGGGTGACTCAAATCTTGGGGCATCGAGATCCTTCCGGCTCGGATCAAAAGCAGGATGTGTTAGCGGAGTTCTATAAAGAGCGCCGATACATTCTGAAGCCAAACGAGATTCCCGAGCTCGTAGTTCGGGCCTTTATTTCTGCAGAGGATGACCGTTTTTTTGAACATCAAGGGTTCAATGTTGCAGCTATTCTTCGGGCAGCGATAGCAAACTTCAAAGCAGGCCATGTGGTTCAGGGGGGAAGTACTATTACCCAACAGGTGGCCAAATCCCTATTGTTAACGAATGAGCGGAGCTTCACCCGAAAATTCAAAGAGCTCATTCTCGCCAGTCGGATGGAGCGCGATCTAGACAAACACGCGATCCTTTTTTTATACCTCAACCAGATCTATTTGGGCAATGGTGCCTATGGCGTGGAGGCCGCAGCACGTGCTTACTTCAGAAAGCCCGCGAAGGAGTTGACTTTAGCAGAGGCGGCCATCTTGGCTGGCTTGCCTCAAGCACCCGGGAAGTATAGCCCGCTGTTGAATCCTAGGTATGCAAAAAAGCGCCAACTCTATGTTTTGCGACGGATGTACGAAAACAACTACATCACTCAAAACGAATTGAATGAAGCGGGTGAAACGGCCCTTCGTGTTTATCATGCTGATGAAACTTCGAAAGAGGAAGTGGGTTACTTTGTGGAGCACGTTCGTAGGCAGCTGCTCTCAAAGTATGGTGAAAAGGCGTTGTATGAAGAAGGCTTGACGGTTCAGACGGCCGCATCCCGAGAGTTGTTAAAAGTATCTTACGAGAGCCTTCGATCAGGCCTGCGCCAGATCGACAAGCGATTGGGTTTTCGTGGCCCGATTCGAAGACTCAAGACAGAACAGGAGAGAGAGTCTTTCTTGGCAGATAAGCGCAAGGCGCTCATTCGTCAGAGCCTGGAATTTGAAGCCCTTAGTGCCGAAGGTGAGTTGAGTATTCAGAAGACACTCGAACTAGCAGGAATTCAAAACGAGATTGAACTTCTCAAGTCAGGTCAACTTTATGAGGGCTTGGTCATGTCCTTGGATGACGCCAAAAAAACCGTAAGCGTTTGGGTGGGAGCTGCGCAAGGGGAACTGCCTATCGAATTGATGAAATGGGCGAGGACTCACGTAGATAGCCAGGGGGCGGTTGGCTCTGAACCGAGTGTTCCGTCGAAGGTTTTAAAGAAGGGGGACGTGGTTTGGGTCCGCTTGGCAACTCCTGAAGAGCGCGCAAAGAGAGGTGGAGCTCTCCCTGTTTTCGCTTTGGAGCAAAAGCCCGAGGTTCAGGGAGCCTTGGTTTCTCTAGATGTTGATAGTGGGCGTGTATTAGCTATGCAGGGCGGATACGATTTTAAGGAGTCCGAATTTAATCGTGCCGTTCAAGCAACGCGGCAGGTTGGATCCTCTTTTAAGCCCTTCATCTATTCAGCCGCAATCGAGAGTGGGTTTACGCCAGCATCCTTGATCCTAGATGCTCCTATTGTTTACTCGGATGGCGACGAAGGTAAGTGGAAGCCCGCTAACTACGAAGAAAAGTTTTATGGAGATACCACGCTTCGGCTTTCCCTGATCAAGTCCAGAAATGTGCCAACGATCAAGTTGGTCCAGGCAGTGGGGATCAACAACTTATTAAGTTATGCAAAGCGATTTGGATTTGGCTCCGAAATGAGTCCGGATCTCTCCATTGCACTTGGAAGCACAGGGGGGAGTCTTTTCGATTTGACGCGAGCCTATTCTGTGTTTCCACGGCTTGGCCGATCAGTAGATCCCATTGATATTGTATCAGTGGTGGATCGAAGCGGTGTGGTTTTGGAGCAGACGCAGGAGCAGCGTGCATTGACCGCAGCACAATGGAAGTCGCTTTTGGAGTCAAAGCAGTTGCCGGGTCCGGTAGTTGAGGATGCGAGTGCATCGGATGAAGCAGGAGAGAAAGATCAGCCCAGGTTTTCTGAACATCATGGTGAATCGGAAAAAAAGAATGCCCTACTACTGAAACAGCTTGGGGTCGAGCGTTACCCAACGCCTCAGCATCCGAACCAAGTATTGGATCCGCGAGTGGCTTACGTGATGACCCATTTGATGGGGGAGGTGATCACTTCGGGTACGGGCTCTGAGGCGAGAAATTTGGGAAGGCCGGCAGCTGGCAAGACGGGCACTACGAATGATTACGCGGATGCTTGGTTCATGGCCTATACGCCGCAGGTGGTGACTGGGGTTTGGGTAGGTTATGATGCTCAGAAACCGCTCGGGCCTGGTGAGACTGGGGGTCGGGCTGCCTTGCCTATTTGGCTCTCATTCATGAAAGAAGCGATGAAGAGTTACCCGCACTCGGAATTTGAGGTTCCTCAAGGTGTGAGTTTTGCCCTCATTCATGGTGAGACTGGCAAGTTTATGACTCAGGCGGGACCAGGAGCCGTTAATGAGGCCTTTGTCGAAGGAACTCAGCCTAGCTCGTCCGCCTCGACAGAAGGGGGATCAGCTGTCGGTCCGGCAGAAAGTGCGGATTTCTTTAAAGAGGACATGCAGTAAATCCGATTTTCTCCTAAGAAGGAGTGAAAGCTCTCTTGGGAGAAAAGTCACTGCGAAGACCCATTGTTGCCTCCATTGTGATCCATGCCGTTCTGATGATGATCGGATTCGGATTAACCTGGAAGCAGGCAGCAAACCGTGAGCGTACGGGGACTCAAAAAGAGGAGCCCGTGTGGCTTACTGTTGTGTCTGAGCCAGTTCCTGAGCCAAAGCTTGCTCCAAAAAACGAAGATCAACGGGTCGTTCAAACCGCTCCATCAAAAGACCAGAGTCTTCCAGATGATCCGTCGGCTCGGGTTTTTCGAGGGGAGCGGAATCAACGAGTCGAGCGGGAGACTGTTTCTCGTCAGCGGCAGGTTCAGATTGGTAAGGTCGGCGCGCCTTCGCGTGCTCATCCCACTTCCCCGAGTATCCTCAACTCTGAGCCTAAGTCTCAGTCCCAAGAAACTGAGCACATGCAGGTGCAAGCGCCAACACTCAGTCAATTGGGGTTGAAGTTTCAGAAGCCAGTTGGCCTCACCCCCAAGGAGAGACTGCGGGAGGCGCCGCCAGATACGCGTCGCTGGGCCGTGACGGCAAGCGCGGCCCCCGGACTTCCTCAGGATTATGTTCAAGGATTGGATGAATCAGAGACCACGGCGTTAAATACTCGAGAGTATGTCTTTTATGGGTATTTTCAGCGGATCCGCGAACGACTCGACCGAGCCTGGTACTCCCGCCTCCGAGCACAGGTAGAGAAGGTTTACAAAAAGGGAAGGCGTCTAGCCAGTGACTACTCCTATACGACAAGAACTCTCGTAACGCTCAATCCGCGGGGGCACGTGATCCGGGTCAAGGTTCTTGAGTCCTCTGGAGCCATGGATCTGGACGATGCTGGGATTCAGGCCTTCAACGAGGCGGGTCCTTTTCCAAATCCTCCCAGCGGGCTTTTGGACCCTTTCACCAAGGAAGTCCAGATCAGCTGGGACTTCGTTGTGAACAACTGAGAACCGGTCGTTTCAGTTTTGGCCGCCTTGCATCTGATTTTTGATTCGATCTACACCTTCTTGAAAGATGTACTCACCCCAAATGCGGTCGAGTTTCCTAAAGGTTTCAATCATTTGCTCAGCAGCTTCTCGCTCTGAGATCCCTTGCGTGCGAGCAAGTTGCTTGACCCCATGAAGAAGCGCTTTGAAGGCAGGACTTTCCACCAGTGTAAACAACTCGGTCGAGAAGTCCCTGATGGACTCGGCACGAGTAGAGACGACCGCAGTATTAAAAACGCGGGACAGCTCCTCAAAAGAGAGTCCTACGGAGGTCGGATTAAAAGGTGGAACATTGTTCGAAGACATCGGATTAACAGCTTCCGTTTTGGCGAAAAGAGACACTCAGACAAACCCCCTGGGCGCCGGGATGCGTCGAATCAATGGTGTAAAAAACTGGCAGCACGAAAGTCCGGATACCCCTTATCGTTTTGAAACCTCAAGTGGCGGACCAAAAAAACTTCTGAGCCCCCGCTTGAACCCCGAGAGACCGCTAGTGAAAGCGCGTCAGACTTGTTATGCGGAGCTCAAATCATCTGAATTGAACAAGCTAGAACGAGGGAGACTGCGGCATGAAAACTTTTCATGAGTTAGACCACACGGATCGCTTTGCCAATCGACACATCGGGCCATCGGACTCTGAGGTCCAAAAAATGCTGTCAACTCTGGGTTACTCCAGTTTGGAGCAGTTCACTCAAGCGGTCGTTCCGGCAACCATTCACCTTGCTCAACCTCTTAACCCGGAACTCATGGGTGAAAGTGGAGTCTCTGAGTCTGCGGTTCTCTTTGAGCTCAAAGCAATCGCCGCCCAAAACGTGATTGCAAAGTCTTACTTGGGCCAAGGTTATTCAGATTGCATTACGCCTCTGGTGATTCTGCGGAACATTCTGGAGAATCCAGGTTGGTACACAGCGTATACCCCTTATCAGGCTGAAATCGCCCAGGGGCGACTGGAAGCCTTGCTGAACTATCAAACCCTGGTGATGGACTTAACGGGGATGGAGATCGCCAACGCTTCTTTGCTCGATGAGGGAACTGCGGCAGCCGAGGCTATGGCAATGGCCATGGCATTAAAGGACCCACAGGGATCACGTGCGTTTTTTGTGTCCTCCTCCTGTCATCCGCAAACGATCGCGGTTGTAAAAACGCGTGCGGAGGCTTTGGGGATTCAGGTACTTGTGGGGGATCACGAAACTTTCAACTTCTCTCAGCCTATTTTTGCGGCATTGCTTCAGTATCCAACAACCGATGGCTCGGTATCCGATTATCGCAAGCTCATTGCCAAACTTCATGGCCACGACGCTCTTGCGATTTTGGCGGCAGATCCAATGGCACTCACCTTGCTCACTTCTCCTGGTGAGCTGGGCGCAGATATCGCAGTTGGATCGATGCAGCGACTGGGTGTTCCGATGGGGTACGGTGGACCACACGCCGCTTATATTGCTACCCGGGATCAGTACAAAAGACAGATGCCAGGGCGGATCGTCGGCCTTTCTAAAGATGCCGAGGGTAGGCCTGCCGCGCGGCTTGCGCTTCAAACCCGCGAGCAACATATCCGCCGAGATAAGGCGACTAGCAATATCTGCACAGCGCAAGTGCTACTCGCGGTCACCGCGAGTATGTATGCCGTCTACCATGGCCCTCAGGGTCTCAAAAAGATTGCGGAACGGATTCATCTTCTGGCTCGTTTTTTTGCAGAGGGTGTGAAGAAGCTTGGCTTTGAGATTCACTCAGATTCATATTTTGATACTGTTCGTGTAAAAGTCGGGAAGACGGCCCTTTCAAGTGTGTTAAGCGCTGCCGAAAAAGCCGGGGTAAATCTTCGAGTCTTGGACGACGCCAATCTTTGCGTTGCGTTCGATGAAGTCAAAACAGCTTCTGATGTCGGTGAGCTTTGGGATGTTTTTTCCGGAGGAAATGCATCTGGTCTCAAGTTGGAGTCATTTGACCTCGCAAGTACGCCATCGTTTGGAGCTCTTCAACGAACCAGTGCGTACTTGACTCATCCAGTTTTCAATTCTTATCACTCTGAGACTGAGATGTTGCGATACATGTATCGCCTTCAGTCGAAGGATCTTTCGCTCGCGCATTCAATGATTCCTTTGGGCTCTTGTACGATGAAGCTCAACGCGACCGCTGAGATGATCCCGATCACATGGCCTGAGTTTGGAAAGCTGCACCCATTCGTGCCGCTTTCGCAGGCTAAGGGTTACACAGAGATGTTGACCCGTTTAGAGGGAATGCTGTCGGAGATTACGGGCTTTGACGCGATTTCCTTGCAGCCGAATGCAGGGTCCCAAGGGGAATATGCAGGACTTCTGGCGATCAGAGGATACCATCATGCTCGAGGGGAGACTCAGCGAGACGTATGTTTGATTCCTCAATCGGCTCACGGAACAAACCCTGCCTCTGCAGTGATGGCAGGAATGAAAGTTGTCGTCGTCAAAACCGACGGTGAGGGCAACGTGGACGTCGATGATCTGCGCGCAAAAGCTTCAGAAGCGGGAAGTCATCTGGCTGCTCTGATGGTGACTTATCCTTCCACTCACGGTGTATTTGAGGAACGAATCAAAGAGATCTGTGAACTGATTCATGCTCAAGGTGGTCAGGTTTACATGGACGGTGCGAACATGAATGCTCAGGTAGGCCTTTGCCGCCCGGCAGATTTTGGCGCAGATGTTTGTCACCTGAACCTTCACAAGACCTTCTGCATTCCTCATGGCGGTGGAGGTCCTGGAATGGGGCCGATTGGTGTACGAGCGCATTTGGCCGCTTATCTTCCTTCGCATCCGGCTACTGGGTACGAAAATGTGGGAGGAAAAGGTGGCGTAGGTCCTGTGTCTGCGGCCCCTTATGGAAGCGCAAGTATTCTCCCGATTTCCTATGCTTACATCCGTATGATGGGGGCTCAAGGTCTCAAGAAGGCAACTTCTGTGGCGATTTTGAATGCAAACTACATGGCTTCAAAGCTTCAGGCACATTACCCGGTCCTCTATCGGGGCAAGGGTGGACTAGTGGCTCACGAATGCATCATCGATCTCCGACCACTCAAGACAACCTCAGGTGTTGAGGTTGAGGACGTTGCAAAGCGGCTCATGGACTACGGCTTCCATGCCCCGACGGTTTCCTTCCCGGTGGCAGGCACCATGATGATTGAGCCTACCGAAAGTGAATCCTTTCAGGAGATTGATCGGTTCTGTGATGTGATGATTCAGATTCGCGAGGAAATTCGCGAGATCGAAGACGGTAAGGCAGATCGATTAAGGAACGTGGTGAAGCTTGCGCCTCACACGGCGACTCAAGTGATGTCTGACAGCTGGGATCGTCCCTATTCCCGTGAAAAGGCCGCATTCCCGACAGCCTGGGTAAGGACCAACAAGTTTTGGCCTGCTGTCGCGCGAATCGATAACGTTCATGGAGATCGGAACCTGGTTTGCACCTGTGCTCCGGTCGAGAGTTATCAAAACTAGGGACGAGCGATAACTTAACTGCCAACGGTTTGACAGAGTTTATGGAGTTGTTGTGAAGAAGGTGGCCTCACAACAACTCTGTTGAGCGATTTTTTTCATGGGCTCAGAATGGAGTGAATGGATTAACCTTCAACTCTTAGTAAAAGGAGCGCTATGAAGATCTGTGGCTTTACGAATCAGCACTGTGATCGTGTGTCCTTGTTCCTGTTGGTGACTTCAATGAGCCTCACCGCGTGCGGTGGGGGATCAGATTTTGATATTGAGGAGGTGGCTCCCATTGTGAACAGTGCCGCCCCGACAGCGCTTCGGGTGTCTGCTTCGGCCTCAATCTGGCAGAGAAGTACAGATGCATTTGAGGCTCTCGTGCGCGTCCTGATACCCAGTAGTGCAGTCGCCCAATCGATATCTATCCCAACGGCGACCGAGTCGTTGGAGGCGATGTTCACGGGTACTTTTTCAAAGATTTCTGGTGGTAATGGAACGGGTTATATCAACTCATTACTTGAGGATATGGACGCTCGCATGAGTGAGCTTGAGAGCCGTTCGGCTGAGGGGGATAGAGCTTGTCTGGGGAGCTCGGCTCAGGATCACGCATTTGATTTGGGGGTGCATGAAGATGCTGTGGTTACACTCCCAGTTCAATGTCGGGATGTATTTGTACAACAAGAAGGGGAGCAATCTAAGCCTGGATCGGGGATGGTTTTTGGTCAGTCTGATTCCTCATCCGGAGTAATGCTGTTACTGAAGCATAGGACTTCTTCAGCCGAAGGTGGAACAGACAGTTTGGATGCGGGATTTGGCTACGCAGCCGTAATCAGCGACCGTGGAACTGAAAATGAGTCTGTACAATTGGTCTTTGGGCAATTCAATACGAGTGGCTCATACAACGAAGACCCTTATGATTCTCCTACTTTGGTGCGCCTGTATGCAAAGCCCGCTGAGAACGCCTATGAGCTTGCGATGGCAGGGTTTTCACCGTCAACAGGCTCACCCATGGCCAATGGCAGTTCGAATATTGGTTGTGGTTTTCACATGAAATCAAATGCGGATGTGATTTACGCAAAGGGGAGCACCGCTTCGGGGGGAACGATCTCAGGAGGATGCGCTTCAGCCACTCTCTCGGCCTTTGAAGTGTGTTTGAATGCAGCTGACTTAAGCGAGGCAAGTTCTGGGGCATGTGACACGCTTCGTGACGCTGAATCAAAGATCGGAATGTTGACGGCGTTTGATCATACTGCCGTTGCAGACACCGGTGATAATGCGACTGTTTTTTCTGGCCTCAAACTGACGAGTGACGCGATCACGAGTAAAACATCAGCGTTTAGCGAGTGATACTGAGCTCCCAAGCTCACTTGTGACGATAAAAAAAGCCGGGTTGACCTCTAGCACGAGACTCAATCCGGCTTTGTTATTTTAGATTCTAGGGACTGATCGAATCAGCTCAGACTCTTCACGTACGCCGTGTAAGCAGCGGCATCCATGAGACCAGCAAGTGCAGCATTTGAGTTTGCCACTTCGAGCTTGATCATCCACGCCGCTCCATATGGGTCACTATTTACTTGAGATGGATTATCGACGAGTGATCCATTTGAGTCTGCCACTTTTCCAGCGATGGGAGAATAGAGGTCAGAAACCGCTTTGATGCTCTCAACAACGCCAAAGGTCTCATGCTCTTTGAGTTCGCGACCGACTTTTGGGAGCTCGCAAAAAACTACGTCACCCAGAGCGCTTTGAGCGTGATCGGTCACACCGACAATCACATGATTCGCTCCGTCTGCTTTAGCCCATTCGTGGTCTTTGGTGTATTTCAGTTCACTTGGAAAGTTCATAATGTCGGTTTCCTCTCTCGATCTGGATCGATTTAAATCAGGGTCTAGTAAGGTTTTTTGTAAAAAGGCGTAGGGATCACTTCTGCTTTTACGCGAGCGCCTCGAATATCTACCCAAAGCGATGTTCCAATCGCAGCATATTCTTTAGCCACTGAAACGACTGCGATGGAGTAACCGAGAGATGGGGACTGAGTTCCACTGGTTACTTCCCCGATCGTTGGCGCAGATGGATCGGGCGAGGCATGCACAGGATATCCGTGTCGAGGGATCCCACGCTCGAGCATCTTTAATCCCACGATGGACTTTTTAAGCCCCGCTTCTTTTGAAGCGATGAGCGAAGTGCGGCCGACAAAGTCGGAGCCTTTGTCGAGTTTAATCACCCAGCCGAGTCCACACTCGAGTGCGTTGGTGTGGTCTCCCAGCTCGTTTCCATAGAGGGGATATTTCATTTCCAGCCGAAGCGTGTCTCGCGCACCCAAACCACAAGGTTTGAGGCCATGGGGCTGACCTGCGGTCAAAAGTGCCTTCCAAACCTGAGGGCCCTGTTCCCAGGGGACATAAATCTCAAAGCCATCCTCGCCAGTGTATCCGGTGCGTGCGATGACGGCGGGGATATCTCCCGCGACTTGACCCTCTGTAAACCAGTAGGTCTTGATGCTTCCCAGGTCGGTAGAGGTGATCTGGCTTAGGATTTCTTGTGCTTTGCGACCCTGAAGAGCAATTTGAGTATAGTCAGCGCTGCGATTTTCGAGGATCACTTGGGCCCCAGGGGTCTTGCCGAGAAACTCAGTGAGAATTTTTTGCGCCCAGGCAAAATCCTTATCCGTATTGGATGCGTTAACGACCACCAGAAAGCGAGTGTCGCCGCGTCGGTAAACCACAAGGTCGTCAACTAGACCCCCCTCTGGATTGCACATCAAGGTGTACTGGGCCTGGTGAACTGCAAGTTTTCCAATATCGTTGGTGAGCAGGTAGTTCAGAAACGCGGGAGAGTCGTTACCTTCGACATGAAATTCGCCCATGTGACTGACATCAAAAAGCCCTGCAGCCTCGCGACACGCTTTGTGCTCGTCCATAACGCCGGAATACTGGACAGGGAGTTCCCAACCACCGAAGTCGATCAGGCGACCTCCAAGAGATTGATGTTCAGCAAATAGCGCAGTTCGCTTGAGGACAGATAATTGGGTAGTGGTCATGAGGCCTCCGGTTTAACCTTGCCTAGGGCTCGAAATCAACCGATCCGTCACTCAGATCAGGGGGCAAAAATTGCCACCCCGGCAAAAACTGTCAGGCAAAAACTACCCGGTGCTCGGCAGAATTTGCCGAGAAATCCCTTCCTCGCTGAATAAAACGCCTGCTCAAGCTTTTGATCGTATCGGCACAACGCTTGCTCTCCTTTAGAAATACCAGGGCATGAGGCTCTGAGGGGTGATTTTTTTGGGAATTGCCCCGCGAACTCGAGTGATCAGGGAGGATTGAATCGGTGGCAACAGGGTTGTGGACAGCAGTATCAGGAGCAGCCTCGCAGGCCCATGCCGTGGATACTGTCGCCAACAACTTGGCGAACGCAGATACGCAGGGGTACAAGAAAGACTTGCCCGCATTTCGTGAGTATCTCGCTTCGATCGAGAGAGAGAAAACAAA
>Ga0169931_10009663_pt1 | contig 13882 bp, 9 predicted proteins | sample Kivu_15m_20L_FD_129675 | JGI IMG/M metagenome (GOLD analysis project Ga0169931, IMG submission 129675) | Freshwater microbial communities from Lake Kivu, Western Province, Rwanda to study Microbial Dark Matter (Phase II) - Kivu_15m_20L... | ecosystem: Environmental > Aquatic > Freshwater > Lake ...
ATGGACGTTTTTTCACGTTTGATGATGGATCGCATCATTTTTTTAGGTGTTGGAATTAATGATTATGTTGCTAATGTAGTACAGGCGCAATTACTTTTTTTGGAATCGGTAGATCCGAAAAGAGATATCCAGATTTTTGTTAATAGTCCGGGTGGCTCTGTTATTGCCGGAATGGGTATCTATGATACCATGCAATATGTTAGTCCTGATGTTGCAACCATATGTACGGGAATGGCAGCCTCTATGGGCGCAGTTTTATTGTGTGCAGGGCATAAAGGTAAAAGAACAGCCTTACCTCACAGCCGTGTGATGATTCACCAGCCATTGGGAGGAATGCAAGGGCAGGTCACAGATATGGAAATTTCATATAATTTAATTAAAACACTCCAAAAAGAACTATACAATATCATGTCTACCCATACGGGACAAGATTATGATACAATCTTTAAAGATTGTGAAAGAGACAATTGGATGACCTCAGAGGAGGCCAAAAACTATGGGCTGGTTGATGAAGTTTTAGTTCGTAAATCTCCAAAAGCCTAATTCATGTACGATATCAATGAGTTTAAAAAGTATGCCGTTCATCATTTACAGATGAGCTCTGCTCGCCTTGAAGATTACCAAAAAAAATCGATAAAACCCAATATTCAGGGGTTTACTCCGAATGTGATTGAAGAGAGGCAAATGAATGTTACAGGCTTAGATGTTTTTTCACGTTTGATGATGGATCGTATCATTTTCTTAGGTGTTGGAATTGACGATTATGTAGCCAATGTAGTACAGGCCCAATTACTTTTTTTAGAGTCAATTGACCCGAAAAGAGATATTCAAATTTTTGTTAACAGTCCCGGTGGTTCTGTAATTGATGGTCTGGGTATTTACGATTCCATGCAATATGTCAGCCCTGATGTTGCCACCATTTGTACTGGAATGGCTGCTTCGATGGGTGCTGTATTGTTATGCGCAGGTCAAAAAGGTAAAAGAACCGCACTTCCGCACAGCCGGGTGATGATTCATCAGCCTTTGGGTGGTATGAGAGGTCAGGTAACCGATATGGAAATCGAGTATCAATTAATCAAAAAATTGCAAAAAGAACTCTATGACATTTTGTCCCGTCATACAGGTCAAACCTATGAGCAAATATTTGCAGACTGTGACAGAGATAACTGGATGACAGCAACTGAGGCGCAGTCATACGGATTGGTAGATGAAGTGTTGCAAAGGAAATCTCCTAAATAAATGAAAAATCAAAATAAAGAAGCACGTTGTTCTTTTTGTAGTAAACCAAAATCAGAAGCCAATCTATTGATCTCTGGTATTGAAGGTTATATTTGTGATAGCTGTGTAGATCAGGCTCATTTGATACTACATGATGAGCAAAATCAAAGCAATCAGAAGTCTAGCAAAAAACCGGCTCATTTTCAGGCAAAAGTTTTAAAACCACAGGAATTAAAAAGACATTTGGATGCCTATGTCGTGGGTCAGGATGAAACAAAAAAAATACTTTCTGTAGCTGTATATAATCATTACAAAAGAGTCATGCAGCCTATTCAAAAGGATGATATTGAGATTGAAAAATCAAATGTGATCTTGGTAGGTCAGACAGGAACCGGTAAAACCTTATTGGCAAAGACGATAGCCAAAGTGCTTCATGTGCCTTTTACTATTGTAGACGCAACTGTCTTTACAGAGGCAGGTTATGTAGGGGAGGATGTTGAAAGTATGCTGACACGTTTGTTGCAAGCCTGCGATTATGATGTGGAAGCAGCCGAAAGAGGTATTGTTTATATCGACGAAATAGATAAAATAGCCAGGAAGTCAGACAATCCATCCATTACAAGAGATGTCTCGGGGGAAGGTGTTCAGCAGGCATTGCTTAAAATGTTGGAAGGAACGGAGGTTTTGGTGCCGCCCCAGGGAGGAAGAAAACATCCTGAGCAAAAATTGATTAAAATTAATTCGAAAAATATCTTGTTTATTTGTGGCGGAGCTTTTGATGGTGTTGAAAAAAATATTGCAAGAAGAATCAATACCAATGTTATTGGTTTTGGAAAGGAAGAAGAAAGAGAAATAGTAAAAGAGGATCTGTTGAGTTATGTGACGCATCATGACCTTAAATCTTTTGGTTTAATTCCCGAACTATTAGGAAGGATGCCTGTTTTGACATATCTGAAGCCATTGGACAGAGAAACACTCAGAATGATTCTAACAGAACCTAAAAATGCATTGATGAAACAATACCAACGTTTATTTGAGCTGGAGAATATCCAACTGAAAGTTGCAGATGAGGTATTGGATTACATTGTTGATAAGGCTGTAGAATATAATTTGGGTGCCAGGGGATTAAGGTCTATTTGTGAGGCGATTATGACAGATGCAATGTTTGAACTCCCCTCCGCTACAGATATACATGAATTCAATCTGGATGTTAAATACGCTGAGGAAAAATTAGGAAGAATGAAATTGAATTCAATTTCAGCGGCCTAAGCTTTTCCAATGTAAAAAAGATAAACGATACAAATCAAAACAAAACAAATTTGCTCTTTTATCTTTGATAAAGTATTCCATCGTTGTTTTGCCTCTTGGGAAGAAAAAAGCCAGAATATATCCTAATCCTAGTTTTTTAGTCTGAATAAAGTATTTCCAAATCTTGACCTCCTCTGCAAGTTCAGGGTATTTTTTAGATAAAAAAATTAAATTTTCAGCGGCTTTTAATGACTTTTTGATAAAGATCTGACCGTCTTCAATGCCCATATGAACGGCAGCATTTTCAATATGCAGGATCTCTATTTTATTTTTTCTCAACAGCATTCCAAAAATTGTATCCTCATGACCATACCCCTGTATTTCTTCATCAAAACCACCAAGTATATTAAATATTGACTTTGGTATGAGGAAATTATTAGTCATAAATGAGCGATAGGGAAATTTTATTCTTTTTTGCAATGGAATAACTTCTCTTGTTCTCCCATATTTCCAATGTAAAAATTTCTTTCTTTCTTTTGGCGCTTCGGAGGTATAAGACCTCCCGCCATAAACCAAAATGTTTTCTTTCATTACTTTTTCATAACGATAGATAAATTCACTATCGAATGGTATAGTATCTGCATCCAGAAAAAGTAAATAATCAAAACTAGCCATTCCTGCCAACTGATTTCTAATGGCAGCCCTTCCTTTATTTTGCGTACTGATCCAATACTTCATGTCAGGATAAGAAAGCAATGTTTTTTGGTTTGTATTTATAAATTTCTCATCTGAGCCATCTTCAGCAAATATAATTTCTAAAGGAAAATTACTTTGCAGTGCATATAATGCATTTGCCATTTCAGCAATTTCATAATTATAAACCGGTATTAGAATTGATATCAATTTTTGTAATTTGTAATTTATCACAAAATAAAGTGAAGTGAAAACCATTCCAATCAAAATTATGTTTTTTTGTTGTATTGATGTAATTTTGATTACAATAACCATTTAACCAACCTATAATTAATCTAACTAAGATGACTAGAAGTTTACTATTAATTCTAATACTGACATGCTCAGGGATTGTTAATGCGCAGAAAACAGCAAATCTTTGGAATGAAATTCCGGAGGCTGATATCGAAATGAATGGAATTCGTTACATATCCGCTTCTAAGTACAAAACTTTTCGATTGAATTTGGATATGCTATCACAGATTCTTGTTGCAGCTCCTCTGGAATTTACCCCTGTAGCTCAAATGACAAAAACTTACATTCAACTTCCCGACCCCACAGGAAAATTGATTACATTCGATTTGGTAGAATCTCCTGTTTTGGAAGCAGAGTTGGCCATTCAACACCCAAATATTTCTACTTTTACCGCCTATGACATTGAGGGTAGAGGATATTATGCAAAACTTGATTATACCCCACAAGGTTTTCATGCTATGGTAATTGCCCCTGAGGGTAAAACATTTTTTATTGACCCCTTCAGTTTTGGTTCTAATTTGACAGATTACATTGTATACTACAGAAAAGATTTTATTTCTACCATTCAAAAAACTTTTGTTTGTGAAGTGGATGACTATTTACCAATGGCAGAGAGATCCAACGCACCTGATCTTAAATCAGCTTATGGAACCTGTGAGTTGAGAACATATCGCCTGGCCTTGGCTTGCACTGGGGAATATGCACAATTTCATGGAGGCACAGTAAATGGTGCTCTGGCAGCACAAGTTACTTCTATGAATCGTGTCAATGGTTTGTATGAAAAGGATTTGGCTATTCGAATGAATATTATTTCCAACAATAACTTAATTATATATACGAACGCTGGTTCCGACCCATACACAAACAATAACGGGGGTACAATGCTTACTGAAAATGTAAATAATCTGGGTACCGTGATTGGAAATGCCAATTTTGATATAGGCCATGTATTTTCAACCGGAGGTGGTGGAATTGCAGGATTACGTGTAGTTTGCGGAACAGGAAAGGCGAGGGGAGTAACAGGAAGTGCAGCACCTATTGGTGACCCTTTCGATATAGATTATGTAGCACATGAAATGGGACATCAATTCGGAGCCAATCATACACAAAATAATAATTGCAACCGAAATTCAGCTACAGCAATGGAAACTGGTTCAGCATCCACGATTATGGGTTATGCTGGAATTTGTGCCCCTAATGTGCAAAATAACTCTGATGATTATTTTCATAATATAAGTTTACAGGAAATAGGTGCCTTCATTACAGGTACAGCACATACCTGCCCGGTTAAAACACCCTTGGCAAATAATGGTCCTACAGTTACAGTTTCTGCTGCCACTGTCAATATCCCCAGAAGCACTCCGTTTTCATTAACAGCTACAGGTGTTGATCCGAATGCTACCAATGTTTTAACCTATTGCTGGGAGCAGATGAATTCACAAACTTCAACGCAACCTCCGGTAGCAACAGCTACGGGTGGTCCTAATTTCAGATCTTTTGATCCAAGTACCAGTCCTACAAGATATTTTCCAAGCCTTTCCGCTTTGGCATCTAATGGACCTTTTACCTGGGAAGTTCTTCCCTCCGTGGCAAGAACGATGGCTTTTCGAGTTGCTTTGCGAGACAATGCACCCGGAGGAGGATGTACTGCCTCAGCCAATGTAACGGTCAATGTGGATGGAAACTCAGGTCCTTTTGAGGTAACCTATCCTACAGCAACGGGTATCAGTTGGGCTGGAAATTCTACCCAAACAGTAACATGGAATGTTGCCAATACAACGAATACTCCGGTGAGTTGCGCCAATGTTGATATTTTAATTTCAACTAACGGGGGGCAGACCTATACTGTTTTGTTGTCAAATACACCCAATGATGGCACACAGTCCATTACAGTACCCAATACACCTTCTACAACATGTAGAATCATGGTAAGATGTGCTAATGGTTACTTTTTTGACATCTCCAACAACAATTTTACCATCACCGGAGCCACATTTGATTATACTTTAAATGTGTCTAATCTCGTATTAGCAGTTTGTCAACCCAATAATGCAGTATTTAATATTCAAATTGGTGCTATTGGTGGATTTTCAAATACAGTAAATTTAACTGTAAGTGGATTACCGGTAAATGCAGTTGCTACTTTTGGATCAAGCGCTGTTACCCCAGTGGATTCAACTACACTTACAATTTCAGGTATAGGGTCAGTTGTACCAGGAACCTATTCCATCCGATTATCTGCCTCCAGTACTTCCGGTACAAAAAATATTGACCTTACTTTGGTGGTATCTTCCTCCATTCCAACTGCTGTTAGTTTAACAACACCTGCCAATGCTTCTATTGGAAATAACAATCCCCGTACTTTTACCTGGACAGCCTCTGCTGGTGCAGGCATTTCCTACATTATAGAAATTGCTTCCGATGCAAACTTTACCAATATTGTAGAGATTGATACAGTGACTGTTAATTCTTATACTGCAACCAGTGTCTTAGCATCAGGGGCAACCTATTACTGGCGTGTAACCTCTGTTACAGGTTGTGGTATTGCTCCAGCCTCATCTGTGTTTTCTTTTACAATGTCCACTTGTAGTACTTATGCCAGTACAAATGTGCCTTTGAATATTTCTGCGACTGGTATTGTTACTGTAAATTCAACCCTTGCCGTTCCGCTTACAGGTACAATTACAGATGTTAATATTACCAATTTAGTTGGTACACATACTTATGTACAGGATTTGGTTTGTAGGTTAAGAAGTCCAGCACTCACAACAAGAACCGTTTTTAGAAGACCTTGTGGTGATTTTGATAATTTTAATATCAAATTTGATGATGATGCTGCTTCGGCTACCCTGCCTTGCCCTCTAACAGGAGGAGCTTTCTACAAGCCATTGAATAATTTTGCAGCTTTTAATGGACAGGCATCAAACGGAACTTGGCAATTAACCATCATTGACTCAGCCAATGTTGATGGTGGTACTCTAACAGCTTGGTCATTGCAGGTTTGTATCGCTACGCCTGCCTCTTGTGCTTTATCTTCTAACATCAGCAATTTGACGAATGTGACTTGTTTTAATGGTACGAATGGTTCAGCCACGGTCAATCCCACAGGAACAGCACCTTACAATTATAATTGGTCAAATGGATCAAGTTCTGCAACTGTAAATAATCTCGCTGCTGGTACATATAATGTGACAGTAAATGATGCCAATGGCTGTACTGCAACCAATCAGATTAGTATTACTCAACCAAGTGCATTAACAAGCAGCACATTAGTTGTGGATGGTTGTGTAGATCTAGGTTCCATAAATCTTAGCCTGTCTGGAGCTACAGCTCCATACAGTTTCATTTGGTCTGGTAATCAAACAACGGAAGATATTTCCGGATTAGCTTCGGGAAGCTATCAGGTTAGTATAACCGATGCCAATGGATGTACTTCTGTGCAGTCAGCTACTGTTACCTTATTTGCCACAGCAGTAATCAACCCAGTGCAGACTAATTCTGTTTCTTGTTTTGGGTTACAGGATGGATCCATAGATATCGATGTAATTGGAGCACCTGCTTTTGTTTACAGCTGGTCTAATGGATCTACTACCCAAGATTTATCTGGATTGGCATCAGGGTCATACACTTTAACTTTGACGGATGCTAATGGTTGTACTATAGTATATACTGATTCTGTAAGTTCACCCTTATCTACATTGTCTTCAAGTTCTACTGTAACGGATGAATCAGCACCTGGTGCCAACGATGGTATTATTGATTTACAGGTTGCCGGTGGTACATCACCCTATTCGTATCAATGGTCAAATGGAGCTACAACTCAAAATATCAGTGGGGTAGGGAGCGGTCCTTACTCCGTTACAATTACAGATTCAAATGGTTGTACCTTAGTTCAAAACCTTACCTTAGTTGTTTCTTTATCAGCCTTTGACTTGAATAATAATTTGTGGATACAGCCGAATCCGAGCTTTGATGGTTATTTTTACCTCTATGCAGGAAATGAGGAAACCCAATTTATTGGAATCCAGGTTGTGGATGTTTTAGGTAGAGAGTTGATTCGAAGCGAAGTTTCAATTAATCAAGTGAACTCTAGTCTAATCGACTTGAGTCATTTTTCAGATGCTGTTTATTTTGTAATATGCAGACAAAGTTCAAAAGAAAATCAAATCTTTAAAATTGTCAAAACTTCAAAGAAATAATTAGAAAGCAGGTTTGAAACCTGCTTTTTCTTTTATATATTGAGATACCTATTCACAATTAAATAAGTTATAATGAAAAATCAAGAAATCACATATGATATGATCAAACCTCTAATTGCAGAGGAAGCAATGGAGGGTAGCAATATGTTCTGTAAATTTAAAGTTGAAGGAGATGTTTTTGAGGCAAATCACTCAATCAGGATGGATACTTCAGATACGAGTAATAAAATCAAGGGCATGGTTAAACTTCAAATGGTTAGTAGAGGGCGCTCTTTTCTAATGAGAACCTTAAGATCTATAGTAGGGGGAGGTATGCTCGGAAGTACAGCTTCTATGGTAGGAAATGAGGTGGTGCGATCACAAACAACCGGGGCTAATTTCTCTGTATCAGACAAGCAAGATGCCGTAGTCAATGCATTCAAGCGTATTATGTTTAATTTTTATTTTGATGAAGATTCTAAATCTTGGAAAATTGCCAGAAGATTATCAGAGTTTGCCAGACGTTTAAAACAAAAACCAATTGCGATGGGTTATGATAAAAAAACCTTGGCTCGATTGCTTTTGGAATTGGCGAAGGCTGATGGCGAGTTTAATAAGGAAGAAAAGGAATTTTTACAAGAATTTATTGATGAGGACACAGGCACTTTTCCTGAATTACTGAGATCTCCTTCATTGTCCAGAGTTGAATTGGAAGAGATAAACAGGGAAGTAAAAGAGAATATTTTTATGGTGGCCAGTGCGGTTACATTAATTGATAAGAGTTTTGATGAGAGAGAAAAGGCCAAATTGTACGAGGTAGCAGAAATGATGATGATTAGCGATACAATAAGAAATGAACTGATTAAACATGCCCAGGATTATACAATAGAATCTATTATATTGTCCCAAGGTATGATGAGCAGAGATGAATTATACCAATTGGCTGATAAAATCGGAATGGATCGATCTGAAGCTGAACGAGCTCAGGTAAGGTTTGAAAAAAGGCAGGATTAATAAAATTGCAGTACAGAAGCCCGGTATTTACTGGGCTTTTGTGTTTTTTATGATAAATTTTTTCAGATATGGCTCACTGGGCCAGGGAGCATCTGTGTCAATGATTTCACCTCCTTTACCTAAAAACATAAATCTAGGAATAGTGTAAATTTCAAAATGTTTTAATAGTTTTTCGGCCATCTTGGAGGAGATCCGCCAATGTTCCCCTGATGTTCTGATTTCTAATTTATCTATCATTTGTTTCCAGGCCTGATCTTTATCATCAATAGAGCAGTATACATACTTGATTGGTAAATCTTTAAACTGTTCTTTCAGTTGTTTTGCATATTTGATTTCATTTTTACAAGGTCCACACCAGGATGCCCAGAAATCAAGATAGATGAAACTGTCTCTAGAGAATAAAATTTCTTTCAGATTTTTATTTTCAGCTAGCAAGTTTTGAAAAATATGTTCTTCTAAAATGGAATTATGATTTTTCTGACCCTGTAAGGATTCAACCCATAGTACGAGCAGGATAAATAAAATTTGTTTCATACGCCAGTTAATTGATTCCATATTTCGATGTGTAGGCGAGAACTCATTCGAAGTTTTTCCCTTTTACACAATTCAGCAATGATTTTGTTTTTATCCAATAATTCATTTAAATCTGAGCAAGCCGGCATCAATACAATTTGCTCTTTTTTTATCAGTGATGTATATAAAAAATCAGTTTGAATCTCTTCAAAATCAATCATTTCCGAAATCACAAATTTAAACATGGGGGATTGTGTTTGGCTGATCTTTTGAAGGGCTTCTGGTTGAATTCTTTTTTCTACAGGCATGCCTGAATTACTTAATTTGGGGCTACAATTCCAATGTTTTATTTTAATGAGGAGATCTGTACGGGGTACAATTGTTCCATTTGTTTCTATCTCAATAACGGGTAAAAATTGTAATTTATCTTCTATGAATTCCAGAAATGAACTAATTTTATCCTGTTGAATTAAAGGTTCCCCTCCCGTGATAATCAAATGTACACCAGCCTGAAATAATTCTGTAATAGAAAATTCAGATTCAAATCTTTCCCATAAATCATTGAAATCAATTTGATTTCCTTTCATCCAAACTGACATCGTGTCACAAATCCAACTGGCTTCCTTTCTTTTGATGCCATCCTTCTCTGCTCCCCAGCCACCACAAACTAAATTGCAACCTTTTAATCTAAGGAAAAAAGCCGGCACACCCATGGTAAGTCCTTCACCCTGTATGCTGTAGAAATATTCACTAACGGCTATTTTGTCAATAATTTTCATTATTTTGAGCTAATTTTTGTAGCTTCGCAGAAGTCTTCCAAAATTACTTCTAAGTTAAATATTAATTATATATTTCAATACTATGAAATTCGTTTTCAACGGTCTTTTTCTTTTTTTATCCGTTTTTTCTGTCCATATATTGATGGCCCAACCTCAAAAGAGTGTTAAACTACCTCAACCTGAAATGAAAATGCTAAGAGGCTGTGAATTTCAAGTGTTAAAGGGTTTGGCAGAAATTGTAGAAATAGTAAAACTTAAAGATGCATCAGAAAGTCTTTTGGGGCATGATGAATATTCCTTGAAGTTTAAATTTATCCTAATGGAGGGTGGTCAGTTAATGAAATCACTTGAGAATCAAATATTTGAATTTTATCTATACAGCGGATTTTTTAAATTACCTATTGGACCAAAATACATTCAACATTACGGATTGAAAAAAGGGCAGCGCATTGCTTTAAATTTGCTTCAAAATTTAAATGGTGACTGTGAGGAAAAATACGCTACGGAGTCTCTTGGTATTCCAAATGATTTATCTGAGTGCGAATCAAGGCTACCAGAATACAAAAAAATACTCTCTGAAGGAAAGTTTTTAGAAAAGGAAACCAAATATCTCACCAGAACCGAAAAAGAAAATAGACTGATTAAAAAAGGAGTTGAATCTGATTCAATGCAAAATGTAGTTGTGAAAGATGAACTTCCAACCGAAAACCCCTTATTTTCACAAATTGACAATGACTTATTGAGAAGAGAGGTAATGGAACAACTCAAAAAAGAGATGGGTTTGAATACGGGCGATTCCTTGTTTTTTGCCATGCAAGATAGAATTAGAGCTGAAGAAATTGAAAAATTGAGAATCGAAGAGGAGGAAATGAAGAGAAATGCTGAGAAATTGGCCAGACAGAGAACTAAAGAGGAAGAAGCTATCAGAAAAGAACAGGAACGTATTCGCATGGAGGAACAAAGAGTTATTCAGGCAGAAATCGCAGCTAGAAAAATTCAGTTAGCCAAAGAATTGGCCCCAATGCTTGAAAAAGAGTCTGCTGAGAGAAGAGCAAGGGAAGATGCCATGAGAGAACAAATTGCCAAGGAACTGAGACGTTCTTCCTGTGTATTCAAAACCAGAATAGAAGGGGCGATTGAGATTTTGAGTGTTGATCGTGGAGCAGATCGAGAAAAAAGTGTTTTTGGGTATACTGAATACGAAGTAAAATGCAGGTTCACACCTGAAAATTATGATAAACTTTCTAAAGAAGAAAAAGCTTTCTGGGATAAAATATACCTTTTAAAGATTGACCCAATGGGTAAATCTGCCAATCCTGACGCTTCTTATATCCGAACTTATGAAGTTTACAGAGGTAAATTATTTAAAGGCTTTGCCCAAACTATTGAATCTGGTGTCTGTGAAGCAGTGATTTTATATGCTCCTGAATTGCCAGTTGATGCCTCTCAAATTGAAAATTAAATCTACTAATAAAATGCTAAAAAATCTGTTCTTCCTTTGCCTTTTATTATGGTTTGTGAATGGCGCCACAGGTCAATGTCCTACAGGTCAGTCATCTGTTCAAATTATAATCCACACGGATAATTATGGTTATGAAACTTATTGGACTTTAGCCAATTCCAATGGATCAACTACTTATGGTTCAGGGGGTCAAGGAGGTGTTTATGTCAATGATTCTACCTATAGTTATCAATTTTGTGTACCCTCAACAAGTTGCACAAGATTTACCATACATGATACCTATGGTGATGGAATCTGTTGTGCCTATGGTCAGGGTTATTATTTTGTTATCGTAAATGGTGATACTATCGCCACGGGTGGTAATTTTACAAATACTGTAAATGTTGATTTTAATTGCCCTCCGGGAACTTCCTGCTCCAGCCCTGATACTGTTTTAGTTGGTGGCCCTTATACCAGCGTTTTTGATGACCATTGGTATCGCTTTGTTCCTTCTGTTAATGGAATGTACTCGATCACGACTTGTGGTCAGAATACCTGCGATACAAAAATATGGGTGTATGAATCTTGTGGAGCTGTTATTAATGAAACAAATGTAGGTACTGTGTTTTATGATGACAACAGCTGTGGAACAGGTTCCTTACAAGCAGTTGTAACAGCTGCAATGGCAGCAGGCACGATCTATTATATTAGAATAGGTGATGCGAATAATGCTTGTTCCAATCCTGTCAATTGGACTCTGCAGTATCAAGGTGCAATTGTTGGTTGTACCGATCCAACAGCATGTAATTACAGTCCATTGGCAACAATTTCTGATACTTGTATTTATCCAGGTAATCCGCTATGTCCAACCGGGCCTGATTTACTATTGAGGGAAGATGTACTTGAATCTTCCATGTATGTTGCCTCCTATAATAGTGTTGATCCATGTATGGTTGCAGAAGATTGCATCAGGGGAATGGGAAACCGCTATTTAATCCGATTCACTACTCATATAGAAAATAACGGTACGCAGGATTATTACATAGGGAATCCAGGTACTAACCCCGGTCAGTTTAATACAATTAATTGTCATGGACATACCCATTATGAAGGTTATGCAGAGTATATACTATATGATCAAAATAGTAGTCCAATTCCTGCTGGATTCAAATCTGGTTTTTGTGTGATGGATTTGGTTTGCCAGCATGGAGGAACTGCACAGTATGGATGTGGGAATATGGGTATTTCTCATGGTTGTGGTGATATTTATGATGCGTCTTTGGATTGCCAATGGATAGATATCACAAATGTCCCCAACGGCAATTATACTTTTGTAGCAAAGGTAAATTGGGATTATTCACCTGATGCCTTAGGTAGATATGAAATTTCATATACCAATAATTGGGCTCAGGTTTGTTTTAATTTGAATCGGGTAGGTGGTATTCCGCAAATAACAATTGATACCTTTTGTCCAGTATTTGTTGATTGTTCCGGACAACCCTTCGGAACTGCAGTGCCAGATTGCAATGGAGTATGTAATGGTAATGCGCTTATGGGTAATTTGAATACAGATACTATTGTAAATCAAAATGATCTTGGTCTGTATTTAAATGGTATAGTTAATAATACTTTATCTCCAACCAATTGTAATGATTTACACAGAGATACAAGTATTTCTGTTTTCGATGCAGCCTTATTAAATCATTGTTTAAGAGATACGAGTTTTTGTAATTTTCCAAATGGTATTGTTAATATATTCGATACAGCATACTTAAGTATTGGGGCTGTAAACTTTACAGATCGTTATGTTGATGTCTACATGAGAAATCCTGATAATAAGGTTATTGCCTATGAATTTACTATGGGTGGAATTGTTGTGGATTCTGTAAGAACTTTGGTTCCTTATCCAAATCAACCCTTAAGTTCCTCATTAACACAAAAAGTAGTTGCTTTATCAGTGAATGATTCTTCAATCGCCAGAACCAATTTGGCTAGTCCTTTGTGTAGAGTTTACTATTCTCAAATTACTTCATCTCAGATTTGTATTCAGAGCATTCAAGATATTGTAAGTGATGTTTATCAAGCCTTGATTCCAGTTATTGAAGGCCCCTGCTTTAGTCCTACTTCTACTGAGCAGTTAAACAACCTTGCATTTACAGTACAGGTACAACCAAATCCTATGAAAAATCAAAGCATTTTTCAGTTTCAAGGTCTGATAGATGGTGATATTAATATACAGTTGTTTGATGCTTTGGGTAGAATGGTAAAATCAGAACAAATTCAGCAATCAACCTATCTGCTTGAGAGAAAAGATTTAGGTGCCGGAGTATATTACTTCAAAGTGCAAAACGGAAATCAACACCAGTCAGGTAAATTGATTATAGAGTAAATAAAAAAGGGAGCTAATGCTCCCTTTTTTATTTACTCTATAATCAATTTACCTGACTGGTGTTGATTTCCGTTTTGCACTTTGAAGTAATATACTCCGGCACCTAAATCTTTTC
>Ga0169931_10009664_pt1 | contig 13879 bp, 12 predicted proteins | sample Kivu_15m_20L_FD_129675 | JGI IMG/M metagenome (GOLD analysis project Ga0169931, IMG submission 129675) | Freshwater microbial communities from Lake Kivu, Western Province, Rwanda to study Microbial Dark Matter (Phase II) - Kivu_15m_20L... | ecosystem: Environmental > Aquatic > Freshwater > Lake...
CGAATTAACAGCCTCGAAAATTCTTTGCGAGCTCTCTATACTCAGTGCTCCTTGCTCCTCACCAAGTCTCTGCATTTTCCTGTACATCGCTCGATAGAGAAAAAGGGCTAAAAACCCAAAAATCAAAGAAGTTCCAATTGCTGAAACAGGATCAACTAGAAATAGTCCTGCGCTCATGACCATTAACAATGCGATATCTGATATCAAGGCAACTGAAAGTCCAATTACCCCGACCATAATTGAACTTACTCCTGTTGTCAAAGCGTAGATTGATGTTTGTGCTGATCGTTTATTAACTCTTGACACTGGAATTGTGAAATACCTTGTTATTAAGTTCGATGACATGACGGCAGCTCGTCTCGCCATAAAGAAAAGTGTTTTTCGAACAAGAAATAGAGACAAGATAGTTTTTGTTATTAGCAAGAGAGCAGCCATCAGACCTACAACAATTACTTGAGACTCGAAACCCAGATTATCTATTTGTAGGACTCTTAGAGCTATAGAAACGCGGTCTCCAGTTTGTCCGTTGCCTAGACCCGTAATAGATAAAGAACCTATTACCCCAATCAGTAAGACTCCGAAGAGGTCAAGAATTGCAAGAAATAGAGTGATAAAAGTGATTACCATCAAAAGAAAACGATCACGCCCTGATAACAGTTTTATTGGAAGAGCTATCGTACGTTTCTTCAAATACGAAAGGGGCCAAACATCGTAGATTTGCACTTTTACCTCGCCCCGTATTCCAAAGATATGAATTATCCAACCTTCATATTGTACAGTCTTCGCTGTGAGACTTCTTGTTGTTAATTATTCCATGAGCTCTAAAAATCTAGTATTTTCGCACCAAAGAGAGGTAGTGCTTGCACTATCTCAATTTTTCGATACAGTGGAAGTCTTTACCGCCGAACTAGGCTCAGAGTATCTACCGAAGAATGTCAAGGTTTTTCTACTTCCGTGGAAAGTCAGATCACCACTACGCAATTTATTCATAGTACTTAAAGTTGTTTATCCAGTCCTAATCAGAAACCGCAATTACGTGCTATTTACCCATATGACAGATGCTCATGCAGCAATACTTGCGCCTTTGACTTGGCTTCTAAGAATGCGACATATTCTTTGGTATGCCCATTCAGCAAACTCAAAATTCCTTGTTTGGTCTTCTTTCTTTGTATCTAATGTTGTCTCTTCTACAAATGGGTCTTGCAATCTAAGCCTCAATAAGGCAAAAATCTGTTACATAAATCAAGGGATTAGTAACAAGAGCTTCCCTTATAAAAACCGGTCTAATGAAGGATTTCGTAAAGTCTTTTACTACGGAAGATTAGACCCATCCAAAAACATACATTTATTTCCTAGTCTTCTGCTTGAGCTGAATCGTTCGGGGGATATCTATACCATTGATATCTTTGGTCATCCTACTAATTCGGAGTCAGAGAAATACTTCTTGAGTGTTCGGTCATCAGATCAAGTAAAGATTCAAGGATCATCGATTAACTTCCATGGTTCGATAGAAAGAGCCTTAGTTTCAAATGTTGCTGAGAATTACGATTTATTCTTGAACCTCTTTAGTGGATCTCTCGATAAGACCTTGATTGAAGCGACCTTTATGGGGATGCCTGTTGTCACTTGGAATTTGGAATATTGCTCACAATTTGGCACCTGGAGCAATTTCCCAGTGAGCAAAACTATAGACTTTATTATTAAAGAATTTGAGGCGCTTGATTCGATGAAAAACACTGTACTTCAAGAGGAAATAACTAGGCGTTTGAATCTAGCAATAGTAAGTCATTCTTTTGAGGGTTGGATAGATCGACTGGTTAGAGTGCTAAAAAAGGGAGAGCTTTCATGAGCTACTCTATTTTACACGTGATAACCACCATTGATCTTGGAGGGGCAGAGAGACAGTTATTGACTCTGGCTACCTGCCAAAGGGAAAAAGGATTTGATGTTGAAGTGGTCTTTTTGAAGGATAAACCAACGCTACTGAAAGATTTTTTAGAAGTGGGCGTCAAAGTTGATTCCAGCTTTGCAGGGCTGGGATTTTTAAAGCAAGTCTTAAAACTTAAACAGAGAAAGAGCCAAGAGAACTTGGTTGTCCATGCCCATTTACCAAGAGCTGAACTTTTGTGCGCACTCTCTCTCAGACAAGAGAGTTTTATTGTTACACGCCACAATAGTGAGGCTTTCTTTCCTAGGGGCTCAGCAAAGCTCTCTAAATTGCTATCACGATTTGTCTTGAAGAGAGCTTTTGCTTCAATATCTATCTCGAAGGCAGTTGCAGATTATCTAAAGAAGACCGGAGAGATGAGTAACTTAGAATCCAATCATATTATCTACTACGGATTGAAGAATACCTCTGTTTCCCAAAAGGAGAAAACAGGAGTACAATCTCGACCAACTCAGTTGGGAACAGTTTCGCGCCTTGTGCCTCAAAAAAATCTTCCTTTACTTTTAAGCGCTCTGAAAGAGTTAAACTCCGTAAATTCATCAAGTTTTAAGCTAGCAGTGATGGGTACTGGGCCTCTCGAGAAAGAGCTCCTATCGATCGCTATTGGACTGGGAGTTGAAAAGACAGTAACTTGGAAAGGGCAAAGCAAAGACACACTATCTTTTTATCACTCCTTAGATGTTTTTGTACTCCCTTCTGACTATGAGGGTTTTGGGTTGGTCCTTCTAGAGGCCATGTCTCAAGGAATACCAATAGTGGCTAGGAGAATCTCTGCCATTCCCGAGGTAATAGGCGAGCTGCATCCCGGGCTTGTTAACTCAGATAAGCCCATTGATCTTGCCAATAAAATAAGACAAATATTCGGCAACAAAGAGATCTTGAAGCAGTGCCTCAAATATCAAGCTATGCGCCTTCAGGAATTTTCGATTGATAGAACTCAACTAGCACATGAGTGCCTTTACTCGAGCCTTCTAGGGCAAAGAAAATGAGGATTTAATGTTGTCTAGAGCTTTATCATTGCTCCCTGCTCTTAGAGTCCACTCTTGGGGAGGCTTTGGTTCACAATTATTTACAGCTTATGTAATTCTAAAAGTGCAGAAACGATACCCAGGTAGGCGAATAAAAGTCATAGTCCACACCTCTGGCGTCACAAGAAGAGTTTCTGAGTTCAATTTTGAGAATTTAGGGGTCAAGTCCCGACAAATTGAAGACTATAGGGAAACTGCTTACAGAAATCTACTACGTAAAGATTCACCTAGATACCGAGATAATTTGAAAAAAACTATTAGAGCTTCCCTTTTGCGACTCTTGAATTGGTCAAGTCTTATTCAAAGCGCAGATTCAGACGAATCCTTTGCCTCAATTCGTTTCTGGACATTCGCCTTAAGGGGTCATTACTCAAGGCTAAGCCTCCACCAGTCATTGATTTATTCTCTATATCAAACATTGTTTTCAGAAAAAGAGCTATTGAGGTCTGAAGATGTTCGATTTGCTGTTCACTACAGACTGGGCGATCTACTCAATTTGGCCGAAAAAAACCCTGTGAGCCTACAAAGAATTGAGAGCGTGATGTTGAATGCCAAGTTTAATCCAGAGATCACAATTGTACTCTCTGATAGCGATGAAAGTACCCTTGCGCCTTACTTACAGCAATCAAGGGTTCTGAAACAGTGTAAAGTTGGGAACTTCGAACCTAAAATAACTTTGTGGACATGCATTCAAGCACCTTTTTTTCTAGGGACTACTGCAAAACTCTCCCTTTGGGCGGCTGTATTCCGTCATTTCATTTTAGATAAGAATAGTTTCATGCCAAGTGAATTTCTCTGGATTGGTCCAAGCAATCTGAAAATCACCTGGTACTAGTTACTCCGATGAATCATTTATCTTCAGAGCCACCATGAATTACCTCTAGATTTCAATTCGAAACGAATATAGTTTTAGATTGTTCTATGGAATGTGTAAACCAACTTCATGTCTTTAAAGTCTATAAAATCTATGTACTACATTAAAAATTTCTTTTTTAGATATTTTAATGACCCAGTAAACTTATCGTGAACTTTCTTAAATTGAAAAACAAAATATCTATGTAAATTGGCAAATACAATACTAATGGCAAATTGATATAGCTCTTGTCTGGCACTTTTGGTGCCCTCTTTCTTTGCCAACCTCGTGAGGGCTATAACCATTGGCCAATAAGGTAAAATTTTTTCTCTGAAGTTTCTTGCGCTCTTTTGAATATTTCCAGGAGCCCTTGCTGGTGACGCTGCTCCAAAAGTTGTATGCATATGCTCTAGTTGCACAAATTGGCCGCGTAGAGTGAGAAGTGTATCCATTATCCAATCAAGTAAACCCAGGTCTCCAAATGTTTCCCAATACTCAAGCCAAATTTCCCGCCTCTGTATACTATAAAACAGTCCATTCGCAGTTTTTATCTTGCTAAATAATTCCTTCAGTCTATCTTTTTTTTCGCCAGAGAGTTCTAGGGTAAACAATCTGTCTCCATGAACGGGAGGATTAAATCTCCATGATCCTATTAGACAAACCTCATTTTCTATTAGATTTAATGTTTTACCCACACTGGACAAAGAATCCATCCCTAACAAGTCATCCACTGCCGAGTAAAATACCCAGTCTCCCTTTGAGTTATCAAATAGCCATTTAAATTGAGGGACACCCTCGAGAAAAGTTGGCTGAAAGAAAACTTGAAAGTTCTCTGGGAGCCTAGCGAGCATAGACCTAGCTATCTTCTCTGTATTATCCAGGGACTTGTTTATTGAGATAACAACCTCAATTCCTTCAATTCTCTTTGTTACTTGAAGTAAATTCTCAAGTTTTAGTTTAAGGAGACTTTCAGCGTTATAAACGGGCACTAGAATTGAGAGTCTTGGGGTCATAACATAAGTATAACGAGGGTACCCTCGCAAGGGTAATTATCAATCGACTTGTAATTTCCTTTGTCAATACACAAGATTTAGTAAGAGGCTTAACTTTAAATCTTTTACCATCAGGATTTTGTAATGCTATAAATTTTGGAAATAAGGATGAAACTCTTTTGCTCTATGAAGTTTCAGGTTTTGACTCAATTTACTCACCAGTTCCATCTACCGCATTAAAGGTTTCTAAGAAATTATCTATTTGACGCATAGATAACTCTCTTTTGCTTTCCAGATTGGAAAATGGAAAGTACCATTCTAAGGTTAAATCTAGGCTTCTGTGAAATGTAAGTTTATTCTCCCAGTTTAGAGTGGAAAAAGCTTTCGCGGAGTTTATTGCTAAATTTTTAGCCTCTTTGTCTTCGTTAGCTTTAAGCAACACCCAATTTTCAATGTCAAACACTTTGCTCATGTAATTCACAACATCCCTTACAGAATAAAGTTCTCCTGCAGCCGGACCGAAATTAAATATTCCTGAGTGACCAGATGCTACAAAATCCATCAACTTCACATAGCCATTTAAGCAATCAAGGACGTGCTGCCAAGGCCTAACTGAATTTGGGTTTCTAATTATTGGCGGTCTATTCTCTTGAGCCGCTGCAAATATGTCTGGGATGAGTCGATTGGAACTTACGTCTCCCCCTCCAATTACATTTCCAGCTCTTGCAATACCGACTGAGATAGATTTATTCTGCATTGACCAATCTTGAGTCAATTTATCTGCTAGGGCTTTTGATGAACTATAAGGATCTTTCCCACCGAGGATGTCTGTTTCTACATAAACTTTCTTTTTCCGTTGTTCATAAACTTTATCGCTAGTTACAACAATTATTCCTTTTAAATGCTCACTTTTTAAAGAGGAGTCTAAGACATTTAGTGTGCCTGCAACATTCGTAGAATAAGTCTCATATATTTGTTCATATGAAGTAAGGACGAGAGCTTGTGCAGCAAGATGTAGCACTATCTCTGGTTGAACTCGATCCACCTCAGCATCCAACGCCTCTTTGTTGCGGATATCAAGTCTGATATCAGCGGAGCAAACTGTCTTTACTGATGCTAACTCAAACATTCCATTTTTAGGGGGATTTAACCCGATACCATAGACGTCATGGCCAAGATTTTTTAGCATTAAGCAAAGCCATGATCCCTTAAAACCAGTATGGCCCGTGACAAGGACTCGCATTACTGAATTGTACTGGATTCTCGGTGATGCTTTAATGCTCAAAACTTAGACTTTAGTTATACTCTAATTTCCAATTCGACCATAAAGAATAGTTGAGAGAGAGCTTTTGTGAAGGTAGTGATTCTTGCGGGTGGATTAGGCTCGCGTATTTCTGAAGAAACATATCTTCGTCCAAAACCCATGGTTACGGTTGGCGGTAAGCCAATTCTGTGGCATGTTATGAAAAAATTTGCAAACCATGGAATTAAAGACTTTATCATCTGCCTTGGGTACAAAGGTGATGTAATAAAAGAATACTTTTTAAATTTCAAGAGCTACAACTCAAGTGTTATAACCAACACTGCTTCCGGAGAAGTAGTTATTTTGGATGAGGACCAAGAGGATTGGAAGGTGAGCCTTATTGATACTGGAGCCTCAGCCAATACCGGAGAGAGGCTTAGGCAGGTACAAAAGTACGTAGGTAAAGAGAGTTTCTTCTTTACCTATGGTGATGGACTAACTGACCAAGATCTTCTAGCAACCGCGTCGTTTCATAAAGAAAAAGGAAAGCTCGTTACTTTGACCGCAGTTAATCCTCCAGCGAGATATGGAGCTGTTTCTGTGAACTCTGGGATTGTGACTAGCTTTTCAGAGAGAACGAGTTCTCCAGATTCTCTAATCAATGGAGGATATTTTCTGGTAAATCCTAACGTTTTTGAAACCTTAAACAGACTTTCAAATCCAAGTTGGGAGGTAGATGTCTTACCCAAACTTGCTATGGAAGGAAAACTTGCAGCATTTGAGCACACTGGATTCTGGTTTGCGATGGATACCCTAAGAGATAAAGAGCACCTGGAAAATCTCTTAGAGAGTGGGTCAGCTCCATGGTTGAGGTAGATAAAAACAAATCACGCCTGCGCGCAGAAAATCAAGATCAGACTATGAGGCTTGAAGGTTGTCGCCTAATTGATAACTTAAATTATGTAGACCATCGAGGCTCCTTCAAAAAGATACTACCGGTAGTAGATGAAATAGAGCTCAGTAATTTTCCTATTTGCCAAGTGAATATAAGTACCAATACCTTGGCAGGGACAATTAGAGGCCTTCATTACCAAGTCGAACCGTTTTTGGAAGCAAAGCTCATCTCTTGTATCAAGGGAAGCGTTATGGACGTTCTCTTGGATATGCGTCCCACCTCAGAAACGTATGGCAAATATGCTTCCTACCATCTAACTCCTGGCTCAGGGAGTCTCTTGGTTCCACCTTTAGTGGCCCACGGGTTTCAGTCTCTGGAAGATGAAACTACGCTTCTTTACCTACATTCAAATGACTATAGCCCCGATTACTCTCAAGGTGTGAATCCACTAGATCCTGGCATTGGGATAAGTTGGCCTTTGCCAATCACTTCTATTTCAGAATTAGATAGAAATTTACCCTCATTCTCAGAGGTGAAGAATTGACACACCAAAATTGTAGAAGTTGTGGTGCTAAAGATCTTATTGAAATACTTGACCTGGGGTTTGCTCCTCCATCAAACGCTCTCTTGAGCAAAGAGGATCTCTCAAAAGGCGAAATTCACTACCCCTTAGTCTTACTTTTCTGCCAAGAGTGCAAATTAGTCCAGACTAGGGATTTCCATTCTGGCGAAGCGTTATTTACTCCTGATTACCCATATCTATCAAGCACCTCTACCACTTGGATTAAACATTCACATCAGCTGGTTGATAGCGTAATTAAAGAATTTAGCTTAGATAGTAATAGCCTTGTCGCAGAGATTGCATCTAATGATGGTTATCTCCTCGATAGGCTTGCCCAAAAAGGAATTGCTGCCTATGGAATCGAACCTACGAAATTAGCAGCAGATATCTCTATCGATAAAGGACATCACGTTTATAACTGCTTCCTAAATCTTGATACTGCCTCACAAATAAAGAGCGAAAAGGGAGCAGCCGATATAGTTATTGCAAATAATGTGTTTGCACATGTCCCTGAGCTAAAAACTTTTACAGAAGCAGCAAAAATGCTCTTATCTGATAACGGAATTCTTATTATTGAAGTGCAATATTTTGGTAAACTATTAGAACATACTCTTTTTGACACTATTTATCATGAGCATTATTCATATTTCTCGGCTACATCTATTCGTAATTTACTAGACAGATACCAAATGGGTATTATTAAAATCGAACTTGTTTCAACTCACGGTGGAAGTATCCGTGTTTACGCAAAGAATAACTCAATAACTTCTAATTTTGAACATCTAATAACTCCAATAGTTGATTTAGAAGTTAAAGCTACTAATCTCAAGACCTTATCAAGGTTTCAAAAATCAGTAAATGCCTTAGAAAGAAAATTAGAGGAGTTCTTCTTTACTCAAGAAAGCGCTGGAAATATAGTCGCTGGTCTTGGCGCAGCAGCAAAGGGAAATACTTTAATCAATTTTCTTCGATTAGGAAGAGGAGATATCCAATATGTTTTCGATTCGGCTACATCTAAACAAGGAAAGTTTCTTCCTGGAAGCCATATCCCCATTTATCCTTTGAGTGATATTGCCAAATTTATTGAAATAGATTTATTCATTACTCTCCCGTGGAATATATCGCAAGAACTTGCCTATTCAGCACAATCGCTGCTTTCGGGCAAAGCAGTCATTTATCAGCTTCTCCCAGAGATTAAGCCTGTTGGTTAAAGGTAAAGAAAATACCCTCTTATACTCATTCGCCTGTTTAGAAATATCGCAAAAGTTTTTAGTATGCTTTGGGAATGCAGCACGTCGCAAAGTTTGTACTGATTGGTTTTGCTGAGACAGCGTCATTAAGTAAAAAACCGTATGAGATGCCTAGTGCCAGTTTTGTAAATAGACTTCGTGAGACTACTGGATTTCTTTTGTTCTCATGTAGCGAAGCAAGCGTATAGTCGTGAACAAAAAAATCTTTTACACCAAACCGTCAATAACTGAGCTGGAAATAAAATATGCAACAGATGCTGCAACGAATGGTTGGGGGGAAAATTGTTATGACTACATCATTCGATTTGAAAACGCATTTAGGGAGCACTTAGGTGTTAAGTATGCCATCGCAACGTCTAGCTGTACTGGAGCTCTACATATGGGTCTAGCCGCCTTGGGAATCGGCCCCGGTGACGAAGTTTTACTTGCTGACACAAACTGGATCGCTACAGCTGCGCCAATTGTTCATCTTGGAGCAAAACCTGTTTTTGTTGATATCTTGAGTGACACTTGGTGTATAGACCCCAAAAGAGTCGAGGAGGCCATTACTCCAAATGCGAAGGCCATCATTGTGACTCATCTTTATGGAAACCTATGTGAAATGAATCAATTATTGAGTATTGGAGAAAAATTCAATATTCCTATAATTGAAGATGCCGCCGAAGCCATCGGTTCTGTTTATCACGGCAAGCTAGCTGGTTCAATGGGAAAGTTTGGAACTTTTTCCTTTCATGGAAGCAAGACTATAACAACCGGAGAAGGAGGAATGTTTGTTACAAATGATTCCGAACTGTTCGAAAAGGTTTTAACATTGAGTAACCATGGGCGTAGGCGCGAACAGACTAAACAGTTCTGGGCTGAAGAAGTTGGTTTTAAATATAAACTTTCTAATATACAGGCTGCGATTGGTTGTGCGCAGTTGGAGCGTATAAATGGATTGGTTGGCCAAAAGCGGAAACTATTGGATGCATATAAAAAGAGGTTTTCCGCTTTTCCAGAAATTACAATTAACTCTGAACCCCCAGGGACTACAATTGGGGCTTGGATGCCAACAATAGTGTTTGCGCCTTCTACAAACATTGACAGCAGATTAATTGAATCTGAATTTAAAAAATATCAAATTGATGCTCGGCCTTTTTTCTGGCCTCTATCAAGTCTTCCCATGTTTATCCCACAAAAGCGTAATGTGGTTTCTTGGGATTTGCCAGGTCGCGCTATTAATCTTCCGAGCTATCATGATATTACGCCTGAACAAATTAATCTAGTATGTGATGTAGTCCAAGGACTACTCAATCTTTCTAAGGCATGAAAACGTGCAGAAAAGATAGCAAGTATGAAGGCAAGTAGAATTACCAATCTTGAGCTCATGTCTAGTTTGAGAAAACGAGCTATTTCCAAGCCTGAGGTGTGTTTGTTTCGCATCAGCTGACCATCTTAAGGACAACCAGAAAAAAGGGGTAAGTTTAAGGCTGTAGGATTAATGCATTAGATAATTAGTTTCTCAAGAAAAAGGAAGTGATATGTCCGATTTTGAAACTGAACGACAATTGATTGCCGATAATCTTTCGCTAAATGAAGACTTCACTAAGTCCTCAAGAGAGTGGATAAAGCAATCGGCCGAATTGAAGCAGTCTTACCTTTATGACTGGCTTGGGATACCAATCATACAAATTCCACAGGATATTTTTGCCTTGCAAGAAATAGTTTTTAAAGTGAAGCCAGACTTAATTATTGAAACTGGTATCGCTCGTGGCGGCTCTCTTCAATTAAGTGCATCTCTTTTAGCTTTATTGGACCTTGCTGATTTTCTCAACAATGATGGCCAGGGAAAAACCTTGCCTAAACGAAAAGTTGTTGGCATTGATGTCGAAATTCGATCTCATGCTTATGCCGCCATCGAGAATAGCTTTCTAAAACCTTGGATTGACATGATTGAATGTGATTCGACCGACGTCACGCTAATCCCAAAGCTCCAAAAACTAACAGAAAAATACGAAAAGGTGCTGGTCATTCTTGATAGTAATCATACTAAAGCACATGTGTCCAAAGAATTGGAATTATATTCTAAGTTTGTTACTACAGAGTCTTACTTGATTGTCTTCGATACAGTAATCGCCTTTCTAGATATTCAACTTCCAGGTAGAACTTGGGGGCCTGGGAATAGCCCGTTAGAGGCTGTCGAAGAGTTCTTGCTAAAAAATCCAGTATTTGAAATAGATCACTCGCTATCCTCAAAACTGGGCATCTCTTGTGCGCCAAATGGTTTTCTCAAGAGGAATTCAATTTAAGCAATCTGCACACTCCTTAAGCGAGGCTTCGCGAAGTGTATATTTGCCAAAATTTCAGATTTATGTTCTTGAAGGCCCGATAAACCTTAGACACTTACACGCCTAAAGGAACTTATCTTTTTTCAATTTCGTACTATTGAATCGTTAGGGATTGTTTATCCTTTCGTAGTATCTGGATTCTGGTGCACACCAAGACAGAATCCAACTAAGGTGAATGTTCTGTATGGCGGTAGGGAAAGGCCATTTTACTGTATTAGATTTTTTCTGAATTAGGACTTCCTAAGATAGATAAAGAAAATGTATTCTATTTTCAGGGTGACTAAAGCAACTCAACGTTTCTCACAATATCATCACAGAAATCTCATCGGTGCTCTCTTTAATTGAAGCTTTGAAACCACACAAAGAGTACAGAGACATTGCCCGCTCATTACTTTTTAGAACCTTCAAGAATATTTGAGACCCTGGAAAAGCTCCTTGCAGATGGGAAATCAAAGTGCTTAAAGGCTGCAACATTCGGACATTTGAGTCTATATCAGGTACTCTCATAATATTTGTTACTTCAACTCTATTGCTATCTATAATTTCATAACCCAAATGACCATATACGTATGCATCTTTGGCAGATGTTTTATAGATATAAATGAGAAAAATGAATTTGTTCTTTGATTTCAAGATATTTTCAAGGAATTTCTTGGTTGTGTCAACGTCACTCATCGAACTTGTAAGAAAACTCCCTTTATAGTGGTTGCGACTAATAGCTAAAAGTTCAAGCAGTTTCCTATTTTCTATATCCTCCAGCTGTAATGGACGAAGCTCCCCAATAGTGTTTGAAGTAGGGTCTTGGATTTGAATACTCACTTTACCAATTATAGATTAATGAGCTCCTTCAACTCCTTTACAAGTCGTGCTTGAGTTCCAATAGGCAGCCTATGCCTACTTATCGCTGTTCTTAGGCTTTCGCCGGGGCTGTAGAAGCACCCGACACATGGGAGGCCAGATCGATTCAAAATCCGTAATGCCAACTCGGAATGCTCTTCTATTAAGGAGGCTATATTCATATCCAAGATTCTATCTTCCCTTATATCAGCACACTCCTTTACCGGGTAAATTCTGAGAAAATCAGTACCTGTTTGTAGTGCTCGCATGAAGTTAGAGGGGTAAGACGTTGAGCTACGCGACCACTTTCCCCAGTAACCGATCGCAATATGGTCCCAGTTTAGACCCTCGTCACAAATGATTCTCCCGATGTACTCTGGAATTTCGACCTCAACTACGATGTCATCTATTGAATCAGAGTCTCTAAGGTCTACGCTAAAATCGTAACAATTACCTATTCGAATTTTGAATAAAACATTCTCAATGTTAAAAATGTTTTTTAGTGCCTTAAGTTCCTGGAACTTGCTATCTAAACGGTAAATTTCAAAGAATGATAAATTCGTAAATTCAGAAATCTCAGATTCAGGAGTAAAGACAGTATTTTCTACAATAGACCGCTGGGAATCTACTTTAATCACTGGTTCCATAAAGTCGTAAAATTCCCCAGGGTAAAGATTTAGTAATTGAGTATTAGTGTTCTGTTCTAGAATAGACTCTATTTCATCAAAACTAGTATGAGGAATCATCACTGCATACTTTGCGTGTGCTTTAAGATTGAGTCTCCAATGCCCCGCAAAGGGTAAGAAGTATGAAGCCTGATACCGGTCGCATAGATTGGCAATTCTATTCAACTTGGACTCTTTTTCATGTTTCAGTATTGAAACCTTGCGTTTGTCACTCAAGTTCTCCCATGTTAGCGGATAACCTGAGGCGCCTTGATCGAATGCGCACGCAAGCACGTCAATAGAGCTTGGAATTCTCTCCTCTTCAAAAGTAGCTCCTGCATCATTTTTATTAAGGACATAAAAATCATCAAAACTGTATAACACTATACTGTCTTCCCACGCTGAAGTAGGTTTTAAAAACTCAATAAATATTCCTTGTTGCAATTCTAATTTTTCCGAAAAATTACATGGAAAGGCATTGCGAAAGCCAAGTAATTTAAGTCCAGTGTCAATTATGTTACTCATGAATCGTGGGTAGTAAATAGGGGTCTCTTTATTCAAATGCTTTAGGGTTTCCAAATGAAAGTGATCAGGGTGGGGATGGGTAATAACGATAACATCAGCTTTTAAATCCTCGACTGAAACCAATGGAGGAGGCCACAGCTTCCATGAACCCCAATATGCATCACCAGTTATCCAAGGGTCAGTAATGATCGTAAAATTGTTCCAAGTTAGTTCTAAACACGCGTGTGAATGAACTTTGAGCATTGGGGGTTTTTTGGGGTTTAACTTTGATCTAGGTGCCTTACGTTGATCTGGTATTAAGACATAGTCTTGGTCAAATTTTATTTCAATCGTCCTTAATCCAAGTTCGCTCGAATTTTCGTTTATCCCATTGAAGGTATAACTCCAACCGTGTGTTGGGCACACCAATCTCTCTTCTCGTATTTGGATGGGATCACCCATATGGCTGCACTTATTTTCGTAAGCAGTAAGTAAGCCATTTTTGTCCTTATGTAAGAAGGCAACTATCTTATTCTCAAAATTAATCGGAGTTACTGTGTTGACATGCAAATCATGGCAACTAATACCTGAGTTAACCCATTTTGCGTCCACACCACATTGTACCAACTTCATGTTTCCCAAGAATAATTCTTCGAGCCGCCCATGAGAATCGAACTCATGACCTTCGCTTTACGAGAGCGACGCTCTACCGACTGAGCTAGGGCGGCGATGCTTTAAAGCTTCAAGCTTTGTAAGAATTAATCCAAGCGTACAA
>Ga0169931_10009665_pt1 | contig 13879 bp, 15 predicted proteins | sample Kivu_15m_20L_FD_129675 | JGI IMG/M metagenome (GOLD analysis project Ga0169931, IMG submission 129675) | Freshwater microbial communities from Lake Kivu, Western Province, Rwanda to study Microbial Dark Matter (Phase II) - Kivu_15m_20L... | ecosystem: Environmental > Aquatic > Freshwater > Lake...
CGCAATCGAAGGGCGTCTCAGGGTGGGGCATGGCCTCCAGCCGCTGGCGTGAGGTTTCGTCCAGGATGCGCCCGAGGTCGGGACGGGCGATGAAGGTGGCGCGATCGCGCGCCGCGCTGTGCAGCCACACGTGCTCCAGACCGGCCTCGTCGAGGCTTCGGGCGAGGCCGTCCTGGTCGAGTTCGAGGTGCACGGCGTCGCGTGCCCGGGCATGGGCCAGCTGGAAGGCGAGCAGGGGGGCGGTCGGCAGGCTGCCGCCGGCGCGACCGAGCCCGATGCGGGCGGCCGTCAGCTGGCGCAGGTGGTTCCAGGGGTCCGGACCGGCTGCGCCGGGCCGGGGGGCGGTGGGTGTCTTGCTCATGGCGTGGTGTCGGTCAGGCGGCGGGCGCGGCGAGAGCGAGCAGGCGGTGGGCCGGATCGGCCGGCAGCAGCCGCGCCTGCTCGTCGAGCACGCCCATGCGCAGTTGCCACGCCTCGAACTCGGGTGCCGGCTTCAGACCGAGGGTCTGGCGCAGGTACAGGGCGTCGTGGAACGAGGTGCTCTGGTAGTTGAGCATGATGTCGTCCGCACCCGGCACGCCCATGATGTAGTTCACGCCCGCGGTGCCGAGCAGGGTGAGCAGGGTGTCCATGTCGTCCTGGTCGGCGTCTGCGTGGTTGGTGTAGCAGATGTCCATGCCCATGGGCAGGCCCAGCAGCTTGCCGCAGAAGTGATCCTCGACCCCGGCGCGCACGATCTCGCGGCCGTCGAGGTATTCCGGGCCGATGAAGCCGACGACGCTGTTGACCAGCAGCGGCGCGAAGCAGCGCGCGAGACCGTAGGCCCGCGCCTCGATGGTCTGCTGGTCGACCCCGTGGTGGGCATTGGCGGACAGGGCGCTGCCCTGCCCGGTCTCGAAATACATGACGTCATCGCCCACGGTGCCGCGGCGCAGTTCCCGCGCCATGGCCTGGGCTTCCCGAAGCATGCCGGCGTTGACGCCGAAGCTGCGATTGGTGGCCTCGGTGCCACCGATGGACTGGAACACGAGATCCACCGGCACCCCCTTGCGCATCGCCTGCATGGTGGTGGTGACGTGCGTCAGGATGCAGGACTGCGTCGGGATCGCATAGGTCTCGATGATGTCGGCCAGCAGGTGGTTGAGTCGCGACACCTGCTCCAGATTGTCCGTGGCGGGATTGATGCCGATGACCGCGTCCCCGCTGCCGTAGAGCAGGCCGTCGAGCACGCTGGCGGCGATGCCGCGGGTGTCGTCCGTGGGGTGGTTGGGCTGGAGACGGCAGGACAGCCGGCCCGCCAGACCGATGGTGTCGCGGAACCTGGAGACCACCCGCACCTTGGAGGCTACCAGCACCATGTCCTGGATGCGCATGATCTTGGAGACCGCGGCCACCATCTCGGGCGTGAGTCCGCGTGACACGGCGGCGAGGGCCTCGCCCGTGGTCTCGTAGGCGAGCAGCCAGTCGCGCAGATCGCCGACGGTCAGGTGGGCGACCGGACGAAACGCCGCGGCATCGTGACCGTCGACGATCAGCCGGGTGATCTCGTCGCTCTCGTAGGGCACCACGGCCTCGCGCAGGAAGGTGTCGAGCGGCAGCGCTGCCAGCGTCATCTGGGCGGCCACGCGCTCTTCGGCGCTGGCGGCGGCGATGCCGGCGAGGCGGTCGCCGGAGCGGGCCGGGGAGGCCTTGGCGAGCAGGGACCGGAGGTCGTCGAAGCGGTAGGTGGTGGCACCCACGGTGTGGCGATGGACGGCCATGTGCAACTCCATTGAATGTGATTGCAAGGATGCCACCACGCCCGGGAAGGTTCCCGGGAATCCTTCACGATCGCGCCTGCCGGCCCTCAGCCGGTCGGCGGACGGCTGCCGGGCAAGCCCCCCGGTCGGCCATCGTGCGTGCGCCCGGCGCGCCGCGGCGGGAGGCTCTCCCCGGGGTGCCGCGGCGGCCGGAGGGGGGCGGCCAGGCGCTGCCAGGCCGCCATCACGCGGTCCGGGTAATCCGTACGGCGGCCGAGACTGCCGTTGTAGCGCGCCAGGGCCCGGGCGAGATCGCCCTTCTCGAGATCGAGGTAGTGCCGGAGGATGGTGCAGCCGTAGCGCAGGCTGGTGCGCAGGTGGAACAGGTTGTGGTCGGGCGTGCCGATGGTCCGCACCCAGAACGGCATCACCTGCATGAAGCCGCGGGCGCCGGCCCGGGAGACGGCATATTTGCGGAAATTGCTCTCCACCTGGATCAGTCCCAGCACCAGCAGGGGGTCGAGACCGGCGCGCAGGGCTTCGTAGTGGGCGGTCAGGAGGAACTCCTCGCGGCCCTCCACATCGGGCAGGCGGGCTGCGAGTCGTGGCGACAGGGCGGCTATCCAGGCCTGCGCGCCGGCATCGTCGCCGAAGGCGCTGCGGGTGACGCCTGCATCGGACACGCTGCGCTGCAGCCGCGCCTGCACCGACGCCGAGAGTGGTTCGTGGCGTTGCGCCCCCGCCTGTGCGGACAGCGGGACGATGGATGCCAGGACAGCCGCGGCTGCGAGGATCAGGCCAGCCGCTCGCGCACCCATGCGATCGCCCCGTCCACCGGCACCGGCTGCGCCTTCGGGTCGCGCCGGTGCTGCACCTCGACCTCGCCGTTCTTCAGGCCGCGGTCGCCCACGGTGACGCGCAGCGGAATGCCGGTGAGTTCCATGTCGGCGAACATCACGCCGGGCCGCTCGTCGCGGTCGTCGAGCAGCACCTCGAAACCGGCGGCCTCGAGCTCGTCGTGGAGGCGGTCGGCGGCGGCGCGCACCGCCTCGCTCTTGCGATAACCGATGGCCACCACCGCGACGTGGAACGGTGCCATGGCCGAGGGGAAGACGATGCCGCGCTCGTCGTGGTTCTGCTCGATGGCGGCGGCCACGATGCGCGACACGCCGATGCCGTAGCAGCCCATCTCCATCGGCCGGGTCTGGCCGGCGTCGTCCAGGAAGCCGCAGTCCATGGCCTGCGAGTACTTGGTGCGCAGCTGGAACACGTGTCCCACCTCGATGCCACGGCAGATCGACAGGCTGCCACGGCCATCCGGGCTGGGGTCGCCCTCGACCACGTTGCGGATGTCGAACACCGCCGGCAGTGGCAGATCGCGCTCGAAGTTCACGCCGGTCAGGTGGTAGCCGGCGTCATTGGCGCCGCAGGCGAAGTCGGCCATGCCGGTCACCGCGCGGTCGGCCACCAGACGCACGCTGTCGGGCAGTCCGATGGGGCCGAGGTAGCCGGCGCGCGACCCGGTGTGGCGCACGATCTCCTCTTCCGTGGCGAAGCGGAACTCGCCCAGGCCCGGGACCTTGGCGAGCTTGACCTCGTTGAGCTGGTGATCACCCCGCAGCAGGGCGATGACCAGCTGGTCATCGTGCATCAGGGCTATGCACTTGAGGATGCGCGCCGCGGGCAGGCCGAGGAAGTCGGCGACGTCCTCGATGGTCTTGCGCCCCGGGGTCTCGACCTTCGCCATGGGCTGGGTGGCGGAGGGACGTCCCTGGGCCGGGGCCACGGCCTCCGCGAGCTCGACGTTGGCGGCGTAATCGGACTCGGGGCAGAAGGCGATCGCGTCCTCGCCCGAGTCCGCCAGCACGTGGAACTCGTGCGAGCCGGTGCCGCCGATGGCGCCCGTGTCGGCCGCCACGGCGCGGAAGCGCAGGCCCAGCCGCGTGAACACGCGCGCGTAGGCGTCGTACATATTGCGGTATTCGCGCTGCAGATCCTCGAACGAGGTGTGGAAGGAATAGGCGTCCTTCATCACGAACTCGCGCGCCCGCATGACCCCGAAGCGCGGCCGGATCTCGTCGCGGAACTTGGTCTGGATCTGGTAGAAGTTCACCGGCAGCTGGCGGTAGCTGCGGATCTCGCGGCGCGCGATGTCGGTGATCACCTCCTCGTGCGTCGGCCCGAAGCAGAAATCCCGCTCGTGCCGGTCGCGGATCTTCAGCATCTGCGGGCCGAACACCTGCCAGCGGCCGGTTTCCTGCCACAGCTCGGCCGGCTGCACCGCGGGCATGAACACCTCGACCGCGCCGGCGCGGTTCATCTCTTCCCGCACCACCGCCTCCACCTTGCGCAGCACCCGCAGGCCCAGCGGCATCCAGGTGTACAGCCCGCTGCCGAGCTTGCGGATGAGGCCGGCGCGCAGCATGAGGCGGTGACTGACCAGCTCCGCCTCGGCGGGAGCTTCCTTCAGGGTGGAGAGGAAGAAGCGTGAGACTCGCATCGGATGGGTTTTGCCAGGAGAATTGAAGTTCGGCGGTCGTGGTCCGGCAGGTCGCGGCCGGGCGCATCGCAGGCCGGTGACGGATGTCGGTTCGTCCGCAAAGGCCGGATTCTAACGGGCAACCCCCCACCATGGCTTTGTTTTCCGGATCGCGCGGCGGTCGCACGCGAGGCGCGGACGAGGTCCACGTCAGCGAGAAGGCCGGCATCCGTTACCTCCATCTCGGCAGCGACACGGTGCAGAGCGCCATGCGCATTGCCGCGCCCCACGAACTGGTCCTGTCCTACACGCGGGCCATGATGGGCTTCCTGCTGTTTCACCCGGAGCCGAGGCACGTCCTCATGATCGGCCTGGGCGGGGGCTCGCTGGCCAAATACCTGTTGCACACCTTTCCCTCTGCCAGCGTCACGGTGGTGGAGAACCACCCCCGCGTCATTGCCGCCGCCCACGCCCAGTTCATGGTGCCGCGGGACGACCCGCGGCTGTCGGTGCTGCTGGGCGATGGCGTTTCCCACGTGCGCGCCTACCCGGGGTGTTGCGACGTGCTGATGGTGGACGGCTTCGACGCCCAATCCCAGGTCGAGGCCCTCGCGACCGAGGACTTCTACGACCAGTGCCGGCTCGCTCTGGAGCCGGGCGGGGTGCTGTCGGTGAACCTGTGGAGCAGCGACAGCCGTTTCGACACGTTCCTGCAGCGCATCGAGCGCGTGTTCTCCGGCCAGGTGGTGTGCCTGCCGGCCGAGCGCAAGGGCAACGTCGCCGTGTTCGCCGTCCGCGGACGCGTGCCGGTGACGCGCTGGGACCGCCTGCGCGAACGCGCCCGCGCCCTGGAGCCGGCCACCGGCCTCGAACTGCTGCAGTTCGTCGGCCGCCTGGGCGAACTCAACCCGCACAGCGAACACCGCCTGCTGCTCTGAACCAGCTGCGGGGTCGGACCTCGAACACCCGTTGAAACAAAAAGAAAAACACCCGAAAAATGCTGGATTTCGAGCGTTAGAAGGTCATTTTCGGGGGTGTTTTGGGCGAGCTCTGCCCCGGGTCCGGCCGGCTCGATCGTCCAGGGGCGTCACGCCCGCGCGTTCCTGCCAGGTCGCTTCGCAGCCCATCCGAACTCCAGCGCGGACGTGAGCAGGGCCAGCGCCAGGACCGCGAGCACCGGCTGTCCCAGGGCGAGCACCGGAACCGCGGCCACAAGCAGGGTGCCGTGCAGCACGAGCATGCGCCCGTGCGCCTCGCGCAGTTGCGCCCGCGGCGTGGAGCCGCGCCACGCTTGGGCGGGCAGCCATTGGAAGAGAAAGGCGCCCGCCTGGATCGCCACCAGACCGGCGATGCTCCAGCCCATGCCCTCTTCCGCCACGACAACGTCCCTGACCTGCCGCACCAGCTGGTCCATGTCGTGCCGGGGCTCGGTACCCGAGCCGATCAGGTCGTGCAGCGCAAACAGCGCGAAGATGAACAAGCCGTGCACCAGACAGAACAGCGCATGCAGCGGGACGAAGGCGATCGCTGCGGCCGACTCACGCCAGTCTTGCCGGTCGCGCGTCGCCCAGGCGCAGACGAGGGCCTTGAGCGCCGCGATGGCGCCGGCCACAACGTTCTCGATCCAGAAAAAGACCAGCAGGGGCAGTGCCGCCCAGCCATCGAACAGGACGCCCAGGACGGGGATGACATTGGCCGCGATGCGCCAGCCGATGCCGGGCCGATGCCGGAGGCCACCCTCGCGGACCCGGTTCATGTCTGTCCACCACCGCCCGAATGTGTCCCCTGGCGATCCAGCGCCCTCGCGTTCATGCGCGCAAGCGGGCCGCCCCACCGGCCCGCCACCAGTGCCGCGAGCAGGCGCGGCACCGGTGGCACACGGGACACCGGGGCGAGAAACCAGTCCCGCAGCCACGCGATGGTCGTGCTGTCGGACTGGTAGGCGGGAGTGAACACGCGCGAGATGACCTGGTACAGGCGGATATGCGGCTGGCGCATGCGCACGTAGGCCTGCAGGGCGGCGCCGCGGTCCGCGTGATGCGCCAGCGCCAGCGACAGGGCATAGGCATCCAGCAGGGCCATGTTGGCCCCCTGTCCCAACTGGGGTGAAGTGCAGTGCCAGCTGTCGCCGACGTGGACGCATTCCCGCGACACGGGCGACGCCAGGGTCCGATGGGCGTATGCGGCGAACACGAGGTCCTCGTGGCCGCGTATCTGCTGCAGCAGCGGTGCCGTGCGTGGCCAGAGCGCCCGCACCTCGTCCTTCCAGGCTTCTATGGAACCGGCGCGCCACGCGTCACGCCGGTCGTGTCGCAGGCTCCAGAAGAACGCCGCCTTGGGGCCATCCTGACCGGGCAGCCGACCGATCGGCATGACGCCGGCCATCTTCCGCGCTGCGTCGTAACACTGCTCCAGTGCCGCGGGATCGAAGCCCTCGCGCCACTCGAGGCTGGCCCAGAGCGCGCCGTAGGGAAGGTTGGCTCGCGGCATCTCGGACAGGGGCGAGCGGGTGCCGAGGGCGTCGATCACCAGGTCGAAGCGCGCGCTGTTCCGGCCATCGGCAAAACCGAGCCGCCCGCCCGAGGCGGAAACGACGTCGTGACCACTGGCGAATTCCACGCCGCAGGCGAGGGCGGCGTCGAGCAGCACCTGGAACAGCGCGCCGCGATGCACGGCCAGCCCGCAGGGTCCGCCGGACCTCCGCGGGTCGTAACGCACATCCAGCACCACACGTCCGCCGCTCGTGCCGTGCAGCCGCTCGATGCGCGCCCCCAGGGCGGCCATGCGTCCGTGCAGCCCCATGGCCTCGAGGATATGCAGGCCGACCGGCTGGAGGATGAGGCCGGAACCCACGGGCGCGGGTCGCGGAGCCTTGTCGAACACCACCGCCTGCCACCCCTGCGAGCGCAGCAGGATGGCGCAGGCCAGCCCTGCGACGCCGCCACCCGCGATCGCGACGCTGCTCATGGCCAGCGGGCCTGCCAGCCCCGCACACGATGGGCCATTTTCATCGGTGGCGGGCCGTGGCGGGTGGCGGAGGGCGGCACGGAACGCTGCCGCCCGCAGGTTGGACAGCATCCGGGGTGGCCGCACCGGTTTGCGCGCCCCCCGAGGGCTCGGCCGAGATGAGCTTGCCCGGCGGCTCATCCCTGGCAGGCGTATCGGGACCGATGGAGGGGCTGCAAGGCATCTGCGGCGGGGACCCTGAGGATGACAGTGGCCCCAGTATAGGGGCCGGGCGCGCCGCCGCGCGCGTTCCCTGTGCCGGGCTTTTGTGGAAGAATCCAGTCATCACAACGTAATACTCGAGAACGATCCATGATCGATCGTGACGGCTACCGTCCCAACGTCGGCATCGTGCTCGTCAACCCCAGGAACGAGGCTTTCTGGGCCAAGCGCGTGCGCGAGCACGCCTGGCAGTTTCCCCAGGGCGGCATCAAGCAGGGGGAGACGCCCGAGGTCGCGATGTACCGCGAGCTCCACGAGGAGGTGGGCCTCGACCCGTTCCACGTGCAGGTGCTCGGGCGTACGCGCGAGTGGCTGCGCTACGACGTGCCGCGGCACTGGGTGCGGCGCGAATCACGGGCGCACTATCGCGGCCAGAAGCAGATCTGGTTTCTCCTGCGCCTGACCGGGCGCGACTCCGATGTCTGCCTGCGCCGCTCCGAGAAGCCCGAGTTCGACGCCTGGCGCTGGACGGACTACTGGGTCCCGCTCGATACCGTGGTCGAGTTCAAGCGCGAGGTCTACTCCCAGGCCCTGTCCGAACTGAGCCGCCACCTGTCGCTGCGACCCGACCCGGGCTGGCCGTCGGGCATGTCGGGGAGCCCGCTGCTGCAGGCCTGAGAGACGTCTCGCAGTCCTTCAGCCCGCCGCGATGCGCGGCAGCGAGGGCGCGTCGGTCGCGGTGCTGTCCATCAGCACCACCAGCAGGTCACCCCTGGTGCGCCAGGCTGCCGCGACGTCCGACAGCAGGTCGGCCAACATACCCGGAGCCGAGGGATCCTCGGCTGCGAGAGCGTCTACGCCCGAGAGGCCCAGCACGACACCCGCCGGGCCCGGGCACAGATCGATCAGGCTTTCCTCGAGCGCATCCCAGTTGCCACCGAACCACGACGGGAAGCCGAAGGCCTGGGCGAATCCCTGCATCAGCGCGGCGCGGCTGGTGATGCCGGCGATGCGTACCAGCCGGGGACCGGATCCGGCCGGCCAGTCAGCCGGCAGCGGGTCAAGGCACCGATACACGCCGCCGGCGCGGGTGCGCAACACCTCGTCGATGTCGGTCCGGTTCAAGGCTCGCCTCCTGTGCGGCACGGGCAGCGGCGCATCACCGGCCCGCGTCCTCGATGCGTCTGAAACTGGTGTAGTGGTCGGCCGTCCAGTAGAACTCCTCGCCGCCACCGGCCACGATGCGCCGCGCGCCCCGGTCGTGGCTGCCAGGCGTCGGAACGGTGTACTCGCGATACCAGCCGCGCGTTCGGGGCGGGAGGCGGCGCTCGCGATTCGAGAACACGGCGCCGTCGCGCCAGTAGGGGGAGGGACCCCCGCGGCGGATCAGTTCGAGCGTGACCCGGGCCTCGGGCGGCAAGGCCTCCAGGCGCACCGCTGAGGGCGGCTCGGCCAGGGGCGGCCGCGGGCGCTCACCGGAGGCGAACGGCGCGAGCAGCAGAAGCAGGCAGGCGAGCAGCGCCCGCGTCAGAAGATCCATGCAGTCGCTGCGCTCAGGGGCGGGGCGCCGCCAGGTCCGGGCCTGCGGCCGGGTGCCCCAGCCGGCGCACCGCCACGTGATTCCCGGTCACCCCTGGTGCCATACCACGGCCTCGCCGCTGGCCGTCCAGCGCTCGAAGTGCGCGCCGAACACGGCCTCGACGCTGTTGCGCCTGACCTTGAAGGTCGGGGTGATGAGTTCGTTGTCCACCGTCCAGGGCTCCGTGGTCAGGACCAGGCAGTCCATCTGCTCGTGGCGGTCGAGCGTCTCGTTCACGGTCTTCAGGTGCCCGGCCAGGGAGTCCGCCAGCGCGCGGCGCCCCTCCGGACTGGCGGCCTGCTGCGCGGCCACGGCGTTGAGCATCACCAGTGCCAGCGGCTGGGCCAGATTCGCGCCGGTGACGCAGCAGGCCTCGATCGCCGAATGCGTGGCCAGGCGATCCTCGATCGGGGCCGGCGCCACGTACTTGCCCTTGCTGGTCTTGAACAGGTCCTTCACACGGCCGGTGATGCGCAGATTGCCCTCCGCGTCGAGTTCCCCCTTGTCCCCGGTATGCAGCCAGCCGTCCTCCGTGAAGGCCTCGCGGGTCAGTTCGTCCTCACGGTAGTAGCCGAGCATGAGCCCCGGGCTGCGCATCTGGATCTCGCCGCTGGCCGGGTCCAGACGCGACCCCACCCCGTCGAAGGGTAGGCCGACGGTGCCGGGGCGCTGACGGCCCGGCAGGGTGCAGTGGCTGATGGCGCAATTCTCCGTCATGCCGTAGATCTCAACGATCTCCAGGCCCAGCCGCGCATACCAGCGCAGCAGGTCCGTCGGCATGGGCGCCGCGCCGCCCCCGGCAAAGGCGCAGGCATCCAGACCCAGCGCGGCGAGGATCTTCCGGCGGACGATGCCGCCGACGATGGGCAGGGACAGCAGCAGGTCGAGCTTCTTCTGCGGCAGCTTTGCCAGCACACCCTGCTGGAACTTGACCCACAGCCGCGGCACGCTGAAGAAGGCGGTCGGGCGCGCGCGCTGGAGATCCGCGGTGAAGGTGTCCAGGCTCTCGGCGAAGAAGACGTGGAAGCCGAGAGCCAATTGCCCGTGCTCCACCAGGGTGCGCTCGGCGACGTGTGCGAGCGGCAGGTAGGACAGCATGCGCGACTCGCCGTCCACTGCGGTGATGCGCCGCAGTCCGGACTGCACGCCCCATGCGAAGTTTGCGAAGCTGTGCATCACGCCCTTGGGCATGCCCGTGGTGCCCGAGGTGTACATGATGGTGGCGAGGTCGTCGCCGTCGCGCACCGGCCGCCCCGGCAGCGGGGCGACGCCGCCGGTCACGTCGTCCCACATCGGGTAGCGCTGGCGGGCGTCCTCGGGGGACAGCGGATGGCTGATGCAGGCCACGCCTTCGGAAATGCCGGCCCGCATGGCGTCCCAGCCGTCGAGCTTGCCGACGAACAGCACCCGGGCGCCCGAGTGCTCGAGGATCTGGCGGATGGTGGAGGCTGCCAGCGTGGGGTAGAGCGGCACCGAGACAGCGCCGGCGAGCCAGATGGCGTAGTCGCTCATCATCCAGTGGGCGGTGTTCTTCGACAGTATCGCCACCCGGTCGCCATGCCCCACGCCGAGGGCCTGCAGGTGGGTGGCCATTCGGCGCGCCTGATCAGCCACCTCGCGCCAGGTGAAGTCGCGCACCACGCCACCGCCCATGGGCTGGGTGAAGGCCACCCGGTCGGGCGTGGTGCTCTCCCAGTGGAACAGGCGCTGAAGGGCCAGCGCATCGTCGTCGACGGAACGGCTCATGCTCGACCTCCTGGCGCCGGGGCGCTTGCCGCTTTGGCAGGGATGGGGGTGGCGCCGAAGCGCACTTCAGGGGAGGATAGCCAGTCCTCCACGAACGCCGCAACCGCCGCGATCGCAACGGGTGTGGCGCGCGATCGACCGCGGGGTCAGTCCCCGACCGACAGCACGATCTTGCCGACGTGGGTGCTGGATTCCATGAGGCGGTGCGCGTCGGCGGCCTGTTCGAGCGGGAACACCGAGTGGATCACCGGCTTGATGGTGCCGGCCTCGATCCTGGGCCACACGTGCTGGCGCAACGCGTCCGCCACCGCGGTCTTGTATTCGACCGAGCGCGGGCGCAGCGTCGAGCCGGTGACGGTGAGGCGACGGTAGAGGATGTCGCTCATGTCGAGCGTGGTCCTGCTGCCGCCGAGGAAGGCGATGAGCGACAGTCGTCCGTCGGCGGCGAGGCACTTGAGCTCACGCGGGACGTAATCGCCACCCACCATGTCGAGGATGACATCCACGCCCTTGCCGCCGGTCAGTTCCTTCACCACCGCGACGAAATCCTCTTCGCGGTAGTCGATGCCGCGCTCCGCCCCCAGGACTTCGCAGGCGCGGCATTTGTCGCGGGTGCCCGCGGTGGCGAAGACGCGGTGCCCGAAGGCGCGCGCCATCTGGATGGCGGTCACGCCGATGCCGCTCGAGCCGCCCTGTACCAGCAAGGTCTCCCCGGGCCCCAGACGGGCGCGGTCGAAGACGTTGATCCAGACCGTGAAGCAGGTCTCCGGCAGCGAGGCCGCCTCGATCATGCTCAGGCCGTGGGGCACCGGCAGGCACTGGCCGGCGGGCGTGGTGCAGTAGCCGGCGTAGCCGCCGCCGGGCGTGAGGGCGCACACCGCGTCGCCCACGCGCCAGCCGGTCACGCCCTCGCCGACGGCGGCCACCGTGCCGGCGACTTCAAGGCCGGGGAGGTCGGATACACCCGGTGGCAGGGGGTACAACCCCTGGCGCTGCAGCACGTCCGGCCTGTTGACGCCCGCCGCGGCAACACGGATCAGCACCTCGCCGGCGCGCGGCGAGGGTGGTGGACGGCGTCCGGGACGCAGCACTTCGGGGCCGCCCGGCTGGGCGATCTCGACCACGGGCATGTCGGCGGGCAGGGCGTTCATCAGAGGCTCTCCTGGATGGGCAAGGGCGCGGACCCTGAGGAAAGGGTGCGCGCGCGACGGACGCATTGTATCGGTGTCCCCGTCGCACCCATCGTGCGGATGCGGCGGACGTGCGACCTGGAGCCTCCTGCGGCTATGATCCGGCGCAACTGCACCGGCCTGTCCGGTTGCGCCCTCTTCGTACATGCCGGCGGTTCCGCCGCCTCGGAGGTCCAATGGTTTACCTGATCATCGGTCTCGTGCTGTTTCTCGGCGCCCACTCGGTGCGCATCTTCGCGGACGACTGGCGCAGCGCCCGCATCGCCGCCATGGGCGAGGGGGCCTGGAAAGGGCTGTACTCCCTGGTCTCGGGTGTCGGCCTGGCGCTCATCGTCTGGGGCTATGGGCTGGCGCGGGAGGCACCGGTCGATCTCTGGCATCCGCCACGCGGCTTGGGACATCTGACGGCCCTGCTGACGGTCCCGGCCTTCGTGCTGCTGGCGGCGGCCTATGTGCCGGGCAACCACCTCAAGACGGCCATCGGCCACCCGATGGTGGCGGGCGTGAAGCTGTGGGCGCTGGCGCACCTGCTGAGCAACGGTCGGCTCGCGGACGTGATCCTGTTCGGCGCCCTGCTGGCATGGGCGGTGGCGGACTTCGCGGCGGCCCGACGCCGCGACAGGGCCGGGCGCACGCCGCGGCCGGCGGCCACCATGGGCCGAACCCTCGTGGCGGTGGTGGTCGGTCTGGTCGCGTGGGCCGCGTTTGCCTTCCACCTGCACGCGAGCCTCATCGGCGTCCAGCCGCTGGGCTGAGACCGTCAGTCAAGGGCGGGGCGCGCCACGGCCAGCCATCCGGCCGCTCGGGCGCCTCAAACCTGCACCGACCAGGGGCCTTGCACGAGTTCGGCCTCGTCGTCGCCAGGCCAGGGTGGCATGGTGACGCCGACGGCTTCGAGCGGTGAATCGCCGAGGTTGCGGAACTGGAAGCGGGTCCCGTGCGGCAGCGAGATGCAGGTGCCGGGCTCCACTGCGGTGATCTCCTCTGCCGCGGCATCCTGGCGCCAGATCTCGCCGTGTCCCGACGTGAACAGCCACAACTCCCCGACGCTGCGGTGCACCACGGCCCGCGAGCACGTGCCGGGAGGCAGACGGAAGCGCGCCATCGAGCCGCCGGGGAGCCTGAGCAATGGCAGGACCTCGGATCCATCGGGCGCGGTTTCCACCCTCGCATCGCGCAGGTGAAGCGTCGCGAAGCCGGACGGGAGGGGGGCGCCGCTCACCCGCCAGGCCCGCCGGGTGCGCGGAGAATTCCCGTCACTTGCTCTCCAGCGCGCGGTCCGTGCATTCCTTGATCGCCACCCAGCCGTTGCGGCCCGCGAGCGCGATGCAGCGCTCGACGACCGCCTGGCTGGACGGGGGGTAGCCTTCGAGTTCCCTGGCCGCGGGCAGATCGCGCCGGATGCATTCATGCACGGCCTCCTCGCCCCATTCGCCCATGCCGTGGATGCAGCTCGAGGGCACCAGGGTGGCGTAGTCCGCGGCCGACACGGCAGTGGACAGCATGCAGGCGAGCATGAGGGACGGGCGACGGGCGTTCATGGTGATGCGCCGGTGACAGGATCCGGGGGCCGGTTGCTCCGGCGGGATGCGCGGACGCCACGCCGTCCGCCTGCGTCCGGACTCCGGGGCGGGGAGGCGAGTCCGGGCCGCGAAGCGGAGCGGAAGGGAAGGTGCAGGGTCTTCACCGCGGCTGGTCCGCCCGCTCGACCGTGAGGGAGGGCGCGTTGCGCGAGTCGGTCTCCGCCATGGCGCCGTGCCGCAGGGGGTTGGGCCCCCAGACCATGGGCAGGTCGCGCTTGCGCGCGCGGCCGAGGTCCTCGAGATGCCGGGCCGGCGCCATCTCCCAGGCGTAGTCGGCGAGACGTCGCGTGAGGTCCTGCACCAGGGTGGGATTGCGCTCCGCCGCGTTGTCCTCCTCGCCGGGGTCGTGCGGAATGTCGTAGAGCTCCACCCGCGGCGGGAGCGTAGCGTGGAAG
>Ga0169931_10009668_pt1 | contig 13877 bp, 11 predicted proteins | sample Kivu_15m_20L_FD_129675 | JGI IMG/M metagenome (GOLD analysis project Ga0169931, IMG submission 129675) | Freshwater microbial communities from Lake Kivu, Western Province, Rwanda to study Microbial Dark Matter (Phase II) - Kivu_15m_20L... | ecosystem: Environmental > Aquatic > Freshwater > Lake...
AAGTAGTGTTCTGCTCGGGGTCGAGCACTTCTAGCAGCGCTGATGAGGGGTCGCCCCGGAAATCTTTGCCTACTTTGTCTATTTCATCCAGTATGAATACCGGATTGCCCGATTTGGATTTTTTCAGCGACTGAATGATGCGGCCCGGCATGGCACCTATGTAGGTCTTCCGGTGACCGCGTATTTCTGCCTCGTCGTGCAGGCCGCCCAGACTCATGCGCACGTACTTGCGCTTGAGCGCCCTGGCAATGCTGTTGCCCAAAGATGTTTTGCCCACACCCGGAGGACCCACCAGGCACAGAATAGGCGCCTTCATGTCGCCCTTCAGTTTCAGCACGGCCAGGTGCTCCAGTATGCGCTCCTTTACCTTGGTGAGGCCATAGTGGTCTTTGTCGAGCACCTGCTTGACTTTCTTCAGATCGAAGTTGTCTTTGGTGAAATCACTCCACGGCAAATCAAGCAGCGTCTCGAGGTAGTTCAGTCCGATAGCATACTCGGCTACCTGCGGGTTCACGCGGCGGAGTTTGTTGATCTCTCTCGCGAAAGTGTCAGCCACGTTTTTGGGCCATTTTTTCTTCATGGCCCGTGCAATCAGCACGTTGATTTCCTCCTCCTGCGGATTTTGGCCCAGTTCTTCCTGAATGGTTTTCAGCTGCTGGTTGAGGAAGTAGTCGCGCTGCTGCTTCTCTATGTCGGTTCGTACCTTGTTCTCAATCTTGTCTTTCAGCTCCAGTAACTGCAGCTCGGAATCCATGTACTGCAGAATATGACTGGCCTTCTCCTTGAGGTTGTCAAGCTCCAGAATTTCCTGTTTCTGACTGAGCTGGATACCCAGGTTGGAAGAGATGAAATTCAGCAGAAAGTTGTCGTTGTTGATGTTCTTGAGCATCACAACGGCCTCCGATGGAATCTGTGGCGACAACTCAATAATCTGGCGGGCTGCATCGCGCACGCTGCTGATGAGCGCCCGGAACTCCAGCTTGTTTTTGATCGGATCGTACTCCAGCGTGATGACGCGACCAAGCATATAGGGCTCCTCGGTCTCTATCTCTTCCAGCATGAAGCGCTTGCGCCCCTGAAGAATTGCCGTGGTAGAGCCATCGGGCATCTTCAGTAATTTCAGTATGCGGGCAATAGTACCCACCTTGTACAGATCTCTCGATGTGGGAGATTCGATTTTAACGTCTTTTTGCGACAAAACGCCGATATACCTGCTTTCTTCATAGGCCTTTTGTACAGCACGGATACTCTTGTCGCGCCCAACGGTGATAGGGGTGACAATGCCGGGGAACAACACGGTGTTCTTCAGTGGAAGTATGGGGAGAATGTCGGGAAAAACCTCGCCGACTTTTTCGTCATCTTCTTCCAGTGAGAAAAGAGGAACGAAATCGGGCTCGTCGTCCGACTGATTTGTCATCAACCAATTATCGAACATATTCATATTGTCTCAGAAATCTGATTTTAAGGTTTCGGGTGAATTGGACTTGTAACGGTAAAAACAGCCGAATAATTCCAAGGTCTGAGAATTTCACCCCACAATAATAGGGCTAAAAGTCCGGAAATTATCCGTCACCCCTCAAGTAAATTGATATTTGTGTCAGAATGGCAACATTCCGAATCACAAATGCCGGAATATCTTATTGTCAATTAACCTGCCAGCCAGCCCAAAGCGGCCTTTTTGGCAGATTTTGCTGCGCCAGCCTGACAAAAGGGCTGTTCAGGTGGTGATAAACCGGGCAAAATCGTACAGCGAGTCGAAGACAAAGTCGGGTGCAACGCTGCTTTTCTCCGCAGCTGCATCGGCATTGCCCCTGATAAAGACTTTCCGGAATCCCATTTTATCGGCAAATTCCATGTCCGAGTGCGCATCGCCTGCCATCCAGGTGTCTTCCGGAGTGATATCCGGAAAATCCTGCAGTGCCATCCAGGCCATGCCGGTCGCCGGCTTTCGGCAGGAGCATTGCGCCGACTTCAGGTGCGGACAGTGATAAATGGCATCAATCCTTCCGCCGGCTTGTTCGACAATGCCGAGCATATACCGGTGTACTTCCGCCAGTTGTTCTTCATCCATCAGTCCTTTCCCGATACCCTGCTGATTGGTCACAACTATGACGGGGTGGAAAACTTCCGACAGCAGTCGTATGGCCTCCGCAAAGCCCGGAGCGGGCTTGAATGTCTCGGGCGATGTCACGTAATCTCCCGGCAGGCGCTCGTTGATTACGCCGTCGCGGTCCAGAAAAAGTGCCTGCATATTGCTATTTCAGGGGTTTGTGAGTCTGCCCGCGCGCCGGATTTTCATGGCGCAAAAGCTGCTCCTTGATGTCCAGTCCGTAAAAGTATCCGTGCAGGGCTCCCGACCGGGCAATTACCCGGTGGCAGGGTACAATGATGGCAAATGGATTGCTTCGGTTGGCCATACCCACGGCTCTGACCGCCTTCGGACTGCCCGCTTTTTCTGCCATGTCGGAGTAGGAGGCGGTGCTCCCAAACGGTATTTTCAACATTTCCGTCCATACTTTCCGGAAAAATACCGGTTTTCCGCTCCAGTCCATCAGCAAGTCAAATTCCCGTCGGTCGCCGCTGAAGTATTCTGACAATTGCCGGGCGCAGACTGCCACCGGATGATCCTGTGGAAGCCCGGAGGCAGCAGAAACGGAGTCCGTTTCCACCCGCCTGACAGAACGGATGCCCGCTGTGCTGCCCGTGATTTCGAGTACACCAATGGGGGAAGACGTTTGCAGACAAACCTGTCCGGCCGGAGCGATTTCCGTGGATGTGTTTTTCATCTTTTGGCTTTAAAAAAACGTTTCATCAGATCGGCACACTCCGCCTCGAGTATGCCCATTTCCAGTTTCGTTTTGGGGTGCAGGAGCGACTTGCCGCCGTACAGCATAAAGCCCCGCTTCTCATCGGAAGCACCATAGGCTACGCGGCCAATCTGCGCCCACGCGAGCGCGCCGGTACACATCAGGCAGGGCTCCAGCGTGACGTACAGCGTGCAGTCGGGCAGGTATTTGCTGCCCAGATGACTGGCAGCGGCTGTTATGGCCATGATTTCCGCGTGAGCGGTCACATCGGTCAGTTGCTCTGTCTGGTTGTGCGCCCGCGCGATGATTCTGTTTTCACTCACAATGACGGCCCCGACAGGCACCTCGCCGGCCTCGTAAGCCTTCTCGGCTTCCGCAAGCGCCTGCTTCATATAATAGGTGTCGGAATAAACACTCAGCATATCACAAAGATAGTCCGATACTTTGAAACTTTGCCACCGGCAGAGAATCCTGAACAAGCTCGTAGTGGTCGTCTTATAGCAAAACCCGCGTTTTTTGTTGCCCGATACGGATCAGGTCGTATAAAACCCTTAATTATGCGCAAAAATATTTCATGCATTCCTGAAAACAACCTTCCACAATGACTCGCTTCTCCTTTCTCGTACTTACGCTGTGCCACTTTGTCCTCTCCGCTTCCGCTCAGGTGGTGGTGAATGAATACTCCTGCGCCAACTGGCGCAACCTGCTCGACTATTACGATGAAACGGAAGACTGGATTGAATTGTACAATCAGGGAACTGCAGCAGTAAATCTGACGGGCTATCATCTGAGCGATGATGAAACGGAACCGCTGAAATGGGCATTTCCCGCCAATGTCAGCATTGAACCCGGCGGATTTCTCCGGGTGTGGTGCTCCGGCCGGGGTATTAAGGATCCGCAAGGCAACCTTCACACCAGCTTCAAACTTTCCCAGACCAAAAATAATCGCGAACATATTGTATTTTCCAGTGCCTCGGGTGCCATACTGGAAGATATCGAAATCGCAAAGACACAGGTTCACCAGTCGAGAGGCCGTTTCCCCAACGGCAGTTCCAACTGGTATATTTTTACTGAACCTACGCCCGGGGTACTCAATACGAATGCCGGTTATGCCATCGGCTACGCGCCGAGGCCGTCTTTCAGTCTGCCTGCCGGTTTCTATCCCGGACCAGTCACGGTTTCCATCACGATTTCCGATCCATCGGCTCGTGTTTACTACACTACCGATGGCACAGAGCCCGATAACTCATCGCCTCAGTACGGCGGCCCCGTCAGTATTTCTCAGACAACGGTGCTCAAGGCGGTGGCCTACAGCCAGAATAACCTGCTTTTGCCGGGCTTCACCCAGTATGCTACCTATTTTATCAACGAGCAACACACCCTGCCGGTGGTATCTGTTGCCGGCAACCAGTTGCTGGATCTCGCCAACGGCGACCAGTCGCTCCGTCCCGTCGGATCGCTGGAGTACTTCAACAAGGGTGGCACGCGCAAGGCGCGCGCGTACGGGGAGCTCAACAGCCATGGTCAGGACTCCTGGGCCAACGATCAGCGAAGTCTCGACTGGGTAACCCGCGATGAAATGGGCTACGACTATGCCGTCCGTGAAAAACTGTTCTCTTTCACCGACCGCGACGAATTTCAGCGCATCATTCTGCGCGCTGCGGGCGACGATAATTACCCCGCGGCCCACAAACCACAGAACGAGGGCAGCGCCCACGTGCGCGACGCCTATATTCACAATCTCGCCAAACGCGGCGGACTCAATCTCGACATGCGCGTCTCCGAAAAGTGTATCATTTACCTGAACGGAGCATACTGGGGCGTTTATGACCTGCGCGAGATTCCCGACGACCACGACTACACCGATTATTACTATGATCAGGGCAAGTACGACCTGCAATACGTGCTCACCTGGGGTAATACCTGGGCCGAATACGGCGGTCAGCAGGCAATTTCTGCCTGGAACAGTATGAGAAGCTATATCCTGAACAATAATATGAATGATCCCGTCAAGTTCAAATATGTCACGGACAGGTACGATTACAAGAGTCTGGTGGACTACGTAATTGTCAACTCCTTCACGGTTTGTTCCGACTGGCTGAACTGGAATACCGGTCTCTGGCGCGGCCTGAATCCGGCAGGCGGCCACCGGAAATGGGGCTATATCCTCTGGGACAACGACGCTACGTTCGATCACTACATCAACTATACCAATGTGCCCAGTACGCAGCCCGATGCGCTGCCCTGCAACCCGGAGTCGCTCAACTCGTGGTCCGACCCCGAACAGCATATACAGGTGCTGAACAAACTGCGCTCCAATCCCGAAGTGAAACAATATTACCTGGCGCGTCAGGCCGATATGATGCAGACGGTTTTTGGCTGCGAGAATATGCTGACCTACCTGGATACCATAGAATCAATTATTGACCCCGAAATGGCCCGCCACGCCGAACGCTGGTACGGAACTTACGACGAATGGAAAAGCAACCTGCAGGAACTCCGCGACTTTATCACCGTCCGCTGCAATCTGCTCCCCTCGCTCATGGACGACTGCTATTCCATGACGGGGCCGTATGCCACTACCATACTCGTTGATCCGCCCGGTATAGCGGGGATGCAAATCAATACATTATATTATGGTGCAGACCAGTTTCCTGTCAACGGACAATATTTCGGCGGGGCAGATATTGATCTGCAGCTTCGCCCTGTATGGGATACCACCCAGTACCGTTTCAGTCACTGGAGTGCCGGTCACCTGACTTTTCAGGATCCATCAAAAGTATCCGTCAGTCTGGATCCAGTTGCTCCTGATACCATTGTGGCCCATTTCACGCCCGTCTCATCGTCGGTGAGCATACCGGAGAATGATACCTACAGTGCAGAATTCATTCCCACCGTATTTTCTGACGAACTTGCAATATTATATTCCGTACCCGAGCGAACAGATGTGACGCTTGTGTTGTTCGATGTCACAGGAAAGGCGGTGTGGTTCAACCGGATTGGAAAAGAAACTGCCAGCGCCGGAAAGAATCAGGTAAAAATGAATATCGGAGACCAGAACATTGTTTCCGGCGTTTATTTTATGACCTTTACCGCCGACAATTTCAGAAAAACATTCAGACTCATCAGGCTCTGAATACAAGAATGTCCTGCCGGGGTGCAACAATCCCGGAAAATGAAAAAAAATGAAAAAGCTGCTGATACCCGTTCTGTTGCTGACCGGCTCGCTGGCAATCGCCCAGGATCCGATATTTTCCCAGTTTTATGCAACGCCCCTGCAGATAAATCCCGGCTTTGCGGGTTCAACCGGTACATCCAGAATAGGTACCTCCTACCGGAATCAGTGGTCGGGCTTCAACAATGCCTACAGGACCTACACGGTGGCCTGCGATCAGAACATCGAAAGACTGAACAGCGGAGTCGGACTGCTGGCTGAAACCGATGATGCCGGAAATGGCATATACAAGACATTCCGTATGTCGGCCCTGTACGCTTACCGGCTGAAAATAACCGACGACCTTTCTGTGCGCCTCGGTGTGGAGGCCGGCCTGCGGCAGTCGGGAATAGACTGGCAGAAGCTCACCTTCTCCGACCAGATAGACCCGGTAAACGGATTCACACTCAACACCGAGGAAATACAGCCGGACGTAACCACCCGTACCACCGCCGATATTTCTACGGGAATGTTACTCTCCAACAGCAAATTTTATGTCGGTTTGTCGCTGCATCACCTCACAAGTCCGGGAGAAAATCTGCTTCGTTTCAACGAAAATCTGCTTGAAGGCGTGCCAATCAGATATACTTTGCACGGAGGGACAGATTTCATTGTTAAAGCAGGCAATAAAAACAGACCCCCCTCGTTCATATCACCTAATTTCCTGTTTGTAACCCAGGGGCCACACAGACAGCTCAACGTGGGCGCTTATGCGAGCGCGGGATCTGTTTTCGGTGGAGTTTGGTTCCGGCATACTATAACCAATCGCGATGCCGTTATTCTTCTCGCCGGGTTCAGACAAGGGATTTTTAAAGTTGGCGTCAGTTACGATATGACCGTTTCGGGGCTGGCAGGATACGCCGGGGGCACGTACGAACTATCGCTGGGCATGATTTTTGAAAAAGAAAAGCGCCCTGACATCAACGACTGCACGAGAATGTTTCAATAATTGCGTTAAAATTAAAGCGGCCGGGTTTGTTTAAGGTTTCTTTTCCTACTTTTGCCGCTCAATTTCTAAAACCTGTAGTTTCATACAAGATGAAGAGAACACTCATTCCAGGGTTGTGCTTTGCTCTGCTCGCTTTCACGCTTGCAAGTTGCGGAAGGAAATCCGAAAGCTCCTCCACAACTGGTTGGCAATACAACGACGCCAAGTGGGGCGGTTTCGAGAAAACTGATTACGAAGGTCAGGCAACCGGTCCGAACCTCGTTCTGATTGAAGGTGGTACCTTTACCATGGGTCTGACCGATCAGGATGTCACTTACGAGTGGAACAACATGCCACGCCGTACTTCTGTCGCATCATTCTACATGGATGAAACCGAGGTGCGTAACATTGATTACCAGGAATATCTCTACTGGCTGGATCGCGTTTACCGCGAAACTTATCCGGAAGTATGGAGACGCGCCTTCCCCGACACACTCGTATGGCGGGAAGAACTCTCCTACAACGACCCGATGGTAGAGCTGTACTTCCGTACGCCGGACTTCTATGATTACCCGGTTGTAGGTGTTAACTGGTACCAGGCCAACGATTACGCTAAGTGGCGTACCGACCGTGTCAACGAGATGATTCTCGTAAAACGCGGCATCATTGAGCCTACTACCGACCAGAAAAACGAAAACAGCTTCGATACCGAGGCTTACCTCGTGGGTCAGTACGAGCCTACCTACCGCAAAAAGCTCACCGACGTTAAAACCGGTGGCGAGCGCGGTGTACGCCTCGAAGACGGTATCCTGCTGCCCGCTTACCGCCTCCCGACGGAAGCCGAATGGGAGTACGCTGCCCTCGGCCTGCTCGGTAATCAGGCTGCGTCAAAAGACGAGCTGATCACAGACCGTCGTATCTATCCATGGGACGGCAACACGGTGCGTTTCCAGAAGCGCAACAAATACCAGGGCAAGATCCTCGCGAACTTCAAGCGCAGCGGTGGTGACTACGGTGGTATGGCCGGCGCACTGAACGACAAAGCGTTCTACACCGCCGACGTACACTCCGGTCTGCCCAACGATTACGGTCTGTACAACATGGCCGGTAACGTGAGCGAATGGACAATGGATCTGTTCCGCCCGATGACTTCCATGGATCTCGTGGACAATCAGCAGCACGACCTGAACCCGTATCGCGGTAACAAATTTACGACCAAGAAACTTGATCCTGAAACCGGTGCGCCTGTTATGAAAGACAGCCTCGGTCACCTGGTCTATGAACTGATGGACACAACAGCTACCGCCCTGCGCGATAACTACAAGCGTCCTGAAGTGTATGACTTCCTCGACGGCGACAAAGAGTCTCAGGTAGAGTACTTCTACGGCAAGAGCACGCTGATCAGCGACAGCTCCCGCGTTATCAAGGGCGGCTCATGGGCCGACCGCGCTTTCTGGCTCTCTCCCGGCGCGCGCCGCCAGTTGCTGGAAATCAAGTCGCACAAAACGGTAGGCTTCCGTTGCGCCATGGTGCGCAAAGGTGCTGTAACCGGCAACGGCGACCGCGATGGCAACCAGTTCAAGGTGAAAGGTGCCAAGGCACCAAAGCGCCGCTACGATTAATTCTCGTATCCCGCTCACATAAAAAGGGCCGCCCCGGTTATCCGGAGCGGCCCTTTTCTGTGTGAACAAGCTCTTAATCCACAATCATCTCCGCCTTGTTCAGTTCCTGCTGCGCCATCTGTACCGGCAGCTCCCTGAACACGTACTGCTGATTGCGCAGGCGGGGAACAAAACCGGCTTCGCGGATAGCGTTTTGAATGCCGTCTGCCGTAAACCGGAACCGCGCTCCCGCAGCGGAAACCACGTTCTCCTCGATCATAATACTGCCAAAATCGTTGGCGCCCGAGTGCAGACACACCTGGGCCACCTGCTTGCCCACAGTCAGCCACGATGCCTGTATGTTCACGACATTGGGCAGCATGATGCGGCTCATGGCAATCATGCGCACATACTCGTCGCCCGTGACCGCGTTGCGCGCGCGCTTGATCTTCCGCAGTATCGTGTCCTCATCCTGGAACGGCCAGGGGATGAATGCCAGAAAGCCTTTGGCGTCGGCCGGCTTCTCGCTCTGCACCTGCCGGATAGCCGCGAAATGCTCCATCCGCTCCATATTGGTTTCTATATGACCGAACATCATGGTAGCCGAAGTGGTCAGCCGGAGCTGGTGAGCCGCCCGCATGACGTTGAGCCACTCCTCGCCACCGCACTTGCCCTTGGAAATAAGTCTGCGCACCCGGTCGCTCAGTATCTCGGCGCCGGCACCCGGCAGCGAATCCAGTCCCGACTCCTTCAGCGCCTTCAGCACGTCGTAGTGACTCATGCCCTCCAGCTTGGCCACGTGTGCCACTTCCGGCGGACCCAGCGCGTGCAGCTTCAGGTTCGGAAACTCCGACTTCAGCTGCCTGAACAGGTCGGTATAGTAGGCCAGCCCCAGATCGGGATGGTGTCCGCCCTGCAGCAGCAGTTGCTCGCCGCCAAACCGGAAAGTCTCCTCAATTTTCACCCGGTATTCCTCCATGGAAGTGATATACGACTCCTCGTGGCCGGGCCGCCGGTAAAAATTACAGAACTTGCAATTGGCAATACACACATTTGTTGTATTGGAATTGCGGTCAATTATCCACGTGACCACATCACCCGGCACATGATGCTGCCGCATGGCATTGCCCACGTACATCAGCTCGGCCGTAGCGGCATTTTCAAAGAGAAAAACACCTTCTTCCGGTGTCAGCCATTCGAGGCGCAGGGCGCGGTGCAGTAAGTCGGAAACATTCATAAGTGTAGCGCTTGAAACGCAAAGAAAGAGGGTATTGGGTGAAGGGTTTGGGCTTCTTCAGAAACAAGATACAGGGGGGAATGTTTCTGGATTTTTGGGGAAAATATTGGACAGGGGATGCTGCTTGGGGAATTTCTACAGGCTGGAGCAATTTGTAAAATATCGGAAACTGTGGTGTATATTCACCAAGCTTCTGCAGTTCTATGCCTTAATATGATACTTAAGGAACACAGTGCGACAGCGGACAACTATGAAATATTGAAAACTGCCGCACTGTGAAGTTTGTTTTTGAAATTAGCTGGAGTAAAGGTTGGCTGGAAATACTTTGGATGAAGTGCCTGATTATCAAGGTTGATAAATTATTCAGGCTTGCCAGTTTCAGGATTTATCCAAAGAGTGCTAGAACACTTCGATGGCCCTAAGTCTGCTCCTTCGCGTGTTTTAGATGCAGTTTTGAATAGTACTGCACAAAACGATTTGTTTTTCTTCATTAACCAGTCATTCAACGATTTATTTTTGCTGATAACCTCAGGGAATACATTGGTAATGACTGGGTCTGCGTTTAAAAAAAGTTTGAAATCGTAATTTACAGTTTCGTCTTGAAATCTTTCGTCTTCGCTTAGAACTTGGCATATATAGTCAAGATCCTCCTTGTTACATTGTGAAACCTTCACAAAAACAGCTCGTCTTGAAACAAGACCATTATCTGAACTGGTGAACCAAGGTGGTACTACCTCCACGACAATTTTAGGTTTAGGGGGCTCAACTTTGGAGGGAGTTGGGATTGATGTACTTCTTTCGCCTTGAACCTCACTCTTTATATTAGGCTCACAGGCGGCAAGCATCGCGCACAGGGTTAATAGATAAAGTTTTTTCATTTTTTTGTTTTTGTGCAAAGATATATCAAATTCTCAAAAAAATATATAGGCTCCATTGCTTCGGGTAAATTCTGCGCATATCTCAAAACTATTCGTTCAAATTTCAAATAAAATATAGCACCTCCCCAAAATACCTCATTTTTGCACCCCATACCCTTCACCCGCTCACTATGATTAAAACAACTTACCTCGGCGATCTCCGTACAGAAGCGGTACACCTGCGCTCCGGCGCCCGGATAATAACAGATGCACCTCCCGACAATCACGGCAAGGGAGAGGCGTTTTCGCCGACCGACCTGTGCGCGGCCTCTCTGGCGAGCTGTATGCTCACCATCATGGGTATCAGCGCCCGGAATCACGGACTGAACATAGACGGTGCCAGCGCCTCCGTCAACAAAATCATGGCCTCCGATCCGCGCCGCATTGCGCGTGTGGAGATCAGACTGGAGGTGCCCGGCAGTCAGCTCGACGAGCGGCAGCGGAAAATTCTCGAAACAGCCGCGCGCACCTGTCCGGTAGCGTTCAGCCTCGACGGAGGCCTGGAGCAGGTGGTGGAGTTTGAGTGGGTGTGACGGGCTAGCTTATCTTTCGTTTGTTGCCAAAGGAACTGAATACCGAAAGTACCGCTATCACGTTGCCATTGCGCGTCACTATGCCGTCGAAATTTCTGCCCCAGGAGAAATTGAGCGACATCGCCGGCCTGAATTTATACTCCACATTGAGCGTGGCCCGCCAACTGGCAGGCAGCGCTTCGGATTGCAGGGGTTTCCGGTATATCGCTTCCCCGCTGGCCGTGAACTTGCTCTCGGCAGGCGCATAAATGAATCTGGCACCGCCGTCAAACGTGCTGTATGTCTCTTCCTGATAACCCGCCGAGTGGAGATACCGGGTCATAAAGAGGAAAGAAATGCCTTTTTCGCCCTCGTAACCCCCGCTTAGCCACACGCCCGCCCGCGAGACCGTCCGCTGTTCAAAGCGGCCTCCGGGGAAATCCTGCACAATGCCCGCTGTCAGATCCAGTTTGAACCCCGTACGGGTCAGACGAATGTCGTGCAGTTGCTCTTCCAGCATCTCTGTCTTCTCGGAATTGAAATTGTTGAAAAACTTGATCCGGTATGCTTCAGCCTCCTCATTCAGACCGTCATCGAGCAGCTGATTGTACCGCTCGTCGTTTTTCAGGCGGTAATTGAGTGTATCGGTGAAATCCCGCAGCGCTTCCTGTGCGAGTGCCAGCCGTTTTGCTACATCCCCGGAGAAGCCCCGGCCGCGCAGCAGGCTGGTTTTCAGTCCGAACGCCATCTGCGTGAACGTGTCAATATCATTGCTCCTGACCGCAGCCGAAAGGGTAAGTCCCTGCCAGAGATTGTCGCTTAGCTTGTTCCCTGAAAAGGAACTGTAACTGATTTTGTTGCCGGCAAACAGCCAGGCCGGAGCGATTTCCACGGCGTAGTTGGCAGGCAACTGGCTCAGCGCTCCGCTATTGGCCACCGAAACCAGGAAGTCAGACACATCGCGCGGCTTGTCAATTTCAGCGGGAGAAAATCCGAGCATGGTGGCGGCCGGCGTGGCGGGTGCTGCCAGCAATTCCAGTGTGCATTCGTCGTCCTGCGCAAGCAGGTATCCTGCAGACAGTCCGGAAAAAATACAGATCAGAAATATCTTTTTCATGGTATATATCAGGATTTGGTGAATCGGAAATAGGCTTCATAGATAACCACATCGCCCTGGTTGCCGGCTTCTGTTTTCAGCGTGAAATTAAAATCGTTTAGTCCGCCCGACAGAATGAATTGTACCTGTGTGTCCTTGCCATTTGCAGCAGCTACCGTTACCAGAATAGACAGCCGCTGCCCGTGCAGGTCGGTATCCTTGCCCAGAGCGATGAGTTTGCCCGACTCAATCTGGCCATTCAGCGTGTCGGGCGATTTCATATTCGGCCTGACATAGTACCGCCCCTCACTCATTTGTCCGTTGCCGATGTGTACTTTCAGGGTGAGTTCACTTCCGTCGCAGCGGACGGGGTATTTCTGATTTATCAGTGGAGCAGGTATTTTAGCCATGTTTAATTTGATTTTGGTGAATGATATGCAGGGTCAAATATATTGTAATTTAATCTGTTTTTCCCAAAAATCAGCATTACATTTGCTCCAAATTACCAATCGCTTCAATATTAACAGTTGAACCAATGGAAAAATACGATATCTTTATCAGTTACTCACACGACAATAACCGCGCACATGATAACTGGGTACATGTCTTCTGCGAGCGCCTCACGGATGATTACTTTTCCAGAACAGGGCGAAAACCAAAGATTTTCCTCGACAAGGGGGATCTGAGGGCTGGTGACACGCTGAACGGTAAAATAGCCGCCGCTCTCGACCAGTCGCTGCTTTTTATTCCCGTGCTCTCGCCGGTGTACCTGGCCAGCGAATGGTGCCGGAAGGAGTTTTTGTATTTCATGGACAAACACAAAAACAGGCTCGTTCTCGACAACAGCAGTCGTATCGTCCCCCTGAAATTCATGCCCTATGAAAAGTATGTACCCGAGCCCTCCTGGGCCGCCGAGGTGAAAGTTATGCTGGATTTTCTCGAAGGTGAAGAAATTCTTTATAAAGATTTTTACCGCGAACGGTTGCCGCTCTCCCCTGACCATACCGATTTCAGGAAGGAGGTGGCTGGTTTTTCTGAAGATGTTTACGGGTTGATCGAGAAACTGGGGCCACTGGTCGATCCGCCCGGTGAAGGTGTCAAGCCCGGTGCTACCCCCGCCGTTTTCCTCGGTTATGCCTTCGGAGCCGAAGGCGCTCCCGCGCGCGCACTGCGCGAAGGACTGCTCAAAGAGTGGCAAAAGCAACAGAAATACAATAAATTCAAACACCGGCTGCTGCCCGATGAGGCCCCCGATGCCGCTGATTTTCCCAGAAACAAATCGGAAGCGGAGCTCCGGGCTTTTATTCAGCGGCAACTGAAACAGTCGGACTGCGCCGTGCTGGTCTTTGATGATGTGGAAGGAGCCAAGACAACGGATACCGGCGTGCCCGTCGCACACCTGCAGTACCGGCTCGCGCTGGAGGAAACACGAAGCCGGCCGGATTTCAGGGTACTGGTGGCCGCTCAGCCAACCGACGACTGTGCCACCTCGCAACAGGATTTCATCCGGGAAACAGAAAAGGATGCACTGACAAGTGAACGCATACTGCTGGACGGGTTTGAAG
>Ga0169931_10009669_pt1 | contig 13876 bp, 8 predicted proteins | sample Kivu_15m_20L_FD_129675 | JGI IMG/M metagenome (GOLD analysis project Ga0169931, IMG submission 129675) | Freshwater microbial communities from Lake Kivu, Western Province, Rwanda to study Microbial Dark Matter (Phase II) - Kivu_15m_20L... | ecosystem: Environmental > Aquatic > Freshwater > Lake ...
GGCACTTCTATAACTTCCGGCGCCTCCACAGGCACTTCCATAGGCACTTCTCCACCCTCTTCGCCACCAGCGAACATTGGCATAATAAAGAAGATAAATATAAATATTACACTAATAATTATTGATACTGATAAAACAATCGATGAAATTCTTGCACCAATCAATCCTCCAAATAAATCAAAGCCAATTCCTTTACTTTCTGTTTGAGCAATATTCGATAATTCATTCGCTGCATTCGCTACAATATCTTGAACAGACGTATTTTTCAACATACAAGTAGCAACAGTTTCCATTGTTACATTTTGTGTCAGATTATTCACTGATGTTCTACACAATTCTGGATTACAAATAGATTTAACTAAATTATCACTTAGTCCAGCCTCAACTAATGGCACACTACATTCAGCAGGATTTCCACACCATGTAGGACATCCTTTCGCATTTATTATTTCTAATGTATTATTTGCTTCATTTTGTTGAACACATTCGCTTAATTGTCTCAAATTAAGATTAGTAGATATATCATTTACTAATTTGTTAATAACATTCGTCGCAGATTCACTATTAAATGCGCCACTTAACCCCTCTAACTTATTTTTAGCCGAAGTCTCTAAATCACTCTTGAATCTATTTAACATCTCACCCTCCGATTTATTTGAAGCCTCGCACACAAATCTAGGTTTTAAAAGAATACTCTGCTCGATATCACTTATATCTAGTGAACAATCCCCAGCATCAATATCTTTCAATAATATAGTATTAGAAGCACTATTATCTTGTGTACATTTTGACGCCATTTCAGTCATTATATTTGTCGCTGTTTTATTGAGTACATCTGAAATTACAGTAGTTGAAGCTGTTTGGTTTCCCATATCATACTATATTATCAGAAATTAAAAATTCTAAAATAGTTTTAATTAAACATTTAATTATTAAAGAACCTCCGCACTATACTAAATAGTCCATTCATTCTATCAACATTCTCTTCATCATTGTCAATTTCATTCTTAAATAAATATAATACCTGAATAGCTAAAAATTTCACAGGCGGTATAATATCATATTCTTGACCCAAATAAATACCAGTAATTAATACACACAACGTATATAACATTTTTTTTATAAAAAATTTAACTTTAAATCAAAATGCCACATCACAATTATCCCATAAAAAATTGCTTCATTGTAATAGGTAAACGCAAATTTAAAATAGCTTGTTCCTTCATCTTACATTCTAACATAACATCTATAGGAAATGTTATGGTTAATAATGAATTATGCAAAAATTGAATATAGTCAGAATGCTTACGTCGCATTGTCTTAGAATCCTTATTCGTAACACCAGGTACACTATTACTCACATGCACTTTAGGTTTAATACCACGTTTATTCCATACCGCAAAAACGCGTTCAAAATAAGTGTGTATAGGTTTAGATGATGGAAAAATATCGTCATGATGAAAGTCAAGCACAAGTGGAACTTGTAATTCTTCGCTAATATGCAGTAGGTCTTCAACACAATATGCCATTTCACAATTTTCCAATACTAAACGATTCCTTACATTTTCTGGCAATTTTAAAATATTATCTGTTAATCTTTTTAATGACTCTACCTTATTTCCATAAACACCCCCACCATGAATAATCATAACACTATCTGACCCCATACCCATTCTATCAAGAATATCACAATGATGTGTCAAGTCACTGGTCGTATTTTTAATTACTGTCTCACTTGCACTTGATAACACATCATATTGTCCTGGATGCATTGTTAAACGCATGTTATTATCACGTGCATACTGACCAATCATTTTAAGTAAATCATCTGCGAAATCAAGTGAATAACCATGTTCTAAATGACTAGCAAATGGAAACATTTCGGAACTAAGTCGCATAAAGTAAATATGATGCTCCTTGTTCCATTTTAAAATAGTTAATAAATCTCGTAAATTTTGCAAGGCTAATCCTTTAACATATTCAATCCCTTTTGTTTTTAAAGTAGACAATCTAATTGTCCGTGAAGCAAATATATCATTTTTACGTAATTCTGTACAAATACACGCATATCCTAAACGAAAATTCGTTGGAATTATCATCTTATATTCTTATTAAGTTATATATATTCTTATTAAATTATCAAAAAATTATTATTTTAATTATTATTCAATTTTTATTGTTACTTCTTCTTCTAATTTTTCATCAAAGTTTAAATGAAAAATCTTAAAAGGACTCTTTGAATACAATTCATTGTACGTTGGCAATTCTTCTTTTACAGAAAGAGGAGGTGTATATGCATTAGCAATATTATATACCATATTAAGCAATCTATAATCATTTTTCCATATTTCATTTACGACATATTTCATTATTTCTATATCATTCTCCCTATCAAATGTTTTAAATCTAAACGTAAAAATATCTTCATCCTGTTTATCTGTTTTATGATATACAATTGATTTAGGAACCCCAGGCCAAGTATGCGTTGGACTTACTACGACATCATCCATCTCTATAAAATCAAGCCGTTTCACATTAATAAGAAATAACTGCAAATTCATAATCAAAAATGAAGATATAGCCTCATCTTCAAACATTTCACTTATTCGTACCTTTTCTTTATTTATCGTTAAATATACCATCATATCAAATGAAAGAATCAAATTTGTTCCTGAAATGACAGTAATAATCCCATTATAATAACCATTGAAAGAACCACCAAAAAAATTAAGTTTAGGCTTATTCTCAAACCATGTTAACATTAACTTAAAATCAAAAACTGTTGATAAATTTGTTCTTAAAAAATATAAACCTTCATTCACATGTTTGTGATAACTTGCTTCTTTAAACAATTCAAAAGTATGAATCATATATTCAAAAAACGATATTGTTCTAGCAAACATACTATGTGTTACATCCTCAAAATTATCTTTATTATCATAATAATCTACATATAAAACAGTATTATTTTCTTTATTTAATATAGATGTACTCTTCCCTTTTGAATCGGAATATAAAAAATAAAAATCAAATATATTAGATAAATACGGGTCCATTTTTACCATAATAATATTTTGAATCCATACTTTTTTAAATTCTGTATAACTTTCATTATCTGATGCAATAATACCCACAATTATCTTCATTTACTTATACATACAAATAATTTTTAAACTTGTAACGTAATAAAATCTATACGTTCCGATTTTAATTATTATTTATCATTTATATTATAAATGTTAGCAGAACCAGATAGTTATTTAACATTAAATAGTTATCTTCAAGTGTATAATGGGAAAGTTAAGAGCCCTTTCTCACAAGATATAACAAATTTAATTCATCATATCGTAGACTCTATAACAAATGCTAAAAAAAATATATCTAAAATTGATCCAGAAACAGAAGAAGGCAAAGAAATCATTGAATACGATGGTCTTACTGGCACTAAAACACGACATTTTTATAACAATATATGTAATTCAGACAAGTTAAGTAATATTAAATATTTAGAAATTGGCACTTGGAATGGAAGTTCTAGTATAAGTGCAGTATATAAAAATAATATTACAGCATTATTTATTGACAATTGGTGTCAGTTTAAAGGAGATTCAAATATTTTTAAGAACAGTATTTCAAAGTTTGGTGACAATTCAGATTGTTTTATTCTAGAAACAGATTGTTGGGATGTAGAGTTGGATGAATTAGACATGGGTCCATTTAATGTTTATTTATTTGATGGTGACCATTCTGAGATTGACCATTTTAAATCATTAGAATATTATTATCCAGTATTAGATGATACATTTATTTTTATGGTGGATGACTGGAATTGGCCAAATGTTCGTGATGGAACTATGCGAGCCATTGACCAATTAAATCTTCATGTATTATTTAGACATGAAGAATTTATAAGTAGTGAAGAATTGAAAAATATGCCAAAACATCATGGTAAACAAACATGGTGGAATGGTATTGGTATATTTTTATTAAGCAAAACACCTAAAAGACTATCCAGTTAATTTTTGAAGTAATTCTTCTAAATCTATTTTCCATAATTCTTGTGGTGTTTTATTTTTTATAAAGTTTAATTCCTTACGTTTACTCTCACATTGTTTATTAAGTTCATTCACCTTTTCCAAGGTTAATGAGTAAATTTGCATTCTTAAAAGATAATCATATGAATTATCATCCATGGGATAATTACATTCTTCTAAAAGAGCTATGATATATTCCTTTGTTTTTTTATTAATATCCAAAGTACCTTCAATATATTCCTTAATAAATCTGGCCTTGGCTTCTAAAATCTGAAGTTCACGTTTCAATTTCTTAATAATGTGTTCTCGACGTTTAATATAATACTCTATACGAATATCAAAGAAATCTAACAATATATCAACTGGTGTATCATATTTTGTAAGAATTAAGTTCTCATTAAATAAATACATATTATTAGTACTAAATGACTTTACTAATTTGAATTCCTTTTCAATAGTGCCCGAATTAATAAGATCATCTAAATCCTTCTCATCTTTAAATTCTACAATAAAACAAATGTCATCATTCTCATCTTTTGTCTTATTTTGAACATCTTTTAGTTCAAACTTTTTCTTTTTAACTTTAGATTTATTATTTGCCTTTTTACTCAAATTGCCTTCAATTAGACTTTCAAGAAACTCTTTATATGTTGTAACTCCCGTTCCTACAGGAAGTTCTGTAATTTTAACTTGTTTATCACTTAAACGCTCCCATTGCCCCTTTGTAACATAAGACCCTTTCTCTATCTCTTTCACACTACCATGAAAACCTTTAAAATACGGTTTCAATTGTGAGGGTACATAATTCTCATCATCAATCATTTTTATCAAATGAAGAATAATGTCTTTCGGATTAAAACTTGGAATATATGTTGAATATCCAGTTCCAATACCTTCACATCCATTCACTAAAACCATCGGAATAATTGGTAAATACCATTCAGGTTCAATTATAACACCATCATCATTCAAAAAGTTTAAAAGAGGTGTATCATTCTGATTAAATATTAAATCGGTCATATCCGATAACCTTGTAAAAATATATCTTGGACTAGCAGCATCTTTGCCAGCAGCATAACGAGAACCAAAATTTCCATCACCATAAAGCAAATTAATATTATTTGACCCCACAAAATCTTGTGCCATATTAATAATAGCCCCTTGTAACGATGCTTCACCATGATGATACGAAGTTTCTGCCGATACATAACCGGATAATTGTGCCACCTTAATAAGGTCCTTTTTATTTTTCTTTAACATATAATACAAGATTTTCCTTTGAGAAGGTTTCAACCCATCACACAAACTTGGAATAGAACGTAAATTGTCATAAATAGAAAAGTGAACAAGTTCTTTATTAATAAGATCTTGATAACTTACACGTTTTTGATTCATATCTACATATATATTTTTATTATAATGACTTAACCAATTTTTTCTCTTATCTGAACATTTTACAAGTTCTGTCATAGTTTCAGATATTTCTGATATGTCATCACTTGTAGGTTTCTTAGGAGTTTTAATGTTTTTGTCCTTTTCAAAAGCTAATAAAATAGAATCATCACACTTTTTGTCTTTATAATAATAATCTACTTTTAACTCCTCCAAACGTTTAAATGTATCTTTCGCATCTTCTTTTTTTGAGGTACCAAGACCTTTGAAATATCGAATCTGATAACTATTTAAATTAATCCCTGTTTCTTTCCATTTAAGATAGTCTTGTTCTGTAAAAAACTCCATTACTTTTTTACCTTTAATTGCTTTAACTATGGGTGTCTTAAGAGTCTGTAAAAAATCTGGATTAATTTTCAATAAACTTGGCCACCAATAATGAAAAAAGTTTACAAGAAGCGCTTTAATATGACTTCCATCACAGTTATGAACAATCATTTGACCTACACCTCCTTGAAAATGATGATTTTCAGTTTCTAAATCATATACATAAGTGTCAATTTGACCTAGATTTATAATTTTTTTTATTTTATTTTTATTCCATTGCTGATGACCTTTAGTTAAGGTTAAAGATATAATTTTAGGTTTATTTTCTAATATATTAATCGACACTTCATAACCTAAACTTTTACATAATATAAATAAACATTGAGCACTAATCTTACTCTCAACGTCAAATTTTAATTCTTTTTGTCTATTAATATCATGACCATATCCATCACCATTATAATATCCCATTAAAAATTGTTCTCTTATTTGTGTTGTAGCATTTAAAATTTCTTTAGGTATATATTTATTGCCATTTTTATATTTACACTCATTTTTATAATAAAATAATGATATATATCTTTCAACTATATCTTTTGTTTTTATGCCTCCATTAATAATTAATTTATATGATTGTTCATTTATAGTACTACATTTTATTATTTTAAATTCTAGATTATATAGTTGTTCCATTATATTTTTTGCTTTTTGTAAAAAGAAAATATTATTATTTGAAATACTCCAACTGTATGTTATTCTATTATATGTATATTCATTTGGACGATTTTTTGGGTTATATTTATAATCCCAAGTATAAATACCACTAGTTCCATCTGCCCAAAATAAACCCATTACATATGCTTCATCTTTTTTTATAACATTTATATTATTTAGCTCAACAATAGGTTGTTCTTTTATAATGTTTAATTCTTTTATCAAATCATTTTTTGTGTATGATTGATAATATTGTATTTTACATTTACTAGCATATATCCATAATTCTCTTATTGTTAATTCGTCTAAATTATTTGGTATGTTAATTTTATTTTCCTTAATTATTGGAAAATTATGTAGTAATTCATCTCCAATTAAACAATCCTTTGGTGATTTTTCTATACAATTATTTGTTAGAAGAGGATGATCTTCAGACACATCAATTATACCAGTATGAGTTAATACTCTATAAAATGTCTTAGATACTTTGTGACGCATAATCGAATTAATTTTTGTCCAACCCTTTTCAGTCCAAATTTCTAAATTTGTATTACCGAATTCTTTATCACTAAAAATATCTTGTGTAAAATTATTTGTAAGTTTTTCAATTGTATCAGTAAAGATATTATTAGATTCATCTTTTAATAATAAAGGTGTATCTCCAGATACACAATCAGCATCTGTTAACATCATTACTTTACCATAACGAAGTTCTGATGTATCCTTATATACTTTATCCTGTTTCAACCCAATAATTTGTTTAATGTTATTAATCTCTTCATTTCCAATTAGTTGAGTTATCGAAGCATCGCGTAAATTTAAAAATTTACCCTTTAAACTCATTACACCATATCTTTCTGGACCAACAACTGAACGTCCCCACATAGCAAATGTTTTAGCAGATTCACCTTCTGTTAAAATTAAAGTACATTGACTTGATTTATTAGTTCCAGCCCAAAGAGCATCTTCAAGTTTTGGTATATAAATTTTACTAGCTTTCTTTCCGTCTGTATGCTTACTTAATGACGCCGTCTCTTTCAATTTACAAAATTCAACAATTTCCTCTGTAATTGAACTCTTATATAACTTTGCAATAAATTGGTCACTTACAGTAATCGTACATCCAAAATCTTTTGATGGAGTTGTTAATTGTTCTTTTGTTTGACTATTAAATACTGGATTAGCAACTGTTGCTCTCAAAAACAAAAACATTTTATCCTTAATAAAATTTGGTTTCAATTCTTTGAGTTTTTTTTTCTCCTCCAACATTTTCTTTAATTTATTAATGATTTGATACATAATATAATCTACATGTTTACCACCTTGAGTAGTAGAATTACCATTCACAAATGATACTTGTTCATAATGTGAATATGGAACAATTGCATATTCCCAAATATATTCTGTAACTTTACCATTTTTATTCTTTATTCGCTCGGTATGTGATTCTGTAATCACCTTTTCACCTTCAAAAAAGTATTTTGTATAATCAACAAGACCCTTACCCTTTAATTTTTCACCATTTAAATAAACTTGAACATTTCCATTAGTACAAGCAATACAATCCAATACGCGTTTACGAATAAGAAGAATAGTGTCATCTTCTAAACCATTCATACTAAAACGTTGATAATCCGGAATGAATGTAATTTTAGTATAACTTTTACCTGAATTACTTGTAATTTTAGCTTTCGTTTTTTGTGTCATATTATCACTATATTCCTGAATAAACTTTTTCTTCTCATTACTATCTAATGTTTCTACTATAAATTTTTTTGAATAAATATTGGTACAATTGCTACCAAGCCCATTCATACCCGCTCCAGTTCTAATATCATTATCGTTATAGTTACTTCCAGATAACAAATGACCAAAAATCAATTCTGGCACATAAATATTGTGTTCTTTGTGTAATCGGATAGGTATACCAGTACCATTATTCCATACATTTATTTCACCAGTTTCTTGTGAATATTCAACCTTAATCATGGTCACTGTTGAATCACGAAAAGAATGGTCGGTGGCATTCGTTAAAATTTCATCAAAAATCTTCATAAAACCAGGAGAATATTCAACCATTGTTTTTTCCATTTTAAAAACTCCATCATTTTCTTTAACTACCCATAGTTCTTCCATTTGTTTCTTAACAGAACCAATATACATACCAGGGCGTTCTAACACATGTTCTCTTTGAGATAATTTTTTATATGTCTCTTCTACTGTTTTATTAGACATTTTCTTGTAAATAATTAAAGTTTATTTTTAAATTTCAATTATTTATAAAAAATCAAATTATTTACATATGATGTCGCTGCACGTTTAAAAATGACTCTTGTGACATTGGTGTAGGTGCTGGCGTTGAAGGAGTTGATTCAGGTGCTGGAGTAGATGTTGTTTTTTGAGCAGATGTAACCATATAATATATCACACCAATTGTTAAAATAACGAGAATTAAAAAGAGATAAACCTCTGCCCACATAATTATATATAATAATACAAATAAAAAAAAATCTAGTATATCAAACATTAATTATCAAACATTAAATATCAAACATTAAATATATCATCATCCTAAAATACGTTATTTGGATAAAAATATTATATTCATTTATATTAATATAAACTGATATGTCTAAACCCATAGTCAATAATAGAATTAATTATCATAATGCCTATGGAAGAATTATTAAACATGATTTATTCTTAAATCAGGGTGTCCAGACAGGTGATTCTCCAACATTTGCCAATTTGACTTTAACAGGAAATGCAACAATTGAAGGTAATTTATATGTAGAAGGAAACACAACTATTCTTAACACAAGTGTTATCGAACTTGAAGATAATATTATTTAAATAAACCGGCAAGAAACTGGCGCTGGTGTGACATTATTACAATCGGGATTAGAAATTGAAAGAGGTTCCGTTGAGAATTTTCGAATTGTGTATAATGAATCCAACTCGCGTGTTGAAGTAGGTCTAATAAGTAATTTGCAACCTATAACATTAAGAGAATCATCTCCTCTTTTAAATGGTATTATGACATGGAATGAATCTACTAAAAGAATTGAATCGAACAATCAAATTACCATTCCTATTACATTTACAAATACAATAAACAGTACAAGTAGTTCAAGTGGTACTCTTATTGTAAATGGAGGATTAGGAATTAAAAAAGATATGTATATTGATGGCCGTATTTATTTTAGAGGAAGTACGCATGGAAATTTTGCAAACATCTGGACAGACACTTCAACAAATGAATTTAATATATCAAATAGTAATGACATTAATATAACACCTAATACTAGAATAAATATACCTTTTAATAAATATATTTCTTTTGGAAATAGTAATCAAAGTATTGTGGCAAATAGTTTAACCAATGCATTAACTATTACAAGTAGTGGTGATATTTATCTAACACCCGAAACAACTAAAAAAATTAAAGTACCTAATCAAATTCCTATTACTTTTTCAACAGACACAGAGCAAATTTATGCGGATAGTTCAAATAATATTGTTATTGCAAGTAGTCAAGATGTTTATTTATACCCAAATAATGGAAATGCTGCAGGTAAAAAGGTATTCATCCCCGTAGATACATCACTTGCATTTGGTAGTTCTTCGCAATATCTAAGTGCAAATATAACCAATGATTTAACAATTGCTGCTAATAATAATATATTGTTGAATCCAGGGTCTACATTAGATGTTAAGATACCAATTGATGCCGGTGTTCGTTTTGGTGCTGGATATCAAAGAATTACTGCCAATAGTAGTAATGATCTCTCTATTTTTTCTCAGGGAGATTTGTATTTAACACCTCAGGCTGGTTCTCGTGTTAAATTACCAGTTAGTACACATTTAAGTTTTGGTTCCAATACACAATATATCATGGGAGATTCTTCCGGGAATGTTACAATCACCGCGAATGATGGTAGTGGTACTGTCTTTTTAAATGCTAACGTACAAATTAATGGTACAACACAAAATGTATATAGTACAGTCACAAATATTCAAGACCCCGTGTTTTCTTTAGGTGGAGTTACCAGTCCTACGTTTGATGATTTTAAAGACAGGGGAATTGAATTTAAATGGTATGGAACACGAAATGGAATCACAGGAAGTAAAGTTGGCTTTTTTGGCTTTGATAATTCTACACAACGATTTACATATATTCCGTTTGCAACAAATGCAAATGAGATTATAACTGGTACTCCCGGAGATGCCCAATTTACAAATGGATATTTCGATAATCTAACGCTTCTATCTACAGTTGCATCTATACATTTAACAAGTGGCTCTATTATTACGGCAGGAGGCATTACCATTCAATGTAGTACAAATGCGGCTTCTGTTACAAACGGAGGAAGTTTATTAACTCCGGGAGGCGCAAGTATTGGCTCAGATATATATGTAGGAGGTACAATTTATGGATTAGCTGATGTATATCTTGGTAATATTTATGCATACTCAACTTCATCAGATAATTATATACAATCACCAAATAATGGGCGTACTGCAGATAGCTTTTTACCCATTCATTTTACAAAATATAATAATACAGCAGCAAATATTATATCCATATTAGATACAGGTATTATTTTGAATAACAATAACAGTCTCCAAATAGGTGGTTCAATAGGGGCTTCTGAAGGATATATACTAAGATATACAACAGGGAATTTTAATATTATACCAAATGATACTACAGCTAATTATAATCTTAATATAGGTACTATAGGAAATTCGTCTAATGTAAATATATATGGATATAATTCCGGTCAAATTACATGGAAAAGTACAACAGCAAGTTTAATAATGACAAATACATCTTTAGAATTAAATAAATCAGATTCTACAGGTAGTATTGTTTTAACTACTCCAAATACAAGCTCGGCAAGTTTTATTCAAGCAAGTAGTACTGATATGATTTTAAATATTGGGGGTGGTAACACAGGAAGCCAATTAACAACTATATTATCCAATGATATTGGAGATGCCACTATAACTTTTACACCGAGTAATATAACAACAAGTACATTAACAGTAACAGATAATGTTTATAGTACATTTAATGGTATAACATCCTTCACAAATAGAGTTGAATATTCTGGAAATGCATTACATCAAACTGTAAATAATACAAATGGAACGTCTTTATGGATATATATGGGACAAATAAATACATCAGGAACAGAATCAGGTTATTGTGAAATTGATTTTAATAATGGTGTAAATGTGTCCTCAAATACACTCTCTGGTTTAAAGGTATTAGTAGCGATTAATAATACAACATGTATAGCATCTCATGCTCATTATGGTAATATAACATTTGATTCAGCAAATAAACCAATTTGTTATATATATAATGATACAATTAATGATTATCATCTATTTGTTAAACTAGCTCCAAATTCTCAAACTAATATAAATGTAACAGCTCAACGTCATGATATATTTTTAAATGTGTTTGAAGGTATTGGAAGCTATCCTTCAGGAGCAATTAGTGGCTATACTGGGTTATGGACATTAGAATACGACACACAAAAGGAGAGTACGCTTAAAAATACTACCGGTGATTTAACAGTTGAAAATCAACTTATAGTTAATGATAATGTTCCAATTGTTGGTTATAATACAACTACAACAAATGATATTGGTATATTATATCAAAGATATCAACGTGCGAATGACACAGGAACGGGCGATGTTGTGAATGATTCACCGGCGTTTATTGATACTATACCCAGTCAATTCTTAGTCCCAGACTTGTATCAAATCAAATTTAGTAGTTCTGCAAATGCTACAAATAATTACTATGTAGGTTGGTGGATTAAAATTATATCGGGACCAAATATAAATCAAGTTAGGAGAATTACCGCATACAGTGGCTCTCAACGTGTAGCAACATTAGAAACATCCTTTACATCTCAAAATCCAAGTGAGAATGATATTGTCCATTTTTACAATAATAGCTATGTCACAACTTATTATGACGAAACAATCGATACATTTTCTGTTGGTTATACACCGTCGAGAAATACTATTATAACATTAAATGATACCATTAACCTAAAGATGAAAGGCATATATAGTACAGATACAACCGCGTCAACAAATTCGAGCTCAGGGTCGGTATATATACTAGGAGGTATATCTATTAATAATACAAATGATGCTACAAGTGCTACAAATGGCGGTACAATTACAACTGCTGGAGGAATTGCAGTTAGAAAGGATTTAAGAATAGGTAATAAATTAGGATTAGGTACTCATACCTTTACTACAGAAGAATCAATTCATATTCGAAAAACAACCTCAACAGCTCGATTTGAACACGATAATGGAAGTTATAGTTATATTGATTTTACTGAAAATGGTACATCTAATCGTTATGGTATTCTACTAGATTCTGTGACAAATCAGTTTTGTTTAACAAAAACAAGTACTTCTCAAACACCCAATAACTCTTATAAAGCATTAACTATTAATAATTTAGGATATATAGGGATTAATACAACAACAAATGTAGTCAGTCCATTAGGTATAAATGCAAATAACTACATTTCTACAAATTCAACTACAGGCTATCTTGGTTTAATAGGCGGCGCTACAAACATAAATAGTAACACTGTTGGCTCAAGAATTAATTTATATGCCAACAATCAAACCACAGCCAGTCAAGGTTGCCTAAACTTATATGCTGGACATGTCACTGGAGGTAACGTGAGTATTTTCACAAATAATGATATAGAACGTTTACAAGTAAATCATGATGGAGTTGTCAATATTTTAACTACTCATCCTTCAAATAATAGTACTACAGGCGCACTTATTACAGCAGGTGGTATATCTATTAAATCTACACAAAATGCGACAAGTACAACTAGTGGTGGAGGACTCACCGTAGCCGGTGGTTCAAGCATTGCTAAAGACCTCTTTATCGGTGGTAATATTACAGTAACAGGAACATTCACATCATATGGCGCCATAACATCACCAACATTAACACAATCAAATGAAACAAATTGTACTTTTATTGAATATTATAGCAACACATTAACTGCTAATGACACATTCTGTACACTTGTGTTTGGATTTACTGTAAATCCATCTAATGCTAGCGAAAATTGCAGTATAGAATTTACTTTACCAAATAGAACCACCACATTTACTAAACGATTTGACGTCATTTCAACATGCAACGGCTACACAAATGATACCGATGTTATTCCACTCATGAATATTCTATCATTTGGCCAAACAGGAACAACTCGATTGAAAATAAAATTCCAAAGTGTATCTACATCAGCACATTATCTACAAGTAACAGCCATGTACTATTCAATATAATTTTAAATTATACTTAATTATTCATTACCTATAAATAATCAAGTCAAGTTCAA
>Ga0169931_10009670_pt1 | contig 13875 bp, 9 predicted proteins | sample Kivu_15m_20L_FD_129675 | JGI IMG/M metagenome (GOLD analysis project Ga0169931, IMG submission 129675) | Freshwater microbial communities from Lake Kivu, Western Province, Rwanda to study Microbial Dark Matter (Phase II) - Kivu_15m_20L... | ecosystem: Environmental > Aquatic > Freshwater > Lake ...
CCCAACCCCACCCCCAACCCCAACCCCAACCCCAACCCCAACCCCAACCCCAACCCCTGAGATACAAATCGCATAATTTTTAATATAAGTTTGATTGAAAATGATAAAAATGATCTATTGTTGTTAATAATTTGTTAAAACAGTGACAATCAGCGCATGTAGGTGAGATCCCTGACATAATTTTCATGATGATACCGTAAATCGTTGAGTCCCTTACACGAACTCATATCGATCTGTCTAGCTTGATTGAGGTAGCCCTCTCGACTGGCACCAGTTCTACTGTACGCATACTGCTACAAATATCTTCTTTGTTTTTTAGAATTCTCGCATATTCTTTACAATTGATGAAGGTACTCTCGATCAATATACATGTCTACTTTGCGCTTGTATTATGGTTTTTTAGCCTATTAGTAGTAGTTCTTATTGACGAAGAACTCCACCCCGAAGACTGCAGTTTTTGCTTTAAATCTATATTCGTTTGAAGGGGATGTTGAATATGTAGGTTTGCTTTCGAAAAGCGGCAGAATAGCGTAAACTATGAAGAAAATAATGAAAATGTAGTAGAAACCTATGCCTCCCCTTTGCTGTTAACCTTGTTGATGATTCTGTTGATGATACTGTTGCTGGTATGCATATTGATATCTGCTTAAATACTGTTTTACCCTCTTTGCTGTGGCATGTGTCCGAAAAAAGCCCTAAATATGTCGTCAAACTGCTAAAATTAGTAATCTTGTTCGCCTCTTCTCTGTTGATGATACTGCGGTCTTGGTCTTTCTTCCTCGACCCCATACCGATCATAATGCGCTCTTTTTTAATCATCAATCAAAACAGAGTAGGCATTTGATACTTTTTTGAATACATCCTTCGCACCTGTGTAAATCTAGTGATACCTTCGAGTTGATTCTTATCTGGATGGAATCTCAGAGCTAGTTTACGATATGATTTTTTGATTTAGTTAGAGTCTGAGGTACGAGACACACCTAGGATGTCATAGTACTCTTTTTTGCGAAGAAAAGAACGGATTTCTTAGCGCATCTATTGCTATTTCTTGTCAGCCATATTCAGTCAACTAATTAAATATATACAAAATCAGATAGGATCTAAAAAATCATAGATATCATAGAAAATTATAAAAAATAAAAGAAAAAATATTGTAAAAAACAATTAATAAGTCAAAATTAAAACAAAATCGCTCTTAATATATGTTTTTATGTTTGATTGTAGTGTTGTAGATCACTCTTATTCTTTGGCATTCTTGCTAGTGCGCATGTAGTGTGGAATTTAATTGAGATCTGACTTGATCCAAGACGGTAATCCCTTTGCAAACATTTAATCTGATCCTCTGAGTCTTCTATTGTTGAGTCTGTCTTGCCTATATTGTAATTAATTAGCAGTATTTTCTTTCAAAAGCTTCTCAATTTTCTCATGACGAATAGCTTTAGCGGCCAATCTCTTTTGTGTTTTTGGGCGTTTATCTCGAGGATTCTAAGCCGCAGGTGCCAAGTTGTATATCCATGGCACACCAGCAAGACGGAATTATTTGCGGATTTGAGATTGATATCGAGAGGAAATGGCCAGTTATGGTCGCTGCTTGCCCGGAATAACTCGCTTGATGGCTAAAGACATGTCTTTTATGTGGAAGAGTCGGGTCCAAGTCATTAGGGTTTATATTAAATATGATTATTTCTATACATAGCATAAGCCAATACTTCGTCAGGCTAGTGAAAAACAAAAAAGGCAAGAAAACAAAGAAAAAAAGCTTTCTTTATAAAAAATTTAACCTTTAAATATTTTTAATCAAAATGATAGCATAGGTAAGCTTAGATATGTAATGATTAGACCTGGGCGAGCTGTTATAAGCTGCACTATTCAAAAATATATATTATTTCTACAAATAACTGATGTAGGTGTAGCCAATGTAACGCTGCGACAACTGCCACAAGGAGTTCCCCGAGTCCAAAATAGGAACCCACTTCTCTTACTGTCGAAGAAATATCAAAAAATGCGAGGTTTGCGGGTAAATGGTGGACATTAATTTCAAGTAAGATCACGATGAATAGTTCCACAAAATGCAGTAATGTTCTCATTGCAAAGTTAGCTTCAACACTAATGATCTATCAAATCACGAGAAAAGTTGCAAGCATAAGCCGATGTTTTGCTAGTATTGCGAGTTGAATGTGCCGGCTAAAGAATTTTAAGCTCATTTCAAGATTTGTGAAGCAAGGACGAAGCCTTGTGACAAATGTAAGAAGCCTATAATGAACAAAGACTATCTGATACATATTGTGAGCTGTAACGGACCGGTATAAGAGGCACCAAGACATAAACCAGCATCTTATAACGAATATTTGCAGCAACATCAGCAGATACCTGTCAGAAGACAGGCTTAAGAACATTTTGGTCAGTATCGATCAAGAGATAAGATAGATAATAAGAAAGAAGAAAAAGTGGAACCAAGGATAGTGTAGCCGAAACGATAATAAAGAGCACAACCGAGAAGAATATAGCATAAAATATAACAAAAAGTATAGCCCAGAGTGTAGCCCAGAGTGTAGCCCAGAGTGTAGCCCAGAGTGTAGCCCAGAGTGTAGCCTAGAAGAGAAGACAGACCATATGCTCATATTGCTAGCAAACCTTAAACAAAAGTCTACTAAGCTAAAGTGATCAGTCATGTCCAGATGTAACCTGAACGAAAATACGAAGATTTGAACAAAAAACAAACTTATAAGCCCTCTCAAGGAGCATATAGACAATAGCTACCAAAAGAACCTTAGTACAACTCACGAAAGTACATAGCACCTTCTAACCAATACTACAAAAAAGAAGAAATCAAAAAATAATAAACAAAAGCTCCAGAAATCAGAAATTATGGTCTGAATGTAGGCAACTAAAAGAGATAGTCTAACAGTAGACAGCAACCTAATGTAATCAAATCGACTTTAAACAACCCTGCTACTAGAATCAGCCATGGTCAGCCTATTAGCTATAAAGATCTAGGGGTTGGCATCGCTCACAAAAGATAAGTGCAACCTAATAGTCAAAAAGATGTGGGTTTAGTGCATAAAAAAGAAGCAGTTTTGAGAGACAAAGGATCTCTTTAAAGACAGATTACGAGCAATATAGGCTATGGTAAGAAAGAAGAAGAGAAAAAAGCCATCCCGACTAGAAATATAAACTATAACGACTACTTGACAAGATAAGTATAAAGACAACAGCAACCACCTAGAAACAACTACAATAATGGAAGATAGAACGAACGAGGCAGATAAAATGAACAACCTCGAGGCAACTACAACCCAGGAAGATAGAACTAGATTCCTGCTCATCTTCAAGATTTAGGGGGCGACTGGGCAAGTGCGTAAGATCAGCAACTGCAGCAAATCATAATGGAAAGCATGAAAGATAATCGACCAAAAGCAGAAATCAAGAAGAAATTTACACCGACGCCCACTGCCCCAAGAGGGCAAGATTTTGACATGCCTTGGATAGAAGGAGAAGAAATCAACGAATCTTTTATTGAGAAACAAAGGGCAATCGAGGAGGAGTTTATGCGCAATCAAAGACGCAGATGATTACGTGCACTTTTATTTAGTACATATTCTTTTTAGTAATTTTAGTTCATTTTTTGTATGCATTTTAATCATACCTTTTTACAAAAAGTATTAAAAAGATATTTTGTTGCGATAAATACGATTGAAAATATTTTTTTTTTGTTTAAAAGGTTCTTTTCTTTAAATTTTTTTGTGTTTGATCGATTCTAATATCTGTTTTATATGATAATATATCCCATCTGTAGTGCTAATATAATGCATTTAATTGCATTACTATTTATTGGTGATTCACTAATGAAGTCCTTCAGTCACTCCAAAACCTCAGATGTGGCCTTAAACTACTAGTACAAAAGCAGGGGCTTCAAGATGATTGACAACAAGTGGCAACTAGCCCCCCAACTCAAAATAGGTGAAGGCTACTTCGACAGCATCGCACTTAATTCGGTCAGCAAAATCAAAATCAAAGGCGAAAAGGGACCCAGCAACTGCGAAACGCCCACTTATGTGCTCAAAATCACAGTGCAAGATAAAGACAATTTTTATGCTTTTGATCAAGATCTGCACATAGAATGGATGTTGAGACTCGTCTGGGGCAAATTTTACATGCATTTCGAGACCAATCCGCCTGACGAAGAGTACTTCAATATTTGTGAAGCGGAAATACCAGTGAAAAAGGGATTGAATAGCTGGCACAAACTGCATGTGCGCATCACAAAGGAAGGACTTGCATGCTTTGAGGATACTAATAAGAAACCAGTGTTGTTTATCGAACAAGTGGGTGAAATTTGGAGCCGTTTTTAGCTGGTGGAAGGAAAAAAGTATATGGTGTTCAAAATGAGGTATCATTTGATCAAGTATGAGTTCGGAATTCCTCTTCATAATTTGCTGAAGTGGTGTAGAGCGCTATACTCCCTCATTGATTTTTGCTGAAGTGTCGGTATTACTACATTTATCATCATAAAATCTTCGATTTTATCCTATTTTTGTTCAAATATCCTAGATTTTTCATTTTTTTAAAAAAAAATTATTGCATTTGATATGCATGCAGTACAGTCTTCTTTTTTGTCAAAAAGCATTGTTTTTGCCAAAAAAAGCATAGAAAAAGCTTTTTCATTATTTTTCATTTAAATTATTGTTAAAATCTGGCATTTTAAAGCGCTAGTGTATCTAAGTAAACAAACAATCATCTTTCCTTTTTGGGAGATAGCGAAAACTCTAAAGACTGATCCCAAGACTAATCCGAGTCCATCGTAGGCTTTTTCTTGAACAAAATCTCTAATTGCCTTACTCTCTCCTTGAGTTTTCTGTTTTCAAGTCCTAGTTTTTTGTTTTTTGCCTAGGCTTACAGCTTCATTTTCTTGAGAATGTCGATCTCTATTTAGCTGTATTTCTTGCTCTGTCTCAAACTTGCCAGCATTTTTTGATTTTAATTGGGTAACTCTATGGGTTATAGCATGGTTCTGAGCATAGTCGATTCGTCCATAGACCGACACACGAAATCCCCTATTTCCTTCAACATTTCATTATGCTTTTCCGGAGACTTATGCCTAATTCTGGTACTAGGCTGTTCTATTTGTTATACTCTCTGAAGCGTGAATCCTCTTTCCGAGTGCTGTCGTGACAAAGTTGCTGTGCTTTTGGATTTGGATAAACTATTCTGGGCTTGCTGTTTCTTGCGCGCTGATCTTTATTGTTTGGACTTGGCGATTGTCTAGTTGAGCTCTAAGTTCAACGTGATCATAAAATCGATCTCAGCCTTATACCGATTGCGCTCTTCTTGCATATTTTCTAACTTTTTCTGATATTATTTTTCAGTATCCTCTAACTCTCTGTCTTTGTCTTCACACTGCATTTTGAGCTCCCTGACTTGTTCTTCCAATCTATGATTTTCTTGCGCCAAAGTGCCTATAAACTCTTCTCTTTCGCACATGAAAGACTCCATTTGCTGCGCATTTTCTTTCTATTTCTAAAGCACATCTGTCAACTGCTTGTAATTGGCAAGCTCATCATACAATTTTTAAACCTAACTGCGATAGAAATGAAGATCTCGAGTGTATTTACTTTCTTATTGACTTGCCAACTCATCGTAAAGACTCAAGATAGAGTCGTTGAGGGGTGGCGGATTGCTTGTGCGTTCAGTTGGAGGTGGTGATGTTACTATTGAAGAGATTTGGAGTTGACAGTTGTCTTTGGGAGATGCTAGAGGCAGATGTGTGACGGTTCGAACAGGGGAGATGAAACATATTCTGTCAGATGGCTACAGAACTGCGTCTAATTTGCGACGCTAAAGCTTGCTAGGCTGTTGCTTTCTGTTAAATTTGCTAGAACTCTTGTCAATCCTACTCTAAGGTGACAATAGCTCGGTCCTTTCTTTGCCAGTATAACTCATCTCTATTTTGAAAATAATGCAATTCTTTGACGTTTTTCACTGACTTCCATACGTACTCCTGATCAGACCAAGCCACACTGATTCTTTGATTATTTTTATTAATTTAGCGGACTCAGACTGTTTGTGATTAATAATTTTAGTATTAAAAATGTTGCCTGCTATAACCTAACGATATGCTTTTATGTATATAAAGTATATAGCCCATGGACTTCAGGAGAGCTCAGCCTGGCAAAGAAAATGACCATAGAAATCTTAACAAGTAAGGCAGAAGAGACAAAATCATCAGGAAGAAACCGACGATGGATGAAGAGAGGAATATGAAGAGCAGAAGGAATAGTCTTGATATCAGGGGATGTAGTCTCAGCCTAATTTAAAAGAAAAATTAGCTAATTCCTCCCAGGGCTGTGTTTGCCAACAACACTCAGCACTACTGCTAGGTCTACGGCCCTGAGCTTGCCTCCCTGCCATACTACTCATAATAGCAGATGGGCGTGTTCTTGGCTAATCACGACATTGACAAGGCCCTAAGAGCCCGTATGCTCGATTGGATGGTCGAAGTGATATACTCTTACAAATTTGAACCGAAGTCATACTTCGCCAGTGTCGCCATCATGGACCGCTTTTTCCGAGCCTAAAAACAAAGACTTCCGATCACTCAGCTGCACATAATCGGGGTCACTGCTATGCTCATAGCTACTAAAATGAACGAAGTTTTTCCTCTCAAAATCAAGACGGTGTTCGAGAAAATAGTGCATAAAAAAATCAGTAAAAAAGAGTTATCTGATATGGAAGCACACATGGCTTCAGCCTTGGACTTTCAGCTTAATTGCTGGGATTTCTATGATCTAGCTATGGTAAGGCTTCATGAAACCTATAAAGGCAAAACTGAAGAATTTCTGTCTTCTATCGAAAAACTCTGCGAATATGTAGGAAAGTTCGTGGTGTTCAACATCGAGCTTTACAGCAACTACAACGTTCAGACACTGGCTGCTGCCGTCTTGAAAATCGCCTTCAGGATACATGCAAACAGAACAAGCGGAGATGTGAGCTAGACAGGGGAAGATTTGACTAGTCGTGAGTGCCACGTATGCGCATAGCTGATACTTGATTCGATCAAAAATTTCAAAGGAAGTTGGAAAAACTTGCAAAATTTATACAAATTTAGCGATCCAGTAGTGATGAACGAGGTTGAAAGCTATGCAGGTAGGGTCTGACAATGATATTTATATTCATGGGTTTCTATCATCTTAGCAAAAATAATCAATACATTTAAACTATAAGGAAATTATAAATAGCTAAATTTTGATTTAAAATCATATAAAAAATGCAGATTTTTAAAAACTTTATCAAATCTTATAACTCTACTTTTTATTGTTAGTTTATAATTATAAACTATACAAAAATGTCGAGAAAACCCAACAGAAACTATGGCGGATATTATTCAGGATTTAGACAAGACCCTTTTCACTTGTAGGTAAGCTATAATTAACGTAAAAAAATTCAGGCAACGAAGCGTAACAGAAAGTACAATCCTTTTGATCTTTGCGAAGATCTCTTGAAACTGTAGGATCCACAAGGATAGTCCGGTCATCCACAATATTAGAGGCACAGATAAAGAGGTCGAAGAAAAAATATTTGGAACAATGGTTATGACCGGAAAGGTTATCAATAATAAAAACTAAAAGATTAATACCTTTAGGAACAAATGGAATAATATTGGAATGAAAAGAGAAGTTTCAATAAGAAAAAATAACTGCCGGCACCAAGATAGAGAAATAAACTCTAATAAAGATAGAGAAAATATCCGTTTTAAAAGCAGAGACAGAGAGGATAGATAATGTAAAAATAGCGATAAAAAGTACAATAAAAACAGAGATAACCGTCTCGAGAAAGAAAGCCGATACCTGTTATTAATAAAGAAAAATAAAATAACCAGTCATATGAACGCAAGTAATGGGCGAAAATGCAAGAGTAACATAGATAGTAAAATTCTTATGAGAGTTCAATGTGGATTTAATCTGGTCAATAAAATCAATCAGCTTAAATGCAAAATTAATCTTAATTCAAAGAGGTTGGAGGTAACGTGTCTGCAGTTTTGGATAGAGCGATTGATAGCATAAGAAACACATAACAATCTGCAAACAGTTTTAGCTATTAAAAAGAGCCCAATATTCTTAGATTACTTAACGAATCAAATGCCTAGATAAACGAATAAGATTAGTTCGATCGTGCTCATTAAAATTCTATAGCAGAAAAAAAAGTTTTAAACAATTCTCAATCTTTCACGATACCTAAGAACTAAACTCAAAAATAGTCTTAAATTTAAAATTTACCTTCAAAATAGTAAATATAGCATAAAATTGCGCTCTAATCAGTAAATTCTATGGGATAATTGTGGCTGACTTTAGCTGACATTGTAAATATCCGATAAATCGTTCTAAGATAGATTTTTTTGACAAAAATCGAATGTCGTTTCAGCGTATCTCAGACTATTCAAGGCATTTTGGTTTAAAACTGCCCTGTTTAAATATCTAAACTATGTTAGTACATATCTTTGTAACAAATTACCATCATAGAACCCGGAGATAAATCACATTTGAGAATATGCAAACTAAGATTACCGCAGATATCGTAAAAGAATATTTAAAATTAAAAATAAGATTTAAGTTTCGTAAAACGGAGAAAAAAATAACCCGAAAGTACAGCTAAGTAACCAGTGATAGCGCTGTAGACACTAAAGCTGAGGTGTAGTTGTTGCGCCACTTGGAATGTTGTTCCAGTTAGTGCATCTGACAATACTGCTTGTTTGTCATGCCGTAGCTGCTATTAAAAAATGGAAATCAGAATTGATAGCCTCGAACTTAAACCGGCTCACGATCAGTGACATGATGCACTTAGACTCTCTTAAACATTATTTTTATTATTTATTACTTAACTCAAAATTCTTTAAATTATTAATATTTTTGACTCTCAAGTAGTAAAAATCAGTTTTTATTATAAGCGTACTTAGTTCTTAGCTATCTATCTCTATTTGCCATCGCTTCTATCCTCATCCGTTCTTACTTGCTTCTTTAAAGCTCCCCTATTTTGCTATAATAAACGTCTTCCCTAAAACTACTATTCGAAGGCAAGGCAAAAGCATCTTCCTCGAGTTAGTAAGGTAAGTGCTATCGTACAGAATATACTATTTGTTTTTGTTGACATTAAATGTGAAAAGGCCATCTGCCTTTAAGTTTATCGTATCTCACTCTAATATGTTTTTCTTCCAAATTTTTTCGTTTATTGTCGAATCTTGCGATAAATTTGTTAAGGAACTAAGGTTTTACCTCAAGTATCTATGCTTAGATTTGATCTTTATATTGCCATTTGCTTGAACCGGAAATTCCAGAACTGTCCTAAAATTTCATTTAAGCGTACAAATTGTAAGTTCTATCATAAAAATAAGCTTTTTCTCTGAAATTGAAGGTTCTAATACCAGAAGAAACTCCAGAAACTAATGCTGGAGCAGTTTGAAAACATATTTATTGACCATCATCAAATAAAATATGATGCCATCCCTTATTGACGCTTTAAATCGAATTAAGACTCTAAACGATACTTGATTATATGCTCGCATGTATGGTATATCCTCTTCCTTTCATAAAAACAGACGAAACACAAGGGTTTTAAGAGATTTGCTAAGCAGAGATAGGGCAACCATCAATAAATCCTTGGTAAGTTTAACCGAGAAGAGGTCTAACGGGCTCATCGGTGTGTTGATACAAAATAAATACACTTAGGCCAAAAACTATGGTCAATTTCATGCGTACGATGTGGTCAGAAGTGTTGGCTGCCTCTTCTATCAATCTAGGAGCCATACACAGAGATTTGCAAAGTCTTTACAGGTTAGTTTATTATCGATTCAATACAGGACTTTTCTTTTGAATTTATGCAAGGTTCGTAAAGTAATTTTACTTAGCATTACTGGCATTTTATATTGATTTTTGTTTTTTCTTATCAGAAATCAAAATAAGACCTCCTTATTGAGCCACCTACCATTTTTAAAATAACCTTATTTTATCATATTTTTTAAATATTTCTGAAGACTTCGACGTTGGGACTATTTAATGATGACTTTTAAGATACTTAGATAAAACAATTATCCTGCCTTAGGAGGAGAGCTAAAAATTAAAAATATCTAATTTTCTTAGTTTTCTATGTATTATTTATTACTTTTTAATGATGGTCTGTACTTAGTGTATGCTTGTCTATTCTTACAATTGATTTTATTAGTTTTCATCTACGATGCTGAAAAATACCTAACTTTAGTCTATACCTTCCAGGGGTTATCCTATCATAAAAGAGTTGTTATGCTGAAAATGAGTGTTGTTTGTGCTGTTTGCAGTTTCTTTCGCCTTGTTTATATTGATTTAAAGGGGAAGAGTGGTATTAGTGGTTAAGTTGGGTGTATTTTAAACAACCTTTGTGATTTTTAATGAATTAATAGATGAAAAATTTTCTTGCTATTAAGGTGTCTACCAGTCTAAGTCGAAAAGAGGCTATAGCTTCTCTGAATATTTAGAAAAGTAATTTTGAAAAGCTTTAAAACCTTTTATATAGTTGAGAGTAATCTCTGTGTGCCGGGCTAAATTAAGTGAACCTTTATGATTAAAAAGGCATTCACCTGTAATCAAAGTGCCTTTTAAATGCTTTTGAACTTTAAAAAGTTGATAATTTATGCTGCCTCGTTGTATTTATGTAGTAGCCGGACACTATTAGTGTTCAATTGATTTATCGCAAATGTAATGTGCATTATTGTGTGAAAATACGTGTCTAAGTAGGACAAAATCTCTTTATTTGTAATGTTTTGAACAAGAATATATCTTAAAGTACCCTAGAGCACTATTTTCGACTGGGATTTGGTGTATAATAGCAGATTAGTTAACAGAAGGATGCCACTTACTGTAAAGGGCAATACTTGCTAGTCCTTTTGTTGCTACTTATTGAGAAAGCTAAGTCTACAGAATGAAAGAAAACAAATGAGGATTCAGTACACTTTGATATATAATCAGGGAAGATGATTTTTAAATTTATTGCATTTGGGGGAGTGAAACAGTCTCAGTAAGATTGTAAAAAGGCAGCAAATTTTTGAATATGTTTGGGTGTGGCTGAGCTTTATCAAGTATTGAGGACGTTAGTTGAGGAGGCAGAACAAGAACAGAAGGAAAATTGGAAGTACGAGCAGGACTGGCTTTGGGAAATTCAATCGATTTTTGACTTTTCGGTGAGTTAAAATGTAAATTTGACTGTATTCTATCTAGATGAGTTAATTTCTTTTTTGATTAGATGCCTTTCAAAGACTAGTTTTTTTATTCTGACATCTATGAACTTTATTAATCGATTTTTAAGTCTTAAAGTTTGATACCTATCTTTTTCATCGAACTAAGCGGCAGATGCAAAGCTTCAGGAGTTATTGTTTCTGCTTGTTACTCTTTCTCTTTTAGCGACTCTTATATCTTTTTTCTTTTCAGCTTAAATGTTTGACTTCTGCTCAGCTAATTCTTCTTTAAATTACTATTAAACGCTTCATTATTTACCATTTTTTAGACCATTTCCTCGAGACCATGACAAATCTTCGTTTGGATGATCCTAAGATACTGTGTTTGATCTTATTTTGTTTTAAAGCTGAATCGAAGCGTCTAGGGCAGAGACTGACTACATGACTACAAAGCAAAGCATTATCTTTATGTCTTTTTTGATCTTCTCAATAAGTAGTTTCTTAAATCTAGTGTCATATTATTTTTAGAAGACATCTTGTAACCCTAGATATGCATGTGTTAGGTCTACCAACTACGGAAACCTACCGGAACTTCGACTTGAAACCTCACAGATCGATTTAGCTATGCCTATCTTGACTATTAAAGCGAAATACTGATCTTACTTTCGTTGACTTTTGGCATGTGTTCGATATTGTAAACTGAAGTCGCTATGAGTTCGTACATTTAAGTCTTTTCTTCTAGATTGAGAGTGAAAAAAGCACGTTGTAATTGTTGAGTGACCAAGAATTTAGTTCTATGCGAGTTGCAGATGAGCATGAGGGTAAAGGTTTTGAGTTACTGACGGATAGAATGTTCCATAAACATCAACAGCTACTGTAGAACTCGAGTATGACAATGGATCTAGCGATGCTTAGTAATAGTTTTGTTGAATTTTTATAATATGGCCTCACGAGATGCCATTTCGATCACTGTACGATTCTATTTCAATCCAACTATAATAAACACAGGCCAACGAACCACTCACATCAATAAATACTTAAACATAAGACACTTAAAAAGAGTAAAATATTGAATTTTATCAAAAAAAACAAAAAAAGTACTTAAAGAGGCATTTCTTTTTGCTTTAATAGTAAATAGTTTAGCTTGTTTTATAGTTAATATTTGTATGATATTTGTGTGTTATAATTTATCTATGTAGTTCAAAATCCTACTCATCCTGACCCTTTTTACAGCAGCATTCTGCGACTCCTTTCAAATATACGGACCAGAATGTGCCACATCAAGCGCTCAGCCTATCCCATACAGTTTATCTAACTTCGGTACCATACCCTACGGTCAAACAATTATCGGTCAAGTGATCTTACCATCGCAACCAGAACTATGTAAACTTGAAGGCTAGTCGATTCTTAGCAAAACTAATCCACAAGTCAAATCTATTTTATTAGTAAAGAGAGGAACTTGCAAATTTGTAGAAAAAGTCATAAATGCTCAGAAAATTGGAGCTGATATGGTGATAATCTACGACAATGAAGGAGCTGATTCGATACAAGTAATAATGAAGAACGACGGACACGGACATCTCGCAGAAATACCTTCACTTTTTATCAGTCGTACTCACGGAGAAGGATTAGCGACTGTCAAACAAGATTGCAAATTACCAGTATTAAAAATATAGTTTTCTATTGAAAAAAGAGAGAAAGCAGACGTAACTTTTTGGTTGGATGCCAGCAACGTACTTTTTTGATGATTGTAGAGAGAAACTTATATCCTGGCTCGCGATTTTTACAAAAATAACTACTATAAAGTGCTATAGCAGCATATGGACTTTAATGTTAGGTAGATTTCAAGATATTCAGGTTCAGAATAGAGACAACTTGTCGCAGTATGAATTTCTGCGACAAAGAAGACTGTATTGGAACTTTGCTCAACTCTTATTGTCGCAATGTCCCCTTGCCAAGCAAAGATTCGCAAGTAAAAGTTACAAGAGGAGCAGATATTATCAAGTAGCAGTTGAGATAGTTTTTCCTATGGTAGGAAATGAAAGCTCAATCGAGTGGAATTGTCTGGTGGCAGTACATGAAATAATTCGATCATCAAGTATGCATCTAGAGGTCTGATATCGGAGATTGCTCAAAATAGATCATGAAAAGTGTTGGAGTCACTCAGCAGACTATTGAAAAAGTCAACAAAATGATCGACGAAACTATATAAAATGCTACAAAATTGATTCCTTCTGAAAATATCCTCAAAGAAGACGCACTTTAGGCTAAGTAAATGGGAATTTATTTTTATCCTTAGGCCACCATCAACAACCGTAATTTCTATGGACTTTTTAAAGCCCCTTAAGTCTTCGAGATGATCTGCGATTCGCTATTGTCGCCCCCTAAACAGTGCCGCTCTAAGACTACTAACGAGACAGTAATTGGTCAAGAAGACTCGCATAAATGGAAAACGATTCTGATTATTTTGGTAGTGATGACTATTGGATTTTTGTTGGCCCTGTGCATCTACACAAGATTGATAAGGAGAGAAATCGATCAACAACTCAGCGTTGAAGTTAACAAAATGGTTGAGAATTACGTGAATATGACTGAAAAATCATCAAGTAATGTTGGCAACACGTATAGCAAAATGGACAACTGATAGCATCCTAAAATACGTATAAAATATGTATGTA
>Ga0169931_10009671_pt1 | contig 13873 bp, 9 predicted proteins | sample Kivu_15m_20L_FD_129675 | JGI IMG/M metagenome (GOLD analysis project Ga0169931, IMG submission 129675) | Freshwater microbial communities from Lake Kivu, Western Province, Rwanda to study Microbial Dark Matter (Phase II) - Kivu_15m_20L... | ecosystem: Environmental > Aquatic > Freshwater > Lake ...
CCAGGGACGATCCTCCGCTGCCGGCAGCGGCCACCAACGGGCCACCAGGCCGCCGCTGGCATCGCTCTCCAGGGCCGGCGCCACCCGGCCTGCCGCCACCAGCACCGCCGCCAGGCGCTCGATCCGGGGCTGGCTTGGCGGGTCGTCGAGCCGGTTTGCAGGAGCCCCAGCCACCGGCGCTAGGCCCTGCCGCGCGCCTGATCGCGAAGCGCCGGCACATAGGGAATCAACCCCTTGGCGGCGGCCTGCAGCTGGACCTCGATCGGCAGGCTGCGGATGTCGCGCAGGAAGCCATCCACCTCCAGGATCCAGGGGATCTCGGAGGATTCGAGCAGGCTGGGCAGGCACCAGCGCGGGCTGAAGGGGGTGATCTTCAGCAGCTCGCGCACCTTCTTGGCGTGGTTGTGGGAGGTGCTGGTGGCCACGCCGAAGTGGTCGGCGATCGTGGCGGCGCTGCAGTGGGGGCTCTGGGTGGCATCGAACAGGAAGTTGGCGGCGCCGATCGCATGCACCACCCCGGCGCACCAGGAGGGTTCGCGGCCCGTGAGCAGCGGTGACGGACGTTTGCGGGCCAGGGCCGCCACCGCCTCATGGATCAGGACGCGGTAGTCGTCGTTGAGGTGGCGGGCGCAGAAGGGATCGATGCGCGCCAGCAGGTTGTCCACCGTCTGGCGGAGGGAGGCGGGCACCTTGAGGGGCACCGCAGCCGTCGCTGGCGTGGCTGGCGCCGCTGACCCAGCTGGCGGCTGAAGCGACCCCTCGCTCGGGACCACAGCCCCGATCCTCACCTCCAGGTGCTCGCCAGCCAGCGCCACCTGGATGCGGCGCGGTTCCGGTGCGGCTTGCTCCCACAGCCGGGCGATCCGGGGCTCCGCATCGATCCAGGCCACCAGCGCCAGGGCCACCGCCTCCAGCTGCTGCAGATCGCTGCGGCGAGGTGGTCTGAGCCCCCGCGGCGGCTCGATCAGCATCACGGTGGGATAGGCATGACCACGGGCCACCGGCCAGCCATAACGCTTGATCTCCTTGAGCAGCGGCGGCGGCATGGCGGCCTTTGCCTCGAAGTTGATGGCGCGGTGGAACGGCGCCGCATCCATCGCGTCGCGATCCCCCGCCTGAAAACGTTGGCCCAGCTCCACATAGCGCTCGTAATCCTTGAGCGACTCGAACAGAACAACGCCGTAGTCGCTGCCCATCTGGCCGATCACGCAGCCCACCCAGCCCTGGATCGCCAGGGCGCTGCAGGTCACCTGGAAGGGATCGCCATCGCTGGCAATGCGCTCCCAGGGGCGACGCTGATACAGGGCGGCGGCAGCCTCGAAGAAACTCGCCACCGCCTCCGGGCCGATGTCGCCGTTGAGATAGGTGCGGAGTGCATCGCTGCCCAGCAGATCCTCGCTGCTGACGAGCTGTTCGCGCATCAACTGGCTGGCCCGGTCCAGCTGGGGGGTGGCGCCCTGGCTGATCCGCGCCTCCGGCAGCAGCGGCGGCAGCAGCGCGAGCAGCTCGGCCTGATTCACCAGCACCTGGCGCGGCGGGCCGGGCCGACAGGGGGGCTCGGGGTGGTGGAGCGCGTTGGCGATGGCCGGCTGCAGAGCTTCCAGCGGTTGATCCTCGGGCCCCACGGCCGAACCGCGGATGGCGCCGTCGGCCTCGATCACCAGGGCGACCAGAGGATGGACGCTGCTGCCATCGTCGAGGGTCACAACAGCCGGCAGCGTCACCAGCCCCACCTCCCACACCGTGCCGCCGGTATCAGCGCTGAACCCGTGACCGGATCGGGAGGGGCGAGCCATCGAGCCCAGGGATCAACGACAGACAGCATGCTGGCCGAAGCGGGCGGCTGGTGTTCCTGGTGTGACGGCGTGTCATGGATTGTGCTGGCCTCCTGAAAGGGGATGACGCGGGAACCTGCCAGCGGCAGCGCTGGTGCGCCAGCCCAGCGTGCTTGCCACCATGGCGACCATCACTGTGCGGGGGCTGAGTGCGAGCCCTGGCGGCACCTGGAAGCGGATCGCACGGCTCAGCTCCTGATCTGGCGTCCCTCAGGGGGTCATGCCCCAGACCATCCGACCCGTTGACTGGAGCGATCCTGCAGGAATCCGATCGCAGCTGCCCCTGACTCCATAGAGAGACGCGCCCCATGGAGACGCGCCTTGGCGACGACGCCTCTTGAGGGTGGTGTCGCGGACATTCGGGACGCAACACCAGGGCCACCTCTGCTTCGCCGGCCGCACCCTCCCACTCCCCCCGCCGTGGGGCATCACCACTTCCGATAGGGCAGAAACTTGCCATTCATCGTCACCACCACCCGGTCCCCCTTGGGGTCTTCCTGCTTGTGGACGGTGAGGGTGAAGTCGATGGCCGACATGATGCCATCGCCGCACTTCTCCTGGATCACCTCCTTGAGCGGCAGGCCATAGACCTGCAGGATCTCGTAGAAGCGATAGAGCAGCGGATCGGTGGGGATCACCGGATCGAGGCCGCCCTTGATCGGATAGGTGGTCAGCTGCAGCCCCAGGGGCGCCGCGAGCGCGGCGAAGCTGAGGCCCTGGCGGCGCTTGGCGGCGAGGAGCGTCGCGGCCAGGGGGGAGAGAGGCATGGCGAGAGAAGCCGAACGCGGCGGGAGCCTATGGGCCAGCGGCGCTACCCATGGCTGCCGCTGCTACAGAGAGGCCGTGCCTGCATCGCAGCCCTGCGGGCCGATCCTCCCTGCTTGGCCGATCCCCCTTGTTCGCCCGAACCGCCCTCCTGGCCCGGACCGCCCTTCGGGGCCGTGGCGGCGGAACCGGCCGAGCTGTCGGGAGTGCCGGAGCACCCTGAACTGCCGGAGCGGCTCTGCCAGCCCCTGCGCCTCTGCCTGCTCAGCGGCGGCGAGAGCCGGCGGATGGGGCGCGACAAGGCCCTGCTGCCCCATCCGGAGGGCGGCACCTGGCTGGAGCGCACGCTGCGGCTGCTGGCGCAGCTGGAGGCGCCGATCACCCTGATGAGCCGGCATCCGGAGCATCTGGAGCAGGCTCGGGCGCTCGGAGCCGCGCTGAGGCTGGGGGCCGGGCTCACCGCCGTGGCGGAGCCTTCCCCCTGGCAGGGGCCGCTGCGGGCCCTGGCGCGGCTGATGGAGCGCCATCCGGACGAGCGCCTGCTGCTCTGCCCGGTCGACATGCCCTGGCTCGATGCCGCCAGCCTGCGCGCCCTCACGGCCGCCTCCGCAGAGGGCGTTGCCGCAACGATCCTGCTGGCCCACGACGGCACCAGGCTGCAGCCGCTGCTGGGGATCTATCCCGCCACGGCGGCGCGCAGGCAGCGGCTGCGGGCGGCCCTGGCGGCGGGGGAACTGGGGCTGCAGCGCTGGCTGGCCGGCGAGCACTGGCGGGCGGTGCCGCTGAAGGCGCGGGCGCTGGCCAATGTCAACACCCCTGAAGACTGGTACCCGAATCGCTGAGCGGCTGCCTTCAGGAGCGTGCGGGCTGCGATGCCCTCCGGGCTGGCCTGCATCGTGTTCAGCGGTGCTCAGCCAGGATCGGGCGGATCCGCACGGCCACAGCGATGGTGTCCACCCCAGCTTCCCACGCCATCGATCCCGCCGGGCAGGGGCTGCCCCGCACCCTGATGCTGCTGGGCAGCGGCGAGCTGGGCAAGGAGGTGGCCATCGCCGCCCAGCGCCTGGGCTGCCGGGTGATCGCCGTGGATCGCTACGCCGGCGCGCCGGCGATGGCGGTGGCCCATGAGGCCGAGGTGGTGGTGATGACCGACCCCGAAGCCCTCAGGGCGGTGGTGCGCCGGCACAGGCCGGATCTGGTGATCCCGGAGATCGAGGCTCTGGCGGTGGATGCCCTGGCCGAACTGGAGGCGGAGGGCATCACCGTGATCCCCACGGCGCGGGCCACGGCGGTGACGATGAACCGCGACCGCATCCGCGATCTGGCGGCCGGCACCCTGGGGCTGCGCACGGCACGCTTCGCCTACGCCGAGAGCGCCGCCGAACTGGCCGCCGCCGCCGCGCCACTGGGCTGGCCGGTGGTGGTGAAGCCGGTGATGAGCTCCTCGGGCAAGGGCCAGAGCGTTGTGCAGGGTCCGGAGGGGATCGCCGCGGCCTGGGAGGTCGCCAGGGAGGGGGCACGGGGCAGCGGCACCCGGGTGATCGTGGAGGAATTCCTGCGCTTCGATCTGGAGATCACCCTGCTCACCGTGAAGCCATGGCAGGGGCCCACCCTCTTCTGTCCGCCGATCGGCCACATCCAGGAGCGTGGCGATTACCAGTGCAGCTGGCAGCCGGCGGCACTGGGCGAGCGGCAGCTGCTTGAGGCGCAGGCGATGGCGAAGGCGATCACCGATGAGCTGGGTGGCGCCGGCCTGTTCGGGGTGGAGTTCTTCCTCTGCGGCGACCCCGCCGATCCGGAGGTGGTGTTCTCGGAGCTCTCGCCTCGCCCGCACGACACCGGCCTGGTGACCCTGGCGGGCCAGAACCTCAGCGAATTCGAGCTGCATCTGCGAGCGGTGCTGGGGCTGCCGATTCCGGAGATCCGCTCCACCGGACCGGCGGCCAGCCGGGTGATCCTCGCCCCGGCCGCTGCTGAAGCCGTGACCTACCGGGGAGTGGAGGCGGCCCTGGCGATCGCCGAGACCCAGGTGCTGCTCTTCGGCAAGCCCGAGGCCAGGGTGCACCGGCGGATGGGCGTGGCCCTGGCGCGCGGCAACAGCGAGGTGGAGGCGCGCTCCCGCGCCGACCGTGCTGCGGCCGCGGTGTCGCTGAACAGCTGAGAAAGGGGCCTGCCGACCCCTGGTGGAGACGGGGAGGAGGCCGTAAGGTTCGCAGAGCATTGTCTGCCATGAGCCAGGCCCCATCCCCTCTCGAAACGCCTTCGGGGTCATGGAGGGGTAGGGAGCGCCGCCCCGGCCGCAAACGCCGGCACGACGCCACCGCCGAACGCGCAGCCGCGGCCAGCACAGACGACCCGCTGCAGCCGCCGGTGCCGCCGCCACGGCGGCGGCGGCGGCACCGGCCACCCCTGGCCACCTTCGCCCTGGGACTCGGGCTCGGCTTCCTGCTCGGTCAGGATCCGCAGAGGCCCCTCACGCCCCTGCTGGCGGTGGCGGGAGAGGCGCAGCAGCGGCTGGATGCGCTGATGGGGCTCAACCGGCGGCCGGTGCTCGTGCTCGGCAGTGATGTGGTGGGCGGCAACACCGATGTGATGTTTGCCGTGCAAATCCACAAGGGAATCACCGAGATCACTCAGGTGCCGCGCGACACCTACGTGGAATCCCCCGAGCTGGGCGTGCGCAAGGCCAATGCGCTCTACGCCGAACTGGGACCGGCCGCGGTCAAGCGGGAGGTGGGGCAGCTCCTGGGCACACCGCTGACGCGCTATCTGAAGGTGAACCTCGATGCCGTGGCCAAGGTGGCCGATGCCCTCGGTGGCGTGGAGGTGGATGTGCCGAAGCGGATGTTCTATGTCGACAACAGCCAGGGGCTGCTGATCGATCTGCAGCCGGGCCGCCAGGTGCTCAAGGGAAACGATCTCGAAGGCTTCCTGCGCTTCCGGCACGACGAACAGGGTGATCTGGGCCGGATGGAGCGGCAGCGGCTGGTGATCAACCAGGTGTTCGCCAAGCTGGCCAGCCCGACCACCCTCACACGGCTGCCGGCACTGCTGAAGATCGCCGGCGAAGACATCCGCACCGATCTCTCGCCGCTGGAGATCACCCAGTTGCTCGGCACCATGGGCCGCACCCGGCTCAGCACAAGCCGGCTGCCGGGCCGGGAGTACTGGGAAAACGACCTCAGCTACTGGATGCCAGCCTCCAACGCGCACCATCCCAGCGGCAACGGCACACCGCCCCCCTGATCGCCCGCGGCCACCAGGGCTGGCGGTGCGGCACGGAGACGCTCACGCACGGCCTTCAGGTAGGCCTGGCCATGGGCCAGCCAGCTGTAGTGGCAGCGCACGCCCACCAGCCCGTTGGCGCTCCAGCGGCGCCAGCGCAGCGGATCGCTGAGGGCGCTCTCGAGAGAGCGCTGCAGGGCCTCCGTATCGCGCACATCCACCAGCAGCCCGTTGTCGCAGCGCCGGAGGATCTCGCGCGGACCGCCATCGTCGGTGGCGACCAGCGGCAGACCCGAGGCGGCGGCCTCCAGCAGGGAGAGCCCGAAGGGCTCGGTGAGAGCGGGATTCACAAACACCCCGCCCAGCGCCGCAGCCCAGCGCAGGAGGCCGGGGATCCGCTGGCGAGGAAGATGCTGCAGGAGGGCCACCCGACCCTGCAGGCCGTAGCGGCAGAGCTGGGTGATCGCCTCGGCGGCCACCGTTGAGGGGCCTTGATCCGAGGAGGCGCCGCCGCCTGCCCCGAGGGCCAGCACGAGATTGTGCCGGCTGCGCAGCTGCGTGGAGCGCCCGAAGGCCTCCACCAGGGCGCCGATGTTCTTGCGGGGATCGGGCCGGCAGAGCGCCAGCAATGGCGGCAGGGTCGGCTGGCGCAGCAGCGGCTCGATCATGGCCTCGAGCGCCGGCTCGCATCCGGGACCGGCGGGGGGATGAAACAGGCCGGCATCCACGCCCGGCGGGATCGCCCTGGCCACCTCCGGCCGGAAGCTGCGGTAGCCGGCGTACTGCCGCAGGCGTTCGTGCTCGGTGCTGGTCACCACCAGGGTGCTGCGGGCCAGGGCCAGCTCCTCGGCGGCGATGCGCCGGCTGAGGGCGTAGCGCTGCTCGAGCTCGGCGGGGTCATGGCCGGCCGCCAGCAGCCGGCGGCGTTTCTCGCGCCCGAGGGAATGGGCGGTGAACACCAGCGGCAGACCGAGGCGCTGCTGCAGCCGAGCCCCCACATAGCCGCCGTCGGCGTCATGGGCATGGATCCAGTCAGGCCGCCGGGCAGAGCGGCGAAACGTCTCCTCGATGCGCTCCACGAGTTCATCGAGATGGGGCCAGAGCTGCTCCTTGGCGAGATAGGCGGGGGGTCCGAAGGGAAGCCTCCGGATCCGGAAGCCCGGCGTCACCCGCTCGTCGGGGTGGGCATAGTCACCGTCCAGTCCGGGCGCCACGATGATCCGGGTGAGCACGTCCACCTGGTCGATTCCCGGCGTACCCGCCAGGGTGTGGGCCAGTTCGTGCACATAGAGCGTCTGGCCGCCGGTGTCGGCATCGTGGCCGAGGGGAAGATCGCGGCCGCGATAGAGCCCATGCAGATGAAGATGCAGCACCGCCAGACCCATGCCGACCGACCGTGGTGGACTGGGGATGGGTTAGGGGGAAAGCAGCGCCGCGCATGAGCGCAGCCGCGGCATCCCGGCGGATGCGCGGAGATTGCGGCGCATTGACGAACGCGCAGCACGCCGCGGGCGCCACGGCAGAGGCCGCCGGGTGGCTGGCTACGCCGCTGCCGGCAGTTGCGGTGGATGCTGCTCCAGCACGCGGCGCAGGTAGCGGCCGGTGTGGCTGGTGGGATGGGCCGCCACCTCCTCCGGGGTGCCGCACACCACCAGGTCGCCGCCGCGGTCGCCGCCCTCGGGGCCGAGATCGATGATCCAGTCGGCGCAGCGGATCACATCGAGGTTGTGCTCGATCACCAGGATCGAATTGCCCTTGTCCACCAGGCGCTGCATCACCTCCATCAGCTTGTGCACGTCGTAGAAGCTGAGGCCGGTGGTGGGCTCATCGATCAGATAGAGCGTCTTGCCGGTGGCGCGCTTGGAGAGTTCGGTGGCCAGCTTCACCCGCTGCGCCTCACCGCCGGAGAGGGTGGGTGCACTCTGGCCGAGCTTGATGTAACCCAGCCCCACATCCACCAGCGTGCGCAGCCGGTCGGCGGCCTGGGGAATGGCGCTGAACTCCTCGGCCGCCTGCTCCACGGTCATCTGCAGCACATCGGCGATCGTGTGACCCCGATAGGTCACCTGGAGGGTCTCGCGGTTGTAGCGGGCCCCCTTGCAGACCTCACACTGCACATACACATCCGGCAGGAAATTCATCTCGATCACGTTCACGCCCTGGCCGCCGCAGGCCTCGCAGCGTCCGCCCTTCACATTGAAGCTGAACTGGCCCACCTGATAGCCCCGCGCCTTGGCCTCCACCGTGGCGGCGAACACCTGGCGGATCGGATCGAAGGCGCCGGTGTAGGTGGCGGGGTTGGAGCGCGGTGTGCGGCCGATCGGGCTCTGATCGATCACGATCACCTTGTCGACCGCCTTGATGCCGCGCAGCTCCTCCAGGCCGGAGGGGAAGGGCACCTTCATGCCCAGCCTGTGCTCCAGGGCCGGGTGCAGCAGCTCATTGATCAGGGTGCTCTTGCCGCTGCCGCTCACCCCGGTCACGCACACCAGCCGCCCCAGCGGCACCTCCACCGTGAGGTCGCGCAGGTTGTTGCGGCTGCAGCCCACCATCGTGAGCCGGCGGCTGCCGGCATCACGCCGCTCGGCCGGGGTGGGAATGGCGCGGCGACCGCTGAGGTAGGCGCCGGTGAGCGAGTGCTCCGCTGCCAGCAGATCCGCCAGGCCGCCCTCGGCCACGATCCGGCCGCCGTGCACGCCGGCGCCGGGGCCGATGTCCACCAGGTGGTCGGCGGCGCGGATCGTGTCTTCGTCGTGCTCCACCACGATCAGGGTGTTGCCGAGATCGCGCAGCTTCAGCAGGGTGGCGAGCAGGCGGTCGTTGTCGCGCTGGTGCAGGCCGATGCTGGGCTCATCGAGCACATAGAGCACGCCGGTGAGGCCGGCGCCGATCTGGGTGGCGAGGCGGATGCGCTGGGCCTCGCCGCCGCTGAGGGTCATCGCCGGGCGATCGAGGCTGAGGTAATCGAGGCCCACATCCAGCAGAAACTTCAGGCGCATGCGGATCTCGCGCAGCACCAGATCGCCGATCTGGATCTGGCGCGGCGTCAGCAGCGGGCCGGCGGCGGAGCCCGAGCCCACCCCCATCAGCGCCTCGATCCGCTCCAGGGTTTCGGCCACGCTCACGGCCGTGAGCTCATGGATGGCGTAGGGGCCCACCCGCACCGCCAGCGCCTCGGCCCGCAGGCGCAGGCCGCGGCAGCTGGCGCAGGGCACCAGCTCCAGGTATTTCTCCAGCTTCTGGCGGATCGCCTCGCCGCCGGCATCGCGCAGCTGACGCTCCAGGATCGGCAGGATCCCCTCGAAGGGGCGGGTGTAGGTCTGGCTCTTGCGGTAGCGGCTGTCGGCCTGGATCGCAATCGCTTCCTGGCTGCCGTTGAGCAGCACCTCCTGCTGCTCGGCGCTGAGCTGATTCCAGGGGGTCTTGAGCTCGAAGCCGAAGGCCTCGCCCACCGAATAGAGCAGCGAGAAGTAGTAGCTGTTGTCTTTGTCGCTCCAGGGAGCCACCGCCGCGTACACCGGCAGCGAGGGATCGGGCACCACCCGCTCGCAGGTGAAGCGGCGCAGAAAGCCGATGCCGTGGCAGTCGGCGCAGGCGCCATAGGGGCTGTTGAAGGAGAAGAGGCGCGGCGAGAGCTCCTCGATCACGGCGCCATGCACCGGGCAGGCGAAGTTTTCGGAGTAGAGCCTTTCGCGCTCCAGTCCGTCCGGCAGCTCCTCGCCGTTCTTGGGCACCACCTCCACCAGGGCCAGCCCCTCGCCGCGCTTGAGGGCCGTGCGCAGCGAATCGGTGAGCCGCTCCTGCACGCCCTCGCGGGCCACGAGCCGGTCGACCACCACCTCGATGTTGTGGGCGTGGTTTTTATCCAGCTCGATGTTGTCGGCCAGCTCGCGCACCTCGCCGTTGATCCGCACGCGGGCAAAGCCCTCGGCCACCAGGCCGCCGAGCAGCTTCACATGGGTGCCCCTCTTGCCGCGCACCACCGGCGAGAGCAGCTGGTAGCGGGTGCCCTCCGGCAGGGTGAGGATCTGATCCACCATCTCATCGATGGTCTGGGGCCGGATCGAGCGGTCGCACTGGGGGCAGTGGGGTTCACCGGCGCGGCCGAAGAGCAGGCGCAGATAGTCCTGAATCTCGGTCACCGTGCCCACGGTGGAGCGCGGGTTGTGGCTGGTGGATTTCTGGTCGATCGAGATCGCCGGCGAGAGGCCCTCGATCGCATCCACATCGGGCTTGTCCACCTGGCCCAGAAACTGGCGCGCATAGGCGGAGAGGCTCTCCACGTAGCGGCGCTGGCCCTCGGCGAAGATCGTGTCGAAGGCCAGCGAGCTCTTGCCGCTGCCGCTCACGCCGGTGAACACCACCAGGCGGTTGCGCGGGATCGTCAGATCCACGTTGCAGAGGTTGTGCTGGCGGGCGCCGCGCACCCGGATCACATCCTCGAGGCTGCCGCCGCTCAGCAGGCGGGGAGCCTCGGCCGCTGCAGCAGAGCCGGATGGCGAGGAAGGCTCCAGGGGCGGCGGCTGTCCGGGATCAGTGCTCATCCGGGCGGAACGGGAGCCGGCGCTGGCGCGGGGCATGGGATGCTCTGGCAGCCGGCGAGTCTAGGGGCGACTCCCGGCCTGATCAGCGCTTGCTGGCCTCGCTCTGGGAATCGCTGCTGTTCTGGTGACCGTTGAGATGCTTCTCACAGGCACCCGCGGCACCCGCCCAGCCGCCCAGCAGGGTGAGAAGGGCGATCAGGGCGAAGAAAGAAGGGGCACGCATCGGCCGGAACCGGACAGTGGCGCCACCCTAGGGAGCCCCCCGGGCCATGGCCATGCCGGTGTTGTTCTGCGCGTTCAGCTTCACGGGCCTGCGGTCTGCAGCAACGCCATGGTCGCGGCTGCGGCCCGCCGGCCGGCCCTGGGCCGGGAACCTGGCCCGCCGCGGCCTCAGCTGCCTGATCGGCGGCCTGGTTCTGCTGCCTGTGGCCGCGCCGCGAAGGGCGGCGGCGGAGCCGGCAGCGCCGGCCGCCGGAGGGGCCGCCAACCCTCAGCCGCCCTCCCGGCCCGGCACGAGCCTCACCCTCACCGCCGCCGACAACGGCCGCACCGTGCTGCTGCGCCGCGACGAGACGCTGCGGATCGTGCTCACGGCCAACGCCGGCACGGGCTACAGCTGGGATCTCGACACAGTCGATCGCCGGCTGATCAAGCCCCTGGCGGTGGAGGTGCGTCAGGCGCCGGGGCTGCTGGCCGATGGCAGCGCCGCGCCGCTGGCGGGGGGTCCGCAGCAGATCACCGTGCTGTTCAGGGCACTGGCGCCCGGCCGCGGCGAGCTGAGCTTGAAGTTCTGGCGGCGCTGGGAGGGGGAGGGCTCGGTGATCGATCGCTTCCGCGTGCCGCTGGTGGTGGTGGGGCCCTGAAGGCGGGTCGCTGCCGCGGGTCGCTGAGTCCGGCGGTCGTCAGGCGGCACGGCGGCGACGCGGCTGCTGCGCCGGGGGCGCAGCAGCCCACCCGGCCTGGGGATCGAGCAGGCTCGCCGCGTAGCTGAGGGCCTCGCCGGAAGCGCCGCCGGCCAGCTCCGCCAGCTCGGCCTGGCGCTCGCGAGTGTCCCGCAGGTGGGACACCCGGGTGCGGGTCTGGCCGCCCTCCACGCTCTTGCTCACCCGGAAGTGGTGATCGGCCGCGGCGGCCAGCAGGGGCTGGTGGGTCACGCAGAACACCTGGCGGCTGGCGGCCAGCTGGCGCAGCAGGGCCGCCATGGCGCCGCTCACCCGGCCGCTGACGCCGGTGTCGATCTCATCGAAGAGCAGGGTCACATGCGGATCGGCCGCGGCGAGGCAGGTCTTGAGGGCCAGCAGGAAGCGGCTCATCTCCCCGCCCGAGGCCACCTCCGCCAGGGGTTCGAGGGGCTGGCCGGGGTTGGCGGAAAAGAGAAAGCGCACAGCATCGGCGCCCTCCTCGCCGGGCTCGGCCGGCTCCAGGGCCACGGCGAAGCGCACCTGGGCCAGCCCCATCGGCCGCAGGGCCTCGGTGAGGCGGGCCTCCAGGGCCCGGGCGGCCTCCGTCCGGGCGGCGCTGAGGCTGGCGTTGGCGCGGTCGCGGACGCGGCGGGCCTCAGCCTCGGCCGCCTCCAGGGTGGCGAGCTGGGCGGCGGCGCCTCCGGAGGCGAGGAGATCCCGCAGCTGATCCCGCCAGGCGATCAGGGCGGCCAGATCGCGGCCATGGCGGCGCTCCAGGGCCTTGAGCTGGGCGATGCGCTCCTGCAGCTGGGCCAGGCTCTCGGGGTCGCTCTCCAGCGAGGCGCCGTAGCGGTCGAGGTCGCGGGCGAGATCCTGAAGCTGGGCGAGGGCCTCGCTGCCACGGCCGGCCAGCTCCAGCAGGGAGGGATCGAGCTGCTGCATCTGGGCCAGCTCCGCTTCGCAGGCCGCAAGGTGATCCAGCACCGAGGGCGCGCCCTCGGCTCCCTCCAGCAGCCGCCCGAGCAGCACCGTCACCCCCTCCTGCAGCCGCACGCCATGAGCCAGGCGGTGTTCCTCGGCCTGCAGCCGCTGCCGCTCGGCCGGATCCTCAAGCTGGGCCGCCTCGAGATCCTCGAGCAGCTGCTCCTGGCGCTCCCGGTCCTGCTGCTGCCGCTGCCGGTCGGCGCGGGCCGCCTCCAGGGCCAGCGTCGCCTGCCGCCAGGAGCGCCAGGCGGCCGCCACCGCCGTGAGCAGGGGCTGCTGGCGATCGCCGGCGAAGCGATCGAGCCAGCGGCGCTGCTGGCCGGGGCGGGCGAGCTGCTGGGTCTGGCCCTGCACGGTGAGATCGAGCAGCAACGGCCGCAGCTCCTGGATCTGAGCACGGTTCACCGCCACGCCATTGAGCCGCTGGCGGCTGCTGAGGCGCTCCTCCTGCAGCTTCCATTCGCGGCTGAGCAGCAGGTCGTCCTCATCGCTGTCGAACTCCTGGGCCGTCAACCAGTCGCGCAGGGGTGGGGTAAGGCTGAAGCTGGCCTCGATCCGGCCGCGCTCGGCTCCGCGGCGCAGCAGCCGCGCTCCCTGGGATCCGGCCACGCCGCCGAGCAGGGCATCGAGGGCATCGAGAAGGATCGATTTGCCGGCGCCGGTTTCACCCGTGAGCACGGTGAAGCCCTGCTCAAACGACAGCTCCAGCCGCTCGATCAGGGCGATGTTCTCGAGGCGCAGACCGGTGAGCACGGCAATCGCCGCGGGCGGTCCCGACCGTAGCGGCGGCACCGGGGTTTCCCAAGGGGCGGAGGGAAGCGGCAGGGGCGGCCGGCCTTCCGTAGCGGCTGCACCGCCATCCACGGCGGTGGCGTGGGAGGGTTGACAATTGTGAACCTCCGCAACGGCCCCGCTGATGCCCGCCAGCTCCGCTCCCGAGGCCGACGCCGCGCAGACCGCTGATGGCGCCAGGGCCGAGACCGGCTCCCCCGTCGCGGCCCCGGACGGAGCGGCCAGCACAGCAGCGGAACAGGCCCTCGCGGCCATGCGGGCTGCCGTGTTCGGAGCCGATCCGATGGCGGCGCCTCCACCTGTGGCGCCAAGCATCGCCGCCCCGAGCGATCCGGCCGCCGCGATCAACAACACCCCCGGCGGCGATCAGGAGCTGGGCGATTTCCTCGAGATCGCCGGCCTGCTCACCTACGACCCGGCCGCGATCACGCGCATCTACGCCGGCCACCCCCAGCGCCTGCTGCGCCGCCTCTGGCAGACCCTGGTGCCGATCGGGCTGTTCCTGCTCGGCGTGGGCAGCGACCGGCTCAGCGGTGCCCTGCGCAACCCGGAGCGGGCCCGCGCCCGGGCACGGGAGTGCGCCGAACTCCTGGCCGCCCTCGGCCCGGCCTTCATCAAGGCGGGCCAGGCCCTCTCCACCCGGCCGGACATCATTCCACCGGTGCTGCTCGATGAGCTCGCCCAGCTGCAGGATCAGCTGCCGGGCTTCGATCCGGCCTTGGCGATGGCCTGCATCGAGGACGACCTGGGCCAGCCGGTGGGGGAGATCTACGAGCAGCTGGAGCGGGAGCCCTTCTCGGCGGCCTCGCTGGGGCAGGTGCATCGC
>Ga0169931_10009672_pt1 | contig 13872 bp, 9 predicted proteins | sample Kivu_15m_20L_FD_129675 | JGI IMG/M metagenome (GOLD analysis project Ga0169931, IMG submission 129675) | Freshwater microbial communities from Lake Kivu, Western Province, Rwanda to study Microbial Dark Matter (Phase II) - Kivu_15m_20L... | ecosystem: Environmental > Aquatic > Freshwater > Lake ...
CCGGTTTTCTTCGCATCGTTCTGCAGGTCACGACGGGTCCAGTCGATACCGATCGCATAGCCATAGATGCAGCTGGCCGCCGCCTCGAGCGTGAGATTCTTGCCGCCGCCCTGCAGTGCGAGGACGAGTTCGACTTCGTGGTGAAAGTTTTGGGTCCGCGGCGGATACGGCACGGGAACGTCATCGGCAATGATGGCGTCGGCGGGTTTGCAGAAGAAAAAGGGTGGCTCGCGCGTGGGGTCTGATCCCATCTCCTTGGCGTGCTCGGCGTAATTGCGACCCACGCAGTAGATCCGATGCACGGGAAACAATGCCTCTGCGCCGCTAACGCGCGCAGTGACAGGAGCGGCCGGTTCGAAGACGAATGAGTTCGACATGGGATCCCGAGGTTGCTGCTTATAATCCGCACATGAGCATACCGCCGCGCGAATTGCAGTTCGACCTTTTCGATGTGTTGAAGCTCGCGGAGTCCCCCGCGACGCGAGAGACTTTCCAAGCGGTGCTCGACGCGGCGGCGAGATTGGCAGAAGAACAGTTCGCGCCGCATGCCGCGCTCGCCGATCGACAAGAGCCGTATGTGCAGCAGGGTCGCGTGGTACTGCCCGTGGAGCTGTCGAATGCGATGCGCTCGCTAGCCGATGGCGGCTTTTTGGCAACGTCGTTCGCTGAGGAGCACGGTGGGCTCGGGTTACCGTTCGCGCTGTCGCAAGCCTGCGGCAGTTTGTTCGCCGCGGCCAACGTCGGCTTCCACAGTTATGCGATGTTGACGCAGGGCGCCGCCAATTTGCTGGTGCATTTTGGTAGTGAGGCGCAGCGCCATCGTTGGATCGCACGCATGCTGGATGGCCGCGTCTACGGCACCATGTGTTTGTCGGAGCCGCAGGCGGGCTCGTCTCTAGCGGATATCACGACGATGGCGAGCCCGCGATCGGATGGGCGCTACAGCCTGCGTGGGCGCAAGATGTGGATCTCCGGTGGCGAGCATGAGCTTGGCGAGAACATCGTACATCTCGTGCTCGCGCGCACGCCCGATGCGCCGCCCGGCGTGAAGGGTATCTCGCTATTTCTCGTGCCTCGCTATCGCGAAGAGGAGGGGGCACGTATTCCGAATGGCGTCAGCCTCATCGGACTGAACCACAAGATGGGTTGGCGCGCCCACGTCAACACGGCCTTAGCCTTCGGTGACACTGACGAATGCATTGGCGAGTTGGTCGGCACGCTGCATCAAGGGCTCGCCTATATGTTCATGATGATGAACGAGGCGCGCGTCTCGGTCGGCTTGTCGGCCGCAGCGATCGGTTTCGCTGGCTATAGTTATGCGCTGCAGTACGCGCGTGAGCGTCGACAAGGCCGATCGCTCGTCAATCGTGACCCGCGTTCGGCGCAGATCGCACTCATCGAACATCCTGATGTGCGACGGATGCTGCTGTCACAAAAAGCGTGGGTCGAGGGTGCGCTCGATCTTTTGCTCTATTGTGCAAATTTAGTTGATGTTTCGCGTTCCTCGAGTGTGGCTACAGCGCGAGATGAGGCCGCGATGCTGCTCGATTTCTTGACGCCGATCGCGAAGAGTTGGCCGGCTGAGTTCGGACTCGAGGCGAACAAACTCGCGATTCAGGTTGCAGGCGGTGCCGGCTATACGCGCGATCTGCCGCTAGAGCGACTCTATCGCGATAATCGCTTGAACCATATCCACGAGGGTGCCTGGGGTATCCATGGGCTCGATCTGCTCGGTCGCAAAGTCGCCTTGCATGGTGGCGCGGCCTTCGATTTGTGGTGTCGAACGATCACCCGCACGATCGACTCGAGTATGGGTACAGCCGAGCTGCATGAGAGCGCTCGGCTGTTGGGTGAACTGATCGGTCTCGCGCGTGCGAGCACGCGACTCGTCATGGAGCGTCAACGTGCGGGCGACGTTGAGCGTGCGCTCAGCAATGCCACGATTTATCTCGATGCGATCGGGACGATTACCGTCGGCTGGCGTTGGCTCGATCGGGCGGGCATCGCGATCACGCGTTTATGCGATGACTCGCTAAGTCAGGATGAGCGGGCATTCTTGCAGGGTAAGGTGCTCGCGGCGCAGCATTTCTTTGCTCAGGATCTGCCGCGCGCCCGGGCTCAACTCGGCATCGTCGCAAGTTTCGACGATGCCGCGTTGAGGTTGCCCGAGTCGGGATTCTGATCCGACTGACGCAGCTTCGATCAGCGCTTGCGCTGCTGCAGTTCTTTGAGCAAGTGGTCCGCTTTGTAAACCTTGGTCAGTGCTTCTCGCATGATCGCCGGGTGCACCGCCGTAGAGCGGTTCTTCTCGGTATCGAACCAATAAGAGCCGGAGATCGAGTGGATGTTGCCATCGAACATCAAGCCAACCACTTCTCCCTTGGCATTGAGCAAGGGGCTGCCCGAGTTGCCGCCGACGATGTCGTTGTTGCCCGAGGCATTGAACCGCGTCGACATGTCTAGCTGATCCTTGACCGCCAGCCAACTCGCCGGAATGGCGAACGGCGGCTCACCGGTTGCGCGTTCGAACAGCGTCTCGAGCGTGGTGTAGGGCGGGATGGTTTTGCCTGGCTCTTCCCAGCCCTGCACCGTGCCGAAGTTCAGACGCAAGGTGAAGGTGGCATCCGGATATACATTGGTGCCGTAGATCGCAAAGCGCGCTTTGGCGATCTTGGTCTCGGCAACGCTTACGGGTGCCTCGACTTCATCCTCGTAGCGTTTGCGGATTTGGCGTGAGCGATCGTCGATCTGCCGAGCGAGCACGATCATCGGATCGGTCGATGCAGAGATCGCAGCGGCACCGCCATTCCACAGAGCGAGGCGTGCGGCCGGATCGGCAAGGGTGGATCCCTCAATAAGTTTGCTTGCGAGAGTGTCCGGTGAGTCTGCGCGCAGCAAGTTTCGCACGGTCGCATCATCCGGCCCCAACCATTCACGCATGCGCTCGAGACTGAAGGAGAGCGTCAACCGCTCGAGTTCCGGATAGACCGGCACCGGTGCTTTCAGTTGCTGCTCGATGCGCGGCAGAGCTGCATCGGTGAACTCACGCAGACGCTCGCCGTTGGGCTTCTCGCGCTCAGCGCTCGCGCGAACCAAAGTACGCGCATAGCGGAATAAGCGACTGTTGAAGCCCGCAGCACCTTCGAGGAAGGTCAGTTCATTGGTCAGCCCGCGCGCGACGCGATTGGCGCGTTCGATATCGGTCCAGGGATCACCCATGCTGGCCAACGACGGCGTGGCGGCCACTTGCTCGCGCAGGGCGGCCTCATCGCGCTGCTTCTTCGTCATCAAATTTTCGTCGAGCAGCGCATCGAGCAGTTTACGACGCACCTTGATGCCGTTCTCAAGGCCGCTCAAGGAATCGTCAACGATACGGCGATTCGACTCGCTGGCCTTGGCGAATTGGATATAGCGACCACGCAGTTCGCTGCTGCGCAGCAGCGATGCCGGCAGATCGGTATCGCGAAGTCGCTGCAGTTGCGACACCGTCAACAAGCGATCGGTCGAACCCGGATGGCCAGACACCAAGATCAACTGGTCGGGCTCTGCGCCCGCAAAATTGATGTTGAGCGGTTGTGCGACTCGCACCGGTTTGCCGTCCTGGTAGGCACGCAAGAACGCCATATCGAGGCACCAGCGCGGAAACTGGAAGTTGTCCGGATCACCACCGAAAGCGGCAATGCCTGCCTCGGGCGCGAAAACTAGGCGGATATCGGTGTAGCGCTGATAACGATAGAGAAAATACTGACCGCCGTTATAGAGCGAAACGCTCTGGCATTTTTGTCCGCTCGTCTTCTCGCAGTCTTGCTCGAGCGCCGTCAAAGTTCGCTTGCGCGCCTCGTTGGCGGCTTTATCGTCGAGTCCGGCCGAGGCAGCTTCGACCTTGTCAGTGATGTTGTCCATGCCGACCAGTACGTCGGCGAGCTGCGTCGGGCAGCGAAGTTCCTGTTCGCGCTGACGGGCGAGAAAGCCGTCTTCGAGCAGGCTCTTGTCCTTGCTCGAGTTCTCGGCGAGGCAGGCTGTGATGCAGTGATGATTGGTCAGGATCAAGCCATTCTGCGAGACGAATGAGGCGGTACAGCCCGCGAGACGAACGGTCGCTTGTCGAACTCGATCGAGCCAGGGTTGGTCGATGTTTGCGCCGAACTTCTCGCGCACCATGGCGGAGGGGAAGTTGTCGTAGGTCCACATACCTTCATCGGCGCGAGCAGTGCCGATCACGGCAGCGCAGGCGAGGGCGATCGATAGCAAACGACGCATCGGAGAAACCTCGATTAACGAAAATAAGGCTGACATTACAGCACAAGTGTCGATTAAACCGTTCAATGTCCACAAATCGATGCTTGCCTGGCTAGTGCACCGAAATCACATGGATTCTCGCCGTGACCTTGCCTCGATCTGGGCATGCAATGCGCTCCTCGATGCTCAACGCCTGCTACGCGAGACATAGCATACCGATAGTCGCCAAGGTCTATGTCGTTAGACCGACGGTACCGCGGGATATGCGGATCTTGTGACGCGCTTGTTTTAGTTTGGCGGCGAGCGAGCTGAACGTTGCGCGAGAGCGGCGGCGAGTTGCTCTGGCGTGTCGATGTCGAAAGCTGCGTTCGGCATGTCGAGCGCAACAACCTCGGAATCAGATTTCAATATGCTGCCTGCGCCACGATCATCCTTTAGGGCAGCAAGCTGTTCGAAAAATCGGGCGGGAAAAACCGCCGGTACGCCGATGGTCTGCTGATAGCGCGCCGCGACGGCTCGGTCTGGGTTCATCGCAGCAACATCGAGCAGGCGTTGGTAGTCAGCGCTGTCGAGGAGCGCTTGATCGCCCAAGGTAATCAGCACAGCCGATGTTCCACTCGGTAAAGATTGGAGGCCTGCTCGCAGGGAACTCGACAAACCGTCGGACCAATGTTCGTTGACGACAATCTGCGCGCGCGTATCGCGAAGCGCGTTTCGCGCCGACTCGACTTCGGGGCCGAGTACGACAGTTACCCCAGAGACGGTCAGTCGCGCTGTGTCCGGCAGCATCAATGCGGCTTCGACTGCGTCGACGGCGTGGCGAATGAGCGGGCGCCCCCCAAACTCGGTCAGAATTTTGGGGCTGCCGAAACGCCGCGAACCTCCCGCCGCGAGCACGAGAGCATGGACGGTCGTCAAACCCACTGGATGGCTATGCGGCGCTCGACGCGGCGCCAGTAGTTTTCGCCGGTATACGAGGTACCTCATCCAGCACCCAGGCTTGTGATTCCCGACGGGCCGGTGAGGGAATCGCGAAGATGACATCGGCGCGTTCGCGCGCCGCTTGCACGGCGGCCATGTCGATACGCCAGCCGCGTGCCTCAAACTCATCGAGCTTGTCGCGATACTGCAGGATCACCTTGTCCGCCGGCATCATCAATTCTTTGGCTCGCGAGGGCGGCGTCAAGCGCGGCATGACTTCGTTCATGACCTTGATGTCTTGCGATGCGATAAACATGTTGCGTTCGTTGATTTTCGTGTCGAGCCAGGCGTTGATTTTTCGCTTCAGCCAGCCGCCGAGTACGCCCATCTTGCTCTGTTTGAAAAAGCCGATGTTGCGCTGATTCAGCAAAAAGACCCGCGTCTTCGTCGTATCGATCGGCGCTTCGAACATGTACTGATGCATCGCCGTCTTGGCAGTGAAGCGAATATAGGTCCACATGTGGTTGGGGCCGTAGGTTCCCGAACCGGCCTCCATCTTGCCGCCTTCCTTGCGGAAGAAGCGCATGATCGGGTTTTTGAGCGGCGGCGCGTCAAAAGTCGAGAGGAAGCCATCGCCCCACGGATTATTCTGGTGGGGCCGTAATTCAGTCATCAGATAGGTGTCTTCACGCTCGCCTTGATAGCCGTGGGTGGGATGGACGTATTCGTTGTGCGCGGGGTCGAGTCCATTCTCGATGGAGCGTTCGTAGTGATAGTTGATGTCAAAGGTGACCAAGGTAGAGCGCCACTCGTCCGTGCCATGCTCCGGCACGGGCATGATGGGCGGGCGTTGATCGGCCGGTAGGTCGCCGAGGAATGCGAAGACGATGCCGTATCGCTCCTCGACGGGATAGGAATCGACGCGCGCGCGCGGCGGTGGCTTGGTGGTCTTGCCGATCGAGGGGATGCGCGTACAGACGCCGTCGCGGTTAAATCGCCAACCGTGATAGGGGCATTGGACCGTACCGTCGTCTTTGCATTTTCCGCCCGAGAGGCTGGCGCCACGGTGAATGCACGTATCCGACAAAACAGCCGGTTTACCTTGGTCGTCACGGAAAACGACGAAGTCGTGAGCGAGTAGACGTACCTTTTGTGGTGTGTTGTTGAGATCCTCGCTGCGAACGACCGGATACCAAAAATTAATGTACATGCTTCACCTCCGTGCGAACGCGGCTCTTTTACGCGACTCCGGCCGCGCAAGCCTAGTACTCCATCCCCCGTGTGTCCAACGAACGGACAAACGGGGGTATTACCGGAGCTCGCCATTGGCGAGCGGGTCAAACGCGGCTACAACAAGCGAGACGAGAAGCGCAAAGCTGGGCGTCAAATACAACAGTCGTCATTAGGGGGTAACGTGGCGGACAACAGTAGTGGCTTCGAGGGGCGCGAGGAGGTCTTGGGGCAGGCGGTAGCGCTCGCAATCCGCACGCTGAAAGACTCCATGCCGTACCAGCACGAGATGAATGATGCGCTCGTGAAGATGCATCTGAACTCCGTGCAGTTTGCCAAGAACAAGGGCTTATCCAAGCAATACGTCGAGCACGATGTGCAGACGATGCGCCCCATGCTTGAGCGCACTCGCGCGGCGATCGTCCAAACAGGCGATCGCGAGTTGGCGCTGACGGCGATGTTCGAACGCACGACGTGCTTGTATCAACTCTGTCTGGATTTGCAGGTCACGCCGGGGCAGCGCCGGTTCACGTTTCCGTTTTCGCACGTGCTCGCGATCTCGCGACGTATTGGACAATTCGACCTGACCGATGCCGAGGTTCACGATATTTGGCTGAAGCCGCGTCTATACGGCTATGCCGCGGTGATGGGTGTCGAGATCGATGTCTCCGAGATCGATGCCGAAAACAAGGTCACGGTGCGCCTGAAATGACGTTGCAACTTCGGATGAATCGCCGCCAGTGGTTGACCGGCAGTTTGATTTTGGGTGCCGGCATGGGTGGAGGTGTGGAGGCTACGTCGATAGCGGGGACTGCGTCGGGTCCGGCGACCTGGCGCTCGGACGAGCACCTTCGCAATCTCGTGCGTATGCAAGGTAGCTTGCGCGAAGAGGATGTGCGCTGGTGGTTTACCGGCGTCATCTTTGGTGTGCGGGGTGAGAGCGAAACACCGCGACCCTTGGTGCGCTTCGAGGGTATGGAGGTCTATTGGTTTTCGCATCGCGGCGATGACTTCCAACTCGGCGGGCATACGGTCACGTTCTTCCGGGACTTTGAGACCGGGGAGTTCCTGTACGAGTTCGCCAATCCGTATACGGGCAAGCGCGAGGCCGTTAAGCCTGCAGTGCAAGGCGGTAACTTGGGCTTCGCGTATACAAGAGAAGGTATATGGCCGGTTCGGCTCGACGGTAAGCCTTTTGGAGAGCCGGTGAGAAAGCCGCTGCGCGTGCAGTGGCATGAGATGGGTCCGCATATCTGGCTGCAACATCAAACCATCTACCCGCCGGGGATGCCTGCCATGCACGGCCAGCGGCAGACGATCTTCGCGCAACGCAATGATCTCCTGGATACCCGTCAAGACTCCGTGCCAGCGAGTTTCTCGTCGGTGGTGTTCATGAACTGGTTGAAGTGGATGGACATGAAGGATCAGCCTGGACATGTGATCTGGCACGCGTCCGGTGTGAAGTTGCAGAGCATGGATCAATTGCCGCGCGAGTATCGACAGCGCGCCGAAAAAGAGTATCCGGAGCGTCTTTCCGCAAAGCCGGCGTCACCTTAACGGTTTTGCCGTTACGTGTGCGCAGAGTGGTCACTTTGTGTTGCTCGGATGATACGAAGTTTGACGGAGCAGAGCGGTTGTAGCACTCTGCAACCGTTGTGCTTAGGGATTCACTGAAGAAATCTCGAGCGCAGCAAAAAAACATCATGACTCGGGGGTCATAGAAAAATGGGTAATTCGCATAAGCCGGCGCAGCGGTCGGTGGCTCTTATCATTGGTGGTATGTCCACCGTCATTGCAATGCCAGTCATTGCCGATGAGGCAGTCGGTCTCGAGGAGATCGTGGTGACGGCGCGAAAGCGCGAGGAGAATCTGCAAGATGTCTCCATGTCGATCACAGCGATTACGTCCACCGAAATCGAGAAGATGGGTATCTCGGACGTTGAGGATATCGCTCGACTCGATGCGTCTTTGATCTATGACAAAGGATATTCAGCGACAGACAACCGCATTTCGATTCGCGGTTTGTCGCCAACGCGCGGGCGCGTCAACGTGGCCGTGCTCGTCGATGGCATTGATACCTCGAGCGAGAGTATTCAGTTCGGTGGCGGTTCGTTACTCGCGACCAACAAATTGCTCGATCTGCAGGCCATCGAAATCGTCAAGGGTCCGCAATCAGCATTGTACGGTCGTAGCGCCTTCGCCGGTGCCGTGCAGTACGTCACCAAAGATCCAGCAAAAGTGGCCGAAGGTGATATCCGCGCTTCTTTTGCCGAGTATGGACGGCAAGACGTCACGGGCTCTTGGAGCGGTCCGCTCAGCGACAGCCTCGGTATCCGCGTCAACGCCGTGCAGTGGAAGCAGGATGGTATTTACAAAAATTCAGTCACGGGTAATGAGGTTGGCGATGGTGACGGTTGGGGTCTCGCTCTGACCGGTAAGTGGGAGCCGCGCGACAACTTCAACGCTAAGTTCCGAGTGGAATACACCGATGACGAGTTCGGTCAGTCCGCGACGGCGCAGCTGCCGATTACTCTGGTGTCGGTCCGTCCGACAACCGGCTCTGACTGTTTGACCGTGGGCACAGGCACGGTCGTTGCCGCGGTTCGTGGCAGCTGTCCTGCTGGTAGCTCGCGTGTGTACTCGGCGACGACGGTGTTGCCGCCCGGCGTGCCAGCCCCTCCGGGCAACCCCGCTTATCCGGGTACCTTCTTCGGCAGTAACCATCTGTATTCCTCAGCGGGACTGGTTCCCTCGGCGGACAAGCTCTCGGTCAAGTTTGATCGGGATCCGACCACGGGCAAGGACTACGCGGGTAGCACTCGCGAGATTCTGCGCTTCTCGGCCGTGCTCAACTGGGACTTCGACTTCGGCACCGTGACCTCGCTGACGGGTGTCACCGATGCGAACTTCACCTTCGTAGAAGATGGTGACTTCGACTCGGGCGTCGTCAATGGCGTGGACAGATCCTTACGCGCGGCCAAGTTCGATAACTCAAATAAGACGGAGCAGTTCAGTCAAGAGCTGCGTTTCCGCTCGGATTTCGACGGCCCGGCGAACTTCATGCTGGGCTACTTGTATTGGCAGGAAAAGGCGGCGCAGACGACGCGCTCGATCAATATATTCTGTCTGCCTGCAATCCCGGCGAACACCTTGTTCCCGGGTCAGCCTGCCTTGGCGCCGAGCTGCCAAGGTCGCTCGCCTAACGAGGTGCTCGGACTGATGAATCCGATTCCTCGCGTGAACGCACGCGATATCGAACACAACTCGTTCTTTGGTTTGCTCGAGTACGATCTGAACGAGCGTTGGCGGTTCAGTGTCGAAGGGCGCTACGGTCAAGAGACAGAGACGGTCGCCGGCGTGAACTGCTCACCGACGCTCGACGCTGCAGCGTTCCCGGGCGGTCCGATCACCAAGTGTCAGGACCCGAGTTTCCCGGGCTTCCAGATCGGCTTCCCGTCGGTGGGTTACCTCTATCCGTTCTTCAATCCGTTTGCGCCGCCAGGTACGCCGGGTTCAGGCGTGCGTCAGGCGCCGGGCGTCCCAGTCTCGCTCGAAACCGAGCACAGCTACTTCACGCCGCGCGCAACGATTGAGTTCCGCCCAGCTGACGACCTGCTGCTGTACTTGACCTACGCCAAGGGCGTGAAGCCAGGCGGTGTCTCGACGGTTACAGCAGGCTCTTGGCAAGACGCTGACTACGACGGTGCCTACGACGAATTCTCGTTCAAGGACGAGAAGATCCAGGAGTACGAATTCGGCGCGAAGATCCAGAGTGCCGATGGTCGTCTGCGATTCAATCCGGGCATGTTCCTCATCAAGTACGACGACAAGCAGGTCGGTGCCCAACTCGTGACGCCTTCCGGAATTCTGGTGGGTCGCTTGCTGAACGCCGGTAAGGCGGAGGTCCGTGGTCTCGAAATCGACACACAGTGGGCGCCGAACGAGAGCTTGTTGTTCGGTCTTAACTACTCGTATCTCGACACCGAGTTCATCGATTTCCCGTTCACGTCGGCCTCGCCGACGGATGCGGTGCGCGTCGGTGGCTGCAATCGCAAGACCGATACGCTGGCGAACTCGCGCTTGTGCTTCCACAACCTGAAGGGTCGTGAACTTGAGCGTGCGCCGAAACATTCGCTGGTCGGTATGGCGCGTTGGTCGCGCCCGATGGGTGACCTGTTCGGTGCCACGGGTGTGCGCTTCTTCGTCGAGGGCGACATGCAGAAGCAATCGAAGCGCTACCTCGACTTCTACAACCTCGTGCAGTTCGATGCTTACACGATCGGCAACGTGCGTATCGGTATGACTTCCGATCGTTGGGATATGCAGGTGTTCGTGAACAACATCACCGACGATGACACGGCGCAGGGCGGCAGCGCCAACCCGGGCGACGTGGCCCAGTCGCTGGCTGACCCCAGCAACTTCTCTCCGGCCAACACTGCGGGTGTCGCGTTGCCCGATCCACGCATCGTCGGCTTCCGCTTCGCGTATCGCTTCGGCGGTCGTTAAGTCGGGACACGATTTATCGGGTTAACCCCGATACACTCCAACGGGTCGCAGCCTCAGGGTTGCGGCCCGTTTTTCATTTGACACGAGGAAACGACGTGTTCGAAGGCCGGCATCTGATTGATGGAGAGCACACGCTAGGCGACGGTGGTGCGGCAGGTCATTGGATCGAGAGTCACGAGCCCGCAACGCTCAAGTCGCTCGGGCGAGTGCCCGCGGCGACTGCAGTCGATGTGGATCGCGCCGTACAGGCCGCGGCGCGTGCGCAACGTGCGTGGGTCGCGTTGTCCGTCTGGGAGCGTGCCACTCGGTTGAAGGCGCTCGCCGCTGCCATCCGCGCTCGAGGAGCCGAGATCCTGTCGCTCGAGGCACGCGATACCGGCAATACCATCGGGAAGCTGCGCGCCGATATCGAGATCGCCGCAGGTTACCTTGAATACTTTGCTGGGCTCGGCAGCGAGCTGAAGGGCGAGACCATTCCCGCGACCGCGCGAGGATTGCATTACACCGTGCACGAGCCTTACGGCGTCGTGGCGCGTATCGTGCCCTTCAATCATCCGTTCATGTTCGCCGCCGCGCATTTGGCGGCGCCATTGATGGCCGGAAATGCCGTCGTCGTGAAGACCCCAGAAACGAGTCCGTTATCCGGTTCCGTGTTGGGCGAACTCGTGCGCGAAACATTGCCACGGGGTCTGGTGAATATTGTCCATGGTCATGGTGCGCCCGCGGGTGATGCGCTAGTGCGTCATCCGCTCGTACGTCGCATCGGGTTTACCGGTTCGGTGGCGACCGGTCTCGCCATTCAGCGCGCGGCAGCGGAGTCAGCCGTCAAGCATGTCACGTTGGAACTCGGCGGTAAAAATCCGTTCATCGTTTTCCCCGACGCTGATTTGGATCGAGTGGTGGAGATGGCGGTTGCCGGGATGAACTTCTCCTGGGCGGGTCAGTCGTGTGGCTCAACCAGTCGCTTGCTGCTGCATGCCGATATCCATGACGAGATCGTCGAGCGAGTTGCGACTCGTATGCGAGCGCTGCGAGTCGGCGATCCACTGGATCCGTCTTCAGAGATGGGGCCGGTTAATTCTGCGAAGCAGTATGAGCGGATGCAGGGCTTCATTGCTGAGGCGGCTGTGCAGGGCGCGCGTCTGGTCACGGGTGGCGGCCGACCTGCGGGTGAGGTGTTTGCGCGTGGCTATTGGCTCGAGCCTACCTTATATGCGGACGTCACGGCTAACATGCGAGTCATACGCGAGGAAATCTTTGGTCCTATCGTCTGTGCGCAACGCTGGCGCGATGAATCCGAGGTCATCAAACTCGCCAACGACTCTCCCTATGGTTTGACCGCGGCGGTCTGGACGCGCGATCTCGCCACCGGCTTGCGCATGACGCGCGCGATCGAAGCGGGAACCGTGTGGCTCAACACCGCAGGCCAACACTTCGTGGGCGCGCCTTTCGGTGGCTGGAAAGACAGCGGCCTTGGCGGCGAAGAGTGCCTCGAAGAGCTGTATAGCTACTCGCGTCTCAAAGCGGTGCACGTGCCCGCTTGAAGGCTTGCCACAAGAAATAGGCGGCGATGGGGTTGGCGATAGCGGAGACGAGTGCCATCGAATAGCCGACTTTGCTTTCATCACCGAAGATGAAGTCCGTGGAAAAACCCACGGCAAACGGCCCGAGTGTCGCGCCGACCAGCACCAATGACAATTGGTACGCCGCGCCGAACTGTGCTCGCATACGATCGGGTGTGATCACTTGCACATAGGCGCCGGCGGGTCCGGTAGCGGCCGAGCCAAAGAAAAACGTGAAGAAGATCAGCGCGGCGTGCGCCTGCATCGTCGGCATGAAGGGGGCGAGTATTGACGGCAACACTAGGCCAAGTCCGCAGTAGAACAGTACGCGCAACTTGGCCCGGTGATCGCCTTTCGATTCGAGATGATCGGACCACCAGCCGCCCGCGAAGGCGCCGAGTAAGCCGCCGACGAGCGCCACGGTGCCGATAGTCAACGCCGACTCGGCAGGCGTTGCGCCGTACTGGCGCTGATACAGCGCTGGCGTCCACGTCATCACCGCGAAGGCGGTAACGGCGGTCGTGCCGTAGCCTGCGAATACGTAGCCGTAGCGAGCGAGGTTGGCTTTGAAGTGGGCGCGCGTCTCTTGCAACTTGGCCGGTGGTCCTTGGTGAGCACGTGGAGGTTCTTTGACGAAGAGCATCAGCAATGCGACGGGCAGGCCGAGTAAGCCGATGATGACCATCACGAGTCGCCATCCCGACAAGTCGCCGACGATCGGTAGGGCGACGGTACCTTGCGACATCACCCAGGCGATCGTGGCGCCGCCAAGCAAGTAAGCGAGCCCGGTGCCGGCTGTGACGCCTGCGCTGAAGACGCCGATTGCAAGCGAGAGTCGTTGCGGCGGGAAATAACCTGCAAGCATCGAGTAGGCGGACGGCGAGAGCGTGGCTTCGCCAACGCCGACACCGACACGGTAGAGAAATAGCTGCGCGTAGGAGCGCGCCGTGCCCGCCAAGGTCGTCATGCTGCACCAGAGCACGATGCCCGAAGTGATGATCCACTTGCGGCTGTAACGATCAGCCCAGCGTGCGATGACGAGCCCCATACCGCAATAAAAAATGGCGAAAGCAGCGCCGGCGAGCAGGCTGAACGCAGTGTCGGAGATCTGTAGATCCGCTTTGATTGGCTGTACGAGCAAGGAGAGGATCAATCGGTCGATGAAGGACACGCAGTTGGCCAGCGCCAGCACCAGGACCACGAACCAGGCACAGAGTGGGTTCGCGTAGGTCGGCGTTTGAGATGTGGTCACGCGGTCGTCCCCCTTTGTTTTTATTCGAGTGCTTGGAGTATATCTGCCCGAGGTGAGGTGATCGGCATGATCCGCAAATTACTTAAATGGTTGCTCGGGACGGTGGTGTTCGTCGTGTCGGCGGCCGTCGTGATCGGTGCAGCGGCGGCGTGGATCTATCGC
>Ga0169931_10009673_pt1 | contig 13871 bp, 9 predicted proteins | sample Kivu_15m_20L_FD_129675 | JGI IMG/M metagenome (GOLD analysis project Ga0169931, IMG submission 129675) | Freshwater microbial communities from Lake Kivu, Western Province, Rwanda to study Microbial Dark Matter (Phase II) - Kivu_15m_20L... | ecosystem: Environmental > Aquatic > Freshwater > Lake ...
CCCTCTAAATCCTAAGCTTCTTCAGCGTAGTTTTAAAGCTAGCTCCAATTATGTGACTTTGCTGGCAGCTACACATGCTCTGGTTCTACTCTGATTGCCCTTTTTGCTTTTATTTTTTTGATTTAATTCAGCATGCGTTTAATTGCTTGTATTTTGCCCTAGCGCCAACATATTAGTAGCAGAATCACTAGAATGAAAGCTGAAATTGAAAAACAAAGCAGCCATAAGTAGCTATCCTTCTTGGCTGTAGTAACTTCAATCATTAATATATCTTTTGTTTGACATGTTTTGTAAAATTAATTGTATTCTGTAGATTCGCATGGCATCTATACTTATATTTCATGCCGACTAGTCTCACTGAAGCGGCATTACAGTCTTTTTCCTTTTATGCGCCAATTCACTACTTGCAGCTCAGTTGGCAGCACTAACAAAAAATAATCCTATTGCAAATGTTGGATATCCTTTACATGCTGGTCATGGGAATAGAAATATCCGTTCCTGATACTTTTGATTGCTCTAGGGTCTCGATTAAATGGAAACAGTTATATTTTATATTCAGCTTGAATCAGCAACATCTATTTTTGTATTGAAATAGAAATTATATTCTAGTAGCCCTTGTAGTAGCGCAAAAATATGAATTTGTCCTCGTGCCGAAAGCACTAAAGAACGAAGCTCTCCATTTAAGTACTCATCACCACAAAAACAGAATTTTTGTGAATCAACAAATGCTCATATGTGATCGATTCCTACAAATACACAGATAGGATTTGTTTTTCTACAAAATTTTTGCTTTGTTTGTGATAGATCAATATTCCTCTTTAGTGATCTAAGACCATAAGAGTGCCTTCACTGTAGTGTACATCTACAGGAGCAATTTATCTACCTTGGAAAACAGTCAGATATGCCTCTGTTTACAGTTACATACCTATGCTCAAAACAAATACTCTAACTCCTTTCTCGAATACAGCGAATATTAAGTCCTAAAAACGAGCTGCTTTGACCATACGTGGTTACTATCGAAAAGATATTAGTAGTCTTCCATTCTAGAGTGGTTGCTATAGATCATAGTAGTATACTCCCTAGCAAGAAAACACAAACAAAGCACTCTACAAAAAATCTAATAGCATAGATTTCTTACAGTCTTTCCTAAACTGCAAAGAATGTTTACGAATGATCTTTTTGTTGATCCAGTCCACAGAAAAAGTATCTAGAGAACTGGAAGTAAGTTGATAAAGTATACGTGCATGACGCGAGTAGAGGTACTTGGCTGTATTGTTCGGATATGAAAATGTGAATTAAGACTCTATCATCATGTAGGCTTCATGCACGAGACAATTTTAAGGTAGTTTGCTTGTTGATGCTTCGGGGCTAAAGTAGTATATAAAACTTTTATTAACTTAAGAATGCATACTTACTATTGTTGAGAGCTCCTAAGTGAACAACATAGGAGGAAGGGTCATATCCAACTAAGCCTTGATGATTGCAAGCAAAGCGAACATGCTGATAACATTTTGAATTCCATCGACCATATTATAATACAAACTTAATTCTTATATGCGTGTTCTACATATCCAAAAATACGGTAGAATTCCCATCCTAACCACCTGCCCCATCCCCCAACGAAAATCTCACTAGCATCTAATCAAAATGCACTATGCACCTGTCAACCCTTCAGACATAAACTTCTATCTTGGTTCCTATGGAGTCAAGAAAGAAGGATACCCGATAATGGGTTTCGAAGGATCGGGATAAATAGTTGAGAGTGGAGATCCGTCTCTAAAGGGGCGGAAGGTATCAGTACTTGCCAATAACGATAACGGAACGTATGCGAAATATTTATGTTCTAGCAGTAACTAGCTTATCTTTTGGCCAAGGAATGTAGACTTAAAGGACGAGGAGTTGTCAATGTTCAGTATAAATCCACTATCAGTCATGGGCTTACTTTCCATCGTCTATCAACAGTAAGTAAAGTCTGTTTTGTTGAGCGCTGCCAGTTCGAGTCTGAGCAGAATCGTGACTCGCCTACTTACTAAGCGCAGACCCGATATTCAGCTCTATGGCGTAAGCAGATCGAATATCTACGATGCTTAGCTAACAAACTTAGGCTATAACAGATTATTCAGAGTCGAAGAACTATAGTCCCTCAAAACAACCCTTAAAGATAGAACAGTATTTTTAGACTGTGTAGGAGGTAACTTTGCTGGAAAAGTGCTCAACCTGCTTCCCCCTCACTCAACCATGGTCAACTACGGCAGACTCTCTAAATAACGACTAGGAGATATCGATTTGTCCTAGCTATACTTTAAAGACAAAACGATTCGTGGGTTCTGGCTCAACAACTATCTAAGAGAGATCAGTTAAAATGAGTTGGTCAAGGTAAAATAAGAGATAATAACAGAGGCTGGTCTATTTAAGCAGAATGTAAGGAAAGTGTTCGAAATGGAGCAGCTGGGTGAGGCCATGCGCGAATCACTTAAAAACTCATCCGAAGGCAAGATATTGCTTAAGATTAATTGAGTATATTTAGCATTTTTAAGTTCCATATTATTAATTTTTTTATTGATTTCGATGATGAGATGGATCGTATCGTTCCCTGGTAATTTTATTAATTAATAATATCGAAGTCTCATTCCCATGAAATCGAAAATACACGCCAAACTAGCCTAGCTGCACATCCTCAACAATCAAATACGCCTCTAACTCAATCAGCTACGCACCCCTCGCTCGAGAACTCCCACTACTAACAAACATGAGCAAAGAAAAAAATTGTTCCCCAATCGCATCCTCCCCACCGATATAGTACACCCTGAAACCGACTCATACATCTCTAATAGGGATCATAAGAGACACTTTCAAGGCTAGCCTTTATATCAGAACTCATCAAGAACACCAGAGAGAAAGCATTTTAAGAAAAAGTTTTAAGATAGTTTGAATCTATCAATACAGGTCCATCGAAAGACCAGTTCTTATTTTGTAAATACCCCCACTAGTGCCAGCAAGCAATAAACGCCAACTTCCAGCAAAAAATAGGCTTCAACCTTATTAAAACAACATCCTTAAACAAATAATAGTACTATAATGACATACACTCCAAGAGCCTGCAATAGCCGTAGCAAAAGTTTTTCCATAACAGGCTTCAAGTGATACTCCATATTTAGACATACCTTTCTTGTATATAAATGATTACATGTTTGTGTAGGTTTATTATAAATATTTTATTAATGTAAGCACCTCAACCCACTCTTATCTGGCTTGACTGCGATCCAGGGCTTGATGACACCTTCGCTATCATATACGCAGGCACTTCCAAATCCCTTAACTTGGTTGGTGTTTCCACCTCACCTGGCAATACTTCACTTAAAAATACAACCAGAAATGCCCTAGATGTGCTATATAACATCGGCAGGAAAGATGTACAGGTGATTGCTGGGTCCAATCAATTAATCAAGGGCGAAATGAAACTGGCTTAGCATATGCATGGAGGTAACGGTCTGGGCGGAGTCAAGTTGCCCACTTCACCATAGCAAGCAATCACCTAGAAGAGTTTTTAAAGGATTTACGATATGATAAAAGCCCAGAAAGGACCAGTTATATGGGTTAATACAGGTTCACTAACAAATCTTAGCATCCTTATGCTAGTCTACCCAGATATCAAACAGAACATCTCTAAGATAGTTATGATGGGTGGAGCTATAGGGCCAGGCAATATTTCCCCTGCAGCTGAGTTCAACGTATTTTTCGACCCTCATGCTTTCGAGTAAGTATTGAGGACAAAAGGTAGCATTCCTTTAGTTATGATTCCCCTCTAAGTGACTCACCAGAATCTTGCGACCCAGTAGGTTTTCGACCATTTCAAAAGCAACTAGCATATTATTTTTTCCAAAGCCATACTCACCATGCTCACTCACTTCAAAGCCATGTATTATGAAAACTATCGATTCTAGTACCCACCCATTCACGACCCACTTACCATATTCTACATCCTACACCCCTAGGAGTTTTAAGCCAAGAAAGCCATAATATAAGTAGACACGTACCCTTCGTCGTACGGGCGCACCAATTGCATATTCAGAAACCCCAAGAACCCGAAAGAAGACGTGAATACTAACGATTTAGTAGCTGTAAACTTGAAAAATCAAAAGACAAAGTTTTGGGAGGTGATGATAACTCTGCTTGATCATGTGTTTTCAGCAAATGTGCAGAAAAATATTGTGGATGAAAAACATCCATAAGCTAAATGATTAAATAAATAAAAATGTATTTTGATGTATTTTTTATACCAATTTATATTTTTGTTATAGCTATTTAAAAGAGTTTTAGTTTTAGTTTTTATTACGAAATTATATAGTTACTCCATGAATTTGTGGAGATATCATACATTATAAAGACCTTTAATGGCAAAATTTACCACTGTCTAGATAAGACTATATCTAGTATATCCTTGATAAGATTAATACTACGAGATTTACTAAGATTAATACGACTAGATGTAAATAACTAGTATCACTTGATAAAATAGCTCTGGTAAACGTAGGCCTCCGCAATCACGGTCGCCAAGTCCTCCTAAGACCACTCTTTCGTGGGCATGTTTTGCTGGAAAATCATCATCTCCTAAAACCCCATCTTCTTGAACTTCTTAGAATACTTCAGAATTATTGCTGCCAAAATATACAGCGAAAATGCAAAATAGTTATTCTCGATCGCCAGATAAGTATCAAACAATCTAAGGCATGTCTTCATCGAGAACTGTCGCAGGAGCAGACAGGTCACCCATTTGAAGTACATGTGATAAAAATCGATATTCTATTTCTAAAAGTGCCCCAGCAACTAAGGATCTACTCGTTTTATTACTTACTATATCCTCACAAACGATTTCTGGATGCCTGGCCAAGAACTAGTATAGTTATCTAGAATGCCGTCGAGGATCTTGCTAAGGCAGTAATAGGAATCTCCTTCGATGTTGGCCAACTGCTATTACGTAAGTTTAGACAACTATGGTGCCTCCAGAGTATCCAGGTTCAGTTTGATGTACTATGAGAGGAACACCACGATGAAAGGAGTGACTACGTCGTTGATACCTTGGACGTAACCGCTGGCTGGGTGTCGCATGTGCCACACGTACAACAATCTACTTACGATTAGTCATACCTGCGCATCATTTTCTGGATCTGCTACTGGCGAAACAACTGACTGTCGGGAAGTGTCCTTAGCACATCATCGTTAATGAGTTTGAATATTTTTTTCTCCTGTGCATCCTGCTCGAGACTAGGGTTTTCAATATAAGTATTAACCATAACAAAATACTACTTTCTCTTTCTCGCTAATGTATTGAGCTGATTCTCTCTATTGGTGGGCATGTACTTCAGCAGTAGTCTCCAAGCACTACTCCTCAGATCTTTATTTGTTAGTTATTACTTTCAGGTACGCCGTTCCAGGCCATTTGTTTAAGTTTTTACAGGTCAACGATGCTGGCGTTGAGTACTAGTTCGTAGTTGGTTTGGCGTTGCGAGGAAGAGTTGTACTATAGGTTTTTATTGTTATTGCTTGTCTTGACCTACTATTCCCGGTTGAACACGTTTACTACGTTCAGTTTCTAAGGAAGCTCAGCGCTGTTCTATTTTCTGGGTAAGGCATGAAGTACTTTTTAAACAGCCGGAAAAAGGACATGAGTTTTTATTATAAGCATAAGGAGCATTCAAAGTAATACAGTATTTTTGCTAAAAATCAATGAAAGGTCATAAAATTGATAAACTAAAATATACAAGTTTAAACAGCATTTTAATATTTATATTTAGTAGCACAGCCTCTTACCTATTTCTCTTTTAAGAATGTTTTCAATCAGAAAAATACTAAGAGCCTTTTTAGATTGATTTTGATTTAAAAAAGAAAAGTTTCAAGGTTATCAAAGTATTTGAATGATAACTAAGTTAAATTAAACAGGCGAAATATCAACGAAATAGCTACTAAACAATAAATACGACCAAATATTTTAAGTAATAAATATTTCTTTTAAAAGCTTTTAAGGTCAATATGAATTCGTGCTTAAATAGTTTTACTTATATCATCTTTGTCTCCATATCGAATAGTCCCAAGTGTTGATTCCAATATTATCGATCTCTATCCATTTGTCCAAGTAAGGATCTCCAACCCTGAAAGCCATATGCTCATTCAAGGTTCTCGCGTCCTCGATAATAAACACACCCCACACTCCTCCAAGGCTATTAAATATCGGCTGCAGGTTGTCAGCCTGTCGGAATATGTTGGGAAAGTATTTTTGGTATTCGATTATGCGGGCTTTGATGAAATCAGCCTAAGAATCGGTAAGCCCAACGCCTCGATTTTAGCGAGAAAGAGAATGGGGAAGGAAAGGATCGAAGGATGCTGTTGTGAGATACACTAGTAGGATCAAAAGTATAGTTCTGACCATTATTGTTACTATTCTTATCTTAACGTTTAGGATTCTTAATTATTAAAAAACATTAAAAGGTCCATTATAAACATTTTTCATCACATACAAAAGTTTATCTCATCTGAATTAATTGCTACTAATCACAATATTGCATAATTATCATTTCTTTCCCTTGCTCTCAGCAGCGATCTTGTCATCCACAAACTTCTCCAGCTATCCCAAGTACTCTTTCACTCCTAGCCTCATTTTGGCCACGCCTCGCTCATACTCCGCCCTGTCTTTCTCAGGCACCTACGAGCTACTCAACAGCACCACCTCTTATTGATCAGGGTTCCTGTTGGTTTTGAGTTCGAAGTACTTGCCCAGCCACTCGTCGCAGGCCCGCATGCAGGACTAGTTGTTTTGGTTAAGATTGCCCTCCAGACAGTTTTTCTTGCAAAGGTGATTAGCGTAGAAGGATTTGATTTTAAGCAAGGAAAGATGTTTGCGATAATCGTTGAGAAAGCGAAGAACTTTAGGCCTGGGTTGCTAGTCACTCATCAATTTTGTTATTATTATAAAGGATTATTCAGCCATAAGTAATCCAATAAAAAGATTAGGGAATCCTCTTTAAGTTAATATCTTATTGTCAAATCAATAATTGTCAGGTCAAATAATCGAAGCAAAAAATCAAACAAAATTTCATTTAATTTTTCATTTATTTATTCATAAAACTTTCACTGATTAGCATAAATAATCAAATTTAAGCCTTTTCCTCTTTTTCTTATTTTTCTATATTAGCTATTTACTATTTCTACTAATTAATGTCTTCCTCCCTCTTCCTCAGGGGTATCACACTCTTGATGGCCTGCTCCCAGCTCATACCATTATACTTGGACAGCATCCACTCCCACACATGGTTCACTGCCAAGTGCACGCTCGCTTTCAACTGCACTCCTTTCATCGGTAATCTCCTCGCCCTTATTTTATTCTACAACGCATAGTTCACTGTTATTCTCTTCATTCTATTGTGGTCAACTATCCCACCAATTACGTACACGCATCTACTTGATCATCGTATTACCCTTGCTCAAATTACTATATTTATTCTTAGGCATCGCCCGTCAAATACACCAGTTGTTATACTCCAAACTGCTATATTATGTCGGGTTGGACAATAGTGATGCCCCACTTGTCGGCATTGTAGTGATTGGCCAGTATCTGCTGTCTCTAGGCTTAATATTACTGTATTTACGGGTGGCTGATGTGATGATGTAGTTGAAGGGTCGTTATGCCTTGCGGTTGACAGAGTGGCAATAGGCTAGCTGCTTTATCAAACTATTCTGCTCTTTCTAAGTCATCTTATCATAAAATTGAAGGTCGACTACCACCCGCACGCCTTATTTCATCTTAAGGCCGTAGTCTTATTTTCGCTTAAGCATCAGCATATGATTTTCCTTCTTGCCTTTCTAAACTTTCTATAGCTATCCCATCTACTGCTTCTATTTCTGTTATCTCTACTGCTATCTCTTAAGTTTCTTTTTCAGTTTTTACTTTTATCTTTGCTATTGTCTTCTTACCAACTTTTATTTTTCCCATATTTACTTCTTTATTAGTTTTTTCCTCTGCTTCTTGGACATGCCCTCTACTATCTACTTTTACTAGTGTTCATTATGGCATACAATCTATTAATTTTGCTTTTCTATCTATATTTGACATTCTTCTCTTTCCTATTAGTTTTCAAGCTTTTATCTTTAATTTTCTGTCCTGATTTGCTCTTTCTTTTACATATTATTAATATAAAATGAAGTTGATCATAACCCCTGTTATATATTCTGCCTTATCTTACGATACTTCTCTATTTCGCTTGATTTTTTTTTATCTACACGCATTATCTTACTATTCGATTTTGATTTATTTAGCTGCTTTCCTAAACTTCTGTCTGCCCTTTGCCTGGTGGCATCTAGTTCATGTCTTTCAAGTGAAGTTTCCATCGCCACAATCGTATTTTCCACTCCTCCCAGCTTAACCAAATTATTGTTCACTGCCTCTGCCCTCCTGCTCAAGAAAGCCTTGGTCTACTTGTTTTCGCCTTTCTCCTTCTCCATCATAATCAGTTGCGTTTTGAGGTAGTCATCATAGCCCTCTTGGATTACTGGTCGTCGCTAAGCAAACACCCTTTTGTAAGAATGTATTTTATTATGCGTAGAACTGTCCCCAAACTGATTAAATGCGGCAAATATTCTTCTAGCTTTGTCTATCCTGCCCTCTTTCTACTTGTTTCGCTACTGCTAAGTCTGGTCCATAAATTGCAGGTAATTTTTGGCTGCTCTAAATATCCTCACAGTTACTTTTATTCGTTAAAAATAGTAGTTCTGAGCATAGAATCGATGAGACTATGCTGCTGAGGTGTTTTCACGCTCACTGCTTCTGCCTTGATTCCCTCGTAAAGTTATCGAGTTACAGGATTGGTGGCGTACTTGTGTTTTGCGAGCATATGATACATTCTGCTTATATCAAACTTACGACTGGTCGAACTGGCTAACTGATTGCTAGAAGGTAGATCTGTCGCAGTCTTCTCCAGCTAGTTTTTCAATGAACTCTATAATAGCAATATTTGTGCCTGTGGGTTACTACATATAAGCTGCAGTTATTGTTATAAATCGAAAAGACATCTTAAAAATCAGCTACTGATTATCGATAACAGTCATTAATCACTCTTTAATAGCGTAAGGTTCAAGTGAATCGAAATACTCCTAGGCCTTTTTATACGCCCTCAAACTCACATTATAAACAGGCTCTATCCTCTATAATTTGATCTAATTGAGCCTCGTTCCTAGCTACATCGATGCCGCCAAGCCTGATAAAGCATAACAAGTATGATAGGCATCCACTCTCTTTCCCGGCTTGTCCCATAACCCTCCTTTCTTCATATCCTGACAGAAAAAGACCACATATTTCTGCAAATTCTATTAGTTGTAAAGAAGGTGTCCATCGATACTTGCCCCGCCTTGTAGATAGTCGTTAACTATATTGAAAACACTTCCCACCCAGTGTGAATAGCAAGAGTCCACCAGTTTGTTAGTTCTTCCGTTAAAGCCTCCAAATTATGTTTGTCTCTGTGACAGCCACTCCATCAGTCTAGAAATATCTAGATCCTCTAGTCTGCCCAGCAGAGCCATGGCTGCTACTCCGCAAAAAGTAAAGCCTCCATGCGCTTCCCCTCCGATTACATTCGATATGCCTCCCTCATAGGTCTGAGAAGCTATAATCGTTTAAGCAACGCCCTCGAGAACATCTTCGGGCAGTTTGAGGCTCTTAGTGATGAGTACTGCTATGAAGGCGGCCCTGAGATCGCACTAGCCCAACTAGTGCATCATAAACCTTCCTCCTTTCTTACATTTTCTCAGAAACACATACAGACCCTTCCTGTCCAAAAGTTCGAAAGCATCTGGTCCTAGCTCAATAATTGCCAGAAAAGCAGCATAGGTAGGCGCTAGATGCGGCAGTTGCTTATAGCCTCCTCCGAAACCTTAGCTGAAACAGTAGCCTAAGGCTTTTTTCATTTTGGCTTTATCCTCCTGGGATACTTCTACCTGGAGGATATGAGCAGTGTGAATGATGTAGTAGACTAGCCAGGGCTGAGCATTCTAGTAATGAATTATGCTTTAACCGAGATCATGCAGTACAAAATTCATGTACTTGATGTGCAGGTCTTTAAGGATACCTGTGCTGGGGTCGACTGGGTTGGATCTGATGGATTAGATCATGCGCTGAATTTACTATTAGGCCTACTTCATAATACCACGTATCTAACTATGATTATTATTGATTATTATAAATGCAGAGAACTGTACCATTGAAAAAAATAATCTAATAGATAGATTTAGATGAAAATTGATTATGTATTAAATAAGTTAGTTGAATGCTATATTATTTAGATCAGAACTTGCACTTTGATAGAGAATTTTTATAAAGTTGATAGGAACCCCATGAGACTCCCGAAGAAAGCGATTGAATCAACATTCTTACCCCTGATCCTCTAAAGAAGCCATGCAAACCTTCTTATTTCCATATGGTTTTGGTTGTATCCATCAGATTGTGGTATTTTATTTTTGTGAATTTCATTTGCTATTTAGTGTATAACACTCGGCTATGGCCGTGATGATCGCTGCCATGATTGTGACCGTGGTGCCCTGAGTGGGTATTGTTGTGGTGATTGCTATGCCCTGAATGGGTATTATGGTGACTGTGGTGGTTGTGCTCATTGTGGTGACCATTATGAGCACTGCTCTTCTGGCTAAGATTTTGACTATCATGGCCAAGTCCATGAATGCTATGGCGAGTATGATGATTGTGGTGGTTGTTGTGACCATGAAGGTTGCTATTCTGAGCATTATTACTGGTGTGATTCTAATGATTGTTATGGCTGTAATGATTATTATGTTTACCATGATTATTCTGAGTGTTCTTATGCAAACTCTGGCTGCTCTTATAATTAGTGTTTTCTTTATGAGAATCCCATGCATGCTTACTATGGCGACCTCGATGAGTTTCACGCAAACCTTGACTACCCTCATCTTAGTGTAACTCAGCTACTCCCCTAGGTTCACCTTTGTGTTTACTGATATCCCCTTAACTTTTGTGTTTGGTGATATCTTGCTCCTTTAGATATCCATTATGTTCTTTACCATGTTCCTTATGTTCCTTACCTTTATTTTAACCTTCATCATGAACAACCTACATCTTACTTTTAATAAAATATCTAACCGCGTGTCTGCCCCTATTCTTATGAATACAATTTTGTGTATTTAGTTTAGTTCGAATCACATCCAATGGTGCGCAAGGTATGGATGTTATTCCACCTGCCAATGCTCCACAAATATAGTAATTTATTCCATGCTTAGTTTACTTAATATTGAATAAGTGTTTCAGTTTTTAGTTGGCTAGGATCATGAGAGAACCAAAAGGAATGTTCATTATGTAGCTGACTGGAAAACTTCGATAAAATGCACTCATGCCCTACTTGCGATACATGTCCTTTGCCACTTTTATAATAGAAACGTTAGAGTTGTTATCGTGCAATAGTTGTACTCGTTGCTTGAGTGCCTAAGTCGGGTTCATGATGATATCGTGGAACATAGCAGACATGGCACCCACAATTGCAAACTTACCGAAATCCTCACCCTTACACTCAAGAAAGTCTTTAGCCCACTCATATATAGAAAAATATATGGCGTGAGCTGGTCCACAGCCTGCCACAACAATCGAACTGCCCGCATAGAAATTTTTTATTCCACCTGATTTGTATATCTTTTTAATGATACTGAAAATCGAACTGTTTTCGACTTGACTGTGGGTCTTTACATTGTCGATAGGCATCATCGAGATGTGCTATGTGATGCCAGCGAGAGTTCCAGCTTCGTTTTGAATATAGTACCCAGCATATGAACGAGTACAGAGGTGGATGGATCACGGGTTTACCAGTCGAGCTATTCCATAGTGAGGATAGAGGATTCAATAATATTATACTGTCAGAGTTCAAAGCTGACTTTTTTTTGAGTTAATATCTTAAATTTAAGACGTTAAAACTTATTATTTTATTGTTCAAAATGTTAATCTATTACTGTTAAAAAATGATACAGATCGTTAGATGTCAACTCAAATACGAATTTTGTTTAAACCTTTAAGCGCACATTTATCTATACGTTAAAGTCACTTATAGATCACAAAAAGGCCTTGATCCCAGTTAATTCACTTCCCGCAAGCAATACATTGATATCATAGGTGCCTTCATATGTATACAACACCTACATATCTAACAAATGCCTCATCGCCCTGTTTTCTCTCAGCAGTCCGTTGCCTCCCATCACCTATCGCCCCAGCGCACTTATCAATCTTCCACGCTCAGTTATCCATGCTTTGAACATACCCACCTTTGAAGGAGATGCTTTGCCGCTTTAGTAAAGTCTGGTTATGTGATGCGCAGTTAGCAGTACAGCCTGGAATGTTGCCATCATTCGCACTAGCTTTTACTGGATCAGCTGGAAACTATTTATAGGCCTGCCAAACTGTAGTCGCTGTCTAGTGTAGTCGAGAGCGCTTTTAACTACGCCCAAACACCCCCCAACTGCGATCCATATCACTATGACCCTACTGTGCTTGAGCACTCCCTCGACTCCGTTTTTGTAGCTGTCTGCTCCAGGCAACAGCATTCCAGGCTACACCCTAACACCTTTCAGCTATATCTGACAGTTCTGAACTATCCTAAATGGCAGTTTATTTTTAATAGGCACGGAAGATACGCCTTACTGCTTAACTCCTACAATTCCGCCGATAATTGATCTTTATTTGCCCTCGCCGATACCACCATAAACAATCACAAAATCTCTATTACCGTTGCCTATCCATCGCTTGTTTCCTTCAAGAATGTAGTGATCTCCTTGACGCTTGTAACTAGTGACTGGTCTAGTTGAATTAGATCCCGTTTATCTTTCAGTCAGCCCCCACCCCCATATAGTTTTTAGATTGGTCAAGTCAAATAAGAATGTGTCTTTATGTGTCTGCGAGCCCAACTGCCACACAGTCCTTCCGGCTAGCGGCAGCTGCAAAAATAGAAATGTAGCTATTCCTAGATCGTACTGACCGATAGTCGCCAATATAAGACCCTGGGTCAGTAGGGGTGCTTCTTTTCCGTAAGGTTCGGGAATAAAATAGGAACCTATGTGTTTAAGTGAGTACCTACATTTAGCGACTGGAGCTAGGGTAGCAGATAATAAGGAAACTAAGCTTTTTAGCAGCAGTCGAAGAATCGTTGAGTGGTGAGATGTTTTTATCCGAACAACTAAAACTGCTGCAAAAGAGCCTAAGTGCATGCAAAGGTACCTTATCTTTGTTGTCAATTGTATCTAGCAAGCCAAAGTAGTTTAGGGGATCAATAGGGAGTCCTTGAGATTCCTTTTTGAGTCTTTAGCTCATTCGATTATTATAGGGTTTAATATGAATTAATATACGGTTTTTCATGATATGTATAGGATTCTAGTATGATTTATAGGATACTAGTATGATCTAAATCAACTTTATAATCACTTTCAACCGCTTTTATTTATCATTTGACTACTGATACTGTGTTTTATTCGTTGATGCAAATTTGATAAAAAATAGGAGTCTTCTAGTACTTTGTCGCATAGTGTATTCCCAACAACTAATTCATTTCCTATATTTCTTGCTCCTCCTATCCCGAGCATCCGTAGTAGAAATGTATGATGCCCTGCTAGCCAATCAGCGGATAAAATAAAAATACAACTTATTTCTGCATGAGCATAGAAAAAGGCAGCCAGGTCTTGACTGGATGTTTCATGAACTCTCTAAAATAATCAGAAATGTGGTCTAGTACTAGCTGATGGCGCTGACTGCTGTTCTCGTACATTCCCTTGATATTTTAAATAGCTTTTCTTATACTATTGAACTATAAGCCTTTTAC
>Ga0169931_10009674_pt1 | contig 13870 bp, 8 predicted proteins | sample Kivu_15m_20L_FD_129675 | JGI IMG/M metagenome (GOLD analysis project Ga0169931, IMG submission 129675) | Freshwater microbial communities from Lake Kivu, Western Province, Rwanda to study Microbial Dark Matter (Phase II) - Kivu_15m_20L... | ecosystem: Environmental > Aquatic > Freshwater > Lake ...
GCGAGGTTACAGCGACTATGGAGGCGAAGCAAAGTGCAGTTATCGCACAGATGCACTCTGCACATGAGCTGGACTTGAGCGAGAAAGTAAAGTCAGCGTTGGAGAAGGCCACTGAAGAACATACCGCCGAGGTAAAGCGAATCACGTCGGATCTACAAAATACATATGCAGCCGAAAGAGAGGAGTACTCGCGTCTCATGCAGGCGCATGATGATTCAGCTATAGAGTGTGCGAGACAAGAGCTCACAGCTTTACACGAGCAAGAACTTCAGAGGGCCGTCAGCGAGGTTACAGCGACTATGGAATCCAATCAGTCTGACGTTTTATCTCAAGTAAACTCATCGTACGATGAAGAAATCCTTAGATTAAAAGATTCTTGCGATGCAAGTAGGCTTGCAGCCGATACTTACAAGCATCTTCTTGATGCGGAGAAGAGTAAATGTGATGAGTTGACCTTGCTTGTAGCTCAACTGAAGGAAGCATTAGGAAATTCTGATAGCAGAATGGAGATTAAAACTGAGAATGTTTTACAAGAAAAAAATATGCTTGAAGAAGAAATATCAAGAGTTAAGGTAGAATCATCGACCATGATACAGCAACTTATGGATAATCTTTCGGAAGAACAGTCATCAAATCAGCTTCTTTCAGAGGAATTGGAGAAAACGCGTTACGATTACGAGAATAGGATATCAAAACTGATTCATGAAAAAGATGATATTGACAGTAGGCTTTTCTCCACCCAAGAAAAGCTAGCGAAGGCTGTTGATGTAGGGAAAAAATTGAAAGAGGCAGCTCAAGTTCGTCTAAATACATTAGAAGAAGAGAAAATCAACATTTCTAAGCAATACGAGGTTAAAATTGATTTGCTTCTATCAGAAAACAGGACTCAAGCTGAAAAAAACGATCATTTACTTACAAGGTGGCGCTCTGAATTAGATGAGAAAAGCAAGACTATCGACTCGTTTGTAGAGAGAATTTCTAATATGAAAGTGCAAATTTCAGAGGCAGAAAAACAAGGCGCCGCACTTCTTGAGGTGATTTCCACTAAGGAAGCTCAAATTACTTCCGCCCAAGAGATCGTGAATACCAGTCAAGAGGAAGTTGAATCCTTGCGAAAAGCTCTTGATACGGAACGCGTATCTAATGCAGAACTGAATCAGCAAATAGTAAGTCTTAAACGAGAGCTTGAAGAGTCAGTCAAAACGAGTTCAGCAACAGCTTCCTCGTTACTGGAGCATCAGGAGCAATTGATGAAGGAGAAAGATAATTTGAATGCGGAAATAATAGATTTACGAAAGAATATGAGCTCTATGAAGAATGGTTACGATGAATTGCAGATTAAAGTTCGCACCTTATGTGCGTCTATAGATACGCTAACAAGTGAGAAGCAGGAATTCGAATCTCGACAGGAGCTGCTGAATAAGCAGATATCTAAACTTGCCATGGCTGAATCCGAGCTAGCAATATTACGTGATGATTTGAATCGCTGGAAATTAGAACATGCCAAGACAAGTGGATTACTCAGTAGACTTCAAACAGAGAAAGACGCAAGTGAGCGCAAGCATGGTCAGAGCACTGCTCTCGTTGGGATGCTTGAGGCTCAATTAGCAGAGATTAATGAGAAGCTTTCTTCGTCACAAGTAAAGTTGGAGGAAACTTTATATGCTTCCGCTCAGAAAGATGATGAATTGAGATCTTTGAAATCCAACCTCGACAAGTTTGAAGAAACACTTGCGCAGCTTCAAAGTTCCCGTCAAAGTGCCAATGAAACTGCGAATCAGAATTTCGACCGAGAGTTGATGAAAAAATCTAAGTTGATTGAAGTTTTACAGAAAGAGGTTCAATCGCTTCAACAACAAATGACAAAGAGAAGTTCGGCAGCTCAAAAGTTAGTCCAAGAAAGAGAAGTTGAATGTCAAGAATTAAAGAAGAAAATAAAAGCGTTGCAGGATGAAATAGAAAATGGGACTTTAAGTGATCGGCGTATTTTTGAGCTTGCGGCACAGCAAAGTAACCGTGAAATTCGTGCTAGGAATGAAATTGAAGTCCGAGCTGATGTACTGAAAAAAATTACGGATCAACTAGCTGATAGGGATACAGAGTTAGCGAACGCTGAATTATCCATCCGTCAAAGAGAAGAGAAATTGGAAATGCTATGCAGGCAACAGAGACGAGATGATGTCAATACTGATTATCTCAAGAGCGTCATCGTTCAGTACTTATCAAAGCCCCCAGGTAGTAGCGAGAGAAATTCCATTCTTCCAATTTTAGCAACCTTACTTCAATTTGATGAGAATGATTATAAAATAATTGAAGAGGGTAAAAACAAAATGTCTTGGTTTGGACAAGTTATGCCAACATTTTAAAAACATTTTACATCGGACAATAAAAATGAGAACTGTAAGCGTTCCGTCTTTTTGTAACCTTCTAATACATCCCGCCATATTAACTATGAGATAAAGCTTATGTACGTTACAATACATAATATTTCAACATGAGGAGCTAGATTAACAATCCATGTAGATATACTAATATCTATATATATTAATCACTAGTTCATATAACAAACGTATTAATTTATGCTCTTCATAATAATACGACACGCATTTCTTCACTTCCTCTTCCGCTCCTCAAGAGTTTGGATATACCGTTTCGTGTTATCCTTGTAAAGAATAAATTGTAAAACGAGGATTAAATTAAGTAAAACACTAATCCCATATCCACCTAGAAGTGCCATGTCAAGGCCAACTTCTTTGATTGTCGTTAAAATACGTATGGCTGAGCCTGCTAAATTCATAATCGTCGTGATCAGAGATTGAGTACCCGTATGCTTGCATTGCATAAATGTCATAATTTGAGATCCTCTAGAAAAGATCAAAACCGGCCAATTGATAGTCATAAGCAACGAGTAGTACATGGGTGGAAGGATATACAAAACTATGGTTAAATAAAGGAGATATACCAGAATGGCTATACCTCTTTCTACCATTCCAACTTTGGGATTTTCTTGATATTTCCACATCAATGTACATATAAACAAAGTTTGAATTGTCAAAACACCATTTTCTCCCCAAGCTGTAAAGGGATTCTTTTTGAGTATCGAATAAAAAGCTGAATTGGAATACATAATCGTTTCTCCGTACACAGCACCCGCTGACATCCCTGCCACAGACGCATTGGAAAGTATATTGATTATCACTGGTGCTTTATTTAAAAATGCACCACAAATTACAGCGAGACCAATAGCTTTTATGAGTAACGCTAATAGACATGGCGAGGACAACGTTTGGAGACAAAGGTCTGGTGTGATATCCTTCGATGGATTTCCATCCCAAGCCCAAGTAGCAAACTGGTTTATGATTTTCATGTAGAGGATAAGGCTTTTTCCTTTGAAAATAAAAAGTATTTGAAGAACTTTTTCCTTGGATGAAATGGTTTTACAAACGTACAAAAACGGGGGGATTTCGTTGAGACATTGATCGTAACAGTACATAGGGTCCTATTGCTACGTTGGGCCTACAGTATATTAGTTTTTTTCCCTACAGTATGGATTGATTTCTTGATGTAGATTTTTGGATTGTGATGCTAATGCTTCTTTTCCCTGCAGTACTTTTAGGATCACCCTTCGTTTCATCATTTTCACGTTGTGGTCAAGCTAGGTTAATCTTTCATCGTCGCCGCTGTTTATCTACCCGCAAAGGGGTTTCTAAAAGTCCAAATATGTCAGCTAATAATGACCAGGAGAGAAGTAGGCCAAATCATATACTGGTAGTTGGATCAGCCAATCAGGATTTGATATCTTACACTAATTTCTTACCTCAATTGGGTGAGACTGTTCTGGGTTCAGGCTTTCAAACAAGCTTTGGAGGAAAGGGTGCAAATCAAGCAGTTGCAGCTGCATCTCTTGATTTCAGTCCTGTTACTATGGTTTGTAAAGTGGGATCAGATTCATTTGGTTCTGAAATTCTTCGTAACTTTCGTAAGTTTCAAAGGTATTGCAATACAGTAACATTTATATTTGTACTGGTTATACAACCCATATCATTTGGGACTGACAAAGTATTCATTTATCCTAATACAAAATGTAGGAAATCGTGGAGTAAATTTCGATATTCATTCCACAGTTACTAGTAGTGGGACGGTGCATACAGGAGTTGCATCGATTACTGTGGACACAAGAACAGGTGACAACTTAATAACTGTAATTCCTGGTGCCAATCATCATCTGTCGATACAAGATGTTCATTCGGCAATGGAAATGATCAAACCAACTATTGTTCTAGTACAGTTGGAAATACCTCTCAATGTTGCCTTTGAAGCTCTCAAAATGGGTCATCAGCAAGGAGCGCTTACTATACTCAATCCTGCTCCAGCTCCAAAAGATCCTAAGATATTGAGCAATGTTTTACCTTTTGTCGACATCTTAGTTCCCAATGAAAGTGAATTAAAAACCTTGTACTCAACTTGCCTAGAGCCTCAAGTCGTTGACTCCGATTCATCTGTTGTTAATGAAGAGACCATGGCTTCTCGTCTCTTAGCTATGGGACTGGGAAAAGCTGTTATTGTTACTCTAGGCGCAAGGGGTGCCTTGGTCGTATCAAGATCTCCAGGGGAAAGCTCCAAATACCTTGTTTCACATGTGAATGCTTCTCCCGATTTACCCTGTTCTAAAGAGCCTGTGATAGACACGATTGGTAAGTATAAGTTTTGATGCTTACGTTTAGCAAGGTTTGAAAATTTCCTTGATGTATTGTGTTATTGCTTGTTCATAGGTGCAGGGGATTGTTTTTGTGGGAGTCTTGCAGGATACTTGTCAGCAAATTTGGCTCTAAATGATGCAGCTACAAACGCTTGTGGGGTTGCAAGTATGAGTGTACGCAAGCTTGGTGCACAATCCTCTTATCCTCGGGCTAGTGAGCTTCCAAACATTCTTAGAGTCTCTCAAAGTAACAAGCGTCAATTATCTTTACTTCCTGTCATTACATTTGTAACGGGTAACAAGAAGAAGCTCGAAGAAGTAAAACTGATTTTGTCGTCTTCCGCTGCATTACCTTTTTCCATCACGAATCAGAAAATTGACCTTCCTGAGTTGCAAGGGGATCCTGTGGATATCGCCGTTGAAAAGTGTAAAATCGCAGCAAAAGAAATACAAGGGCCTGTTTTTACAGAGGATACTTCTCTGTGTTTTAATGCTCTTCATGGGTTGCCAGGTCCATACATCAAGTGGTTTCTAGATAAATGCGGCCATCAAGGTCTTAATGACTTGATCGCTGCGTATCCAGATAAATCGGCCTATGCTCAAACAATCATTGCATTCACAACTGGGCCTGAAAAAAAGGTGCATGTATTTGAGGGGAAGACAGAGGGAACTATTGTTTTGCCGAGAGGCTCACTTGATTTCGGCTGGGATCCCATATTCCAACCTCTTGAAGGTGCCGGTAAAACATACGCTGAAATGAGCAAGGCAGAAAAGAATGCAATAAGCCATCGATCCCGATCCTTTATTAAATTTCAGGCCTTCCTTTTATCAAATCATGAGGATATTTAGAACGAGTTTCATATCTGAATGATAAAGTAGCAGAGACGAATAATATTCTAAAGCGTCTTCAATTTCAGAATTTTTCGTATATAGTTGAGAAGAAAACTTGAAGTCACATGAAATCGCTTAATCCACGATAGGGACATATTATTCTCATGGAATGGACCCTTGTAAATGAAAGTTGACAAAAATCGAAAGCTCTGACTTATATTTCAATCCATTGGATTTATGATAATTCAGTACAGTTTAAATAAAGTCCTTGATTCCTTTCGCACAGATTTTTATGTAAATTAGATTCAGATGGGGGCGACTATACACAAATGACGAGAAAAATAAAATCCCTTCAGGTGAAAGGGAAGAGGACTTAGATTTACTGGAGTACCATTCTATATTTAATATTGAAATACTCGCATGGCTTGACTCATATCTTTATCATTGCGTAGTTCGACAGACATCGACTGTGAAATACGATTTAGTAAAAGTTTGCGTTGATCCGACCTTGTCTCAGGAACAAGATGACAACAATTAATCAAATTCAGGAACATCATTTTTGTTGGAAGGAGCTTACGATCAATGAGTTTGTTATAAACATCAAACGCAATCTGAAAAGCCTCGCTTTTATCGTCTTCACTTATGGTCTTGGACGCAGCATAAATAACATAACTGTATATACTGGGCTCCGGCCGCAACTCATTATTATAAGGCTGCATAAAGTTCTCTCGGAAAATACTTCCTCCCAACGGTTCTTTCAAAACCACTTTCGAGCATTGAGCCTCCATGGTCTTTAATAATCCATATGCTCGCTTCGCGGCTGAAGGGTAACCTTTAGACGATGCAAGTGACCAGCACTTTAAAGCAAGCTCATAACTCCTTACAGTCGGTCGTACGGATGAATCCGTTTGAAGCACATCGTGCAACTCCATTCGAGCGAGTATGGCTGACGCTTTTTCTCCAGCTTCGGCAGAATCACTACAGCTCCAGAGGCTAAGAATACCATTAAAGGTTGTTCTATTAGGCATGGAATATTGTCGACGAACCATCGAATCGAGGAGTTCATTGGCCGCTTCAGCGTTTACAATAGTTCTTTCGAGATGCATACATTTTATCACCGAATTATAAGTGTTGGTACAAGGAAAAATGGAATTTGAGTTCCATTTAGAGTCTTTCACCATCGCCTCCATGTACCGTAAAATAGCTTTAGCTCTGTTCGCATATCGCTTATCCTTCTTCCGATTGTATATCTCAATCATCAGATGACAGATGGCGAGATCGACTTCTTTAATATCTGAAACAGAGGCGGAATCATCTTCTCCAATCAATTTCAGAAAAGCCCCTTCGCCGATAAACTGAATCATGAGCGCATCTACTCTACTACATAGATCAGGAACTACCTTATGGCCAGCAAGATTCAGTATGGAAAATGTAATGGTTCTAGAAGACCAAGTAGGATCAAGTGGTTCTACCCCGACGGAACCGAGGTTTGGGGCTATATAACTATCCGCCTCATTCCCAATAAGATCTTCACCATCTGTCCATACCTTGGCAGAACTAATGGCCTCTGATTCATGAAGTAAATTGATCGATTGATCTACAATTTTTAATTTCCGATCGATGTTGTCCGCGGGTGGACATGCTACAAAATTCCTACAAGCACGGAGTGCGATACAGTAGGATGGAAGTGTAGGCTTATAGGTATCCAGGGGATTTATTTCACTGGTTGAGTCTTGAGCCTTATCCAATCTGCTCTTTCCATGTCGGATTTTTCGGATAGGTTTATTATTGTCCGTGGTTGGTGGTACTGAATCATTCTCCATAGAATGTTCCATCATTATATGATTGGATGGATTGTTGGTAAGATTATTCGCTGCCTCTTTCATTTCTTGTAATAATTCCATTACGCGTAAGGCTCCAGTGTATGTTCCTAATCGAGCATGTTGTCTCATAATGATATGATACATATCTCGATCGGGTAAAACATTTTTATTTTTCTTTTCTAGATATATATGTTTTACTGATTGGAACAATCGATCCAGTTCATCAGCAAGTATTTGATTTTGTTCTGCGGTCATCTTGCTGATCCTATCTTCCTCGAACTCTTGCCTTCCATAATCATTATGTTTCATCTCTTCTTCTTCGTCATCGTCGAAATGATTATCACCATGAGATGAATAGTTAGAGGTTTTTCTATTCCTCATCTCATGGGTAACAAGGCTATGCCAATGGATGTAACTTTTCATAATTTCTTTATATAATCGTGCTGTCGATGTAAAGTTGGATGATTCATGAGCTTTTAATCCCTCCAAATTAGCTAATATCCGAGTGGAAGGATCATCCGAAGTTGCATGTACAGAAGCATCCGAAGAGGGATTTGGATAATCATAAATATTTGGACTTGATGTAAATAATGTTTTGATCCATTTCATGATACCCTTACTTAAAGAAGAAGACGTTGAATCCTTTGTAGACATTGATTTATGGGATGAATCATTTCCGATTGGATGGTGCGTATAGTATTCCGATAAGGCTAATTGTACCATGGATGCTCGATGTATTCGTAGTTTCTCCAATAATGCAATATAATCTTCAGCTCTTTTAGCTGAATTTATATATGGTTGAATATCATCCTCTATGACATGGGATGAATGCAACGACCTACCACCAGGATTGAAAGCTTCCAATAAAGGAATTGTTTCTTCTCCCTCCTCCTCTGATAAAATAAAGTGTTGAAATAATTGAGATAAATCACTCATTTTGTGATACTTGGTCGATAAGTCTGTGGTTGAAGTGGGACGAAGTGAGGCCCATCCAGCAACGAGTTGACGTATCTTTACGCATAAATGTCGATATTTATCTTCTGATTGTCTTAGGGATACCGATAATGTATGTAATTGTTCGTATGTCAATAATTCGTGGATAGAATTATTTTTCTGTAAAGTAGAGGTACTACTACTACTGCTGCTGCTGCTAGTTTGGGGTGTGGAATGTAAGAAGTGTAAATCATGGTGGGAAGTTTGTATGCCATTATAATAATCGTTGAATGTACGGCTGACGGTAGTATGGTCCTTTCTATTTTCTACTCCTTGTGCTGTGAAATGATTGTGATTCGTTTGTCCTAATCTTTCAATAGCAGGAAATAAAGCTGTGGCATACAATTTCAGAATACTTTTTGCTTCATTTTCTAACCGTCCTAAATTCCGTATATCATCTTGAAGTCTTCGTACTTCCTTGGGTTTCGAAAAAGAAGAATCCTTGAAGTCTTTTTTATGAATCAAAGGATTCTTCGTCCCACGAAAACTTTTTTCATTTTTGTAATCTTTATTAGTATGTTTGTAAATGCGATATGCTGAAGGTACAGAAGAAGAGGAAGAAGAAGACGAATATAAACCTTTTCGAAATATATTTACAGACTTGGTTGATGCATAGAGTCTCCGTGAAATCATATTATGCTAATTTGTGTAATGAAATTTCAAGACATGAAAGCAATTTAGGAACAATTGTTGCGAGTTGCGATCCCTATTCCGTATCTCCAATTCAGCATGAGTGAGTAGTGGCTCTGGGCTTATGTATCTCGCGCCTCGCGCACGTCGGCCATTTGGGCCATTTTATACAGGCGCTCAGCGCCATCCATCAAAAGGCGGCACGGCGGCACTATTGGTATCACCCTTATGTATGATCACGGGCATCATACTGTTATCATAATCATCATCATCTTCTTCTACTTCTTCATTTGCTAAAGTTTCGCTTTTAAAGTATGGGAGATAAATGGAATCGTAAACGCAAGGATAGAGGAAAGAGGAATCAGAATACTAAGAAGGAAAGAACCAACGACGGCAACCACGACGAGGACAACAACAACATTGAGGAGAATAAGGAACAAGGAACTAATAATAATAATAATAATAATAATAATCGACGTGGAGAGACTAATACTTTTCACTATGATAAATTCAACTGGAAAATGGAATCATACTATGCCTTTCAAGGTTTACATTCGATTCGTAAAATTAGTGAGAATGAGAATGCGGATACTACTGTACTTGAGCGACAACAATACTTTGTACCTTGTCAAACAGACGCAGAAATGGAAGAGGAACGTAAAAAATGGAAAGATATTCTAGCTGTAACATTACCTGCTTCTTTTCGTATTGCACAAAATCAAGATCAAGATTTAAGAGATCGCATGGAGAGAGAATTAGATGCATTTATGGGTACTGAATTTGAAATTACTGTAAAAACAAATCTAGGAAAGGTAGACGACGACAAAGAAGAAGGTACAGGTTGTAGCAGCTCTTCCTTGAATACAGCCGTGATTAAGAAGAAAATGGCACCAGTGAAAAGAATACCATTTATTCCACATGCATATCAACTCAGTATTGATCGAAGAACTATATCACGAGATCCATTATTGGAATCCTTCCACAATTGGCTTATGATGAATTGTGAAGCTGGGTTTTTAAGCCGTCTTGAGACTGTTTCTATGATACCACCCGTTGTATTACAACCAGAACCACATCACCATATTTTGGTATGTAAAATTTGAATATTACATAATACATTTGTTTCGTTTTTTTTTCTGGATGTTGAATTCAGGAGTGGCTCTGATTGTTTCACCATACAAATAATCTATTTTCAATTTTCTAGGATATGTGTGCAGCACCTGGATCTAAAACTGGATTGTTACTTGAAATGATTGGAAACCCTACTAATTATGACGGTACTCAAGAACCCACTGGATTTGTTGTAGCCAATGATTCAGATAATAAACGAGCATACATGATGGTCAATCAGTTAAAACGTATAAATAGTCCTGCTTTATTCGTTACTGCGGAAGATGCCCAACGCTGGCCTTTGTTGATAAATAAAAAATATGCCACGTTGGAGGAAAAGGCAACAGAAGGAATCTTTGATCGAGTTTTATGTGATGTTCCATGTTCAGGAGATGGAACAGTACGTACATTCAATTGAAATTGAATACTACTATTACGAATACAACATCGTTTTGACAATTTTTTCGCATCCTTGTACCTGAAAGGCACGTAAAAATGCAGGTATTTGGAAAAAATGGTCTCCTATTAATGGACTCACACTACACCCTTTACAACTCAGTATTGCCCTAAATGGTGCCAAGCTGACAAAAGTTGGTGGTTATATGTGTTACTCTACTTGTTCTATGAATCCTATTGAAAATGAGGCCGTTGTTGCAGCAATATTGCGTTCAGCGGATGGAGCGTTAGAATTAGTCGATCGTAGACCTGAGTTACCAGGGATAGTAGCTCGAGAGGGAATGACCGCGTGGAAGGTCGTTTCAGAATCCGCTCTAGCTCCAGCTAAAGACAAGTCAAAAGTACACCCCAAGCGTAAAAATAAAAAAAATCAGAATGCTAACAGTGTTCATGGCAATCAAATTATAGAATCACAGGATAAGGACGATGATATGAAAATGGATCCAGTTCACCAAAGCGCTATGGATGATGACGTTGATGATGCTAATGTAAAAGAATCTCACGCCATTCCAACTGATTTACAAAGTCAAGATAATCAAGCGAAGGAATGCGTAAAATGGGTATATGAACCTCCGAGTTGGGATAATGATAGCCTTTTACAACGGGCTCAATCCACTGGACTCATTTGGTACAAAAGCTTCGATGAAGTCCCTGAAATACTTCAGCGACGAATACGAGCCTCGTGCTTTCCTCCATCTAATGAGGAAATTGATGAATACAACCTTCACAAATGCTTACGGATTTTACCTCATGACATGGACACGGGAGGATTTTTCGTTGCTTTATTCAGGAAGGTAACTCCACTTAGTTTACGCGCGAAAAGAATAGCCGAAGATTTGGGAAAAAGCTTAAGTGAGAATAATGATGAGCTATCGAATGTTATGGCCATGTCTGATGAGGCAGGTGTTTTCCCTAATCCAACTTCTAAAATATTCAGCGATAAGGATGTTGCAAACCAGGGAAAGGGGATCGGCACTGAGTACTTTACCGCCGTCCCTAGTCATATCCTGCCACAACTCATCGAATATTATGGTCTTTCAGACGCCTTTCCTCAAGATCAAATATTTTGCAGAAGTAGAAGTGAGGCCAAAATTCTCTATTTTGTCACTTCGAGTATCAAGACAAATTTAATTGACCGCGGTGCCCAGGAAAGAGTAATGATGATTACTTCTGGTTTACGAGTCTTCGATTACAGTAAATTAGATAGTGATGGATCATGGTAAGGTCGATTTGCACTTGCACGTAATTTTTTCTGAAAAATCCGCACGCATTTGATGATTGGTTCATTTGATCTCTTTATTCCACCTTTCCTAGCTATCGCCCTGTCCAAGAAGGTGTGCATTACATCGCACCGTACATGACGAAAAGGAAACTACTTTTTGATTCTCATTCCTTCGAATTGTGCTTGACTCCAGGGAGCATTCCTATCTGTAGTTTCCCTGACAGTGTCGCCCAAGAAATCCGAGCACTATCGGTTGGCTCATTCGTCGCAGCTTTGAAGGGCTTTGAGGAAAATAAAAGAAAAAAAATGTTTGTTACCTTATGGCGTTGTAGAGGGGATGTAATCAACTGCCTGGTAAACAAGCATGATATGGAGGGTCTTAAATCCAAGTTGCATGCGGTTCGTGAAGCGAATCAACAAGCATTATAGACACCCAATTGGAGAGACATCTTTGTCATTCTCGTACTATACATACAATCATTATATATACGTTTGTTCGACAATTTTTCTTTCATTCGTTATGAACATTGACGCTTTTTGCATGTCTTGTCACGGAGCATTTATATAAGAGTTGTGTATGAAATCGATTGCAGTGATAGCATCAAACGTTTTCTAAATTAACAGTTTAGCAACTAGATAATATTAAGCTAATTAAAAAAAGTCAAAAGGCAAATTTGACCCATCAAGAAATGTTTCATCGCCATATATAGAGTAATAAGATCGGAGTCTTTCGGAAAGTTGATCTGGAGGTTTTACGATATCCCCTAGTATGTGCCATTGTATTCCACAAAAAAAGGAATGTCCTCGGATGTCTTCATATTGCTTTGTATCCGTACGCGTTTCTTCTTGTTCATCAGTAACTGAGACAGCTACACTGTCCAGTTTAGTACGCTGTGATGGTACAATGGATAAGAGTTGAGAAATCAAATCCATAGCCACGGTAGGGATTGAAGGAGAAAAAGGTACACTAGTATCCATGTTCATGGCATAGTTATAAATTTTCTGAAACGTTAAACAATCACTTTGTGTATGAAAAGGACTTTGACCAACAAACATGTAATACATGATACAGCCGAAAGACCATAAATCTTGATATACGCTAGGAGTTTCATTACCATCGTCCAAGAGTACTTCCGGTGCAAGATAATCGGCTGTACCTATGAATAAATAATGACACTTTGTGTTTTTAGATTTTTCACCACTTCCTGCAGGGCAGGAAGGTATGATTCTTGCAGTTGCAAAATCTGTCAATTTGAGCCAGCCATTATTTTTGATTAGAATATTTTCAGGCTTTAAATCACAATGTATACAATTCTTGGAATGGATTTCTTCCAATGCCATAACGAGTTGTGCACTCAAATATTGCACGGATGTAAAGTCTAGAAAAACAGGAACTTCATCCCGTGTCTTGCAATCGACTACACTATAATCGGAGTTGCTGCCTCTGCATTTTACAAGCTGAGCAAGGTCACAAGAACATAACTCCATGACCATGAAAAGATTTTGAATGTCTATGAATGAGAGGTAGAGTTTTATGACATGTTGACGAGACGATGAACTGAAACTCGATAGTATGCGTCTTTCATTCATGACCATATCAATAAATTCTTGTTTTTTCATGATTGTAGTTCGATCCATGACTTTAATAGCAACATCCCGCTCTAGTTCACCATTGACCATCGTCGTCCTTTTCCTTTTGAAGCGACCATGATATACCGTACCCAATAAACCCTTACCAAGCACGGTTTCTCTAATTTCAAAGTCGGCTATAGACCAAGATTTGGGAGTATCATTATCCTCGTCAAGAATAGGATTCATATGTCTACTTCGATTGGATCGATGAGAATCATTGAACTACATACCAAATAAGATTTTGGAGAAGAAGATAAGAATCAAAAAGTGATAACTGCCGATTTGACTCGTGCATTGTTATATATCGCATGATACCGATTCTGACGAGAGCTAATATACACAGATGACACAGATGCAAAATCTCGAGGGAAAGTCGATCTTATTCAATCCTCTAACACCACATTCCACGATTATTGGGAGTTACATTACTTGTTTTTTGGGAGTTTTCGTTACTCTATGTGACGCGAATGGAAC
>Ga0169931_10009676_pt1 | contig 13868 bp, 6 predicted proteins | sample Kivu_15m_20L_FD_129675 | JGI IMG/M metagenome (GOLD analysis project Ga0169931, IMG submission 129675) | Freshwater microbial communities from Lake Kivu, Western Province, Rwanda to study Microbial Dark Matter (Phase II) - Kivu_15m_20L... | ecosystem: Environmental > Aquatic > Freshwater > Lake ...
TCCCCATGCATCGATCGCGCGATTGCCTCACGTGATCACAGCAGCCCAAGTGGCCGCCCCACAACGGCAACAACCATCAAACTCCCTTCTCAACAGTCGCATGGTGAGAAATCCGGGCTAGGCAGGTGCTGGTTGCATAGCCCGCCGCCGGTCGGAAAATTCCCAGTTTTCCACCGCCCGAAATCGGCTTGCGCGGCGTAATACAAACTGAGTTTTCTGAATCCCAACCCGACGCGTGAGCGAGGAGCGAGTGCCGAGTGACTCGGGTGGTTCGCCTCGCTCACGCGTCGGGTTGTGAAGAGAGTGTGACCCGAAGATTCGCATGTATCGATGCACCGGCTGGTGTCTTTCGGCAGGGCTCCCTCGCTCACGCGTCGGGCCACCAGGAAACGATGAGACCCGCGCAACGCGGTACCCTAGCTGGCGCGGCGGGCTAAGATGGGGACGCGAAAATACCGCTGGTTTTCCCGCCCGAAATCCCCTTCCGCGCCGTAAGATTAAGGGTATCTGTGCGCGCCCGCCGGGAACACGGGTGCAAGAAAAGCACAGCCTGATCGCGAACTAAGAAGAGCAAGGAAGAGACCGCCGTGCCCACGATCCCTGAAGCCCTGTCGCTGGCGTTCCAGCATCATCAGCGCGGCCAGTTGGCCGAAGCCGAGAACATCTATCGCCAGATCATCCAGCACGAACCGAACCACGCGGACGCCTGGCATCTGTGGGGAGTCGCCGCGCATCAGGCCGGCCGGCACCAGGAAGCCGTCGAACACATCGAACGCGCGCTGGCGATCGGGGGGCCGAACGCCCTGTTTCTGAATCACCTGGGCGCGGCGTATGCGAGCCTCCAGCGGCAGGACGATGCCGAGAACGCGTTTCGCCGCGCGGCCGAAATCGCGCCCAATGATCCGCAAGTGCTCTACAACCTCGCAGCGCTGCTCGCACTCCGCGAGCGCAAGCAGGAGGCGATTGAGTTTTATCGCCGCGCGGTCGCGATCGCGCCGAAGTTTGCGGAAGCCCAGTTCAATCTCGGCAACCTGCTGCGCGAAGCGGACCAACTGGCCGAGGCGGAAACGTGCTACGCCGCCGCACTCGCCGCCCGGCCGACGTATGTCAAAGGGGCGATGGCGCTCGCCAACACGCAGCTTCGGCTCGGCAAGCAGACGGCGGCCGAGTCGACGTACAGGCTTGCGCTGCAGGCGGAGCCGAACAACGTCGACGCCCGGTACTGGCTCGGGTCGCTGCTGCAATCGCAAGGACGACTGGACGAAGCTGCCGCGGAACTGCAGGCCGCGGTCATGCTCAATCCCCGGCACGTCGAATCGCAGAACAACCTGGGCTGCATTTATCGCGCGCAGAAGAAGCTGGATCAGGCCGAGCAGTGCTTCCGGATTGCGCTCGACGCGCGGCCCGACTTTCCCGAGACGCTGAGCAACCTGGGAAGCGTGCTGCACGATCGGAAACGGTTCGACGAAGCGGCCGACCTGTTTCGCCGGGCGCTGGCCGCGAAGCCCGACTTCACCCAGGCCCACAACAACCTGGGCACCGTCTATCACGATCAGCGGAAGTATGAAGATGCGCTCGCCTGCTACCGGCGGGCGCTGGAGCTGGAGCCCGAGTCGGCGGAGTCGATTCTGAACGTCGGTTCGGCCTTGCAGATGCTCGGTAAGACGGACGAGGCGGTCGAGCTGTATCATAAGTCGATCGCGACCGATCCGCAGCTCGCCCGGGCGCACTACTGCCTGGCCGCGGCGCTGCACACGCTTTCGCGCGACGATGAGGCGCTGGACGCGTATGCCGAGGCCTTGCGGCTGAAGCCGGACTATCCCGAGGCGCACTACAACCGGGGGTTTGTGTACCTGGCGCGTGGCGAGCTGGCGAAGGGCTGGGCCGATTACGAGTGGCGGCTCAAGTGCACCGACTACAAGGGGCGGCGGTTCAACGTGCCGCGGTGGGATGGCGGACCGCTGAATGGCCGGACGCTATTGATCCATACCGAACAGGGGCTGGGCGACACGCTGCACTTCATTCGCTATGTGCGGATCATCCAGCAGCGCGGCGGCACGGTGTATGTCGAGGTACCGCCGGCGCTCGCGCCGCTGCTGCGATCGAGCGGCGTGACGGGCATCATTCCCGGCGGTTCGCCGCTGCCGAAGTTCGATCTCGAGATTCCGCTGCTGAGCGTGCCAGGCGCGCTGGGGACCACGCTCGAGAACATTCCGGCGCAGGTGCCGTATCTGTCGGCCGAGACGAGGCTGGTGAAACACTGGCGCACGCAGATTCGCCACCTGCCGGGCTTCAAGGTGGGAATCGTGTGGCAAGGGAACCGCGACTACGCGTTCGATCGGTTCCGGTCGATTCCGCTGGCCGCATACGCGCCGCTGGCCGACGTGCCGGGCGTAACGCTGATCAGTTTGCAGAAGGGCTACGGCTCCGAGCAACTGGCGGAGTTGCAGGGACGTTTCGAGGTGCTTGACCTTGCGCCGCAGCTCGATGCGGGCCGGGCCTTCGTCGACACGGCGGCCGTGATGAGCAATCTCGACCTGGTGGTGAGCAGCGACACGGCGGCAGCGCACCTGGCCGGCGGGCTAGGCGTGCCGGTGTGGCTGGCCACGGCCAAGAGTCCTGAGTGGCGGTGGCTGCTCGAGCGCTCGGACAATCCGTGGTATCCGACGATGCGGCTGTTCCGGCAAGGAACGGTTGGCGACTGGTCGGACGTGTTCACGCGGATGAAGCAGGAGTTGCAGCGCAAGGTGGCCGAGCGCGGGCCGGTGCGGTAGGGATGCGGCAACGAATGCGGGCGGGATTAACCGCAGAGGTCGCGGGGGTACGCAGAGGGGACGGCAGAGGGAATTGAAAGGCGGAATAATCGAGAAGGGATTCGAAGAGTCGTTCGGGCGAAAGGATGGCGTTGGCTTTCTGCCATCCCGATGCGAGATGGGCCCTGTTGGTTGCCGGGGCATTTTCGCAAACCCGCAATTCCCTGAGTTTCTTCTTGAACGGCCCCCCTGGGCGGGTATAGTGCGGGTAGTCTGTGGCCCCCCAGACGAATTGGCCCGATGAATTGGATGGAACGCTAATTCGGCAAATCTTCGCCGCGTGAGTGCCGCCAGCGACGGAGCGTTCTTCCGTCGGATTGCGTGCTTCAGGATGCGGGTTAGCAGCGCGTTCACGACTTCCAGTCTGTTCGACCTGGGCTCGCGCGCGCTCACGGTTGCCGAGACCTTCCGATTTACACGAGACCAAACGAACCAACTCAGGAGCTCCGTCACATGCCGACTGCGAACGCGAATCGACGATGGTGTCTACGATTACTTGCGATGGGCCTGTTTGCGGCATCGATTGCAGCGAGCACGCCCGCCTGGTCCGCGGACAAATCGTGGAACTCGGGCTGCTTTGGCACCTGGTCGCAGGATGCCAAGTGGACGCCAGCCGGCACGCCGGGCTCGGCGGATGCAGCACGCCTGGGCGATCTGCCGGCTGCGAACAACGCTTCGGTATTCTTGGACGGGAGCACCGAGGTGGGGAGCGTGGCCGTTTCCAACGGTGTGGGCCTGTACACGAATAACCATCCGCTGAAGGTGAATGGCGACGTCACGCTAGGCAACGGGTACATCAATCTGGCGAATTCACCACAAGCGATCGACTTTGAAGCCGGTAATGTGACGGTCAACGCCTTCGGCTTTTTCGAGCTGGAGGGGGCCACGGCCAAGATTCATGGTCAGTTGAATCTGAGCACTGCCGACTCACATTTGCAGGGAGGCGGCGAGATCCAGTTCACGGGCGCCGGCAAGACTTTTAACAACAACGCCTTCGACTGGACCGTTAGCACTCCGCTCAAGCTGGTCCAGCAGAACGGCGGGCAGTTCGATCTGGATGGCGCCGGGCTGGGCAGCACTGAGTTGTATCTGCGCAACGGAGCCACGCTGACGTTTCAAGGCGGCTCGCTGTCCGATCCCGTGGATGCGATCATCGCGATGGAAAATGGCACGACGCTGGCCATGAACCTGGACAGCCCGTGGATGCATCAGTTTGGCTATATGCCGATCGTGAATAATCAGAACGTGGCGGCACCGGCCAAGATCGCCGGGGCCGACGTCACGTTGTCCAGCACCTGGCTCAACGTGCAGGCGAACTCGAAGCTGGAGATCGATGCGAATCTGACCACCGCGGGTGGCACGGAGATTTGGGTCGATGCGACGGGGCGACTCGATGTGTTGAAGGACGCCGTCCTTGGCGATGGCACCATGATTACCACCGGGCGGGTTGTGTTTCATGGTGACACCCAGGTTGGTGACGGTGGCGTCTATAGCTTGGGCACCTTGGAAAACGCCGCGAGCGGAACGATGCGACTCAACAACGGCGCCAACCAGGAGCAGGCCAGCTTCGAAAATCACGGCTTATTCGAGGTGGGCAACTCTCCGGGCATGGCGACGGTCGAAGACTTCACGAACGAAGCCGACGGAACCTGGCTGGTCGAGATCGGCGGTTATGCGGCCGGTACGGAGCACGATCTGCTGATCGTGGCCGACGATGCGATGCTGGGGGGAACGCTCAATGTCGCGCTGGTCGATCTGGGCGGCGGCGTGTTTCAACCGCTCGTGGGCGATGAGTTCACGATTCTCACCGCGGGCGATAGTTTGAGCGGTGCGTTCCTGGCCGATCCGGTGTCTTACGCGGCCGGCAAGATCTTTCACTGGTCGGTGCTGACCGACGGCAACGCAGTGACACTACAACTTGCGGCGATCACGGTGCCCGAGCCCGCGACGTATGTCCTGGCTGCGTTGGGTGCGCTGGCGCTGGTGGCCGTGCGGCGACGGAACCGGGATTGAGTTGTCAGGACGAACGGTCGTCCGGCTCATCTCATCCCGACTGTGGCGTCTGCTGTGGATCGCGGCCGGGTCGGCGCAAGCTGTGCTCGAGCAGCTCTCGCATCATCTTGAGGGAAGTTCGCCCGCGTTTCGTCATGACAACCACGAGTGCCAAGGCGATTGCAGAGAGGAGGCCGCTGAGGCCGAGCTTCACGATCGCGGAAAACTGAGGCATGGCAGAGGCGACCAGCAGCGGCGCGAGCACCGCCGGGATGGCGAAAAACACCGCTGATAATGTCAGGCGAAACAGATCTCGGGTGGTGACGTGTCCCTGGCAGCCTGCGTACCAATTTCCCACCGGCACGACGAGAAAGCAGGTCACGATGGCATACGCGCGGGCCACGCCGATGGGACCCCAGGGTAGTCCGGCGATGAACGACAGGTTCATCAGCAGCGAACCGAGAAGACCCCAGCGAAACATGGCGCTTGCTCGACTTTGGCTGACGTAGAGCCAGGTGTGCGACTTGAGCAGCGGCTGCAGGAATCCGGCGAGTGCCAACCAGCGTAAAATCGGCGCCACCTCGCTCCAATCGGGGCCGAACAGGATTTCTACAATCCAAGGTGCGGTGACGATGACGAAGGCCATCAACGGACAGGCAACCATCTGCATCAGAATGGCAGCGAGAAAATAAACGTCGCGGTACTTTTCACGTTCGTTGTGAAGCCGGCTCAAGGCAGGGACGACGATTAGGTACAGCGGCGAAGTGACTTGCGACAACGGCGCGAGCATCAGCTTATAGGCACGCTCGTAGAGACCCAGCGGGTCGGCTCCCCAACGCCAACCGATCAGCAGGTTGTCGCCGTTGCGGGCGAAGTAGTCGACAAAGCTGAAGCCCGTCAGGTTGGCGCCGAAACCGATGAGGGCCCGCATTTCGGGATCTCTGCGGGGCCGGCTTGGCCTCCAGCCGCTGGTGACCCAGGTGGCTACCAGGCGGACGAGGGCGTCTGTGATCGGGAGGGTCACGAGAGCCCAGTACGTGTGAAACAGAAACGCGATCGTGATCGCCACGCAATAGGACACCACGTAGGCGGACACCTGAATCACGGAAATGGCTTTGAGTCGCATGGCGCGCCGCAGCAGCGCTTGATGCTGAATCGTCAGGCCGCTGAAGACAAATGACAGGCAAAGCGCGAGCGTGATTGGAACCAAACGTGGCTCGCCATAGAACTTGGCAATCAGTGGCGAGAGAGCGGCAACGATCGCCGCGATGGCAAACCCAATCGCCGTGGCCAGCCAGAACAGGTTGCTCACCTGCTGATGCGTGATTTTCGGGCGCTGGATCGTGGCAATCGACAGGCCGGCATCGACCAGCATGGCCGCGAAGCCGGTGAACACGGTGACCATCGCCACGAGACCGAAGTCTTCCGGCTCGAGCAGCAGCATCATGACCGGCACGGACGCCAGGGCGATAACTGCGACGGTGCCCTGGGCCAGGATGACGTACAGGCCGCCGCGTACGGTCTTCTGCTTCAGGCCCGAACGCAAGGCCTCCTCTGAAAAGTAGTCAACCTGACTTCGCATATCGGACTAATTTCAGAAGTGAGGACCTGGGAATCCGGTGGCGCAGCGATCGCCAAGCGTGCGGTCCCGTGCACGATCCATCTACAAGTATGATCGAGGAGGTGATCGAATCTAGCTTTTGCCGAAGCGACCGCTGGAAACGGCGTGATTATCGCCCGATTGGGAATTACCCGCAAGGCGAAGTGCCGCCCCGGAGCTTGGCCCGCGCAAGGGGGCCGAACCACCGAATTGCTGTCGTGTACCTGCACAGCTTGGCGGCCGATGGTTTAGAATGTGTGAGCTCATCGCGCTGTTCCTGTTCGACGCCTGCGGAGATATTCGACGTGCCTCCATTCGAAATGTTCAATCGCCAAAAGGTCTGCCGTTATGGCCAGACGCTCTACAACAAGAACGATACTTACATCGGCCGCTCGTTGGACCTGTACGGCGAGTATTCCGAGGGCGAAGTCGAGCTGTTTCGGCAGGTGATTCAGCCGGGCAACATCGTGATTGAAGTTGGCGCGAACATCGGCGCTCACACATTGTTCATCGCCCAGCAGGTCGGACGCAGCGGCGTGGTGATCGCCTTCGAGCCGCAGCGGATTCTGTTTCAGACCCTGTGCGCGAATCTGGCGCTCAACAGCGTGCCAAATGTGTACACGCTGCAGCAGGCCGTGGGCGCCAAGGCCGGCTCGGTCGTGATTCCCGCGATCGACTACACGCAGGAGAATAACTTCGGCGGGCTTTCGCTCGGCAAATATGAAAACGGTGAAGGCGTGCCGCTAGCCACGCTCGACGGCTTCAACTTTCCCGCTTGCACTTTCCTGAAGATCGACGTTGAAGGGATGGAACTCGATGTGCTCCAAGGCGCGGATCGGCTGATTCGGCAATTCCGCCCCGTGATTTACCTGGAGAACGATCGGCCCGACAAGTCCGCGGCCCTGATTCGGCATCTCGACGCGCTCGGTTACAAGCTGTACTGGCATCGTCCGCCGTACTTCAATCCGGGCAACTTCCTGGGCAACCCCGAAAACGTGTTCGGCAACGTCGTGTCGCTGAACATGGTCTGCATCCACAGCACGACGCCGCACCAGTTGAACGGGCTGGCGCCGGTGGAAGTTCCGGCGGGCTGACGTTCCGCGAAGCTCCGAGGGACGAACTGCGAATGACCGGCTGGGAATTCTGGATCGACGTGGGCGGTACGTTTACCGATAGCTTCGGCCGCGCGCCGGACGGCTCGGTACGCAGCTACAAGGTGCTCAGCTCCGGCGTGGTGAAGGGCGCCGCTGCCGCGGGATCGACCAGCACGACCATCGTCGATCCGGGGCGAGCGCAGGATCCTGAAGGCATCTGGACGGGCTTTCGGCTGCGCGTGCTGGATGCGGCGGGCATGTCGCGCTTCGAAACGCGTGTGGCGGCATTTAAGGCAACGACGGGTATGCTCGCGCTGGCCACTCCCCTGCCCTTTGCGCCGCTGCCGGGCGATCGCTACGAGCTGAGTTGCGAGGCCGAGGCGCCGATCGTCGCGATTCGGTATCTGCTGGGCGTCCCACTCGCCGACCCCCTTCCGCCGGTGACCGTGCGGCTGGGAACCACGCGCGGAACGAACGCCCTGATCACGCGGCGCGGAGCGCGAACGGCGCTCATCACGACGCGCGGGTTTGGCGACATCCTGCACATTGGTTATCAGAATCGCCCACGGCTATTCGAGCTGGCGATCCGGAAGCGCGTGCCGCTGTTCGAGGCGGTTTTAGAGATCGACGAGCGTGTGAATGCGGAAGGACGTGTTTTGTGCGTGCCGGACGAAGCGGCGGTTCGGCGGCAGCTTGAGTCGCTGCGTGCGACCGGCATCCAGTCGCTGGCGATCTGTCTGTTGCATGGCTTTGTGAACAACACGCACGAGGAGCTCGTCGCGCGGATTGCCCGGGAAGTCGGCTTCGAGGAGCTGAGCGTTTCCAGCCGGATCGCACCCTTGGTGAAGATCGTCTCGCGCGGCGACACGACCGTGGCCGATGCGTACTTGAATCCGATCCTAAGGCGGTACGTCGGCGGACTGCGGGGGCATCTGGCAGACAGCTCGCTGCGGTTGCTCACCTCGGCCGGCGGGCTGGTGGATGCCGACATGTTCGTCGGCAAGGACAGCATTCTCTCCGGTCCCGCTGGCGGCGTGGTGGGCTTCTCACGCGTCGCCGCCGCGGCCGGTTTCTCGCGCTCGCTGGGCTTCGACATGGGGGGCACCAGCACCGACGTCTCGCGGTTCGACGGGCGCTACGAGCTCGAGTTCGAAACCGAAAAGGACGGCGTGCGGGTTGTCGCGCCGATGATGGCGATTGAAACCGTAGCGGCCGGCGGCGGTTCGATCTGCCACTTCGACGGCGTGAAGCTCGTCGTCGGTCCGGATAGCGCCGGAGCCGATCCGGGGCCGGCCTGCTACGGACGCGGCGGACCGCTCACCGTGACGGACGTGAACTTTTTGCTCGGCAAGATTCCGCCCGAGCGGTTTCCGTTTCCGCTCGATCGGCGTGCGGCGGAGATGCGGCTTGGTGAGTTGAGCGAAGAGATCGCCCGCGAGACCGGCCGGCGCTATGAGCCGCTGGAATTGGCCGAGGGCTTCGTGCAGGTGGCGAACGCGCACATGGCGAAGGCGATCGGCTCGATCTCGGTCGCCAAGGGATGTAATCCGCGCGACTATCTGCTGGTGCCGTTCGGCGGCGCGGCGGGGCAGCATGCTTGCGCCGTGGCGAGCGAGCTCGGCATGCGGCAGATCCTGCATCATCCGGTGGCGGGCCTCTTGAGTGCGTTTGGCATCGGGCTGGCTGATGTCGAGCGGCACGAGGTCGCCGGTGTGTACCAGTTGCTGTCGGCGGAGTCACTCTCCGCGGTGCGTGACTCGTTCGCGCAGCTTGCCGAGGCGGCCGTGGCAGGCGTGCTGGCCGAAGGAATCGAGCGTGAGCGAGTCGAGGTGGCGCATTTCCTCGAGCTGCGCTATCAAGGAGTTGATGCATCGCTGCTCGTCCCCTGCCGTGCCGAGCCAGTTGCCGCACAGCTACAGCGTGATTTCGAGGCCGACCATGAGCGGTTGTACGGTTATGTGCACGTCGGCCGACCGCTGGAGATCGTCGCGGCCCGCGTGGAAGCCCGCGGACGCTCGGCGCAGAAGCTGGAAACTTCGCATCGCTTGCTCGAGCGCAAAGCGAAGTCTGCCGGCAAGACGCAAACGTACTTTGGTGGCGAGCTGGTCGATACGGCCGTGTTCACACGCGGCGAGCTCGTGCCGGGAGATGTGATCGTGGGGCCGGCAATCGTTTGCGAAGCGGCTTCCACCACGGTGATCGATCCGCACTGGCAAGCGGCGGTGTTGAGCGGTGGGGAATTGCTGGTTGAGCCGACCGCCGATCAGCCGGCGGCCGCCGCTGTTTCGACCGAGGCTGATCCGGTGATGCTGGAGATCTTCAACAACCAGTTTGCCGCGATCGCCGAGCAGATGGGAATCACGCTGCGGAACACTTCGAGCAGCGTGAACGTGAAGGAACGGCTCGACTTCAGCTGCGCGCTGTTCACACCGGAGGGAGACCTGGTCGTCAACGCGCCGCACATTCCGGTGCACCTGGGAGCGATGGCCGAGACGGTCAAGCGCACGATCGTCGACAATCCCACGAACAAGCCCGGCGACGTATTCGTGATGAACGATCCGTATCGCGGTGGTTCGCACCTGCCGGACATCACGGTGATTACGCCGGTGCATGACGCGGCGGGCGGGCTATTATTCTTCACAGCCAGCAGGGCGCATCACGCGGAGTTGGGCGGAATCACGCCGGGTTCGATGCCGCCGTTCTCGAAGAATCTGGCCGAGGAAGGCGTGCTGATTCGCAACTTCAAGCTGATCGACGCGGGCCGCGAGCGCTGGGATGCGTTCGCGCGCTGCTCACGTCCGGCAAGTATCCTACGCGCAGCGTGGAGGCGAATCTGGCAGACGTGGCCGCGCAGGTGGCGGCGAATCATCGTGGGGCGGGCGACCTGCTCAGGCTGGTGGAGCGCTACACGCTCCCCGTGGTGCAGGCGTACATGCAACACATTCAAGACGCGGCCGAGCGGAAAGTGCGGCGAGCGCTCGCGCGGCTGCCCGACGGCGCGCATGCGTTTACCGATCACTTGGACGATGGGACGCCGATCGCCGTGACGATTACGATCGCAGGTGCCGTCGATAGTGGTCGCGCGACGATCGACTTCGCCGGCACGGGACCGGTTTCCGCGGGCAACCTGAATGCCAACCGCGCGATCACGATGTCGGCCGTGATGTATGTGCTGCGGGCGCTGCTGGACGAGGACATTCCATTGAACCAGGGCGTGCTGGCGCCAGTCGAAATTCGGATACCCGAGGGGCTGCTTAATCCTCCGGAAGCTGCCAAGGCGGAGAACTGCCCGGCCGTGGTCGGCGGGAATGTCGAGACTTCGCAGCGCGTGGTCGACGTGCTGCTCGGCGCGCTCGGCGTGGCGGCGGCCAGCCAGGGGACGATGAACAATTTGCTGTTCGGCGATGCGACGTTCGGCTATTACGAAACGATCTGCGGCGGCTCGGGGGCGACGGCCGAGAGTGACGGCGCGGATGCGGTGCACACCCACATGACGAACACTCGTCTGACCGATCCCGAGGTGCTGGAGCGGCGCTACCCGGTGTGGGTGCGGTCGTTTTCGATTCGGCGCGGCTCGGGCGGCGGGGGAACGAAACGCGGCGGCGATGGCATCGTGCGCGAACTGGAGTTCCTCGCGCCGCTGGAAGTCTCGATCCTTTCGCAGCGCCGTGGGCCGTACCCGCCGTATGGCCTGGCCGGGGGCGAAGCGGGCACGTTGGGACGGAACACACTGACGCGTGCAGATGGTTCGGCGGAGTCGCTCGCCGGGCGTGCGCAGTTCAGCGTGCAGCCGGGCGATATGCTGCAGATCGAAACGCCGGGCGGGGGTGGGTTTGGCTGAAAAGTTCCAGGACGCTTTTTTCTGTTTCAAACAGCACAAAGGATCCCGTCGCCGTTTTCATATTGATGGGTGGCCCTGACAATTGTCAGGGTGCCTCCGGCACAAGAGGGATTAGGACGAGCGTCACTCGAGGCGGAGCATTCGCATTCATTAGGCTCTGCGCAATCCCTCTTGTTGCTGCGAGGGCACCGACAACAAGTTGTCGCTGCCACCCAACGCTCGTGCTGCTCAGCGACTCAGCTAGTTGAAGTCCCATAGTCTCTTCCACGCGACGCGGCGAGCAGGATCAGCACCAGGCCGACTGCCATCATCGAGGCGGCGAGGCCGAGCGGCAGGACGGCGGCTTTCACGCCCAGCGCTTCGGCCAGCGCGCGATTTTCCACGAGCGGTACGCCGGCCAGCGGGCCCAGGATCCGGGCCAGCGACGACATGCTCTGGCCGAGACCAAGAATGCCGCCTTGCTTCTCGGGATCGGTCCACCGCGAGAGCATCGCGTTGAGCGAGGGCGTCATGAAGGCGAAACCGCTGACGACGATCGCCAGGCCGCCGAGCAGCAGAGGCAGCGTGGGACGCGTGGTCGAATAGACCAGGATGCCGAAGCCGACGATCTCGATCACGGTGCCGACCGCGGCCAGCACCGGTTCGCGGACTCGCTTGGCGAGCGGACGGACGATTCCCCCCTGCACGATCGCCAGCACGATGCCGATGAAGGCGTACGTCAAACAGATCTGCTGGAAGGTGAAGTCGTAGCCGAAGTCGACGCTCTTGAGAATCAGGGAGAGCGTCGATTCGAGATTCGCGAACGAGAACACGCAGATGAACGAGGCGAGGAGCAGGACGAAGATGCCCGGCGTGGCTAGCGCGTCGGACAAAGCCCGGCGATCGAACCAGCGGCGGCGACCATGTTCGCCAGCGGTGCCCGGCTTCAGGCTTTCGGGCAGCTTGAAGATTGCCAGCAACAGCGCGATTGCCGAGAGCCCTGCGGCGGCGTAACCAGGGCCTGGGCCGGGATCGCCGGTCCCGCTGGGCACGGCCAGATAACCCAACAGCGGCCCGAACGTGAAGCCGAGCCCGAACGCGGCGCCGATCAGGGCCATGCCGCGTGCGCGGTTCTCCTTGCTGGTGACGTCGGCGATGTAGGCGTGCGCGGTCGAGATCGTGGCACCGGCGAGGCCCGCCCCGATGCGCGAGATGAAGAGCAGCGGCAGGCTTTTCATCACCGTCGCTACGCCGAACATCGCATAGAACACGACCGAGCCGGCGAGGCCCACGATCAGCACGGGCCGCCGGCCAATGCGGTCGGAAAGTCGACCCCACAGCGGCGCGAACAGGAACTGCATTGCCGAGAAGCTCGACATCAAGAGCGCAATGATGATGCCGACCTGCATGTGGTCGGCTTCCAGGTTCATCTGGGCCGCGATGTCCTTGGCATAGATCGGCAGCAGTGGCAGCACGATGCCAAAACCCAACAGGTCGATAAAGACCGTCAGGAAGATGACCAGCAGCGAACCTTTGCGAGCTTCTTCGGTCATGGGCGCGGTGTTGTTTCGAGAGGCAGGTTTCAGAGCCGATTTCATCTTAGCCCGAAGCGCGAGCGAGGGTGCCCTGCGAGCGGACTTGGGCGTTCTCTTGATTCGTTGCGCGAGCGGCGTGGCCTTGACGGAGAATGGGATGCAAGAACGTGAGCGGTTGCTTGTCTGGGGGTAATCTTACGGTGGGCACCCTTGCTTGCGCTGCGGGCTACTATCGTCTCGAGCGTAACGAAGCCTCAAGTGGCAAGTCTGTGGACCACTATATTAGCAGCGGGACGGCACCCATCGCAGGCCAAAATGCCTGGGCCAAACCGCTCGGCTGGTCGCGGGGGCCGGCGAACTTTATGATTCTGGCATGACGACCATGACTTTCGACGAACGCCGCGCATTGGAACGCCTGGATGCGGATCGGCTGGCCGAACATCAACTCAAGCGGTTGAACCGGCTGCTGAAGACGATCCTGCCGCACAATAAATTCTATGCCGAGAAGCTGCCGGACATCTCCGGCGAACTTTTAGCCGACGAGCACGGGCCGCTGCACTCGCTGGATGAGTTCGCGGAGCTCCCCTACACGTTCAAAGAAGAACTGCTGGCCTCGGGCGGCGATCGGCTGCCGCCGCAACTCACCTGGCCGCGCGAGCGCTATGTGCGGATGCACCAGACCAGCGGTACGCACGGCCGGCCGCTGGTGGTGCTCGACACGCCCGAGGACTGGGCCTGGTGGATGGATTGCTGGCAGTTTGTGCTCGACGCGGCGGGGCTCGAGGCGGGCGACTCGGTGTTCATGGCGTTTTCGTTCGGGCCGTTCATCGGATTCTGGAGTGCGTTCGACGCGGCGATTGCGCGGGGCTGCCTGGCGGTGCCCGGCGGCGGGATCTCGACGCTGGGCCGGCTGGTGTTGATGCGGACGATGCAGTGCTCGGCCGTGTTCTGCACGCCCAGCTATGCCCTGCACATGGCCGAGGTGGGCGCGGAACATCAGATCGACGTCGGCGA
>Ga0169931_10009677_pt1 | contig 13866 bp, 11 predicted proteins | sample Kivu_15m_20L_FD_129675 | JGI IMG/M metagenome (GOLD analysis project Ga0169931, IMG submission 129675) | Freshwater microbial communities from Lake Kivu, Western Province, Rwanda to study Microbial Dark Matter (Phase II) - Kivu_15m_20L... | ecosystem: Environmental > Aquatic > Freshwater > Lake...
ACACTCATTTGAATTTATTCATATATACGGCCATAGATATATAGATTAACAACGGTCGGAAACTATACCTATACTTAAGCTAACCGTCGAAAAATTTCGGGGACGTAGGAAAGGCTCATTGCGCATAAATTGGTAAAAAAATTCAGTTTCCAACTATTTGTGTCCTATCATATCAAATCGATGTCTGATTCACAGACACGTCTATGCTCAGCCTGTGGCAAGGAAGCCGCCTTGAAATGCAGTCGCTGCCTTCGTGTAACGTATTGCGATGCAAAATGTCAGGGCTCTGACTGGAAAGTGCACAAAAAGATCTGTTTTCCCGAAGGTTCGACTTGTACTAGATGCCTACAAGTCATTTCCATTAATACGATATGCTCCGTACCTCACCCTGCGCATTTGGTACAAGATCAGGGTAGTATGTTTGGTGGGGATTGTACATGGAATTTCTCCTGCCAGGCATGCAACAAGTCGTTTGCGAAGACGTCGAAAAACTATAATGGATTAGCCACTGCGCCCATCACCACTGGGGCAAAATTTTGCTTCGAAGGCATGCACATAATCAAACCTTTACCAGAATCTGATCAAAGGAGAATCCATCATAGTTCGTTAATGTTGTATTCGGGTCCAGATCTTCAAGAACAGATCAATAACATCCCAGCTGCGATGTCTGACGTTGAGTTTCTTGTAATAAAGTCTGCTGGCTGCTACAACGAGTCCTCGAAGCCAAGTCTTGAAATCTCCATGCCAAAGCTCAAATCCCTCAAGCTTATTGATGTGGCATTTAGTAAAATAACATTGAACGCTGAACTCACTCCTTCGGTAGAAGAACTTTTCATGCAAAATATTCCCGATGAGTGTGAGCTTACTGTGGAGTTACTGGAGCTTAAATCGCTCTGCATTTATTACTACGGTCCTGTTGACAATGAAAAATGGTTCCATGATATGCTAGGAACTGCAAAAAAACTACGAACCTTCGATTCTTACAAACTTCGCATCTCTCCCAAGATAAGCTTTGCCGGTAATGACTTGGAATCTATTCGCCTCGGTCGTGCCGAATGCTTGTGTGACCTTTCAATCTATGCCCCGAACCTACAGAATCTTAGCTTACAGGGTTGTTTTGATCTCGCTGATGGGGGTGTAACCTTTCTCAATTCTCATCCCAACTTCACGCGTCCGCCTGGCAAGGGTTCTACGTTTATTGTCGACACAACAAATGCTTGCCTCAATAAAGCCATTGTTCATACTCTCACGAGTAATCCAAGGGTGGTCTGGAGTGGGGAAGGTGATGAAGACGATTGGTGATAATCTCAGGTTTGCATTATGTAGAGAGACAGCTTTTTTCAATCGACGAAGCATGGAGATTCGTCATAATGAAAGCATTTCCGGTTACGAGAGCACGGAAAAGAATTCCTATTGTACTTGTTTGTTGTAAGAGTCGCATATGAAATTTTGTGCTAGCCTTGATATTTATAAACATGTAATGTTATTCCATTTCATTTAGATGTCATCATCATCTGTACGTATTGAACAGCAGATGAAAACTTATGCAAACAGGTCATAAGTGCTGCAAGCTCTACCCGATGAATTATCTTCACATCACCACCTTCACCATTCGTCCCTATTAGAACTTGCAATGCCGTTGATAAACCTAAGACGGATATCTTTCCATGTAATTTACATTTATTACATTGAACACAATTCATAATACGGAATAGCTCACGAGTCCTCATCCTAGCTTGCCACATGGTATTACTATCTTTTATAGCATGATCATGAAGTTTTTTGAATGCCACTTGTATTTTAGGCTCATCCAATAGAGAATAGGCTAAGATGGGTTTTAATTTCTCTGCAGATTCAGGTTCAATTTTTCCAGATTCACAGTCCAATAACAATCGATCTCGGACTACGCGCACAGCTGAGAGTAGAAGCATATATGTAAAGTACAGATTTTCTATCGCTTGTGGTTTTTCTGCCGTGGATGGATTTAATCTGCGATTGAATTCAACTTTGGGATCTGTATACGGTGATCCCTTGGGAACTTTTTCTCCCGATTCTATAACTTCTTGTAATCCACGACAAACTTGTGCTGAAACCATGGAATGCAATCCACTTACAGCCTTATTAAAGTCAGCCTTCCAGTTATCAGCATCATATTCATCTTGTTTCGTTTCCGGTTCATTATGAAAGGCAATTCTAGAATGTATAAAATTCCAAACTTCCGATCCATCATAGGCTGTAAAACCTTCAGGAAATTGTTCTAAATCGTAATAATCTTCTGTTGGCATATCAAATCTTGCCCAACCATCTAATTCAAAGTAATGCTCCTTTGCATCCACGGCTCGAATATTTTCTGGTGCCTATTCAAATATATTAAAATATGTTCATTTAAGATATGTATCAATATGAGTATGGTCCAAGACGCGAGAAAGAACAAAACCGATGCATTTCATTCCAATTATGTACCTCTTCATCATCCACAGGATAAATTTCACAAGTTTCCGAGGAACATTCAAAAAGTTGTTGTGGCATATATTCACAGCTACCCAACATATCCACGGAATATAATTTAAAATAAGGTTCATCTCGAAGTCTTTGTAACATGTCATACAATTCTTCATTCTTTTCATCAATTAATTCAATACCCGGTGATAATAATGCAGTATTGGTAAAATGTAGAGATGTCGTTGAAGTACTCGTAGGTCTTTGAATAAAAGCTTGAGAGTCTAAGCGTTGTTTTAAAGTTTTAGGTGTAGGTCCAAAACGGTAGATAACGAAACCACACGAAGAAAAATATGGAAATAAAAGTGTGAAATAATAAATGTGATGACAGATCGAACCCATGGATAAAGTCATGGCGAGTAGTGTATGCATCAAACAAGAGCGACTATGTTTCTTCTATACAACGAAATTATGAATAGATATAGTAGGATTATAATGGATCTATAAATCGTCACAAGGGATCCAAACAAGAACTAAATAGGAGGAGGATTTGTTTCCAAGGTTTCAGTTAACCCTATGATCGAGATTCTGTTTCATCACACCAATTCGTCGATTAGTAGATCAAGAGAATCGATCAACTACGTGTATCACTTTGAAAAATCTAAACAATATTTATGATATCAGTACTTATAGAAACCTTTCTATATAATATCCAAAGTGTTACAAAGTTCAAGACAAATTGAAGTCGCCTCTGCCTGTATATAGTAGGTACAGGCTGAAGAGAAGCCGGCGTCAAAAAAGTCGTCAAAAGAGAGAGGCGTCACGCGTACACTAAACTATGACGTCAAAGTAATGACAAGGGCTAAAATGATCGTTTTACTCGTTTACTAAAAAAAACTCCTCAATACACTTGTAGTACAGGACGCGTATGTACAGAGGTTGTTCATGTTCATGCTGTGCATCAATCAGCCCTTGACTGTTATACTGTTGTGTGTTATTGAATAAAAGGATTGAATATTGAGGTAAGCTCTAAGGAACTGGATAGTTTTGTCTAGTCTTTGTTGAATAGATGTTGGGAATCTAGGATTGAGATATAAAACTTTGCTTTATGAGTGATTGTTATGGATATCATCATCGAATCCAGCTACTCTGATTTGAGGCCGATGCAGCTTGAGTATTTTTGCCTGTCAACATCAATCCAATCACCTATCCTTAACAGCTCTCTTATTAATTTATCTTGTTCTTTGTTCATAACTTCATAATACGAAAAAAACGTACAGAAAAAATGGCAGGAGTACAACCACTCAACAAGAAGACAATTGTCAAAAAACGAACAAAGAATTTTATTCGTTATCAATTTGATCAATTCAAACGTATTTCATACGGACAATGGCGTAAACCCAAGGGTATAGATAACCGTGTACGTCGTCGTTATAAGGGTGCAGCTCCTATGCCTACAGTAGGATATGGAAGTGATAAGAAAACTCGTAATATTCATCCGAATGGATTCAAGTCTGTTGTCGTTGCAAATGTATCGGAATTGGAAATGCTTATGATGCATAATCGAACCTATGCAGCCACCATTGCACATGCTGTTTCGACACGTAAACGTAGAGAAATTATTGCAAGAGCTGAACAATTAGCGATCCGTGTTACAAATGCAGCGGGTAAACTTCGATCGGAAGATGATGCATAAAATATCTCTAAAAAATAAACCAGTATATCTATCTTTCTTTACATATGAATATAATATTTTTGATAATACGTATTAGTTTATTTACTTTTGTTTACATATCAATCCCACCATCCTTTCAACAATGCATTTTGTGGTGTAACATCCTCAGTAACGTAATGGCATAACTCCACATTTGTTTGCACTTCGTTTCCGTCTGTTTCTGAAAGGAACAGTTGATTCTTCATAAATTGAAGTCTTCCATAATCAATCAACCGTTGACATATACGTCCCAATCCCTGTGGACCACACTGTAATCCTAAATCATGTACTATAGACATGGTAGTTACAGAGTAGGAGTCCTTAGGGATATTAGATTTGGTTGTACAATTTCCTGACTCACGGTTATCTATACTATCCTTGGATGGTTGATTATGACTTGTATCTGAAACTGCACTGGAACTCCATCTTCGAAGAAGAAGAAAGTCTTCTTCACCAAAGAGGAATGAACCTTGATCCCTTGTACCTATAGACGACGACGAAGAAGAAGATATACTCTTATTTAAAAATAAGTCTCTCAAAGAATCTCTTCCAACATAATCCTCATAAGTACATAGTCCATGACAACATGTTGCTAAATAACAACTATGTAGTTGTGATCGTATGGGTATTAAAGACTTGAGAGCTAAATCACTTCCAGCACCACAGAGATGCTTTGCAACTGCAATAATATTTCTTCCTGACTTATTGTTATTGAAAATGTTACTCGAGTCCATGGATTTCTTTTCTTCATTCTCTTTTGTTGTCGTCGTTGTCGTGATCTTTTCATCATCATCATCCATCAACGACTGTAAAATGGTAGGTATATAAGCATGTGCCAAATCACATTTGATCCTATTCATAGATATCGCTTTAACGTGATGATTCGGTGCATCTTCTATAGATATCTTCTTGTCCATCTCCGATGATTCTAATCTTCGTATCGCTGTATCAGCCTTGGCACGAGAACCATTCTTGTCAATTACCACAAGTTGAACTTTCGATTTATGAGCAGTCGTCGTACAAGTTAAATCCGTAGACATTTGATTGGCTATATGACAGGCCGTAACAAATCCTGTCATGGCTCTACCCGCACCCAATTCTACTATAATACACGACGTAGTAGTAGGTGAAGGATAGGATTGGTTCCAATGGTGTTGGACATGCCCCACAATACTAAAGATCTGTTTGGCATGTTTATCACCACCAATTTTAATTCTATGATACTGAATAGGACCTTGTACTTGTGCTTCCAAGTTTGGATGATTGAAGTCTTTCAATTCAATCTTGGACGTGTGTAATATGTCCTCCAAGGTTAATTGTTGTATGGACTTGATTTGTGGAGACTCCTTCCTGTCTTTCGAGGATTCCCCCTCCGCAGGATGTTGTTGATGATGATGCATGAATATATCTTGAAATAATTCTATAGCATATATAGCTAGTGTATGTGCTCGTGAATGCGTCATCAAACTATGAATCGGTTCATCATCATTCTGTTTGGAAAGTGATGATGGTGAATTCTCCTCGACTTGTTGAGTTTTCCATCGACCTCGTTTCGAAAAGCATTCACCATATCCCCCCGAATTCACATTCTCATGATAGAAACGTTGACGTTTTAGGTTTTGTAAGAGTACATTTTTAGGACATTTGGCTAAATGTTGTTCTATTTTATTGGCGTATATGTGATGAGTAGGATCTACAGGACATGGAATACGTGGGTGGTTCGTTTTATGACTTTTCTTCACTAAATCGTTTCCTTGTGATTCCTCGGGGGGATGATCAATATCATCATTATTATCATTGGATTGGGCATACAAGTGACGATGGTTACCGCAATAAGGAGAGCCGGCAGTGATAACTTGTCGACAGTAGCGATTTTTGGATTGGGTGAAATGATGACATCGCGTCCATCCTTCAGGCGGTGTCATGAGATGACAAGATGCAAATCCGTGAATGAATGCTACAAAAGTGACGCTGAGATATGTTAGCCTACGACTGCTCCGCCTTTCCTCTTTGAAGATTGGAGGAGGAGGGTGATGACGATGCATACATAGATAGTCTATCGTCACAAAAACATAAGATGGCCTCAAGCCTCAAGGTTCATTCATTCAGGTATCATGCATTATCGTTTCATACTGTTACATAACACGTGCATCATAGCGCACGATCCATCTCGGGTCTCTACATAGCACATACGTACATGTTATAAAATAATTTCCCTTTTTTAAAAATTATGAATTCCATAATACACTTCGAATCTTAACACCTACCAATAATCTCATCATCCTGTTTTCCCCAGATGTGCTAAATAACTGAGTAATAGTAGTAGTGCCAGATAAATCGACGTTTCTATACATCACGGTCTTTTGCAAATAAAACATCACTCCGTATAACATACTTTCCACGTTTACCACTAGTAACAGGAGATCCTTCATGTAAAGGCCAATGTAACCGTGCATATTCAACTTCTTCTTCACCCACTGCTTGAGGGAAGAGTAATACAGATCCAGCCTTGGGTTGAACGGATGCTACTATTTGTAAAGAAGATGGATATTCTTTATTGGTATTTCTATCCTCTGCCCAGGGAAGGAAAAAATTCGTATATCCTCCGTCAAAATCTTCATTTAAGTATAACAGTAAGGTAAGTCTAGATACAACATTGGAGTAGTCTTTGTATGGATCATCTATCATGGATACGTCCCATATCATGGTTTGTTCATCTGTAGATAAACCGGAGGGTGGAAAGGCAGCATCAATATGAGGTAAAAAACATTCTTGGACACCTGGTTGATAACGATAGATTCTCCATCGTCGATTAATACCAATCATTTTATAATGTAATAGATCTGGATCTATTTGTCGTCCAGTAGAAGAAGAAGAGTAGAGAAATGAAATATATTGTTTCCATTGATTCATAACCATGGGTTGAATTTTATTGGCAAGTGTTTGTGCAATATCTTGTGAAACTAAAACTTGTAATGCCCCATGATTGTTTTTTATACTTGTATGATGGATCGATGAATACGTATGAAACTGTAATGATTCTTCACATACACGTATAATCTCCTCACATGTATGTATCGGAGACACATTATGAATTTGGAATGCACCAGGAATACATAATAACTCAACATCTTCCATGGATTTGATTTGTTGTTGATGATGATGATGATGATGTTGATTATACTCCATGAATCGTGATGTTTCTGGATGAAGTAATGTTGGTATCGCCGCAAACGTTGGAACAGAAACACTGGCTACGAAACCATCTTCTTCATTTTCCATTTGTATACGTTTTAGTATCCCACCCAAGGCATGAGAATACGTATCCACGGCATGTAAAGCAGTTGAACTCCTCAGCGAGGAATATGAATAGAAATAAGATACATGGGATTGGGGATGAGTAGAACTTGTAATGAACGAAGATACACAGCCTGAAGAATAATAGGATAGAGCTAAAATGAGAGATTGATTGATAATTAGATTCATCCCAAAAGAGCATCGACAAACCCAGTATGAAATCTATTTTTTTTTAATCTTCACTCCAAGGGTCTAACAACAATTGTCTTAAACATGACTCGCTTATGTTTTTGATTATTAAATTATATATTATAGGATGAAAACCCGGAAAATCTACGTAGGGTCCTACGGGATATGTGTAGCAGATCTAATGCTGAAACTCGTGAGCATGCACAGGAGGAACCGACGTGATTGTTGTACATTCATAGCAGAGCCATCCTTTGAATCCTTCCTTTCATCAAGTGGTTTTTCTACCGAGGGAGAATACTCTGTATAAGTACTTGCATATGAACGCTGTATAGTAGTTACACAGGCTGCGTATCTTTTAGGGTCGTCCCTTTTTAGAGAAGGTTTTATAAATTAAGTCGTTATATTATCATGCCAGGACTGAGCGTACATTAAAAGTTTAACATCATCATGAGTGAATCTATTGGTCGTAATGTCTTGTTAGTTGATGCTTCAATGGTACGACGGTACCACGGCACGTACACTTAGGATTGAGAAGATACCATTCGATCTCATTGTTTCCACTGAATTAAAAATCACTGGTAAGTTTAGTTGCTGAAAGATAGGACTTCTCTCACCTAATTTTTTATTTATTGATACAAGAATTGGTCGTAATCTAAGAATGTAATTCTGTCATACATGTTTATATGCCTGGAAATAAGGGACGAGATCATACCTGGATGGGAATTTGTCCAGAGCGTAGACATACTTTGACCAAGTTTTATCGGAAACAAACGGGACTGACAGTCCAGCGTTATTTCTCAGGCGTAATCACTCCTTATGTTTCCAAGGTACCGTATGACTGGTTGGGATATAGATTATTGGATGTTTGAGGTACCAGCGACTAGAATCTCAATCTTCCAATAATCTATATCCCGACCAGTCATGCGGTGCCTTGGAATCATTAGAAGTGATCACACGCTTTAGAAATAACGCTGGACCGTCGGTCCCGTTTGTTTCCAATAAAACTTGGTCAAAGTATGTCAAAGCTGTAGACCAATTCCCATCCAGGTATGATCGCATCCCTTCATTCCACGCATACCTACAGGTATCAGAGAATAACATTCTTAGACTGACCATATCGTCGTCCGATTCCCAGAGTCCGACGTTGAACTTTGGGATCATTATTTCGGGAGTTTTCTCATCATGATCATGTCGTGAAAATGCAGAAGTCATCAGGAATTTCTTCTTAAAGAGAAAGAAAAACTCAAATGTGAGATGTAATGATGGATGATTCCGAGTACAAAGTGTGCAATCAGCTCCTACCATATTTTGATCAGCAACGTTTACATGTAAATATGATAATCGTCGATTTTTAATTGATCCACGGCTTGAATATTTATATAACAGCTGTGAACTTAACTTCGACTCTCGTTGGCTCTGACGCACTCTGTTGACAGAGACATTACTTGAATTGTTATCGGCAAGAATGAGGTTGTCCAGAAACGTTTCGTAGGTGTAAAGGCTTATAGGTTGATGCTGAGAATTTTTCTTGATTCTATCTACTTGCCTACAATATTTTGAAACTTGTGGTGAAAGTAGATTGACGAAGGGCTCCGATAGAAGAATAGGCACACCATACACCTTAGTCGAACTTTCGAGAAATTCTGCCCAATTAACATGTGGGGATATGTATGAAACATCAATTTTTTTATCTGATCCGATGGCACCCTCAATAGCCCAACCAAAATGTAGACCGCAACCAAGTCTACATTTATATCCAGGCATTCTTTCGTACAAATCACCAAGTGCCGTTGGAGAAAAATTGAAAATGAAATCTTCGTTTCGAGTTATTTCCACCATCGTTTTCAGAAAGGAATACAGTGCCTTATCCCCAGCGTAACCGTGTTCTTCGCATGATCCTAATTTATCTTCACTCAACTTCCATGTCATCAAAAAGGCGTCTCCGATGTTTTTGTTAGCCGCACCATCACATTGTGCAACTATCGAGTGTAAAATATGTGCTATTCGATTTACAAAGAGCATAACCTCTTCTTGTAAACACTCAGTTGTATCCGTGAAGTTACGAATATCGCAGAAACCGAAAACGGACTGAATTTTCGACCCACTTCCAAGTAATGTCACCGCTGAACTTCCACCATTGTAATTTGACATGTCAAGATTCCTGCATATTATCTCAGCTCCAGCCTCGCCAAAGCCAAGCCTCATCAATCTTGCAATTTTGGCAATAGTTCTCAAGAGAACAGTTGTTTCCAGGCCATCATCCATACCCTTGAGTTCAGCGGGAATACGAAAAGATGCTTTTCCTAAGGGGTTCAAACTGATTTCCCGTACCATGCCAACCATCTTTTCAATCGGTATGATTACCAACTTGTTTACATCCCTCGAGAACGTCATGGCACCAATTACTAGCAAGAGGATGACAAATGTGGTTAGGATTACATTCAATTGAGCCATTTTACTTCGTTCCTTGTAAATGTCGAAAATGGCCTCGATAGAGAGCATGGGATTATCAACACTTGAAATGTTGTAGACTATTTTATCCTCCATCCGGATAGATGATGGGGACCGTCGATCTGTAGGAATCGTAGCATAATTTAGTTGACCGTCATGGAAGCCATCGTACTTTAGTGTGATACAATTTGTAGAGTTGAGAAAATAATTTTCTGCATTCAGCCAGTAATCCACCGTCCTCGAATTCTCAACATCAATAGTTTCTCTTCTATCCAAGACCATGCGCAGACCGAATTCATTTTCGTAGCCCATGTCATCCACTTGCAGAATCGGTAAAACGATCAACATGAATAAGATACCAATAATCACTTTTTTCGTAGTGCGATCAGACATTTTGGCACCGACATGACTTTGGGCTGTCTGGTCGTCTATAGAGCTTATCTCAGGAACAATTGCTGACTTTCGCTTATTCCAATCAGGCAGAGATATGTACTTGTACAATTCGATTAACCGGACTAGACGTATCATCCGTACAAGTCGAAGAATCCTCGTGGCTTTAACACCCACACTAGATATTCTTCCAACTCGAGCATTGCCCATACTGTTAGTGAAACTGGACGTATATGATGATAACCAGGATAGTTCAAGTAACATAGAAACAGTTGCAAGTAAATCTAACCAGAAATAAGAGCTCCCAATAAATAAGACAGAGAAGATTCTTTTCCTTTTCGTAGTCCAATCGTTCATTCGAATACTCATGGTCCCATTCGAATCATGGTGACGGCGACAATATTCACCAATTTTAAAATAATTATCTCGGCACCAACATAGAAGGAGCATTTCGATGAGGAACAGGAAGAAGCATGTGGATGAAAGTGCCACAAAAACATGATCTGAGGATTCATCAAAGGCTAATATTTTTGTATCCTCCCCATAAACGGCATATACGGTTGCAAACGTCATAGTTGTCGTCACTGTACGAGAATTAAGTACTGAGAAGCAACGATCTTTGAGCTTTATCCTCTTGCGTTTGTCCTCATTGGAGGTCTGAGCCGAAATATCACTTATTGCTTGAGAATCACAGCACGGCTGTACCGAATTTCCTGATTTTGTGAAGAAAGATGATCTGACCATAATATCCTAATTTTGCATGAAATATGATGATATCACCTTATGGTAATGGCATTTCTGTATCTCAATCCAAGCAGCATCCTCGAAATAAAAGACTTTTCACAAAGAAAAAAAACACAGTCCCCACTAAAGTAACAAGTCACAAGGAAGTGATATGACTACTTTAATTGTGACTTGTTGTGTTATTTAGAACTGTGTTTCTTTTTCCGTTTTTACAAAAGCCCTTTGTTTCGGTGATGATGCCTGTATTGAGGTACAGAAATGTAATGATCATTTCAATATCAGGGAATTCGGTGCAATCGAGCTCTGATCCTTAAACAATCAGTGATAAATCTCCAAATTCCCATCGCATATCTTCGGTCATTGTCTCACTTTTCCCACCGAGGATCATATCTTGAAAGGCTATTTCAATGCAGTTTCTTGAGATTGGCCGGGTTTATCCATCCTTCTCTGTCAATCTCAATTTTACGTAAAATTAATTTTTATTTTTTTATTTTTAAAATAATAAGATTTTTAAGGATTTAGTGGGTTTAGCGTTATTAACGGACGAATGTCATGCGGAGAAAAACCCGCGTGCCCGCCAATTATAACAAATCAAACGAATCATCGATCGAACAAAGCCAGCATCGTTGTTTTTCTCCCGTTGGCGAATCAACATATAACTGCTGAATCGTCTAGGAAATCTTATTCTAATAGAACAATTTTCACCCTTTCACTGTCAGCGGTGTATATGGATCATGTGTGGGATCTTGGCTGTACTTTTAGCCAATTCAGATGAATTTGTACGTTTTAAATCTGTACAAATGAACACCTTTACTATAGTTGATAAATGATGAATGAAAAAACGCTCATTTTTCTTCTTCATTTTTATTCTATTGATTGTTATTTTCCTATACAGGTAAATCAAATGTTAGTCGATGGTTTGACTGTATTACAACATCGAGGTCAAGATGCTGCTGGTATCGTCACATCGGAACAAGGTCGATTGCATTTACGGAAAGACAATGGCCTTGTGAAAGATGTTTTCCAAGATCATCACATGCTTGAATTACGTGGTAATGTAGGCTTAGGACATGTACGATATCCTACCGCGGGAAGTTCAAGTTGTGCAGAAGCTCAACCCTTGTATACCAATTATCCCTATGGTATTTGTGTGGCACATAATGGAAATTTAATTAATACAGAGTCGTTGAGTCAAGAACTGAAATCAACTCAGGTAAATTGTTGTATTTTCTATATTTGCACAGAGTATTTTTATAGTTTTGATTGAAATCTGAATATGCCATTTAGTTTTCGTTTCTCACTAAATTTTTAATTACTGTACACATGTAGAGGCATATCAATACAGATTCCGATTCAGAACTATTACTGAATGTCTTTGCAGAAGAAATTACTGCGAAAAGATTATCTCTTCATACAAACGGAGACAAAAATAAGCATATCGATACTGTTGAATTAGTATTCCAAGCTATGGAGGGAGTTATGATGAAATGTAAAGGAGGCTATGCTGGTTTGTATCTGATTAATGGTATTGGTCTTGTGGGGTTTCGTGATCCTCATGGTATCCGTCCTATTGTCTTTGGATCACGAAAATCGTTAACTTGCGATAGTCTAGCTATATCCTCCTACTCATCTGCAGCGAATGTACCTCAAGGAGGATTTGTTCCTTCGACGCCGTCCAAAATGAATGGTGGTTTGAGGGTTCCACTTGATTATTGTATGGCTTCTGAATCTGTAGCTATTGATACCTTAGGTTTTCAATTGGTTCGGGATATAAGAGCAGGTGAAGCTATATTCGTAGATATAAAAACCGGAGAATGTCATGCAAGGATTTGTCATCCGTCTGCCAGTTTAGCTCCATGCATATTTGAATATGTCTACTTCGCAAGACCCGATTCCATCATGGATGGTGTTTCTGTTTATGAATCAAGATTAGCCATGGGTGAGAAGTTGGCCAATAAAATAATGACTCTCTATCCAGATCATGATATTGATGTGGTCATACCTATTCCGGATACATCCCGAACAAGTGCACTACAGGCTGCGTATATATTGGGTCGTCCATTTAGAGAAGGTTTTATAAAAAATCGTTACATCGCAAGGACGTTTATCATGCCAGGACAAGCAACAAGAAAAAAGAGCGTTCGCTTAAAGCTTAATACTATCAAGAGTGAATTCGCTGGTCGTAATGTCTTGTTAGTTGACGATTCAATCGTTCGAGGTACTACAGCACGAGAAATTGTCGACATGGCTAGAGAGGCGGGAGCTGTGAAAGTATACTTTGCCAGTGCTGCTCCAGCGATTCGTTTCCCCAATATATATGGTATTGACATACCAACCAGAAATGAGCTTGTTGCATATGGTCGGGATGAGAGTGAGATAGCGAAACATATTGGATGTGATTGGATTGTTTACCAGAATACTGAGGATTTAGAAGATGCTGTTCGATCTCATTGTTCCACTCAATTAAATCTCACTGGTAAGTTTAATTGGCTACATCTGGTTGTTCAAAGATTGGACTTCTCGCCTAATCTATATTTATATCCAACCGATCGTTTAGACTTTGACACAAGTTGTTTTACTGGAAAATACGTCACTGGAGAAACTATTAATGATAATTACTTTCAGAAACTTCATGATCGGCG